>ERZ773157.202-NODE-202-length-75167-cov-13.847068_pt1 | contig 75167 bp, 79 predicted proteins | sample MGYA00511480_ERZ773157 | MGnify/ENA primary metagenome ERZ773157 (study PRJEB29015, sample SAMEA2737863) | human gut metagenome | biome: human gut; feature: human-associated habitat; material: faeces | place: China | collected 2012 ... | reverse complement strand
GAAAATCTCAATCTTCGAGGCGGTTTCAAAAAGACAATTATGGATTATATCGCCGGAAAATATCCTGATCTTGTACCACTTTACGACGAGATCTATAACAAGCATAACCGCAGCTACTTTGAAGCACTTGAAGTAAAAGCTGAGAAAATGGCTAAGAAGTATGATTGTGCCTTTGTGGATAATGAAATGCCTTATGGCAGAGTCCCGCAGGGACATCCGGTGATCGTAGATTATTTCTATCATGAGGAAATCCGTGGGACAGAGAATACCGGAAAAAGAAATCGCTAAATTCAAGTTTGCCTAACTGAATTACTTACTTTCCCTTATTTACGAGGCTTGTGAGCCTTCATATTGTAATTGGATACGTGTTTTCCCTTGTTTTTGCCCTTATGAGGTAGATACAAGGGAAACTTTTTTATCCGACCACTTTATCCAAGAGTTTTGCACTGCTTTTCTTGGACTCTCTTGAACCGTGGGCGTATATGTTCATTGTGGTACTTACATCCGAGTGACCGAGCATTTCCTGCACATCCTTCGGCATGGCTCCGTTTGTCAGCATGTTTGTTGTGTAAGTGTGGCGGAGCATGTGGAAGTGAAAGCCTTCCAGTTCAGGTACATGTTTTGAAGCTGATCTGCAGGCATCTGAGATGGTAGCAGGTATTTCGAGGCTTCCATCTTCACGCTTACATACGAAGTCGATTTCCTGATAATTAGGAGGAACCATATCCTCACCGCTTAAATGGTAGAATTCGTAGTGGATGCGATTCTTTTCTTTGACTTCGCGGTAGTAATTGTGATGATACAGTTTGCCATAACGGAGTCTGTTTTTATGCTGTTCTTTCTTGGCTTTTTTCAGAATTTCGGTAAGTGTATCTCCGAAATCTACTATACGAACCTTTCCTCGTTTGGTTGGCCCGATCTCAGTGGTGTGCCTTGCTCCGTTGTATCGGATGCTCCTGCGAACTGTGAGATACTGTTCATCCAGGTTGATGTCCTGCCATGTAAGACCCGCAACTTCTCCGATGCGAAGTCCTGTGAAGTATGCTATCTGAACCGGTAGGATGGCATCCTTGCTTCTTTTTCCTAAGAAATCTATGAGTTTTTGATATTCCTCAGGGGTCAGAGGCTTGGTAGTCTCCGGTGATTCATCGTCGTCCGCAAACAGTTCCGTATCAGTCACGTTGCTGTGTATCACCACATAATCCATTGGATTGAATGTTATGAGCTGCTTTGGAAATACTGCGAACCGGAATGCTCCGTGCAGTACCGCCGAGTAAGATCTCATATAGTTCTTGGAGAAGCCGTTTGATGTAAAATCGCCTTCGGTTCCTCCGAACACCAGTAGATCCATGAACTTTTGCAGGTGATCCGATGTGATGGTTTTGAACTTCCTCTTGCTGATCGGATGCTTTTTGATCCTCTGGATAGTCTGGAGATAATTTTCTACAGTGCCGTTGCTTAGTGAACCGGTCTTTAAGTCTTCCTCGGCCCACACATCAAGCAGATTGCCGAGAGTGGTGTTTTCTGCTTTTGCAATGAACTTCTTTTCTTCGTAGTCCTCCATTGCCTGTCTTAAGAGTTTTTCCGTTTCACTCTTGCTTTCGGTACCAGTAAACTCCTTCTGCACCAGATTTCCGCTTGCATCCTCAACATAGAAGCGGTAGTACCACTTTTTTCCTTTTTTCTTACAGATCCTTTTGCCATAAACTGTGCTCCTTTCATTCACGGGCAATCGGAACTGTTGAAATGCTTTTTACTATAAGATATCTGAATGTGATTTATTCCTCGTCGCTGCCAAAGTCAGCCATGAGGTTGGCAAGTCTTTCCGATGCCTTCTCAGGGCTCTTTGAGTAGAGTCTTATCACATCCGCGATATCGTTATAGGCATTGATGGAATGAGTCACTTCTCTAAGGAACATGATCTCGTTGTATTCCTTTACGGAATCAATTCCCATTGCCTTGGCAATATCTTTATTTTGTTTATTATTCTTATAATTCGTACATCCGAATTTAAAAGAATCAAGGAACAGTTCATACTCCGAGAGTATGTATATGAGCAGGTCTTTGGAGAACGCGAACTGTTCATCTGACAGTTCTTCCTTATCGCTTACAGTGAGTCTTCCCATAAGATCGCGAATCTGGAGATCGCGCTTATCTGTGATGTCCGTTTCGTACTCATCGGTTTCACCTTTGAGCCATTCAACTGATACGTGGAGAGCATCAGCAAGTCCCTCAAGGATGAGTTTCTTGGTGTTGTCGATAGTACCTGCTTCATATCTTTGAATGGTGGATGTATTTACATCCATCTTTTCTGCTATGTATTTCTGATGAAGGTTAAGCTCTGTACGTCTCTGCTTGATTCTGCTTCCTATCATCTTGCGTAAATCTTTATCTTTCATTTGTTTACGCCTCCTCTTTCGGTGTAAGTGTACCGCTTATCATTACCTTTTTCTTTTTACTAAAATCTTTTTCCGTGACCGATAATCCCTTTCCGGTGTGTACATTTGTACTGTACCACATAACAAAAGAAAATGCAATATGCAATTTGATAAAGCAATATGGATTTGCAGAGCGCTTGACAGATTTTAAAACCTGCGATATATTCTGCTTAGAAAGAATTGCATAATGCAAATGGAAAGGAGGAATGAAAAATGCGTGAATCAAAGATGGCATATTCCATCGATGAAGCTGCAGAGTGTACTGGTATAGGGAGAAATACACTCCGTAAGCTGATCGAATGGAAGAAGCTTCCGGTACTGAAAGTCGGTCGGAAACTTCTTATCAGGGCGGATACCATTGAGACCTTCATGGAACTGAATGAAGGGAACGACCTGCGCAATCAGAATGAGGTAAAAGCCGTGTGCAACTATTAAGGAAATGGAGGAGCAAAACGATGCCAAGAGCAGAAAAATCAACAATGGAACTAAAGAAAGATCTGGATAAGATCAGAGAAAGATACGAACGATCCTTAGAGAAGGACAATCGTAAGATTGCCGATCTCGTAAGGAAACACTTCGGAGATGAACCTGATCTTAAGAAGCTCGATGTGTACTTTAGCAGGATCGTAAAGGAATTTGCCGATACTGCTACATCGAGCAGCGAAAGCACTGCCGGAAGGGTACAGGCTGTATCGAAGAAGGATGTATCTTCTTCGGAACAGTTTGTACCCGTAGACGGGGACGTCGACCATGATGAATAAGCAAGTAAGGTACAGAGTGTACCGTAACGAAGTTTATTCATCATCCGGCGGGGTTTTAGCGGAGCCAAACGCCTTATGTTTGGCTCTTACAGGGTCTCGGGGCAGCGCCCTGAGCAAGCTACCAAAATCTCATTTTGGTATAGCTTGCCTATACCAAAAAAGATTTTGGATTCTGAAAGGCGGTGACCATGGCTAATTTTGAAAAAATTACAAGAGGTGATTACGGATTATTCGCCCATTGTGAAAGGAAAAAGGATGAGAACGGACAATATATAACCTTCGGGAATCAGCGTATTGACCCGGCAAGAACGCACTTAAACTACAACATGTGTCCTGATGGAGGGGAACAAAGGGAAAGACTTGAATCGAGACTTTCTGACCCGAATGTGAAATGTATGAACCGTGCGGATGTGGTTGTTTATGGAAGCTGGTGCGTAACACTCCCTACACATGGTCCTATGGAGGATGAAAAAGGGAATATCATCTATGAAGAAAAGGAAGTTCATCACAAGGATGGAACGATTACTACAGAAACGGCACCGAGGTTAAAAGAGATATATTACACGGACGAACAGATAAAACAGTTCTTTGAATTATCTTATAAGTTCTTATCCGAAAGATACGGGGAACAGAATGTGATATCGGCATATGTACATATGGACGAGACTACTCCACATATGCACTTCCTCTTCATCCCCATAGTAGATGATAAAAAGTGGAACGAAAAGCATCCCGACAAGGAACCAAGGGTTAAGGTCTGTGCCAAAGAACTTATGAATATGACTGAGATGAATGTGTTCCACAGGGTACTACAGGAATACATGGATCAGCACTCTCAGAAGGGGCTGTTCCCGGTTCTTAACGGTACAACTATCGGTGGGAATCGTACCATAGCGGAACTGAAAGCAAAGAGCGCATTTGAGGAAGCAATAGATGCAACAAAGCATGCAGAAGAGATAAAGGAAGTAGCATATCAATCCGTGTTCGATGCGAATGAGCAGGTACGGCAGGTACAAAGCGAAATCGTTAATATACAGGAAGCAAAGCTGATTGCGGAAGAAGATACGGAAAAATGGCTTGAAGAATTAGAGAGAAAGGAACTTCCGGTAATGAAGGAACTTAAGGACGGACTGACAGACCTGGGAGCAGATAAAGATGATTATGACAGTATAACAGGGTTCGTAAAAGCACTGGAGCATCCTGTTAAATCAAGCACTGGAAAAGTTTTTGTAGAGATACCGAATCCCGAAAAGACACTTCCAGTCTTGAAAAAAGTAATGAGAAAACTGACAACGGTAATCGAAAAGACTAAGGATATAGCAAGAAAGATTGCCAGACATGCGGAACAGACAAGGGTATCGGTTAGGGCAAGACTTGCCGAAGCGCAGGAAGAAGCAAGACGACAAAATGAGGAAAGAAAACCGGTACAAAAGAAGAAAGATATAACCCGATAAAGCCGCGTGGTTACTGGGATTTTCATTGAAAACAGTTGCTATTTGTGGTAGGATATATTTTGGTGTTTTGTACCATTAAGATAAGAAAATGTCACCACTGGTGACACTTTTACAGGAGATAGTTTTATGAATAAGGATCGGAGAGATAAATGGAAGCGGTGCACTTGATAGTTTCCTCAAAGAATCCACATATGAAAAATGGTTGGATAAGCTTTTGAGTGATATAGATATTGACAATCCGCAAGATTCAAAAGCTCCAGAGTTAACATAGATAAAACACGCTTATTATATGCTATGAGGTATAAAATGGTTGGATTAATAGTTGCAAGATCGACAAATAATGTTATTGGAAAGAATGGACAAATACCTTGGAAAATTAAGGGTGAACAGAGACAATTCAAGGAACTTACAACAGGAAATATCGTTGTAATGGGAAGAAAGTCATACGAAGAGATTGGACATCCCCTACCAAACAGAAAGACAATAGTTGTATCAAAAAGTAAAAGGTTTGAAGCTGAAAATCTCACTACCGTAAGTTCTATAAAAGAAGCTATTAAGATGGCAGGGAATCAGGACATCTATATTGCTGGAGGATATTGCTTGTATAAGGAGGCAATTCCTTTAGTAGACAAGATGTACATAACTGAGATTCATATAAATGTTGAAGATGGGGATGTTTTCTTTCCTGAATTTAATGAAAATGATTATGTTATAACAAAAGGTGAGACTTTAGGGGACGAAATAAAATATACGAGAACTGTTTATGTTAGAAAACAGCACTGATTTGAAAGGAATAGGATTAGTATGCTATTTGAGGAAATATCTATTCAGGACAAAATGGGTAGAACTGTAGTTTTTAGAAATGCAAGACCAGAAGACTCTGCGGATCTTATAAAGTATTTGAAGACAACAAGTGCCGAGACGCCTTACTTAATTAGAGAACCTGATGAAATAACGATTACGGAAGAAAAGGAAAAGCAGTTTATCCAATCTAAGATAGATGATGAACGTGAGCTCATGCTTGTTGCACTTATTGACGGGAAGCACATAGGAAACTGCTCTCTCATGAGCATTGCTCCATATAAGAGGTACAATCATAGATGTGATGTAGCTATTGCATTATACAAAGAATACTGCGGATGCGGTATAGGGAAGGCTATGCTGCAGACTATTCTAGATGTTGCAAAAAGCGTGGGTTACGAACAGGCGGAGCTAGAAGTGATGGAAGAGAACAAGGATGCTATTGCCATGTATGAAAAATTGGGATTTAAAAAATATGGAACATTACCAAATAACATGAAATATACAGATGAATCCTATATGGATGCATACTGGATGATGAAGAAGCTATGAAAGTAGTCCTTATAAGACATGGAAAAGTAAATTTTAAATGGCGGTTATGGTATACATCAGAACAGTTTAATGAAGCGTGTAGACAGTATAATATGGCTCCGATTCAACAGATAGAATATTCTATTCCAGAAATGGTGATTATGTAGTGGCGAGGACTTCGTAAAAAGCATTTCAACAGTTCGATTGCCCATCAGGTGTTATATTGTGTTACAGTAAATTCTTTCCCTTGTTTTTTCCCTTATCAGCACTCATAAAGCACTATGGAATGATATAACACAAGGGAAATCATAAGGGAAAGTAAAACATCTGCAAATTTAGTGTTTACAAGGGTTTGCAGATGATGAAATAACAAATAGTAATGAGCTATAACATCCTTTGGAATGGTTCATTACCAATTCCAGTTTGTACGGAACAGAAACTTTGAAGTTTACAGCGAGGTAAAAGTTTATGAATAACTATAATGAAGTGAAAAAATCATTTGGTACACAAGCAGAGAAATTTGCTTCATATCATATGTCTAAGGCAGAATATACCGATTATTTGATTCGTAGTATTCAGGCAAAGGGCAATGAACATGCATTGGAGGTTGCTGCTGGAACCTGTATATGTGGAAGAGCAGTGGCTCCTTATGTTAAGGACATTACTTGTTTGGATTTGACAGAAGCAATGTTGGAGCAGGGAAAAAAACTGGCAAAGCAAGAAGGTATTCAGAACATATCATTTGTATCGGGGAATGCGGAATGCTTACCTTTTGAAGATGAAACATTTGACCTTGTGATTACAAGACTTTCATTGCACCATTTTGTTGAGCCTGAAAAGCCTTTTCGGGAGATGCAACGAGTTTTGAAAAAAGGTGGAAAACTTGTTATTTGGGATATGGTAGCGACTACAGAAGAATTGCGTGAAACTAATGACGCTATTGAAACGATGCGTGATAACTCACATACAAGAATACTTAGCAGAGAAGAATTTGAAGCATTGTTTGAGGATGCTTTTGAGCTTCAGCTTGAAGAAACAACACTTGTTCCTGTAAATCTACAAAGTTGGATGGATTTGACAAGTACACCAGAGGATATTCAAAAAGATATTATTGATAAAATGGAATACGATTTGAATGGTGGAGATAAAACAGGTTTTAATCCCTATATCAAGGAGGGACAAATATGCTTTGACCATAGGTGGTTATTGCTGATTGGAAAAAAGGAAAACTAATCCCCATTTATCAAGAAAAAGAAACTTTCAGGTTGTTGGATTGTAAAGGCAGAGCCTTACGCAAGGTGCAGGAGAAAGACTCCGCTCGGGTTAAGGGCGAAGCGCCTTAGCCGGTCAAGGGTGCAACCATTGCCCAGTTAGTGGCGTTTCGCCACTAAGTACTGGGTATTACTTGTAGCAGAGCTTCACAAGTTTTGGCAACTTCGTTGCTGTTCCCCTCGGGAAAATAATTAAATATTGTTGTTATTAACAGACTGAGTAGAGAAATTTACTTGGTCTTTTTTTGTAGAAAAGAAAGATATGAATGAAAGCAACTAGACATAATGGAAGATCAGGTAAGCATTGAAAGAATGTCCCAAAGCCTTTATTTTTAAAAACAAATTTTGTTGGAGCGGATCCGGAAAAAATTAAAATGGTTACCAGCGTGTTTAGGCGTACAATCGCCTGAAACCGGATGGAGAGATAGAAAAAAGTCGAATGGGTGTAAGTTTGCGTTGACAACTAAAACAACATGGTGTATATATGTGTATATACACATACACAGACGGAACAAAACTTTGCACGAATGAAAATACGAGGTAAAGGCATGGAACAGACAATGATCAAAACCGAGAACGTATCCAAGAGATTCGGTTCATTTGCATTACAGGACATCCATTTTGAACTTCCGGCAGGTTATATCTGCGGACTGATCGGGGAGAATGGTGTGGGGAAAACCACACTGTTAAACATTTTGGCGGGACTTTATGAGTACGATGGAACGATTTCTATACAGGAGAAGGAGTACCGTACAAATCAGATGGAATTACAGCAGGATATTGGATTTGTGTTTCATGAGGAATGGTTCGATGACTGGGATTCTCTGATCGCAAACAGCAGACATTATGGAAAATATTATAAAAATTATGATGAGACACTGTTAAAGGAATATCTTAAGAGATTCCGGTTGGATGGAAAGAAAAAATATAAGAAACTGTCCAAGGGAGAAAAGCTGAAGTTTGCATTTGCTTTTGCGCTGGCGCATCATCCGAAACTGTTGCTGCTCGATGAGCCGGGGGCGAATTTTGATCAGACCTTCCGTGAAGAATTCCATCATATTTTAAGAGAATTTACCGCGGACGGAACGAAGAGTGTGATCCTCTCGACACATATTACTTCGGATGTGGACCGGTTTGCGGACTATCTGCTGTTGCTTAAGAAAGGCAGACAACTGTTGTATGGAGATATCGAGTCGGTCCGTGATGCATACCGGATGGTGGCAGGCGAGCGTCATGCGTTGAGGGCTTTTGGCGGGCGGCTGGTCTATATGGAGGAGACACCGGTGGGCTGCAGTGCTCTGGTCAAACATGATCACGCGGAGTATGACCGGGCACTTAAGGTGTGGGAGCCGGACACGGAGGAACTGATGTATTATCTGGCGAAAGGAGCGGAGCATGGAAGAGGCAATCAAATATAAGAATGTGATCAGAGAATATTTTCTGGAATATAAGAACCGTGATCAGGTATTGAAAAGTATCTTTTATGTGATCCTGTTTGGCGCATCGTTTTTGCCTTTTGTATTTGGCAGTGCAAAGGAAGGGCTTGGGTATATATGGCTCATATTTCCGATGGCTCTTGCGCTGTTTGCAGCAATCACACATACGAGTGCCCTGCCGACGATGCTGTATCTGGTTCCCGGATCGAAAAAGCTGCGCGAGGAATATATCCGGAGAATGTTAAAGGTTAAGATTGGCCTGCCGCTTGCGTTGTGTGCGGTAATCGATATCATCCTGCTGATCGTGCAGCCGATGATGATAAAAGGCGTGATCCTGCAGCTGGTAACGGTGTTCTTTATGTCCTATTGTGTGGGAATTACAAACGACGGACTGGTCTGGCGGAATAATGCGTCGCGGGCAGCTTATGGGCAGGTAAGTTATTTTAACGGACCGATCACGGTATTCAGTGTGATCGCAAGCTGCGTGATGATTGGCATCTGTTCTTCGGAGATTACGAATGTGGAATTTTGGGTTGCGCTTGTTATTTATCTCATCATTTACGCACCTCTTTCTTATGCGCTTCACAAGCGTTGGGGTGGAATCAGAGAGAAACTCGCCGTCTATGAACTTGCAACGAAGGAGGAGACATGGGACTGGTAATCGTCATTGAACCGCATGGAACGTATGCCATCTACGAGCAGATCGTCAATCAGATCAAGAATCAGATCATATCCGGTGAACTGCAGCCGGACGAGGCGCTGCCGTCCATTCGGGGACTGGCAGCGGATATCGGCGTCAGCGTGATCACGACGAAGCACGCGTATGAGGAACTGGAGCGGGAGGGACTGATCCGTTCCGTTTCCAATAAAGGATTTTATGTGTGCAAATACAACACGGATTATCTGCACGAAAAGCAGCTGATGGAATTGGAAAAACGCCTGCAGGAGTGGATTACGCTTGCAAAACAGGCGGGACTTGGAACTGAGGATATTCGTGAGATGCTGGAGGGATTGCTGTAAGATGGAAGATATTATTTTTTCTGCGAAGCAGGTACAGGGGAAGAAAGCGTTATTTGGCAAAGGCAGGTTCGCTTTGCAAAATGTGGATTTTGAACTTCCAAGTGGATATATTATGGGAATCATCGGGGAAAACGGTGCCGGAAAGACGACATTCTTCCGCTATATTATGGAGGAAAAGAAGCATTATCGCGGCAGCTTTTATCTGGACGGAACCGATATCGCGGAAGATCATGCGTGGTCGATGAACCGGATCGGATTTGTCTCTGAGGAGCGGTTGTTTTTGCGGCAGAAGAGTGCAAGAGAGAATGCAAGGATGCTGGGCAGCTTCTATGATACCTTTGATATGGATCAGTTTGCTGCGCTGATGGAACAGATGGATCTTACCACGGCACGGACCGTGGAGAAGATGTCGCGCGGTGAGAATATGAAGTTTCAGCTTGCATTTGCACTCGCACACAAACCGAGGCTTCTTCTTTTAGATGAGCCGACTGCGGGGATGGATCCGATCTTCCGCAAGGAATTTTACAGGTTGCTCCGGCAGCAGTTGGAAGTGCTGGACTGTTCCGTGATCATGTCGTCGCACTTAGAGGATGACATCCGGAAAGAATTTGATTATATCGGACAGTTTGAGCATGGGGAATTTACTTCGTTTTATGAGAATGCATAAGGCGTTGTGGCAGTGAAGGTTATGCGGTGAGACGGCAATGGTTGAGTGAAGTGCAGAAAAATGTGCTTGAATCGAAACACATGGGTATTATGTGTAAAAGACAGGAGTGTCGAGGATGACGATAGAGGATAAGAAGCAACAGGAAAATTTGAAGAATTTTGACCGGAATTTAAAGGAGAGCACGGATCAGCTGGCATGGTTTTTATACTGGATGTTTGCAGCTGTTGTGCTAGTGTTAGGGATGACGCTGATTTTTGATGGAATATTTTATCGGGATGCGTGGATGATACTGTGCTATGTGTGGATGGTCGTTTTTATGGATAACTATGTATTGGCACCGTATCAATGGAGCAATGAAGCCTTCAGCCGGAGAATGCAAAAATCGGATGCGGTTTCAAAAATACTTCGGTTTGTTCCGGTTTCGCGAAAAAACTACATCCGTGTGAGGATGCAGTATCTTTGGAAGTTTGTGTGGAAATTTGGCGCATTTGCCATGCTGATCGTGATCGGAAGCATGAGCTTTACGCAAAAAATTTCTCTTGTGAGGGTGATGGAAGGTGTTCTTTTATTTTGGGCCGGACCGATGCTCATTGGGTATATTGAGTTGAAGGAATCACTTTTTTGCAGATAATGCCTAAAAGAACAAAGTGCCTGACACAATAAACATCATATAATATGCTGAATTCCCTCACAGATCCTGCGGGCAACCACCGGATTGTTCATGGTATACAGGTGAATTCCATCGGTATCGTTTGCCAGCAGATCAATGATCTGGCTTAACGCATACGACATACCCGCATCAAATAAAGCTGTCTTGTTATCCTCGAATTTGTGGATAATCTTCTGGAAACGCTCTGGGAAAGAAGCTCCGCACATCGTAATCATTCGCTTGATCTGTGCGGCATTGATGACCGGCATGATGCCAGGAACAATTGGCACATTGATATCCGCAATCCGGCAGTCTTCCACAAAACGATAAAACTGTGTGTTGTCAAAAAACAACTGGGAAAGCAGCACTTCTGCTCCGGCATTTACCTTTTCCTTCAAGTGGCGGATCTCTTCAATCTTGTTGGCAGATTCCGGATGACATTCCGGGTAGCAGGCACCTAAAAAGCAGAAATCCCCCTTCGGTTTCAGATAGGAAATGAGGTCGGATGCATGCTTAAAATCATCTTTTTCGGTAAGATCCGGATTTCGGTCTCCGCGCAGTGCCAGCACATTCTGGATGCCTTCTGCGGTAAGGATTCTGGCAAATTCATCAATTTCTGCCCGGTTGTAATGCAGGCAGGTCAGGTGCACAACCGGCTCCACATGGTAGTTCTGCTTAATCTTTTTGGCAAGTTCAATCGTGCGGTTACAGTTTAAGCTGCCGCCCGCACCAAACGTCACGCTGATAAAATCCGGCTGCAGTTCGCACAGCACATCAAGTGTCGCATCAATATTTTTCAGTTCACTGTCCTTTTTCGGAGGAAATATTTCAAAAGATAAGCTTTTTTTATGATTACATGCATCAGAAATTTTCATTTTAATACCGTCTTTCGTTCAAAATTATTGTAATTACTCTGATTATAGCAGGAAAAAATAAAACTGTATAATACATAAATGATGCATTTCTCCATAGATTCAGGCTATAGCAGGAAAAATCAGCGATACGCTTGGAATCAGCACGGCGCGGGTAGCAGTTCTTTTAAGAAAAATGGGGTCCAAAGATCTGATTGGAAAAGAAAAAAGAACACATAGTTTTACAGATAATAAACATAATAAAATTACAGCGTAAAAATGCAACAATTCTTATAAGAGAGTTGCATCCTCTGGATGAAGGGGAATAAACATGGAGGTTCTTATGCTGAAACTGAGCTTGAAACCGGGCGAATACATTACATTGGGAGATAACATTAAAATTATTTTCTCCGGAGGCTCTGCCAACAACATACATCTGCTGGTGGATGCACCGCGCGAAATAAATGTTGCCAGAAACAGTGCGGGCAAAGAAAAAAAGCCATCGCCTTATTATAAAGAAAAAGGAATTTCAAAAACAGCACAGCGTGAGATTGCAGAAATTCTCATGCGCGAAAAGCGCAACCAGTCGCATGTCAGCGGGGAGGAGACCGTGACATACAAAAAACGGTAATAAGCAAGGCGATCCTGGGGACATATAGAAAATTTTTGCTCTGTTATGTCCCACTTTTTTGGCACAGTGGGACATATAGAATCATTCCTTTGCATTATGTCCCTTATGTCTGCGGCAATGGGACATATAGCGTTTTTTCTGGCATATATGTCCCGGTAAACAAAAGAAAAGGAACATAGTGAGTAAGTTTTCATGTATATGTCCCAGTGAGCAAAAGAAAAGGGACATAGCCGATAAGTTTCCGTGCATATGTCCCAGCGAGCAAAAGAAGAGGGACGTAGCCAATAAGTTTCCGTGCATATGTCCCACAAGAAAAAAGAAGAGGGACATAGCCAATAAGTTTTTATACATATGTCCCGAAAGAGAGAAGAAAAAAATTCAGTCAGCAGATTTTCACACATATGCCAATATCCAGAAGGTAATGTGCATAAAAAATCCCGCCACAGAGGGAGGAAAAGATATTCTGTGGCGGATCTATAAGAAAAATCGCTTTCGCGAATTGTTTTTAGTCGGAACTGACAGCACCCCAACACTGTTTGTTAAAATACAACAGCCCCTTTTGTTTTGATGGTTTTATATTACCAGTGCATTATGAACAGGTTGTGACAACATGCTAAAGAGTTTATGAAAATTCGAAACAACTTATAAACTTAGGTATAAATTTCTTAGCATGGTTCCTGGGCAGCAGGCGATTTTTTAAGGGTTCCCCAGATATGTCGATTCATGGACATCTAGTGTGTGATTGCTTATACAAAGACTTTTCTGTGCAAATCCGGAGATATACGAACATTAAAATTTCCCTGTCCGAACAAGCCTCTTAAATAATCAATGTAAGTCGAGAATTACAATGAAAAGATTGGAGCAAAGTGACTCTTTTTACCCGTCCCCGCCGCTTTGGAAAGACATTAAATATGAGGATGCAAGGTATCGTATCACAGAGCTGGCAGGAAGAGAGGCACAACGTTTTTCATTTTTGTCAGAGAGTGACAAACTATCTGATAATGAAAAGGAGCAGTATCAGGCAATTGTCGCATTGCATAATGGCAAATATTCTATGGATGAGAATATACTGACATCAAGCATATATATACTGTCACATTTATTGCATAGGCATTATGGACAAAAACCCGTAATCCTCATAGATGAATATGATGTTCCACTGGATAAAACGTTTCAGAATGGCTATTATCGGGAGATGGTTTCACTCATCAGGGGACTTTTCGGAATGGCTTTAAAGACCAATGATAGTCTGCAGTTTGCCGTTTTAACAGGATGCCTGCGTATTTCCAAAGAAAGTATTTTTACAGGATTTAACAATTTCGAGGTTTTGTCGGTTTTAAATGTTCCGTATGATGAGAGTTTTGGATTTACGGACAATGAGGTTGAAAAACTTCTGGATGATTACACGTTTTCAGACCACTATCCGGAAGTTAAGGAGTGGTACGATGGTTATCATTTCGGAAACACCGATATTTACTGTCCGTGGGATGTTATCCGGTATTGTAAAAGCCTGTGCGCAGATTTATAGACAAAGCGGATGTCCAGACCAAAAACGAAATCGAGCGTTTGATTGCAGGAGAATGCATTGAAAACGAAATCTCGCTGGAACTCACATATGATGAGCTTGATAAAAGCATTGAAAATCTGTGGAGCGTACTTTTTACTACCGGATATCTGACGCATCAGGGACGTACAGAAAGCGGAAAATACCGCCTGACTATTCCAAACAGGGAAATTAAAAACCTTTTTATAAAGAAAATCAGGGAATTGTAATCGAACTCAAATATGCAGAAAATGGAGATATGGATGCTGCATGTGCCAAAGCACTGGAGCAGATAGAGGGAAAAGACTATGTGGATAGGCTGAGACAGGATGGAATGAGAAACTTTATCAAGTACGGAATTGCGTGTTTTAAGAAGGATTGTAAGGTTGTGGTTGGAGAATAACAAAAATCTCTTTACAAACCGCAGAAGATATGCTAGATTTTTATACAAGCTGATTGTCCCGTTTGTTTCTGCAACCGGAAATGGGGGCATATGTTACACACAAAAAAGAACTTCTTAAAGTCAGCACTGGCTGTCTTCTGCATGGTTTCCATGCTTTTATTCTCCAGTTACAACGGACTCACAACAGTATATGCTGCCAGCGGATACGAATACGTTCTGCTGACAAAATACACGAAGACCATGAAAATTGGAGACGAGTATTATCTGACTGCGATTACTTCTACCGGAAAGAAACCAAAGTTTTCTTCGAGTGATTCCACAGTCGCGTCCGTGAACACTTATGGAAAGATCACGGCGAAAAAGGCCGGTACTGCTACGATCACTGCAAAAATTGCCAATGGGGAGGCAAGCTGCAGGGTTACAGTTGAAAAAACGGTCATTACATTAAGTCAGAAATCCATATCCTTGGAGAACGGATATACGGCCCGGCTGAAAGCCGAGACATCAACCGGGCATCCGGTCACGTACAAATCCGCCCGCTCGAGCATCGCCTCGGTGGATGAAAACGGCGTGATCACAGCGAAAAAACCGGGTGAAACTACCATCACGGTCACGGCAGATAAAACCTCCCAGACCTGTAAAGTGACGGTAAAGCAGCCAACGGTCCGGCTGGACCGGACATCCGCATCCCTTTACCGGAAGGGGACGCTCCGGTTATCCGTTTCTTCCACATCTAAAAGTATTCCCAGGTGGAAAACAAATAAAAAAAGCGTAGCCACGGTGGACAATGAGGGCAGAGTTACCGCTGTAAAAAACGGAACAGCCATCATCACGGTCACAGTCGACGGTGTCAGCAAAACCTGTGAGGTCACGGTAAAGAAGCCAAAGATTACCGTCGGACAGGAACAGATTTCGTTAACGGCCGGCGAAACATGTCAGCCGAAGGTAACGGTATCCTCCGGCAACAAACCGGAGTACTACAGTTCAAACACAAATGTTGCCACGGTAAATGAAACCGGCATGATCACCGCCATCGGCAAGGGACGTGCATATATTTATGCGAAAGAAGATGGCACGAAGGTACGCATGACAGTAACTGTCAAAGAAAAATAAAACTACAGGAAGCAGAACAAAATTATGGTCTGTATGACAGACAGTCTGCGGATCATAACCAAAGGGACAATCAGCGAAAGATATTGATGATGCATATATACAATGATATAATTGAACATAGACAATATTCTGTCTATACTTCGAAGAATAGCCTTACAACATATGGTATTGTAGATCTTATGGAAAAGCTTTCCCAAAAGCTGCCATGGTTATATCTTTGTATGAAGGAGGAAAAATGAATTCGGTGGAAAATTATGCCATACGCTACTTAGAACCCAAGGATGTGAAGGATCTGGACCAGTATAATGCGCTGTTGCGCTATACCTTTCAGGTAACGGAGGATGAACTGACGGCAACCGGATGGAAAGATGAAGAGATCAAACAGTCGAAGTTCCCGGTACTGGAGCGTGCGGATGTGCTGGGATGTTTTGATGGGGATACCCTGATTTCCCAGTTTGCCGTGTATCCATTGAAAATGAATATATACGGGGAGGTATTTCCCGTTGGATTTGTTACGAGTGTTTGTACATATCCGGAATATACCGGGCAGGGCATTATGAAAAAACTGATGTATCAGAGTCTGGAACATATGAAACAGCAGGGAAGACCGTTTGCCCTCCTGTATCCTTATTCCATACCGCTGTATCATCATCTGGGCTGGGAGATCATATCCAATAAAATTTCTTTCAATATCAAGGATCGGCAGATTCCGACGAAAGTAAAAGCACCCGGGTATGTACGGCGTGTGGACTGGGACAATACCGATTTTCATGAGCTGCATTCGCATTTTGCATCAATCACACACGGCTGCCTGTTCCGGAATGCACTGGCGTGGGAGGAATACTGGCGCTGGGATGAGGACGATACGAATGTGGCAGTTTACTATAACACCAAGGACAAGCCATGCGGATTTATGGTCTATCTGATCAAAAACGATATCATGCATATCAAGGAAATGATCTACTTAAACCGCGAGGCAAAAAAGGGGCTGTGGGAGTATATCCACGCGCATGATTCCATGATCGATGCGGTGCATGGCTATACCTATTTCAGTGAACCGATTGCGTTTGAGATGGATGATGGGGATATCAAGGAAACGATCCGGCCGTATGCCATGGGACGGATTATTGATATCGAGAGCTTTTTACAGGATTATCCATGTGATCCGGATGGCGGAACACTGTATATCGAACTTGAAATTGAGGATCACCTGCTTTTGTGGAACAATCGCAGTTTTCGGCTCTGTTTTTCCGATGGAACATGTATGCTGACCGATGAACCGGCAGAGTATAAGTTAAAAATGGAGATAGGTACGCTGACTACCCTTTTACTGGGATACAAGACGGCTGAGCGTCTGTATGCCCTTGAACGCATTGAAGGGAAGCAGGAAGCGGTAGACCGTCTGGATGATGTACTGTTTCATAAAATTCCATATATTTCCGATTACATCTAAAAAATTCAGCATGGTATGTTATAATGGAAAGTGGAAATTACCGGGACACCGTTGTGCAGATACCGGTACTGGATGATTTTCGGAATACATAAGGGGACTACTTATAAAAACAACAGAAAAAATGAGTTTGGGAGGCAAAGGATTATGAAATCAGTACGGACAAAGCTTATAGCATCTATTTTGATCTGTTCTCTTTTTACATCGGTTCTGATCGGGGTGATTGCAATTTCAAATTCTGTGCGGACAGCCGGAAAAGATGCAATGACCATGATGCAGCTTACCGGGCAGAAGAAGACCGAAGAGATCAATTCCACAATTCAGAAGATTGAGCAGTCGGTTGATACGCTTAGTGAAGTTGCGATGAGCAATTTTGATTACGATTCTTTTCGACAAAGCAAGGATTATGCGGATACATACACCGAGACTGTACAGCAGGCGGTGCTTGATTTCGCAAACCATACGAACGGAGCAGTGACGGTATATCTGCGGTATAACCCGAATTACTCCAATCCAACGTCCGGTATCTTTGCACAGCGTCAGTCACTTGACAGTGATCTGCAGTGTCTGACACCGACGGATTTTTCCATGTATGATGAAAGCGATGTGGAGCATGTCGGCTGGTATTATCTTCCGGTGCAGGCAAAGGAAGCTATCTGGATGTCTCCATATATGAATGAAAATGTCAATATTTACATGATTTCATACGTTGTACCATTGTTTGCGGAAGACGGAACATCTATCGGTGTTGTCGGTATGGATATTGATTTTTCACAGATTACTGATCTGGTGGATGAGACAACCGTATATCAGTCCGGCTATGCATTCCTGATGGATGCTTCCGGTTCCATCATGCATCACAAAAATGTGGATGAGGGTACAGTCATTACCGATCTGGACAGCTCCTTGAAAAAGGGTGCAGATTTTCTGGCAGAGGATGGAAATCAGGGGAAAACCTTAGAGTATACTTACAAAAATGTAGACAAGAAGCTGGCCTTTTATAATCTGGACAATGGCATGAAGCTGGTGCTTACGGCACCGGTGTCGGAGATTTATTCCGAGGCATACGGACTTGCAAAGATGATTATTCTTGCAATGATTGTTGCATTTATTCTCTCGGCAGTGATTGGTATTGTTATGGGTACCGGCTTAACAAAGCCAATCCGTCAGCTGACTTCTGTGATTGAGCAGACCGCTGCATTGGATTTCCGCCCGACAGAGGCTGGAGCAAAGCTGCGGAAGCAGAAGGATGAAATCGGGGATATGGCAACAAAGATCCACGATATGCGAAAGAAGCTCCGGGCGATGATGGAAAACCTGCAGCAGACGCAGCAGGTTTTGGAAACAAATACCGGAAATTTAAACCAGCTTATGAAACAGAACAGCGCTTATGCGGAGGACAATTCGGCGGCTACGCAGGAACTGGCGGCAGGGATGGAAGAGACCAGTGCAAATGCGGCGCACATTGTGGAAAACGTTGGAATTATGAGAGAAAGTTCCGACAATATCCAGCGGCTTGCAGAGGATGGAGAGAAAAATTCCGGACAGATTCAGGAGCGTGCCGGAGAGATGGAGCGGATCAGTACGGAGTCCCGCCACAAGACAGACCAGATGTATGCGGTCATGAAACAGAAGACGGATGCCGCTGTGGAGCAGGCGAAATCCGTACAGAAGATCAATGCGCTGACAGACAACATCAAACAGATTTCTTCCCAGACAAACCTTCTGGCATTAAATGCCAATATTGAGGCAGCCAGGGCTGGTGAAGCGGGCAGGGGATTTGCGGTTGTTGCTTCCGAAATCGGAGATCTGGCAACGCAGACACTGGATACCGTTTCCACAATTGACGAGATTGTAGGAGAGGTCAACAGTTCGGTTTCCAATATGACCGAATGCCTCACAACGATTATGGAATTTCTGGAACAGACCGTTCTTGGGGATTATGAGCATTTCGCACAGGTGGGGGAGCAGTATCATGCCGATGCGGACACATTCCAGCAGATCATGCAGCAGACAAAAGAAGCAGTGGATGCATTAGAGCAGCACATTGGAGAGATCTCTTCTACCGTATCAGAGATCAACTCCATGGTGGAACAGTCCACAGATGGAATCAGCGGTATTGCCGAGAAATCCGGCAGTACGCAGAACCTTGTAACCGAGGGTTACGACAAGCTGCAGGAGTGCACACAGTCCGTCAATGTGATCCGGGATTTTGTCGCGCAGTTCCATTTGGATTGAAAAAGGAAATTTTACATCGGAAACGAGGAAAATTATAATGAAGAAAACATTAAAACCGGAAACCACAAAACCACAATATGTTGTGACAACAGACATTACTTATGCGCAGGTTGATTCCTGGTTCGGTCATTGCCGGAGAGATCTCAAATTGGATCTCATCTATCCGGAGGACGGGGAAGGAAAGACATATCCATGTATTGTATGGATTTGCGGTGGCGCATGGCAGCGCATGGACAAAGCAGCGCATCTGGCATATCTGGGCACACTGGCACAGGAAGAGTTTGTTGTTGCCAGCGTAGAGTACCGGACATCCAACGAGGGAACGCATCCGATGCAGCTGTGTGATATCAAGGCAGCAATCCGATATCTTCGTGCATATGCAAAAAGATATCGGATTAACAGTGAAAAATTTGGTGTGATGGGAGAATCTGCAGGAGGATATCTGACATGTATGGCAGCACTGGATCAGGATAAAAAACTGGATACAGGTGAGTATCTGGAGTATTCCAGTCAGGTACAGGCGGCCTGTCCGTGGTATCCGCCGACCGATGCGTCCCATTTTCCATATGATGATGTGGAAAAGGCAGCCATGTCTTCAGAGTCGCTGCTGATGGGATTTAATGTTATGACACATCCGCAGGAAGCTTATGAGAATTCCCCGGTTTCCAAAGTGACACCGGATGCGCCGCCATTCCTGCTGATTCATGGAACCAAAGACAGTACCGTGCCTTTTTCGCAGAGTGAGGAATTGTATGATGCGTTAGAAGCAGCCGGCTGTGATGTGACATTGCTTGCGCTTGATGGTGCAGAGCATGCGGACCTGATGTTTTTCCAGGATGAAGTATGGCAACAGATCATTGCATTTTTTAAACGGACATTATGACACAGCAGTTGAAGGACATATACAGAAAAATTTTCTGATTATGTCCTTCTTTTTTATATAGCTGGGACATGACAAATGACTTTTTCCCCTATATGTCCTTATGTTTGTTCGAAGCAGAACCTTATTAACAATTCTAAGTATGAAATACAATTCCAGTTGCGAAAATACAATAGGTATTGTATAGTAAAAATGTTGAATGGCAAATCCATAGCATATCGCTAAAATTTTCCATAACGAATCAAATTGAATACATTGCATAACCGCTTTTCTTTTCGTATAATGTAAGGAGGACAGTAATTGAATTACAAAAGAACAAAAAGCTGGTTAAAGTTTGTACGCAGGTTCCGGTTTCATAACAGGAAGTATAAGGACCGCTTATTTCAGAGAGTGTTTCAGGATAAGGAGGATCTGCTTGAACTGTATAACGCGATCAACGGAACAGATCATCAGAATCCGGAGGAACTTGAGATTACGACGTTGGAAGATGTGATATTTATGTCCATGAAAAATGATAAATCGTTTATGATTTCATCGACCATGAACTTGTACGAGCATCAGTCAACTGTAAACCCGAATATGCCGGTCCGCGGGCTGCTTTATTTTGCGCAGTTGTATGATGAATACATCAAACTGCATGATCTGAATATGTATGGTCATAAACTGGTAAAGCTGCCGATGCCGCAGTATATTGTATTTTACAATGGTACAGAGAAAATTCCGGATGATTATACGCTTCTGTTGTCGGATGCTTTTGAGAGTGATCCGTCTGCAAAAGATATGGAACCGGCGCTAGAATGCAAAGCCCGGATACTTAATGTAAACAGTGGACACAATGCCGAACTGATGAATAAGTGCAGACGGCTGATGCATTATTCTTTGTTTATTGCAAGGATACGGCAGAACATTGACAGGGGAATGCCGATTGAGCAGGCAATTGATGAATCCATATCATATTGTATCCGGCATGACATTTTAAAGGATGTTTTGCTCAAGAATCGAAGCGAGGTGCGCCATATGCTGTTAACAGAATTTGATGAAAAGAAATTTGCAAAGTCCATATGGAAAGAGGGGCATGAATCAGGTTATACCGAAGGCCGCGAATCAATTCTGGAAATTCTGGATGCGATCAACAGGGGAAATGATACCGTAGAAAAACTCACTGCATTGGGCTACGATGCAAAAACGGCACAAGAAGTATTGGAGAAGAAATAAATCGAAACAACAATGGTTATGCAGTAAGTGAGGAAAATTTCAAAACGGGGATATTCCATTCAAAAATGGCATTAGTTAGAGCGACCTAACCAATGCCATTTTTTATTTTAATAGCATAAAGCATTAAAAATCATCATTAAGTGATGGATTATGTAAAATTTAAATTATATCTTCCGGGTTTACATTTTACCTGCACAATGTAATTTTTATTGTATTTCAAACAATGTAAATTTATGGATTCTCCAAGTTTAATAGTTGTATCCTTTAAAACAATTGTTTGGTTCTCATCTAGAATGCGTATGGTTATATCATAGGGATTGTTTATGTCATTTATTACTTCTTTTTTATAAAAAACAGATGAAAAAATCAAATAATCACCGTCATTTATGCGTACTTGAAACCATTCATCCGAACCATGGTTGTTATCTATGAATGCTATATCCATGGGCATAAAAAAGTCGTGAAGTACTCCTACTTCCTGAATGGCAAACATAGCAGTCATTACAAGAAACGCGGTAGAAATAATTGCAGCAATCATTTTGATCCGGACTTTTTTCTGATTAAAAAAAATGGAGTCTTACTGTCTCCGACTTCACTAAGTGGGGGACATTCGATCGGATCTTTCATGGCTGCCAGTTCGTTTTGACATTTGCTGCAATGATTTATATGATCTTCAATAAGTTTTCGGCTGTCGTCAGAACAGACGTCATCAACATATAATGGCATTAAATCTCTTACGATATCACATGTTATTTTCATCTTCAATTACCTTTCTGATCTTTGTTTTTGCGCGGAAATAGTTAACGCGCGCCCAATTTTCACTTTTGTCAAAAATTTCTCCGATTTCTTTAAAACTCATTTCCTCGTATGCACGCAGCCAGAACACTTGTCCATAAGGGAGCTTTACCTGTCTTAAAGCAGATAGCAATTTTTTGGTTTCTTCTTTTATGAGATACGTGTCCTCAAGATTCCTCTGATTGTTTATTGCTTCAAAAGATTCTAAATGTTCGATTCCGACTGTGGTTTTATGTTTCTCTTTTTTCAGATAATCAAAATATAAGTGTTTTGCAATCTGACATAACCAGACCGAAATTTTATAGTTTCCGTTATAACGGTGCGCTGATTTGTATGCCTGATAAAAGGTCTTCTGTGTCAGGTCTTCTGCCAGATCAAAATTGCCGCATAAGGAAATTAAAAAATGTTTTACGGTTTTTGCATACTCCATGTACATCGTTTCAAGTGGAGTATTCTTTTGCATTTTCCTGTTTCACCTCCTCGTATTGCGCAATCTATATATAAATAGAATTTTTGTTTGTTTTGTTACACTTTCATTATAAATTATTTTTTGAAAATGTGCCAGAAACAGATATTGACACATGAAAGCAAATTGATTATAATCGTGTCAAAAACAAAAGTGGCACGGGAGGCATATGACAATTACATCATTGAAAAGTGCATTGCAGCGAATTGCGCAACTGGAACAGGAAAACGAACAGCTTCGGGCGGAACTCGAAGTATATAAAAATCGCAATACCGGCGGGAGGAAAAAGCATGACGAAGCATGGATGACTTCTTACCGGGATTTTGCTGTAAAATATGAGAGTGGGATGACAATTATGGAAATCGTTGCAGAAGGGGAGATCAGCCGCAGGACAGCGTACCGGTATAAGGCCTATTACGATGAGCTGCAGAAAAATAATAGATATAAAAAAAGAAACGAGCAAGTCCTGTCAGGCATAAACCCTACCCGGTGAAAACCCATTTCTTAATATAAAAAGAATAACCCCATTTCATTTTACAGTCAAGTAATTTTTAAATTTTACTGTATACAGATGGTTCCTGTTCACCTAGCACCTAAACAGAAAAGATCATCTGGATAGCAGCAAAAAACACAACAAGGAGAACCAATTGAATTTACTCGAAACATTAAAACACTATTTTGGATACGACAGCCTGCGGCCGGGCCAGCAGGAACTGATGGACGGAATCCTGCAGGGAAAGGATGTCCTTGGCATTATGCCGACAGGCGCGGGGAAATCCCTGTGTTATCAGGTTCCGGCGCTGATGCTTGAGGGAATTACGCTTGTGATTTCCCCGCTGATTTCGCTCATGTCAGATCAGGTCAAGGCATTGAATCAGGCAGGTGTGCATGCAGCCTACATCAACAGTTCCCTGACGGAAAACCAGATACACGCGGCGCTTGCCTATGCAGCACAGGGAAAATACAAAATTATCTATGTGGCACCGGAGCGGCTCAACACTGCGCGCTTTCTCGACTTTGCATATTATGCCGACATTTCCATGGTGACAGTGGATGAGGCACACTGTATTTCCCAGTGGGGACAGGATTTTCGGCCAAGCTATCTTGAAATTGCGGATTTTTTAGCAAAACTGCCAGACCGTCCAATTGTCAGTGCATTTACCGCGACCGCCACAGAGCGCGTCAAGCAGGATATTACCGCAAGTTTGCATTTGCAGAATCCAGTGACAGTCGTGACAGGATTTGACCGTCCAAATCTGTTCTTCCGTGTGGTCAACCGCAAGGGCGGAAAAGAGACGGACAACAGTATCTTAAATTATGTGAAAAGGCATGAGGATGAGAGTGGAATCATCTATTGTGCCACGAAAAAGAATGTGGACAGTGTGTATGCCCTTTTGCTGCAATATGGCATTGCGGCGGGGCGCTATCATGCAGGTCTGTCTTTAGAGGAACGGAAAAAGAATCAGGATGATTTTACTTATGACAGAATCCGTGTGATGGTTGCAACCAATGCATTTGGCATGGGAATCGACAAATCCAATGTGCGCTATGTGCTTCATTACAATATGCCGCAGAGTCTGGAATATTATTATCAGGAAGCTGGCCGTGCCGGGCGCGACGGGGAAGAAGCGGAGTGTGTGTTATTTTTCTCGAAACAGGATATCATGATAAACAAACGCCTGTTGCAGTACAAATCCACATCCGGGCAGGCATCCGATGATCCCGTGGTGCGGGCAAATGAGCAGAGGAAACTCAATGAGATGATCCGTTACTGCGAGACCGATGAGTGTCTGCGCCAGTTTATCCTGTCCTATTTCGGGGACAACAGTCCGTGTACCTGTGAAAAATGCAGCAATTGTGTGGTTGTGGAAGATGAGGCGGAAGAAACTTATATCCAGACCGGAAGAGAAAAGAAAAAGGCATTGCAGCTTGCTGATCTGACACCGGAAGGGCAGGAACTGTTTGAGCAGCTTCGCAAATGCCGGACGGAACTTGCCGTGGAAAAAGGTGTGCCACCGTATATTATCTGTTCTGATAAGACATTAAAAGATATGTGTGCCAAATGTCCTGTGGATTCCACCGCGATGGCAGCCGTGTACGGAATGGGTGCACAGAAAATCGAAAGTTACGGTGCGCGTTTTACACAGGTTATCACAGCATTTCTGAACGCGCATGGTGGAGAAACTGCCACAGCGGAGGCATTTTCCGGCATGACAGTAGATACCACGACAGCAGCTCCGGCAAGAAAAAAGAAGCTGCCGTTTTATATCGCTCCGGAAAAACTTGATGAGGTGGAGCTGACCGACACCTGTATGCTTTCAGAACTGACAAACCGGATCAATGCGCTCTGCGAAGAGAAGGATCGAAAGAAACTGACCGCTTCATTTATCAATCAGCTGCTTGTGGAAAAAGGATATCTTGAGGAAACCGTGCAGGGAGAAGAAAAGATAAAGCGTGTGACGGAAAAGGGAAGAGCCGTAGGAATCCGGGAAGAGGAGAGACAGGCAAAATACGGAAGAAATTATTATGCGCTGATTCACACTCGGGAGAGCCAGCAGATGATTTTGGAGGAACTGGGGAAATATTTGTTACAGGCTAACTTGAAAAAGTAAATTCTAGTGCAGAACTAAATTCCACTCATACCTTAAAAGTTGTGATTTTTATTGAATTTCTAAATTGCAATTTGCTGTGCATATACAAAATACAGAGTAGCACCTTGATAAAATAATTGATTTTGTGTCAAGTATTTTATATATGTGAATTTAGGGCTTGCAAGATTAAATTCCACTGATGGGTATGGGAATATTCCTTTTTGGTAGCTAGAATATCTCAATACCATTATGCTCTGTCAAGGGGGGCATAAGCCCCCTTACGGCGAGCCCTTGACAGGCAAACTGGATTGAGATGTGAAATAGCCAAGGCAGGAATGAATTCCTATTCTTTCGTATGAAAGACTAAATTCTATTTGTGCAGGAGTAAATTCCATCATGAAGATTAAGAGTGGAATTTAAGTTTTCATTTTAGGATATTTGTTACAGTTTACGCCAGCAGTATAATTGTCCCCTGCTTTGTGTTATACTAAAACAAAACGATAAAGGACAGGATTATTCTATGAAAAAAACAGGAATCATGACAGACAGCCACAGTGGCATCTTAGAAAACGAAGCATCTAAGCTGGGGATTGCCGTACTGCCAATGCCTTTTTATATTGATGAAAAATTATATCGTGAAGGGGTGGATATTTCCAGAGAGGAATTTTATGAAATGCTTCGTAAAGGTGCGGATGTGGCAACATCCCAGCCGTCACCGGAGAGTGTGATGCATATGTGGTCAGCCATGCTGCAGGAATATGAAGAACTTGTCTATATTCCGATCAGCAGCGGTCTGAGCGGTTCCTGCATGACGGCACAGGCAATGGCACAGGAGGAGCCGTATGCCGGAAGAGTATTTGTTGTAGATAATGGACGCGTGTCTACGCCGATGCACCGTTCGGTCCTCGATGCCGTGGAGCTTGCAGAGAAAGGATACCGTGCACAGAAAATTAAAGATATTCTCGAAAAAAACAGAGAGCATATGGTCATTTATGTGGGGCTCAGCACGCTGACATATCTGAAAAAGGGTGGACGGATCAGTTCTGTTGCAGCTGTGGCAGCAGATGTGCTGAAGATTAAGCCGGTTATGAAATTTGGTGTGGGAAAGTTAGATGTCTATCAGAAGTGCCGTGGAATGAAAAATGCGAGAAAAGCAATGATAGACGCAATGAAAAAAGAATTTGAGACGAATTTTAAGGAGGCTTATGAAGCAGGAAAACTATATCTTATGGCTGCATCAAGTTCTACCGCAGAAGTAACGGAAGAGTGGATACGGCAGATCAAAGAAAGCTTTCCGGGTATGGATGTCATGTGCGATAATCTGTCGCTGGGGCTGTCCTGTCATATTGGACCGGACGGGCTGGGAATTGCCTGCTGTAACAAAGCAGAATAGTATTTTAGAAATTTATCCGTGCGATAAAAGCGTTAGAGAAAATGATGCGATTCTTTCAGCAGGGAAAACGTTCGCCTGCAGGGAGCATTTTTGTGGGATATCAATATACCCACCGCAAAAAGCGATGGGTATCGTAACCGGTTTATTTGCCCCGTGATGAAAAAAAGTCATCAATTGCCGCGTGCAGTTTCTGAGGATTCATGCTCTTTAATAAATAACCATCTGGTTTTAAAGACATGACATTTTTTACGGTTTCTGCATCATTTTTTCCAGTCAGAAATATGATCGGAATATGGTGAAATTCCGGATCTTCCCGGAGCATCTGCATGATCTGGCTGCCGTCAACGATTGGCATGGCATAATCCAACAGAATCAGATCCGGGGTGTTTAAGGTCAGGTATTTGATCGCCATTGCACCGGAGTTTGCCAGTACAACCTGATAGGTGTCTTCAAGCAGTGCCTTGATTTTGCGCAGGATAATACCGGAATCATCCACAGCCAGAATCGTGCGTTTTTTCAGCTGATAGAAATCGTTCATCTGTGTGCAGACATTATCGACCATATTGCCCACCGTAATCGGGCGGGTGAACACATCCATGACCATCTGCTGTGGGAGGGTCTCCCACAGCAGTTCCAGTTCATCTATGTTTCCCATAATAAATACCGGAGTCTTGTTTTTTATCGCCTGGTCGACCATTACTTTTACGCTGACCGCCTTCTTTAAAAGCTCCGGGCTTGTGCAGATCAGGTAACCACTTGGTTTTTCCGAGATGACAATGCTGCTGGCTTCTGCTATCGTTACAATTTTTACTTTGACATTTTGTTTTTCAAAAGCACTTTCTAATGATTGTGCGAGATAACTTTGTTCCTCCATCAGGATGAGAAATGGGCTTTTTATTTCGTGCATAATGTCTCTCCTTCTATTGTAATAAATTGACCATTGTATCAGTTAATTTCATAATTTCTTCCATTTCCACATCTGCAACGCAGACACGCAGCTGTTCCATCAGGTCTTTGAGCTTATCAGGTGTCTGAAACGTATCCATGGTTTCCATGGCATGATCCACGCCATCCATGTCAAACTGTTCTACACACTGATGCATCTGCTCAAGAACGGTAATCCAGTCATCAGAAGAAACTTCCTTTTTGTTGCTTTCGTTATCCTCCACATAAGGACGCAGGAGGGACTTAAGACTTCGGTACATGGCAAGCATCGGTCCTGTTTTTTCTTCAAGTGCAGCAAGATTTTGTGCATTTACCATGGCATTTGCAGTCAGGGCAATGACCGGCAGGTTCTGGTGGGAATTCATTTCGGACAAAATCGTCTTCGGCCATTTTTGTGAAGGATGCAGAAAAATAGATAGAAGAGAATCTGAGGGCGGCAGGGGTTTTAGAATATGAAAAAATAGATCTGCAGGCATATGAAAAACAGGCGGATAAGCTGGTAAAACAGTTAAAGAAATATCAGAAAGATTATGAGTATGTAACGTTTGAATCCAATATTCATGGGGATCTGCGAAAAACAGATGTGGAAAAAATCCGGAAATCCTTAGAAACCGGGACTTAATAAAATTTTTAGAAATTTTATTAGCACTCCTACTTGACGAGTGCTAATAACGTGCTATAATAGGGGCATAAACAAAGAACAAAACGTTTACAGGAGGAAATGACTTATGTGCGATTTATTTGATACATTTTTTAACCCATGGTATGACGATAGTGAATATAACAAGAAAGCCCCGAAGCAGCAGGCATCGCAAAACACACAGAATCTGATGAAGACAGATATCAGAGAACTGGCAGACGGATATGAGCTGCAGATGGAACTGCCTGGTTATAAGAAAGAAGAAGTGCAGGCAGCATTGCACAAAGGCTATCTGACGATCAGTGCAGCCAAGAGTGCAGAAGAGACCGTGGAAGGTAAGTATCTGCGCCGCGAGCGTTATACCGGAAGCTGCCAGAGATCATTCTATGTGGGCGAGTATCTCCGTCAGGAAGATATCCGGGCAAGTTTCCAGAACGGTATTCTTACCCTGTTTGTTCCAAAGGAAGATAAGACAAAGACAGAAGAAAAGAAATATATTACCATTGCGTAATCCTTTATAAATATCCCCTGATTTTTGAGCCGTTGCAGGTATTTTTCCTGCGGCGGCTTTTTTCGCGTCACAATTCTTTTTTCCGAAGAAACAAAACTTTATATACAGGTATAGAGGCAAGTGGCAATGATTGATGTTGCTTAATGATGAAAAAGGCAATATAATAAATGGATTGAGATGAAATGACACAGGAAAAAAGAGAGAATTTTATGTTTACAAAAGATACAATTTTTTATAAAAAACTTTTGGGTCTTATGCTTCCGATGATGCTGCAGAACCTGATGCTGGCACTGGTTGCCGTGGCAGATGCGTTTATGCTCGGAGGGATGGACCAGAATTACATGTCGGCAGTTTCGCTTGCCACGCAGATTCAGTTTATCCAGAATATGCTTCTTTCAGCAGCAACAGGTGGACTGGCAATTCTCGGGGCACAGTACTGGGGCAGGGGCAATATCAAAACGCTGGATGATATTTTCTGTATGGCACTGCGGCTTTGTGGTCTGGTGTCGATTGCATTTTTCATTGCCTGTATCTGTTTTCCACAGTATCTGATGCTGTTTTTTACGGATGAACCGGTATTGATCGGTTATGGCGTGCAGTATCTGCGGATTGCCGGATTTTCTTATCTGCTTACAGGAATTTCCCAATGCTATCTGGTGGTTATGAAAATCAGCGAGCACGCATTGACAACGGCATTGATCAGTTCTGCTACGGTAGGGATCAATATTGCACTGAATGCCATTTTGATCTACGGAAAACTGGGTATTACTCCGATGGGTGTCCGGGGTGCAGCAACAGCGACATTAAGCGCAAGGATGATAGAACTGGCCTGTTGTATCCTGATTTCCAGCCGTCCGGGCTACATCCGTCCGTATCTGACCCGTCTGTTTCAAAGAAACCGGGAACTGGCACGGGATTTCCGGAAATGCGCAATGCCGATTCTCGGTGCGTCCCTGTTCTGGGGAGTCGGATTTACTTCGTATTCTTCTTTTATGGGACATCTGGGAGTAGACGCGGCCGCTGCCAATTCTGTGGCGGCGGTTGTCCGTGATATCATCTGCTGCCTGAGTGCCGGAATTTCCGGTGCGGCGGGGATTATGGTCGGAAATGAGCTTGGTGCCGGCAACCTAAAACGGGGGAAATTATATGGTACGCGGATGATGAAGATTTCCTTTGTGTGCGGAGTTGCCATGATGGTTCTCATGGGAATTTCGTCACCGTTTATTTTGCATTTTGTCAAACTGACACCGCAGGCAGCCGTATATTTAAAGGGAATGTTTGTCGTGCTCTGCGTCTATATGATTGGCCGCTCCGTCAACGAAATTACCATCAATGGCGTGTTTGGTTCCGGCGGTGATACAATGTTTGATGTGTACAGCCTTGCCGTAACAATGTGGGGAATCGCGATTCCACTTGCTGCGCTTGGAACTTACCGGTTCCACTGGCCGGTGATTGTCGTATACGCGTGTACCTGTATTGATGAGGTTGGAAAAATTCCGTGGACGCTCTATCATTTTCGGAAATATAAGTGGGTGAAGGATCTGACGCATACGGGGATGGAGCAGAAAGAAAAATCATAAATTTATAAAAAATCAGCTGGTCGTATCCCTGCGGATCAGTACCGGTGTAATCTGTTTATGGATCGGTTTCGAAAGAGAAACCGGTCTTCTTTTTTTTCGTTCTTCCATCTGCTGTACCAGAAGTTCTATTGCGGTTTTTGCGATTAGGTCGATCTGCTGTCCGACCGTTGTGATAGGCAGAATTGCCTCGCTTGCAATCGGGGAATTGTCAAATCCGACCAGTTCATAACTGTCAGGAAAGCATCCGTATTTTTGGAAAATCAGGTTTAAAAACATATTTGCATAGGTATCATTGGCGAGGAAAATCCCCTTCTTTTTGTCAGGGTACTTCTCATCAATATCAGAGAAAATGTGCTTCATCTGTGCAAAAATGTCCTGATAAGAATCCCCTATTACATTTAAATTCAGTTCATAAGGAACGTGATATTCCTGACAGGTATCTTCAAAGGCACGGATACGGTCATAGGCAGGGATGGACTTTGGAACATCCGCATTAACGTGAATCAGTACATCGCATTTGTCCCGGATCAGAAGCGTTGCCGCCTGGAGCGCACCCATATAATTGTCGCTGGTTACGCCACAGATATGTTCGGCTTCGCGCTCAATGGCAATGACCGGGATCTGGTAAGAAGCCAGTTTTTCAGAAGAAAGAGTGTGACTTAACACGATCAGGCCCTCAATCTGGTATGCCATCAATTCATCAATGTACTGTTCCTCCTCGGACGGTCCGTTGTCGCTGACGAATACGAGAAATTTATAATGAAAATCGCGGTAGCTGGAAAGAATCTGTGTAAGCATTTCCGAATAATAGTGCAGATAAAGGTTCGGAATAATGATTCCGATAAATTCACTCTTTCCATTGGCAAGAACCTTTGCAAGCTTATTCTTTTTGTAACCCAGAGTATCAAGAGCCTGTGAAATTTTCTCCTGATTTTCAAGCGTCAGGGAGTCCGGATGATTAAAATATCTGGAAATGGTTGTCTTTGAAAAATTCGTATATGCTGCAATATCTGCAAATGTTACCTGTTTCTTTCCCATCTGAAAGCTGTCTCCTTTATCTGTTTTATCCATAGTATAACAACCGGAAAGAAAAATAGCAATGAAAAAATAACTGGTTACGTAATCGGTTACTTTAATAAATAAAAGTGTTGACATATCGGAAACTTTGTAGTACTATCAGAATATAAAGTAACCGGTTACTTTACCGGTTACATCAAAGCAGAACGAGTAATACGATGAAAAGGGAGGAGCAATCGCATGAAAAAACTGGCAAAACAAGTCGGCTCTGCGAAAAAACAAACCATGGGGAGTAAGCTGTCTTATGTAAAGAAAAACTGGCAGCTGTATGTTTTTTTTCTGATGCCGGCACTGTTACTCACAATCATTTTCAAGTATCTTCCGATGGGAGGACTTCTGATTGCATTTGAGGATTACAATGTCATTAAAGGAGTTTTGGGAAGCCCGTGGGTGGGGCTGGAATATTTCCAGAGATTTTTATCATCACCGGATTTTATGAACTACCTGCTGAACACATTAAAGCTGAGTATCTTTGGACTTCTCTGGAGTTTTCCGATACCAATTATTCTGGCACTTTTACTGAACCGTATCCGCAAGGCGGGGATTAAGAAAAAAATCCAGCTGCTGATCTATGCACCGAATTTTATTTCCGTCATCGTGCTCTGTGGTATGGTGCGTATGTTTTTATCTCCGGTAGGACCGTTAAACCGTCTGCTGGGAACGAATACAAACTGGATGACCATGCCGTCCGCATTCCGTACCATTTATATTGCAAGCGGAATCTGGCAGGGAGCAGGATGGGCATCCATCATGTATACTGCAGCATTATCCAATGCAAGCAAGGAACTGGAAGAGGCAGCCATTGTGGATGGTGCAAATCTTCTGCAGCAGATCTGGTATGTGGAACTTCCGGCAATCAAGGATATTATCGTGATCCAGTTTATTTTACAGGCCGGAAACATTATGAGCATCGGCTTTGAAAAGGCATATGCCCTGCAGACAGATATGAACTTACCGGCTTCTGAAATTTTATCAACCTATGTATACCGGATAGGTCTTTTGAATGGCGATTACGGTTATTCTACGGCAGTGGGACTGTTTAATTCGGTGATCAATGTGATCCTGCTTATATTTGTGAACTGGGTGGTAAAGAAATTAAACGATGGAGAAGGATTATAGGAGGAACGTGAAATGGAAACAGTTAGTAAAATGAAATATTCACGGACAGACCGGCTGGTGCTTGGAATCGGTTATGCCATTCTTGGACTGTTTGTTCTTTCAATTGTTGTTCCGCTGGTCTATGTTGTTTTAGCATCTTTTATGGATCCGACGGTATTGAATAATCAGGGACTGAGTTTTCACATCAAAGACTGGACACTGGATGCATACCGGCGTGTACTGGAAAACGGAATGATCTGGCGCGGATTTTTAAATTCGTTTTTGTATTCACTGGCATTTGCGGCAATTTCCGTATTTGTCACATTGTTAGCAGCGTATCCGATGTCGAAAAAAGAATTTGTCGGAAGAAAATTTTTTAACGTGATTTTTCTGATCACCATGTTTTTCGGCGGTGGAATGATCCCGACGTTTATTTTGATCAATCAGCTTCATATGGTAAATACCGTGTGGGCAATTCTCATTCCGGGAGCATTTAATGTCTGGAATATGATTCTGGCAAGAACGTACTATCAGTCCATTCCAAAAGAACTGCGGGAGGCATCCGCAATTGACGGGGCAAATGAGATCCAGCATTTCTTCCAGATTATGATGCCGGTGTGCAAACCGATTATCGCGGTGCTGGCACTGTGGTCTTTTGTCGGTATGTGGAACAGTTATTTTGATGCTATGATTTACTTAAATGATGCAAACTTACAGCCACTGCAGCTGGTTCTGCGTTCCATTCTGGTACAGAATACACCGCAGCCGGGCATGATCGCGGATATTCAGAGTACCGCGGAGATGGCAAAAGTTGCCGAACAGTTAAAATACGCAACAATTGTAGTATCAAGTTTACCATTGCTTATTATGTATCCATTTTTCCAGAAATACTTTGACAAAGGTGTTATGGTTGGATCGGTAAAAGGTTAAGCAGAAAGGACAGGTACAGATATGTGGAAGAGAAAAATTAAAAAATGTCTGGCACTCGGACTGGCATTTGCTATGATGACCGGTGTGGCAGGATGCGGAAAAGAGCAGCATCTGGAGGCAGAGATCAATCCGGATATACCGGTTTCAGAAGTGCAGTTTCCACTGAAAGAACAGGCAGAATTATCATTTATCACAAGTGCTCCGGCAACCTCTACGCAGAATCCGAACGAGCGGATTATTTTTAAGAGACTCGAAAAACAGACGAATGTACATATTGACTGGACCTGTTTTGTGGCAGACCAGTTTTCCGATAAAAAGAATCTGGCACTGGCACAGTTTGGAAACCTTCCGGATGGTTTGTTTAATGCAGGAATGAGCGATTATGATCTGCTTCGTTATGCAAAGCAGGGAATTATTATTCCGCTGGAAAATCTGATTGACAAATATATGCCAAACCTTCAGGCGGTCTTTGAGAAATATCCGGAATACCGGACGATGTGTACCGCACCGGACGGACATATTTATTCATTTCCGTGGATTGAGCAGCTTGGCGCAGGGAAAGAAGCCATTCAGGCAATCGGGGATATTCCTTATATCAATAAAAAGTGGCTGGATTATCTGGGACTGGATATTCCAACGACAACCGATGAACTGGAACAGGTGCTGATTGCGTTCCGGGATCATGCGGATGATCTGAAAAAACAGTTTGATATCGAGGGAGATGTGATTCCGATGTCATTTATCATCAACAATGGCGATCAGGATCCGGCGATTCTCATCAACGGATTTGGCGAAGGATATGGAGATACGGGCGATCATTTTGCCGTAAAAGATGACGGAACCGTGATTTATACGACCGTGCAGGAAGGTTACAAAGAAGGCATCGAATGGCTGCATAAGCTGGTAACAGAGGATCTTGTAGATCCGGAGGCATTTACGCAGGAGTGGTCAACCTATGTGGCAAAAGGTAAAAATCACCGTTACGGTCTCTGCTTTACCTGGGATATTGCAAATATTGACAACAATACCGATTATGTGATGCTTCCGGCACTGACCGGTCCGGAGGGAGTCAGAAATATCACAAGACAGAATAACAGTGAAACAAGTGGTTTTGACAGAGGCCGCTGCGTGCTTACATCCAGCTGCCGGAACACGGCACTGGCGGCAGCCTGGATTGATCAGATGTATGCGCCGCTTCAGTCCCCGCAGAATAACTGGGGAAGTTATGGGGAAAAGGATTCGTTTAATATTTTTGAACTGTCCACAAATAAAGATGGCGGTGAAATGTTGAAGCATCTGGATCTGGGCGACCAGTCACCGGTAGAGGTGCGTGAGGCGCAGTCCGTCAACGGTCCGCTTGCAGTTCTCAATGAGTATTATGATATGTATGTCACACAGCCGGCGGATGCCAAATGGCGTCTGGACAATATGCATGAAACATATCTGAAGGATATGAAAAGCAAGTATGTATATCCGAATGTGTTTATGAGTATTGACGATACCAATAAAGTATCCCAGTATGATACCGATATTAAAAAATATGCGGAGCAGAAAAAAGCAGACTGGATTTTAAATGGCGGAATCGACAAAGAGTGGGATTCCTATTTAAAGAAAATGGAAAAATACGGGCTTTCCGATTATCTGGCAATCAAACAGAAATATTTCGATCAGTATCAGGAGTCATTGAAAGAAGAAAAATAAACAGGAGAATTTGTATGAGTGAGATGTTAAAAAAAGCGAGAGCATATGAGGCAGAAAAAGCAGCACAGACCGATAAAAATACCAGACCGTTGTTTCATATCTCGGCACCTGCCGGATGGATCAATGATCCGAACGGTTTTTCCGTTTACAATGGAAAAATCCATCTGTTTTACCAGTATTATCCATATGCAAGGGAGTGGGGACCGATGCACTGGGGGCACAGTGTGACAACGGATATGATAAGCTGGGAACAGCTTCCGGCAGCACTTGCACCGGATCAGGACTATGACCGGATCGGATGTTTTTCCGGAAGTGCTATTGAAGCGGATAACAAACATGTGCTGGTCTATACCGGTGTCACAAAGATTACACTGCCGGACGGCAGGGAAGAGGAACGACAGAACCAGTGCATCGCATTCGGGGATGGCAGGGATTATGTAAAGTATGAAAACAACCCGGTTGTGACAGGGGAGATGCTGCCGGAAAACTGCAGCCGGATTGATTTCCGTGACCCGAAAATCTGGAAGGAAGAGGACACCTATTATCTGATTGTCGGAAGCAAGGATAACAGGCAGATCGGACAGGTCGTGCTCTGTTCCAGCAAAGATTTAAAAGAATGGAAATTTGAGACCGTTCTTGCGGCAAACAGTACCGGAAAAGTCGGAACGATGTGGGAATGTCCGGACTTTTTCCCACTGGGAGATAAACATGTACTGATCTGTTCCCCACAGAATATGAAAGCGGAAAAATATGAATTCCACAATGGAAATAATTCTGTTTATTTTCTTGGAAATTATGATAAAAATTCGCATATATTTGAAAAAGAAGAACCGCATACGATTGACTACGGACTGGACTTTTATGCACCTCAGACCACACTTCTCCCGGATGGGCGGCGTGTGATGATTGCATGGATGAAGTCATGGGATGCCTGTGTGGTGCCGGATACGCAGGACTGGCAGGGCATGATGACTCTTCCGCGGGAACTGGAAGTAAAAGACGGACAGATCTGGCAGCAGCCGGTTCGGGAGATTGCGCAGTATCATAAGAATCCGTGCCATTATGAGCATGCAGAGATTGATGGTGAGACAGCACTTTCCGGCATTTGCGGACGGACGATGGATCTGACTGTTACAATGGATGAACAGGATTTTAACGTTTTTTCCATACAGCTTGCCGCAGATGAGGAATACGAGACCGCTTTTACTTATCATAAGGGAACAGGAATATTGGAGATTGACCGCACATACTGTGGTGTGACAAAAGATGTGGTCTGCGTGCGCAAAATTAAAATTGCAGATCCAAAAGGACTTAAAAAAATGCGGTTTATTCTGGACCGTCAGTCCATTGAGCTTTTTATCAATGACGGGCAGCAGGTGGCAACAACGGCGGTTTGTACCCCTTTGGAGGCAGAGGGAATCCGGTTTTTCAGCGATAAAAAGATGTATATTACGGTCGAAAAGTATGATATTATATTATAAAAAGTAACAGGAGGAAGAGAACATGGACGTAGTGGCTTTGGGGGAACTGCTCATTGATTTTACCGAAAACGGAGTCAGCGGGCAGGGCAATCCGCTGTTTGAGGCAAATCCGGGAGGCGCACCGTGCAATGTGCTGGCAATGCTGTCGCGCTTAGGACACAGGACGGCTTTTATCGGAAAAGTAGGAAACGATTTTTTCGGAAAGCAGCTGGAAGATGCGATCACGGAAGTCGGGATTGATGCAGCCGGACTTTTAAAGGATGACAAGGTGCACACAACGCTGGCACTGGTGCATACGTATCCGGATGGAGACCGGGATTTTTCCTTTTACCGCAATCCGGGCGCGGACATGATGCTGACGGAAGAAGAACTGCCGGAGGAAATAATCCGCGGAACGAAAATCTTTCATTTCGGAACGTTGTCCATGACGCATCCGGGTGTCCGCGCAGCAACGAAAAAAGCGATCGCGGTCGCAAAAGAAGCAGGTGCGCTCATTTCCTTTGATCCGAATATCCGCAAACCGCTCTGGGACTCCATGGAAGATGCCAGGGAACAGGTGTTATATGGTCTGGGACAATGTGATATTTTAAAAATATCGGATAATGAAATCCAGTGGCTGACGGGTAAAGAAGATTATACGGATGGAGTCCGCTGGATACGGGAACGCTATCCGGTTCCGCTCATACTGGTTTCCATGGGAAAAGAGGGAAGCCGGGCGTATTATAAAGACAGAATTGTGGAGGCAAAGCCGTTTCTTCAGCCAAATACGATTGAGACGACCGGTGCGGGAGATACGTTCTGTGCGTGTGTTCTGCATTATGTGCTGGAGCATGGACTGGAGGGGCTTGAAGAGAAAAATTTGAAAGAGATGCTTCGTTTTGCCAATGCGGCGGCTTCTCTGATCACGACGCGCAAAGGCGCGCTCCGCGTGATGCCGGAGAAAGAAGAAATTGAAAAAATGCTATAAGAAATGGGAGGGCAGTGCCCTCCCGTTTCTTACAAAGAAAATGGTTCTATCTTACATGTATGAATCCTGCTTTTGGTATCGTAATTGATTCCGACCAGTAAAAGGTTTCCATGATACTCTTTCAGGCTTTCACAATATTGTTTTTGTTTAATCTGCGTGATTGCGCCCTGTGCACTATGATCCCATTTTAATTCGATAACAAGTGCTGGTTTATCCGGAAACTTCTTCCGTGGAAGAAATACCATATCCGCAAATCCCTTACCGCCGGCAAATTCCCTGTGTATCGTATAGAAATTGCGTGCGGCATAGAGTGCCAGTGAAACCGTATAACTTAACGCATTTTCATCATTATACTGGATATGTGATGTCTCAAAATGCGCCTGCTGAATCCCAAGTGCTACCTGTTCTGGTCTTCCCTGCCAAATTGCCTGCAGGGTGTCTGCTGAATTTTTCAGGGCTTTAGAGATTTCGCCCCAGTCGGATACGGAAACACTGTTAACGTATTCTTCACGCACTTCATTGTTTGGTATTTTTACGGTTTTGTTTTCGTAGTCATAGCTAAGATAGCCCAGATGGATTAAAAGAGTCAACACATCATCTTCGGTGCGAAAGGTTGTCATATCATTGGTAAAACTTCCGGTATTGACAGGAACGGATTCCCCGGCTATCATACTGAGAACATCATCTTTTAATCCTTCAAAATTCATATCGATATAAATCTGCAGGGCTTCAAATGTTTCTGTCTGGTTCCAGTAATTTCCAATTTTCCCAAAACGCATGCAGCTTACAACAGACCTCGGATTATAGATGGATGGTATTTTTTCAAAAGAGTATCCATTATACCATGCTTTTATTTCATCCAGATCCATATGATAATCTGTACAAAGGGCAGCGACTTCCAGTTCGGTAAAGCCGACATAGGATGCAAGAGGTCCCGGATTTATCATGGAAAATTCATCAAACATATTTAAAGCGGAATGGGTTCCGTATTTTTTGATCGGAAGAATTCCTGTCATATAAGCGAGTGCAATACAGGACTTATCTTTTAGCATATCCCTCAAAAAATCCAGATAGATTTCCTGGGCTTCTTTATCCTGTTTGTATTCCCGGAAAATACAGTCCCATTCATCAATGATTACGACAAAAGGACAGTTAGTTTCCTGATATACATCCTGCATGGATTCAATAAGATCTGTATCATCAAAATAATCAACATTCGGGTATTCCCGTTTTAAATCCCGCAGTACCAGCCGTTTCATGCGATCAAGCAGTTCATAGATGTTTTTCGTCCGGCTTAAAAATTCCTGCATATTTAAAAACAGGGTGTTGTATTTATTACGATAGGTGTCAAAATCCAGATTCCGGGCAATTTTATATGGGGAAAAGAGTTCTTTTGCATCACAGCCACGGCTGTAGTAGGCAGCAATCATGCTGGCGGTTATTGATTTCCCAAAACGGCGGGGACGGCTGATACATATATATTTCTGCAGAGTCTGTAAGACAGAATTTGTATAGGTCAATAATTCTGTCTTATCCACGTAGATATCAGAATGTGTAATTTCGTAAAATTTTTTTCCATCCTGGTTTAAATAATTTCCCATGCAGTACCCTCCTCTAATTACACGTTTGCCCGTGTAAATGTATCATATCACAGGAATGCCTGCAGACTCAACTATTTCCGCAGAAACAGCACACTTACATACTATTATGCGATTAAATATACAAAATAACAGGATTATGTAAATTATAATCTGATATTCTCTTGGAAAATCTGGAAAATACCAGTATAATTTTCTTAAATGAAGATCGGAGAAGGAAATCATGATTAATCGGGAAGACATGCTCGAACTGACACGGCGCATGACTCCGGCGCGGTCACACATTGACCGGATCGCCGGTGCATATTATGATGCAGAAGGATATATAGATGGTACATTCAACACGCATTTTTTAAAACTTTTCACAGCAGAAAAAACGAAAAATCTGGAACTGGCGAAGGCAGTTTTACAGGCAGAGACCAACAAACAGCTGAAGGATTACCGGATTCCGGAAACCGGGAGAAAACCGGGAAGTATCTGGCAGCTTCTGGATGGAATCAAAGAGTCCGGGCTGCAGAACGATGCGTTTTTGGATCTGCTTTATGAAATGATCGGGGAACGTGTTGCACCGGGAAAAGAAAGTTATTGTTTTTTGTTTCATGGAATGTATGATGTTCCAGTGAAAGGAACCGATAAGGAATGGCAGGAAGGTTCCGAGGAAGTATACAATTATCTTCTGTGTGCCGTGGGACCGCTTGAGGGAGAATATGAGCCGGGACTGCCAGAAGCAGGATTTTTATATCCGGCATTCCGGCAGAGAAGTACGGCATGTAATTATATAAATCTGTATGAAACAGCTGCTTATCAGAACCTGTGGAATCTGTTATGGAAATAGAAACTACATACGGAAACATTTTTGAAGTTCTTTATATTCACCGAGAACAAGCAATGTGGTACCAGACTGGAATACGGTATTTGGAGAAATTGCCATATTAATTTTGTCGTCTTCCCGGATGGCAACAATATTGATTCCGAATTTTTTCCGGATATCCAGTTGACCGATTGTTTTGGAAATCCAGTTTTCCGGAACTTCCACTTCAAAAATTGCATGTGCCTCATCCACCTGAATATAATCGCGTATGTGATCGGCAGTATACCGGATAGCAGCCCACTCTGCAATCTGTTTTTCCGGATAAACAACTTCGTCTGCACCGTTTCGCAGAAGAAATTTTTTCTGTACATCCCGTTCTGCACGCGATACAACCGTTTTTGCACCGAGTTCCTTGAGCAGGGAAGTAGTTTCAAGGGAATTCTGGAAATTTCCACCTATCGTTACCATACACACATCAAAATTACCAATGCCAAGGGATTTTAAGAAATCGGCATTGGTACTGTCGCCGATCTGAGCATTGGTGACAAACGGAAGAACCTCATTGACACGTTCTTCGTTGTTGTCGACTGCCATCACTTCGTGACCGAGATTGTTCAGCTGTATGGCAACATGTCTTCCAAATCTTCCTAATCCAATTAATAATATATTTTTCATGGTATTTTCAACTCCTTTTTAACCAACTGTTATCTTTTCGAGCGGCAGTTTTACTCCGTTTTGTTTTACGGAAATTGCCGCATAAATTAAGGTAAGCCCACCGACTCTGCCGAAAAACATCAGAAGGATCAGAATCAGCTGGGACGGGATGCCGAGAGTTGGTGTAATTCCAAGTGTAAGTCCGACGGTTCCGACAGCGGATGCCGTTTCAAACAGGCAGTCCAGAAGCGGAAGGTGTTCGATGGAACTGATGGCAATCCCTCCAATAAAGAAAAAAATGATATATAAAGCAACGATGGTGGCCGCATTTTTAATGGCATGACTGTCAAGCCGCCGACCGAAAATTTCAATGTCCTCTTTCTGGCGGAACGTGGCAACCATATTTAAAATAAGGACTGCAAAAGTTGTTGTTTTCATGCCGCCGGCAGTAGAGCCGGGAGATCCTCCGATCAGCATCAGCAGAATCATAACAGATTTTGATGTCGGTGTCATTGCTGTAAGATCTGCGGTATTAAAACCGGCAGTTCTTGTTGTTACAGACTGAAACGTGGAGGCCAGCAGTCTGGTGCCGGTTGATGAACCCGTAAAATCCACAACAAAAAAGAATACGGCCGGAATTATAATAAGTAAAGCCGATGTCCAGAGAATGACTTTGCTCTGTACGCGATAACGTCTGATATGCCATTTATGGCTGCAGATATCGTCCCACGTCAGAAAGCCGATGCCACCAATTATGATCAAAAGCATAATTACGAGGTTGATCAGTGGGTTGGCGATGTATCTGCTCAGAGATACAAACGGCTGGCTGGAAGTTCCCAGAAGGTCAAAACCGGCATTGCAAAATGCAGATACAGAGTGAAAGGCTGCCATCCAGATGCCTTTGATGCCATAATCACGGAAGAAAACCGGAAGCATGGCAGTCATGCCGAGCAATTCAATAAACAATGTACCCTGTACGCTGAATTTGGTCAGGCGGACAATACCGCCGATTTTCGGTGCAGAAATTGCATCCTGCATCGTACTGCGCTGCATGAGCGAAATTTTCCGTCCGGATAAAATGGCAAAGGAAACAGCAACGGTGATGACACCCAGCCCGCCGGTCTGGATCAGCAGCAAAATAACTGCCTGACCAAAAGAAGACCAGTAACTGCCGGTGTCCTGTACAACAAGCCCTGTGACACATACCGCTGAAACAGAGGTGAATAGTGCCTCATGAAAAGGAGTCTGTGTACCGGAAACCGAAGAGACCGGAAGCATCAGCAGCAGTGCGCCGACAAAAATGACAGCGGCAAAGCCCAGTACAATTAATTTAAAGGAGGAAAGTCTTTTCTTCCTGTGAACCACTTTTGACATATGTTTAGATTTCTCCTGTATTTATTCTACGTATTATAACATCATCTACATAATAACGCATTTGTGAGGATATACGAATTTACAGTAAAATTTTTGTAAACTATTATGCGTTTGTATCAAAATGCGAAAACAATGGTGGGATCTGTAAGAATTGCAGTTGTAAATATATAATAACGGGGATCAGAATTTGTATGGAAGGTGGGACATATGCAAAAAAAGGCGAGGAAACCTCCCACATCCTCAAGTTCTTCATCTGCAGATTCTGAAACAGACGTTTTGTGAATATACCGGTTCATTCAATTTTTCGGAACAGAGATGTCTTCTTTTATCAGTAAATCCAGTCATACAGGGGACGTATGATATAAAAAGTCTTGCGATCTTCCAATAAAGACTGCGGATCTAATGGGTCAGCAATTCTTCATAAATCCCCTTTGTCTGGGTATCGTCTACACCGCCCATATAGTAAGTTTTCCCATTTGCAGAAAATTGGATGAACGCATCATTTTTTGGATTTAAGAAAACTTTGACATCCTCCCCTCCGGAGATGGTAAATGTGCCTTTTTCCAATGTATCCATGCTGGTGCCGTTTGTTCTGGTCCAGTCCGGCAGATCACTTGCGGTAAGAAGTGTGGGATCTTTGATTTCACTAAGCGGAATCTGATAATCTGTTTTCAGATGCTGTGCGCATAGTGTGTGGTTTTGGATCACCAGATCAATGGGAGTAAATTCCTCCTGAATCAGCCAAATGCATAACAGAGGGCAGGAAAGCATCATAATGGCACTGAAAATAGTAAGTCCTTTTCCGAGGGATGTGGCCATATTTACCGTTGTCCCGATGCCGACGCGCTGTTCTACCATCGTATGGGGATCGGACGGATTGTAGTAGAGGATGCCGCCGATCCAGTTTCTGTCATCATTTTCATCGCTGGTCAGATTCCGTTTTTGTGCATAGCTTCGGTCAATTTTTTTCAGCTTTATCATGCAGAAAATGCACAGCAGGAGTAAAAGCAGTGTATAAACAATCATGCCGGCGATGGAACATATTCCCATGTGTCTGGCAGACAGGGTAAGGATCTCCAGAAACAGGATCAGTGCCGTGTTCAGCCAGCAGCAGATCAGCCAGAAGTTCTTCCAGAGGTTTTTCTTTGCGCGTGCATAGTTGATATTCACGTCACTGTCCGTACTGATGACGGAAACCGGCTGGCGGTCCATCCATACAGCTACAAGCCAGAAGACCAGCCCACAGGAGGCACCGATCAGACAGGAAATCCCAAGCCCGCTGGACTTTGGAAGCAGCAACAGGGCACTTGCGATACTGATGATATTTGGCAGGAAAAACGGGAGAAAACGGACTTTTCTTACGGAGCCTGCCTGTTTTAATTCCACATAATGTTCCGGCTGCCGGTCTTCGTACAGATGGTTTTGCGTTTTCCATGTTTTCAGCCGGTGATTCGCACGCATGATCGGCAGGGAAAGCAGAAAAATCGCTGCCAGAAGCCAGAACATCCAGATGGTAAGCTGAATGGACATATGGGAGGTCAGCAGACTTACAAATGGAACAATCGCAAGGAGAATGGCGTAGTAACGCATTTCCTTTTTGAATTTTTGCTGGATGTCTGCGACGGTGGCATCTTTTATCCATTCTTTTTTCATGTTTACAGCAAACAGGCGTCCGTTCTCATACTTATTTTGTGTGGAAAATAAAAACAGTATGATAAAGACGATTGGATACATGGTTGCAAAAAAGATAATATTCATAATCATAACAATCACCCCTTATAGATGTGTTTGCATAAGTCGAAAAATTCTGTCTGCGTCATGCCGCTTACTTTCGCTTCGGAAATGATCTGGCGCAGCAGTTCCTGGGATTTTTCCGACAATTCTTTATTCGTTTCAAATTCCTGCCGCACGCGGGCACCGCTTCTGCGGTCGGTGTAGATGTAGCCCTCCTGTTTTAAGAGGGTGTAGGCTTTGCTGACGGTCATGGAGTTGATACCGATCTCCTCTGCCAGTGCCCGCACGGTGGGAAGCTGTTCGCCCGGAGCAAGCCGCCCGTCCGAAATGCCGAGCACGATCTGATTGCGGATCTGCTGGTAGATCGGAATTTCGGAGGCATCATTGATGGAAATTACCATGTTTTCTCCTTCCGTAAATATCATACAATATTTTGTATTAGTTACAATAATACAAACAATACAAAATGTCAAGTAAAACAAGAAGGAATCTCAGGCATTGAAAAATAAATAAAAAAGTGCATAATAGGTTATAGAAGAAAGGGAAATTATTCTATGAAAAAATCAATGATCTATCGCGTATTGATCTATATTGCAGGATTATTAATCCTGGCGATGGAATCTAATCATTTTACAAAGGAAAAACTGACGGCACTTGCCGGAATCGAGGAGTAAACAGGCGGTTACTTTTCCAGTGGAATTACTGCAAACGGGGAGCGTTCCCTGTTGTAGGTATGCAGTAAACCATCTGGAAAATTTCAAACCGCAATCTACATAATCAATTCTAAAAATATTTGTTTTCTATATAGTATAAAATAATAAGGAAATTCTCAGGAGAATAATTATTCAATCAATTTCATTTCAGTTTTCGTGAGCTCAAGTCAGGGCATATTTCAAGCGTGGTGGTGACGAAAATAAGACTATACTATTGAATCAGAAGCATCTGATACCCATCTTGTACTATCTTTTTTGGTCAGTCAGTTGTTATATATATTAGAATAAACGTTTATGCATTACAAAATGAGGAAGGATGGCAACTTGAATGATATTATTTTAATCTTGCAAATGAAACAAGGGGATGAACAAGCCTTTGATAAGTTTGTGCGGAAGTATTATGGAGATATTTTGTCTTATTGTAAATATCATTGTTTAGATCAGACAGAAGCGGAAGATTTAACACAGGAAACCTTTCTTCGCTTTATGAATAATATACAATCCTATCAGCATATTGGAAAAGCAAAGAATTATCTTTATGTGATAGCAGGTAATCTTTGTAAAAATCACGTAAAGAAATGGAAGGCAGATTGTGTAGAGAAGGAAGTATTGGAAAGAAAACTGATTTCAGATGGTGGTATCCCAAAGCAGGAAAAACAAATATATGTGAAACAAGCACTTGAACAGATGAATCCAGAACTAAAAGAAATTATTATAATGTTCTATTTTCAAGACTTTAAGTTAAAGGAAATTGCAGACATATTACAGATTGGATTACCACTTGTAAAGTATCGACACAAAAGGGCAAAAGAAGAATTAAAAAGATTATTGGGAGAGGAGGATTCTCATGAACCTGGAAAAGATGATGGAAACATATAAAAGAGAAAATAGTGTTACTCCGAGGGAAGAAAAGATTTTAGAAACGATACAGAAATCCAAGGAGATTGTGATGGAAGTACAGTCTGAAAATACAATGAGTTATACAGAATTTCTTTTTTCACAGTTTCGGTTGATTCGAAAGAGATGGTGGATGTTACAGGCGATGTTGCTTGTTTTGGTATTTCTAATTATGCCATCTCTGAAGGACACAACTTATTTTATGAGAATGCTGGGAGTTGCTTCAGTGTTTTTTATAGTGATGATTATTCCTGAGTTTTGGAGAAATAAGGAGAGTAACTCTTGTCAAATAGAGGTAACTTGTTTGTTCTCTTTAAGACAGATTTATTCCGCAAGGATATTCCTGATAGGGATTGTTGATATAGTTATGCTCACAATCTTTTTAACAGTAGCCTGTATCAATATGAAAATGCAGTTTACAGATTTGTTAGTACAGTTTTTATTCCCTATGGTTATTGCAGCGGGTATCTGTTTTGCAATGTTAAACTGTAGTCTGCTGAATGAAGCAACATCTATAGTAGGTTGTTTTTTATGGGGGGGGATATGGTGGGGGATTACGATGAATAATGCTATTTATGGCAATATTGTTGTTCCTATATGGATTATGCTGTTCGTATTTGCAATATGTTTTTTGTTTTGTGCAGTATATAAGACGATACATGGTTGTAATCGTTTTTTGGAGGTAAGTTGTTATGAAATTACAAATGGTTAATGTTACAAGAAAGTTTGGCGATTTTTGTGCAGTAGATGATTTGAATTTAACGATAACCAATGGTGTATATGGACTATTGGGGGTGAACGGTGCAGGTAAGACGACACTCATGAGAATGATTTGTACCTTATTGCCACCGACAAGTGGCAAGATTTTATGTGATGGAAAAGATATTTTCAAAATGGATGGAGAGTACAGAAATTTACTTGGATATTTACCACAGGAATTTGGATTTTATCCGGATTTTACAGTAAAGGATTATCTAATGTATATTGCCAGTTTAAAGGGAATCCGTTCTATGATAGCAGGTAAAAGAGTAAAAGAATTATTAGAACAGGTTGGTCTTGCCAAAAGTGTTAATAAAAAGATGAAAAAACTCTCAGGCGGTATGAAACGTAGAGCAGGAATTGCTCAAGCAATGCTAAACAATCCAAAGATTCTTATTTTGGATGAGCCTACAGCCGGACTTGATCCCACGGAAAGAGTGCGTTTTCGTAATCTGATTAGTGAGCTGTCAGAGGAGAGAATTGTTATTTTGTCAACGCATATCGTTTCAGATGTAGAATATATTGCAAATGAGATTTGGCTGATGAAGGAAGGACAGATTGTACAACAGGGAGATCTGGATCATATGCTTGCTTCTATGCAGGAAAATGTATATGCGTGTGAAGTATCGCAGGCAGAAGCAACTAAAATGATGAAACAATTTAAGGTGTCAAATATGAAGGCAGAGAGGGGAATGGTGGAATTGCGTATCATTGCTGATCAACCGCCTATTCATGGAGCATCTGTGGTGGAGCCAACATTAGAGGATGTGTTCCTATATTATTTTGGAGAAAAGGGTGGTGAGATGGAATGATATGTTTTGAAATTAAAAAAATTTTTTCTAAAACTATTAGCAGGATATCGCTGATCGTGTTGTTATTCTCACTTGTTATATCCTGTTACTTTGCGATTACAAATATCACGTACATTGACAACCGAGGGGTATCGCACACGGGAATAGCGGCAGCCAGAAACCTGCGAAAAGAAAAGCAGAGATGGGAAGGTGTTTTGGATAAAGCAGCATTACAGGCAGTTATAGATGAATACAGAAAGGTAAATGAAGAATATCCAATTCGTCAGGGGGACTATACAGCCAATTTGCTACATGATTCCAAAGTGCAAGGCTTTTCAGAAATTAAAGATATGATTAATATGGGATTTTGTGAGTTTCGAGATTTCAACTACTATCGTATTGATTCTGTATCGAAAGATGAGGTTGGTAAGTTATATGAAAATCGAGAAAAAAGTTTGGAAAAATGGCTAAGTTCTGAAGAAACCGAAGATTTATTTAATAAAAAAGAAAAAGCTTTTTTGTTAGAACGATATCATCAGATGAAAACACCATTATATTATGAAGATTATGATGGCTGGAAATCAGCATTACACTATGCGCAAACAATTGTTATGTTAGTTATGCTTGTATCTGCATTCCTGGTGTCAGGTATTTTTCCAAATGAATTTAGCTGGAAAGCGGATTCCATATTCTTCTCGACAAAATACGGAAGGGATAGGGGAACGAGAGCTAAGCTTATAGCAGGGCTTATAGTAGTAACGGCTATTTATTGGATGATTATTGCTTTATATTCAGTCATTGTATTAGGCTGTCTTGGTTTTGGTGGTGGAAATGTTATGATACAGACGGGATTTTGGTACTGGAAGTCCTTCTACAATATTACTTATATGCAATTATATTTACTCACGATTGTATCGGGATATATTGGAACATTGTTTTGCTTGCTATTGTCTATGCTTATATCAGCGAAAACACACACAGCAGTAGTGGCGGTTACAATTCCATTCGCTATTTTGGTTTTACCATTATTTTTATCAAATTTCCATTTCTTAAAGGGCACATTAGGAGTATTTCCTGATCAACTATTGCAGATTAATGAGATTATCAATATTTTTAATTTGTATCAAATTGGTGGGAAAATTGTTGGTTCAATTCCAATTATGATGGTAATATACCCCATTTTAAGTGTGACGTTATTGCCAATTATTTATTGTACTTATCATAAAACGGAGATCAAATAGATGAAATGGAAAGATTATTGTTGGGCATGAACAGGAAAATAAAGACCGGGCAGATTACGGAAAGCAGACTTTAAAGCGGCAAAAGGTATTATTTTTTGTATGGATAAAGACAGCATAGCTGCTGAATATGCTCTCGGGGGTTTGTCCAACAATCTTTTTGTTTCACGCTATATTTCTTATATTCCAAATAAAGGGCAGTTAATCGCACAGATAGAAGCTGTTTTGAATGAATGGAATAAAGTAGAAAAAGGGGTTGTAAAAATGCTGGATAAAGTATTGCGTATAGAAGCAAATACATCCTCCAGTCTGATCACATATGATCTCAAAATCCCAAAAGATTTGCAGAATTACCGGGGGATGAGATAATGCAAAAATATGCAGGAACAATTATAACCTGGCTGATATGTCAGCAGGCCATTCAGGAACGGGATAGAGAATTATATACATATGCACTTTATAATATGGTCCTACTGATAATTCCTTTAGGATTAGCAGTCATGTTTGGATGGATTATTGGTAATATCAGACAGGCTATTGTAATGATAATTCCTTTTATGATGCTTCGTAAATTTAGTGGAGGATTTCACGCCAAAACTCCGTTGCGGTGTATGGCTATTTCCAGTTTTTTATTGCTTTTGTGTATTAAAATTATTTTTGAGTTATCTTGCAACTGGAAACTATTGATCGTTACGGCAATCATGGGAGGAAGTCTGATAATCTTTAGTCCTGTAGATTCACAAAAACGAAGATTGGAAAAACAACAAAAAGAACAGTACCGGAAGGTTGTGTGCGAATTTGTTATGTTTTTTCTTATACTTATATTCATTTTATGGAAATTGAACGCACAGAAATATGCCGTAAGTATTGCGGTTGGGATATGGCTGTCAGCAGGATTACAGATTCCGTGTTTGATAAAACAATTAACTTTAGTCAAAAATGGAAGAAAAATATTGTTTCGGTTGTGAAATATTGAAATTAACGAATGAAAGTGGCTAAAAAACTAACCACTGATTTCACATGAATAGGTAATTGCGAAACACGTTCTCTCTATTTTACTGAATTTCTTCTCCATTTTCATTTAAAAACTTGTATTGTATATCATAATCAGATGGAATATTCGACATGTCCAAATAATATACAAATGGAATATTATTAATTTCTATATTTTTGGTTATATCAGCTCCATTTCGTGGCGATATGACAGCCTGTATGGTACTAACATTTTCATTATTGCAGACTATGAGATATCCGGTATTTAGTTTACCTAACCTTAATTGCCATCCTATATCATTCAAGGAAATGGCATTTTTATATTTATATTTTCCATCCTGATTTTTGGAAAACTGTGCTGCATAATAATGATATGTTTTGTCGTTTTCCCCTGTCATTCCGACAACTATGGTAGTATCATTATCTACAATACGACCACACTCTATCATATCAACTTCAGCAGATATATTTTCTTTTTCTTTCACAACATCTAACATTTCATCAGGTGTACTCACTTTTTTTCCGCAAGCAGCAAGGCATATCGCCAAAGAAAGGATAAGTAAAACGGTTACTTTTTTCATCTTATTCCTCCGTTATCATTGTGATTAAATTACTCTTTTTCGTAACATTCATTATCTATATAGTATAAAAAAATCAGAAAGTTTTCAAGAGAATAAAATTATCAAAATTGATAGAAAAATGTTGTTTTGGTCGTAAAATCTTGAAACTTGCGTAAAATAGTTGTAATTTGTATATCTTTATGTTATTATCCTACTATAACCTAAAACTATAATCTTAGTTTATACTCAAAAAATATTATCAATGTTAACGATGAAAGGGGAAAATATGGAAGAACTGACTACAGCGGAATCCATGGTGATGAAAACAATCTGGGATCATCCCCATGAAATGGCACTACAGGAAATTATGAAACTGACAAACGAAACATACGGGAAAGACTGGAAACCCCAGACCGTATCAACTTATATTGCAAAGCTGGTGAAAAAGGGCTTTCTAAGGATGAACCAGAGCGGACGCAATGCCACATATGAGATCATAATACCGGAACTTTCCTATCAGCAGGAGCAGAGTCGCAAATTTGTAAAATTCTGGAACCGTGGATCGGTTGCACAGTTTTTAACTGCTTTTTATAAAGATCATAAACTTACCAAAGAGGAAATAGAGGAGTTGAGAAAAAGCATTGATGAACTGGATCAATAATTTGTTTTACATGGGGCTGTTTACTGCACTTACAGGCAGTATTGCATTTGCGGTATATGCAGTTGTTGCAGGCGTTTTGGATGGGTTAAAAAAATACCGCTATATATATGGGCTGTTGCTTGTGGTGTTACCGTTCTGGCTGTTTCCGGGGCTGTTTCTCCTGTTGTATGTTACGCATTACCGCAAAATGGGGGAGGCACTGTTTATCAAGGGACACCTGTTTGAACTGACACCTGTGATTGCGCACATAGAGTGTGTGGCGGGAGTGGTCTGGCTGCTTGGTGCAGCAACGGTTCTTGTGCTTCATCTGGTTCGTTATTACCGGGTGGAACATTACATAAAAAAGCACCGGATGCCGGAGGAAAAACGGCTGCAGCTCGTTGCAGCGGGGACAAAGGAGCGTTTAAAGATCCGGGGAAATGTAGAAGTGTATTGCTGCTATGGTATTTATTCCCCGATGGTGCTGGGGTTATTTCATAAATGGATTGTATTGCCGGTGAGGGATTTTTCTCCGGAGAGTCTGCAGATTGTGCTTACGCATGAGTTTGTACATGTGCGGCAGCACATCCTGACGTTGAAATGTGTGGGCAGAGTGCTGGAAGATTTATTCTGGTATAATCCGCTGATCTATATTTTCAATCGCAGGCTGGATTTCTGGTCGGAAATGGCATGCGACATGGAATGCTGCCGTGATTCCGAAAATGTTTTTTCTGTCGGACAGTATTTTCGTGCAGCACTTGAACTGCTTACGGAAGAGACCCGTCCTCTCGAATTTCCGTTTTCCATGTTTGGGGCGCAGAATCATTTACAAGAGCGTATCCGCCGGATGAAGCAGTACCGAAAACAAAAAGAGATGAAACCACTGGCTGTTTTGGCAAGTTTTATTCTGGTTTTTCTTGGCAGTATCTGCTTTACCTGTGGAGCCGGCATCGGTACACAAAAAGCTGTACAAAAAATCTATGCAAAGACTGTACAGCAGAAAAAAGTGAATGTACAGATGGAGGTTATGGACAATCAGGTCTGCTATGCGACGCAAATAGAGACAGATCCGGATGCCGGACACAGTTATATGGTAAAGGAAGAACCGTATGATGTTTATAAACAGGCAGTTATGGATGCATTTCCTGAGGATATTACAGAGGATAGCATAAAACTTTCCGCAGAGATTCCAAAACAGACGTTATGCAAATGGGCGGTTAAGGGAAAACCACAGAAAATCAGCATCACGGTCGATAACATCCGCGCAGACAAAACAATTTGTGTGGGGATTCTGACATCCGCGCATAAACGGGTCTATATTGAGGCAAATGGAGAGGTGGGACAGTTATTTGAAACATCCGACAAAGAATTTATACGGAGTGTTTTTATAGAAAATACGGATGTAGATACGGTTAAGATTTCCGGGATTGCTACAATGTTAAGTGATTCAGAGCAGAATGCAGGAAATACACAGCGATAGAAAATCAAAAATTGTAATTTTTATAAAAAATCGTTATACTGTAATAAACGGTATAGCGATTTTTTTGTGAAGATTTTTATATGAGGTAAGTAAGTATGGAATTATATCATGCAAGTAAGGAGATTGTCAGATATCCTGAAATAAGAAAAGCAAAATATACCAAAGATTTTTCATGGGGATTTTATTGTACCAATAATATGGAGCAGGCAATAAGATGGGCAAATCGAGGAATGGGTGAACCGATAATCAATTATTATGAATATAAGCCAAATAAAAATTTGAATATTTTAAAATTTTCAGAAATATCAGATGAGTGGTTGGACTTTATTGCAAAATGTAGGAGTGGAAAAACACATATATATGATATTGTGGAAGGACCTATGGCGAATGATACGGTCTGGAATTATGTAAATGATTTTCTCTCTGGACGAATTAACAGAAAGCAGTTTTGGGCATTGGCTGAGTTCAGGTATCCCACACATCAGATCAGTTTCCATACATTGTCTGCACTTGACTGTTTGACATTCATAAAAAGCGAGGTAATTTATGACAGCGAAAGAAAGAAATGATTATTTTTATGTGTGTGCATTGATTGAGTATATTGCAAGGGAGACCTTGAATCACAGAGGTGATATCGTTAAAGCCATCGGTGAAGAAGGTGTTAAGAAACTACTACATGATGCGGAAATGGATCATTGCCTTAGCTTTGAGCAGGTCAGTGATGAAGTAATTTCTTATTACAAAATTAAAAAGGGAAATTTTGATACGATATCGAATTGTAAATATTCAATTCCCAGTTTTCTTGATATTGGAAAACTATATAGTATTATGATTGAAGACTGCGCAAAACAGGGAGAAGAAGTACAGGAATTAATTAATATTTTTTCTTCTTTTATCAGTGATAAAATTTCAGAATTTAATACGGATTTATATTATCAGAATCCGGACTACCTTGAATGGTCATACAGAGATGGAAAATTACTGGATTAAAAACTAAAGTAAATTAAAAGGAGAGATACGGATTGTCAGAAATTAGAAGAGACAACAAAGGTCGTAAGTTAGCGACTGGGGAGAGCCAGGATAAAGATGGAAGATACCGTTATAAATATAATGATTCATTTGGAAAGAGAAAGTCGGTATATAGTTGGAGATTGACTGAATCTGATCCATACCAAAAGGGGAAACGAAAAGATATTTCTCTTAGAGAAAAAGAGAAGGTTATTGAGAAAACATTATCAGGGTGTGATTTTAATAATGCGGAAGAATAGGAAATAAATTATGGCAGATTTTGAATACTTCAGAGCAGAAGAATCTGACCAGTTTTCTTTTTTTCGGATACCCAAAGCTCTGTTCACAGAAAAAGAGTTTGCAAGCCTGTCCACAGACGCAAAGCTCCTTTATGGAATTCTGCTTGATCGAATCAGCATATCCAAGAAAAATGGCTGGATCGACAGTGATGGTTATGTCTATATCATTTACATGATCGCAAAATTACAGGAGCTGTTGCGAATGTCGCATACGACAGTGACAAGCTACTAATGAGGATGTGGGAAGTTGATTCCTACATTCTTTTTTAGTGCGTAAAAAATGATTGAATGTTATAACGATTAAAAATCAGGAAGAATCTTTCATGTCCAGGCGAAGAAATAAGAAAGAAAATATATCACTGGATGATAAACTGGCAAATGTAATTGCAAAGATAAGAGTTACGGAGGAAACACTTAAAAATCTAAAGAGAGAGAAGATAAGAATTGAACGACAGATTGAAGAGCAGAAAAGAGAAAGGTTATATAGATCTGTGCTTGAGTCAGGAAAAACAATAGAGGAAATTTTTGAAATCTTTAAAACAAATAATACTGAAGAAAAGGAAGAAAGCTAAAGTAGGAGTGCTTATCGCCAGAGAATTATGTCGGTGAGCATTTTTTTTAATTGAATAAAGTTGCAGATATTTGAGATAGAAGTTAATTTCTTAGTAAAAATGACATGTCTAGAGTTCAAGTGTAGGGAGAGTGGAAATCTTATCATGATTTTAGGCAACTAAGAAAATTTGAAGAGAGTCGAGGTTTATTCAAACACATCTGTTTGTAAATGATGTTATACTTTATTTCTTGTTTTTGTTCGTTCAACCGTATATAATTAGTAAGTGTAAAATATAAAAAGAGGAAGTGAAGTTAAATGATAGAGTTTATTTCAGCTCCAGAAGCAGCTAAAAAATGGGGTATTTCTGAAAGACGAGTGCAAAAGTTATGTAAAGAGAATCGAATACCAGGAGTGACTAAGATTAGTCGTATGTGGTTGATACCGAAAGATGCAGAAAAGCCAATTGATGGTAGGGTACAGAGAAAATTTAGACAGAAAGGAAAAACATATGAATAAAATTTTATTAGTGGAAGATGATATAAGCTTGATTGACGGATTAAAATATTCTTTAAGAAAGCAGGAATTTGATGTTGAAGTTGTTCGTACTGTTGAAGATGCAAAAAAACAATTAATTTACATAGATCGATATGACTTGATTATTCTTGATGTTACTTTGCCCGATGGAACGGGTTTTGACATATGCGAAAGAGTGCGTAAACGAAATAAGTATATTCCGATTATATTCCTTACTGCATCTGATGAAGAGGTAAATGTAATACGAGGATTAGACTGCGGAGGAGATGATTATGTTACAAAGCCATTTAAGTTAGGAGAATTATTCTCGCGTATACGTGCTTTGCAGCGTAGGGCAAGTATGTCAACCAAAGATACAATGACTGTATTGGAATGTGGAGACATTTCAATTGATCTATTAGGGAGTAGTGTTTTTTTGAAGGGGAAAATTATAGAGTTAACAAATGCAGAATATCGTCTGCTGTGTTTGCTAGTAAAGAATGTTAACCGCGTTGTTTCAAGGGAGTATATCTTACATGAATTATGGGATGATACAGGAAATTATGTTGACGATAATACTCTGTCAGTATACATTCGTCGGCTTCGCGAAAAAATTGAAATTGACGCCTCACACCCACAACATTTGATAACTGTGAGAGGATTCGGGTATAAATGGAAAGAGGTGGAGATATGAAATTTTTTCGAGATAGACAGATAAAAGGATATTTCATATTCCAGTTTATATTTATGATTATTCTTTTTGCATTTGGCATATACTTTTGCAAAAAACAAGTATCAGCAGTAAGATTAATGTATTTGGAACATGATATAGATATTGCATCTTCTCTTTTGGAACAAGAAGTTCCGGAAGAAGTAGTTGTAACTGCTATCACAAGTACAACAAAAAATGCCAATGGAACAGAATTGCTGAATTCGATTGGGATAAATAAAGAAACAAGTAGTAGTATGATTCCATTTCTTTCAGAATTCCAAATTCATTCTTGTTATCTTTTATTATCTGGTATTATTGTATCTGCCGTTATTTTACTTACAGGAACTTTCATTTTTCTTAAAAAAAGGAGTAAACTTTATGAGGAAGCGTATGATATTGTAAATTGCTTGGCTGACGGTGATTTTTCTCGTCATCTACCGCAACATAGTGAAGGGGAAATTTATCAGCTACTTGCTTCTGTAGAAAATTTAGCCACCATGCTGCAATCTAAAAATCAGACAGAACAGAAAACAAAAGAATTTTTAAAACAAACTATTTCTGATATTTCACATCAGTTAAAAACACCATTGGCAGCTCTTTTGATGTATCAGGAAATTATTGAAAATGAACCGGAAAACAAAGAAACCGTAGAAGAATTTTCACAAAAAATAGGCATTGCATTAAAAAGAATGGAACAGTTAATCCAATCTATGCTAAAAATTACCCGATTAGACACGGGAAATGTTATTTTTGAGAAAAAGCGTTGCCTTGTGAAAGATGTTGTTGAAAATGGAGTTAATGATCTTACAACAAGGGCAAAAAATGAAGATAAGAAAATTGTAATGGATGGAAATCCTGAATTATCTTTTTTGTGTGATATGAATTGGACAAGTGAAGCAATTGGTAATTTTGTAAAAAATGCATTAGATCATACAGAAGCAGGAGGAATTATTAGTATTACATGGGAAGAGGCTCCTAATATGCTGCGGATTTATATAACTGATAATGGAATGGGGATTGCTCCGGAAGATATACATCATATTTTTAAACGCTTCTATCGTAGTAAATATTCTCTTGATAGGCAGGGTATAGGTCTAGGGCTATCTCTTGCAAAGTCTATTATAGAGGGGCAAAATGGATTGATTTCGGTACAAAGCATTCTTCATCAGGGAACTACATTTACGTTATCTTTCCTTACTAAACCGTAAGGTTAAATTCACTGAAATGTAAGCTGTTTTTGCTATCATTAGTAGAAAGGAGGTTGTTGAAAGTATGGAAATTTTAAAAGTAGAAAATTTATGTAAAACTTATGGAAAAGGAGAGGCAAAAGTAGATGCTTTAAAAAATGTGTCTTTTTCACTTGAAAAAGGTGAATTTGCTGCAGTAGTTGGAGAGTCCGGATCAGGAAAGAGTACATTACTAAATTGTATAGGTGCATTGGATACACCGACATCCGGGTCTATATTAATTGATCGGCAAAATTTGTTTTCCATGAAAGAAGAAAAACGTACAATTTTTAGACGGAGAAATATTGGCTTTATTTTTCAATCATTTCAGCTTGTTTCGGAATTGGATGTGGAGCAAAATATTATGTTTCCATTATTATTGGACTACCGTAAACCAAATTCGAAAGATGTAGATGAGATTTTAGACTTGCTTGGCCTTACAGAACGCCGTCATCATTTGCCAAGTCAGTTATCAGGTGGGCAGCAACAGAGAGTTGCTATTGGCAGGGCGCTAATTACAAAACCGAAATTAATTTTAGCTGACGAGCCTACTGGAAACCTTGATAGTAAAAATAGTAGAGACGTTATGGATATGCTTACAAACGCATCTCGTCATTTTAGACAGACTATATTAATGATTACACATAATAACAATCTAACAGCTTCCGTAGATAAGGTTTTTAGGGTAAGCGATGGTGTAATTACAGATTTAGGAGGAACAACAAATGAAAAATTATCTTAACCTCGTTCCTATATCTGCCAAGATCCATCGGAAGCAGAGTAAGATGACTCGGATTTGTATTACGCTTGCTGTTTTTTTAGTTGCGGTTATGTTTGGACTTGCAGACATGTATTTGCAAGGTCTTACTCAAAAAGAAATGCAGGAAAATGGAAACTGGCATTATGAAATTACTTCGATTGATACGAAAACAGCAACCTATATTTCATCACGTCCTGAAGTGGAAATTTCTGGCTGTCAAAATATTATTTCCTCAGATGAAGGATGCTCAGTTAATGGACAAAATACCGCTATTTGTTCACAAAATGCGGATATATTTGAAGATGTATTTTTGAATAATATTGCAGAAGGTGAATACCCAAATGCTGAAAATGAAATTGCGGTTTCGTATTCATTGAAAAATAGTGCATCTATTTCCTTGAATCAAACAATCAGTTTAGAAACTCCAGATGGTAATCAGATTAATTTATCTGTGGTTGGTTTTTTTGATGATGAGCAAGCTTCAAGATTAGTCAAAGGAAACAAACAACTTGCAGTATTGACACCGGAAGGGTTTGACAATTTAAAAGAGTCATCAAACATCAATCATGAAGAAAAGCTTGTGATTCGCTTTTCGCGGAATTGTAATATTCCAAACACTATTGCAGACATAAAAGCTCAAAATAATATATCTGATGATCAGCTGGAAGGTAATATACCTTTATTAAGTGTCCAGGGGCAAATAGCCGGAGAAACAAGTGTTAATCAAATCTATCAAGTGGCATTAATGCTTTCGGTTGTTGTTATGTTGACATGTGTTTTAATGATTTCAAGTAGTTTAAACAGTAACATTACACAACGGATAGAATTTTTTGGTATGCTACGGTGCTTAGGAGCAACAAGGAAGCAAATTATGCGGCTTGTTCGATATGAAGGATTGTATTGGTGTAAGACGGCAATACCAATAGGAATTGTATGTTCAATATTTGTTATTTGGATTTTATCGGCTATTATGCGATTGATTAGCCCGCAATGGTTTTCTTACATGCCGGTATTAGGGATTAGTTGGATAAGTATTGTTGCAAGTAGTATATTGGGGCTGATTACTGTCTTTCTGGCAGCTAGATCCCCAGCTAAAAGAGCTTCAAAGGTTTCTCCGCTTACGGCTGTATCGGGTAATACGGGGCAAATGATTTCTTTTAGAAAAGCAGCAAATACTAAATGGTTTAAGATTGAAACAGCATTGGGGATTCATCATGCAAAAGCAAGGAAACGAAATTACATTTTGATGACTGGTGCATTTGCTATATGTATTACATTGTTCTTATCATTCACTACTCTAGTTTACTTTATGAAAAACGCTTTTATACCACCAGCATGGACACCAGATTTATCTATAGCAAGTGAAACAAATACCTGTTCTATTGATAAAGCGCTATTAGATAAGGTAAATCAGAATGATGCTGTAAAACGGGCATACGGACGAATGTTCGCTTATGATATTTCAATGGAACATGATACAAAAAACTATAACGCAAATTTGATTTCATATGAAGAAAACCAATTCGAATGGGCATCAGACTCTTTAATATCAGGATCCATAGATAGTGTAATGCAGAAAGAAAATCAAGTTTTGCTTGTGAAACAAGAAAATTCAGATATTCAAGTTGGGGACAATATTACTTTATCTATTGATAATAAAGAACATACGGTTACGGTGGCGGGTATTTTATCAGATAGCCCATTAGCACGTGTAGAGGGGACAGAGACAATTTTTTGTTCTGAAGATACGTTTACAGCATTAACAGGACAAAATGGTTATACAATTATTGATGTGCAGTTTAAAAATAGTGCTCATCTGGAGGATGGAGAAGATATTGAAAATATTTTTACAAGTGATAATGTAATATTTACTAATAACCTGGCACAAGTGCAACAGCAAAGAAATATGTATCGTGCGTTTTCTGTGCTTGTTTATGGATTTCTTACTATTATTGTTGCAATTACTATTTTTCATATTATGAATACAATTAGTATGGGGGTTGCAGCTAAAATGCAAGAGTATGGAGCAATGCGTGCAATAGGTATGAGTGATCGTCAGCTTAGAAAAATGATATTTGCGGAAGCTGGGACTTACGCAATAAGCGGTGTGATTTTGGGATGTGTGATAGGTATTCCTATGAATTGGGTTGTATTTGTAAGTTTAATTACTAATATTTGGGAAACCGCATGGAGTTTTCCTTTCATTCCGATTGGATTAATAATTGCTATTGTTTTATTGACTTCATTTTTAGCAGTACAGAGTCCAGCAAAACGATTACATGAAATGTCAATAGTTGAAAATATTAGTACACAGTAATTTCTATACTTAACTTAAATGGGTAGTTCCTTTTGGGACTACCCATTTTTTAGTGCGCCTTGCGGCGCACGTCGCTAATGGGTGAAAGTCCCTAATCTGCCCTAGTAGTGGGAAGGATACAGCCAAGACCAAGGGTGTCGTGGCTTGCACATTTAAAGACAAAATCATAATGTAGGCATATTTTATGGCTTAATACATTTCAATGTGGGCGATAAACGCGTACGATCCAGGAAATATTACGTCAATATTAGTAAAAATTACATGAAAAAGAAAAAGATGTTTTTTTGTAGTACAATACAAAACATCAGGAGGAGATATGAAAAAACTTATTTACGTTATAAAAAGTTCCATTGATAAGTTTTTATTAAAACAAACTAAATGCATAGTAGTAATACTTGGAAGTTCGGTTATGACGCTGATTTTTCCTTATTACATGGGAAAGCTTATAGATCAGCTTGTGCTTGGTAAAGATATATACTCAAGTGTTTTGCCCTACTTATTCTTGATGCTGTGTTCAGGTATGCTTGCAGCTCTGTTTCAATATACACAGGGTGTGGTTATATACAAAATACAGCAGGAATTTTCGCTTGGATTTAAAAAGAAGGTTTATTCAAAATGTGTTAATGGCGATTGGAACTTTTGGAATAATTGGAAAGCAGGAGATGTTTTACAAGTTCTGGGAGAAGATGTGGCACAGTTGGAGAATGTTCTGGTTACCATATTAGGAAATCTATTAGTTAATTTGATCCTAGTACTTGGAATTACAATAATTCTTATTTGGTACGATATACGTATTGGTTTGGTTAGCATGATATTGTGCTTTCTATTGGCTTTGTGCCAAAATAGAATTGGTAAGCTAACAGAAGTAAAATCTGTTGAATTAAGAAAGGATGTGGAGATCAATGCTTCGTTCAAGAATGAAACACTTAATAATATGACCTCTTTCACAATGGCAGGCTTAGGTGGCATATTGAGAAAAAAATTTGTAGAACAGATAGAGGGTCTATCCAGAAAAGCTGTCGTTATTGTAAAGCTAATGGCACTAGGGAGATATGCTGGTTCTGTATATAATTACATTATAATTTGTATATCCATTATTATTGGAATATTTCAAATTGATAAAGGTCAAATGACCGCTGGTCAATTATATACTATTACTATTTTTGTTCAAAGACTATATGCTCCTATTGTTAACTTAGGCGATGCATATATGGCAATTAAGAAAAGTATCCCCATTTCCGAACGTGCTTATAAGCTATTAGAAGATGAAATAAAGCAGGATGGAAAGCGTTTGGATACAAATATTGATTCAATTAAGTTTACTAATGTTGATTTTGCATATGACATAGATGGAGAGTTGTTGAAGAAAGTAAACTTTCAGGTATCTAATAGACAGATATTAGGGATACTAGGAGAAAATGGGATGGGAAAGTCTACAATGATTCGGTTGTTGATGAAGAAATGCAAATGCTCAAAGGGAAGAATAGATATTAATGGCATAGACATTAATGATATAGATGTTCAGTATTTGTATGACAATATAAGTACAATGGCACAAGAAAGTAATCTGTTGTCTGGTACTGTTAGAGAGATATTAGATCCGTTCAATAGGAATATAGCAGATGAAAAAATGTATAGTATTTTAGCAAAACTGATGTTTGATATTAAGAAGCTATCAGACGGATTAGATACATATATCCATCCTAATACGACTAATTTGTCTGGTGGGGAAAAACAAAAACTTAATTTGGCAAGAGTAATTTTGGAAAACAAACCTGTAATATTATTAGACGAGCCTACATCGGCACTAGATATAGAGAGTGAGGAAAGAATTTGCGATTTATTAGAAGAGTTTTTACAAAATAAATTGGCAATAATTATTACTCACAGGAAAAGCATTTTGAGAATATGTACTTCAATTATTCAGCTTTAAAATTGGTGTAAAACCTATAAGGTTTTTACATAAAAAAAAGAAAGGAGGCACTATTTATGGTAAAACCTATTAATGTTACAGAAAAGAAGCCGGATTCCATTATTATTAATCCGTGCTTTATCCCATACATCTGTGATGGGGAAGGCTGTACAGGCGGCTCCTGCCATGGCATTTGTCACAATGACTAAATGATGACGTGAGCAAAAGTGAGCAGGAAGGCTTGGATATTTAATATTCAAGCCTTCTTTTAAATAGGTTTATTGTAAAAACGCTATGAGACAATGGGAAAAGATTGAAGTTAATGGAGAACAGTTTATTTTTTTTAAGAATAGTCTTTGTTTAATAAAGTTTAATTCCGAAATTGAAAATGCATTTCTTATTGCAGAACAAGGAGGCACAATTCCAGAAGAGTATCGGATGGTAGTTGAAGACGTTATTAAACAAGATGAAATGTTTGCTAATTTTATAAAGAACAACACCGGAAAAGGAGGGGAAGAAGAAAAAAAACTCTTAGGCATCGAAATTAATACTGTAAATGCATGTAATATGCAATGTCAATATTGTTTCGCAATTGATGGAACCCATAATAAAAAAGCAACTATGAGTGAAGATAACGCTAAGCAGGCAATAGACTTTTTGTTCCAAAACGCTGCTAAACGAAAAACGCTCTACATAACTATAATAGGTGGCGAACCACTTATGAATATAGAGCGCTTCAAGTATATTGTACGATATGCAGAAGAAAAAGCAGCAGAAAAACAGAAGAAAGTTCGTTTTTTTATTACAACAAATGGCACAATTCTAGATGAAGATTTGAAAGCATTCTTGGATCATCATCAGATTAACATTATGTTAAGTTTGGATAGTCAGTTTCCAGAGATCCAAAATTTACTACGCCCAATGAAAAATGGAAAAGGTTCATGGGAATACATACAAAAAAACTTTGATTATTTTAGAACGAGGCCCAAAAGCACTGTTCATATAACGCTTACACCATATAATTATAAATTATTTGAATATGCTAAAAGCTGTTACGAAATGGGATTTGAATGTGTGCATTTTGATATTGTAAAGAGCGATAAGTCTGAATTCAATTTTACCATAAACCAAATTGAAGAAATAAATAAAGAATGTAATCAGTTGGCTGAATATGTTGTAAATAAAATTGAACAGGGAAAAGCAATATCAGCGTATCCTATTATGGACAATATTTGGACATTAGCAAAACGAATGCCGAAATTGAGTAGTTGTTCTGTACCATACCATCAATGCTGTTTCGGACCAGATGGAAAGATTTATCCATGTGATGTTTTAATGTGGGATAAATATTGTATGGGAGAAATAGAAAATATGACATATTCGCCAGCAATATTTGATGATCTTAAAACACCAGCTGTATGTGGAGAATGCTGGGCACGTTATTTGTGCGGAGGGCAGTGTATTGCTGATGTCTTGCAAAACAAGGAGTCATTCCAGTCATTATATTGCATTTTCAAAAGAAATATTTTTAAACTACAGCTATATATGTTTTATAGACTAAGTGTATCAGGTAACTATATTAGTGAATATATAAAAAGGAAAGAAGAGGAATATGAATATGAAAAATGAGTTATATCCAGCGGTAAATGCACATCACTTTGTGGTTGATGGAAGACGGTTTTTTATTGATGGTGATACCGGTTATTTTTGTGAAGAGACGGAATTGACAAAGAAGATAATTGAAATGCTTCCGTGCACTTTTGAATATGCCTGCGAGAAATTGTCTTGTGATTATACAGTCGAAGAAATTAAGCATGAGTATGAGGATATAAAAAAGGCATATGAAAATAAAGTTATAGGGTATAAAGATCCTGCATTGTATCAGGGAGTAGATATTAAAGAGGAAGACTTTCTAAACTCAAAAGTATTGTTGAATTTATGGCTTAATGTTTCTAATGACTGCAACATGCGCTGCATTTACTGTTTTGAGCATGGCGGCGATTATGGAAAAACAAAGAGGATAATGTCAATTGATAGAATTAAGGATTGTATTGACTTTTGGCACAAGTACTTGAATAAGGATGCAAAAGACATTTATGTTATTTTCTTCGGAGGAGAGCCATTACTCAATAAAAAAGGCATTAAGTTTGCCGTTAAATATGTTAGAGAGTTATTAAGTAAACATAATATTAGACCACATTTTAGTATAACATCGAATGCTACTCTACTTGATGAGGACTTTGCAGAATTTTTAGTTGAAAATAAAATTCCAGTTACCATTAGCATTGATGGTGGAAGACATATTCAAAATAAAAATAGACCTTTAGCTGGCGGATCAAAGAGCTTTGATATTGTCAATAAGAATGTAAAAAACCTTATGAAAATTAGACAGAACCTCACTGCAAGAGTAACCTTGGTGCATGAAGATGTAGGACACTTAGTAGATATTGTAAAAGATTTATGGGAGATGGGATTTGGACAAGTACAGTATGACTTGGTTTCAACAGATGATCCTAAACTGAAGATAACAGAAGAAGACTTAGTAACTATCGAAGAACAAGTGAAAATAATAGCTGATCTGATGTACGAAAATGTAATTCATGATCAATGGAAAGTTTTGCGAAACCTCACTAAAATTGTGGATTGTATAAATTTTCCTGTTTGGGATTTAACTGGATGTAGTTATTATGCACCGTATACGATTATGGTTGATCCAACGGGCGAAATTTATAAATGTCAAAGGTTAATGGACGAAGAATACTGTACTGGTGATATATATAATGGCATAAAGTGGAATAAATTCTATCTGAAAAAACCAATTAATGAAGAATGCGAGGCTTGCTGGGGTAAATCTATTTGTGCTGCAGGATGTGCGCAGGTAAGGCTTATGAATACTGGCGATATTAATAAAAATAGCAAGCTTTGGTGCGACCACGTTAAAATCATAACTAATGAAGCACTTAAGTTTTATGCGAAGTTATATATGTATTACCCTGAGATATTTGAAGATTTGCGACAAGTAAAGGAATAAAGATTTTATGACTAATAATAATCAAATTTTCCAGTTTAAAGTTGGGAAAAAAGTATATTACTACAATAATATATCCGGAGACATATTCACAGGTGATGCAGCAGAAAATTTAAGCGAGATAATACATGAAGAACCATTTAATGAAGAGGATCTAATTCTCTGGAAAAAACAAAAAGCAAAACTAGTGGGAGAAAAAGTAGAACTCCAGAATTTATGCCTTGTTTTATCACAAGATTGCAATATGAGATGTATCTATTGCTATGAAAATGGTGGAAGTTTTAATAAAACAAGAAAAATCATGGATTGTAGTACTATAAAAAAGATTGTTGACTGGTGGATAAGTAAGATTCCGCAGGAAATCTCATTGGTTCGAGTTGAATTTTATGGAGGAGAACCCCTATTAAATATATCTGGCTTTATGTATGCGATTGAATATATAAATGAGAAGATGAAACAGTTAAATAAAAAAGTCAGATATTTTGTAATAACAAATGGTACATTGATTAACGGCGAAATTCTCGAAGTACTAAAAATTAATAAAGTGACAGTTACATTGAGTATTGATGGGGACAGAGAGTCGCAAAATGTAAATAGGAGACTTCTGGGAAATCAAGATAGCTATGATATTGTCATACAGAATTTACATCGTTTATTAGATTTGAATGTACGAGTGTTGGCAAGAATTACGATGACTCAAGGCAATGTAAAACGTTTGTTTAATTCGGTAGTATCTTTATGGGAAGCGGGAATTGATGAAGTTGATTGTATTGCTGTTCTAACGAACAGCGAGAAACTGCGAATTAGAGAGGATGATCTAATAGAATTAAGAAAAACTTGTGAAATGATTCAGAAGAAAATGGTTGATAATTTGATTACAAAGAAAGAAAAATTCTTTGGAAATTATTTACGTATTATAGGTTCTTTGTATGATAATTGGGATAAATTTTATCCAATGTGCGGCTATTATTCGTACAAAAAAATATATTGCACACCTGATGAAGAACTATATAATTGTGAAAAATTGATCGGTTTTAATAGTGAATGCTTAGGAACCGTAGATGAAATAGAATGCATACAATTGAAAGAGAGAATAACATCCCATACTTATTCTAAAAAATGTGCAGAGTGTGTAATGAGGAGAGTTTGTGGAGGATATTGCTATGCTGATGCTAAACAATATGGCAACTATTTGGGAGTTCTCTGTGAAATTCAAAAAATTCAATTTGAAAATGCGTTTAAGATTTATGTAACTATGATGGAAATGGATTCGAATTTTTGGAAAAATTTCTTTGACAATGGAGGTGACGATTAAATGTGGTTCCAAAGTGTTTGCGTTGTATTAACCAGAAAATGTAATGCAAACTGCGATATATGCTGCCAATCCTGTTCAAATACAGTTAATGAAAAAATTGATATAGAAAAAACATTAATGGTTATAAAAGAGCTGAAGAAAAAGGAATTAATAAGAATGGTTGGAATAACAGGAGGAGAACCTTTTATATATTTTTCTGATGCTATACGGTTGATAGAACAGATTAAACAGTTAGGTTTAGGGGTTACTTTTACTACAAATGGATTCTGGGGAAATGATTATGATGCTGCATCTGAAAAACTAGAAATAATCAAGAAATCAGGAGTCAATTTCTTTACATTAAGCGTTGATGATTTTCACGAAAAATTTGTTCCATATCAATCTATTGTCAATATTGTTGATATATCAAAAAAGCTTGATATTAAAATTATTGTCAATTGCGTATCAACAAAAAACAGTAAACGATTAAAAGGAGTGCTGGAAAAGCTGGAAGATTCTCTGATAAATTGTAATTTGGTTGAAATACCTTGTGTACCTGTAGGACATGCGGCGAGACGGATAAAAGAGGATGAATACATTTATATGGAAGGACTCCCAAATGGAGCATGTGAATTCATGAATACGTTCACAATTCTACCTAATGGAAATGTATTTCCGTGCTGTTCCGAGGCAGGAATGTCGTCAGTATTATATTTAGGTAATATATACCATGATAGCGTAGATGATTTGTTAAACAATTTTTATAACAATAGTATATGTAGTATGCTGAGAGAAAAAGGAACGACATATATATATCAAGAATTATTGTCTGAGAATGAAAGGAAAAAATTGAGGAATCGATTTATTAGTTCTTGCGATATGTGTCATGTGCTATTTGAAAATAAAGACATATGTGATCATATAGCATACAAAGTCAAACACATCATAGAAGAGAAAAGTAAACCCACATGCAATTGATAATATAAAAAGGAGAATTTTTATGAAGAAGAATATAATAAAAATAGTAAGCATGATGCTTATTATAGCTACAATTTCACCGATTACAGTCCAGGCGAGTACAATTCAGCAATCGGAATTAAATTTGACAAGTATGCAATCAACAGAGTTTGAAAATCTTATTAGTGAAATTTTAAGTATCAAAGAGGAACATCCGGAGTATAAAGAGGAAATGATTTTGCAAATAATGAACGAACGTCATCCTCAGATCAAAGGCTCTAGCAGAGGTATTATTGATATTTGGAATGCTCTTACAGAGTCAGAAAAGAAATTATGTATTCGATATCCTTTTGATGCTTTGAAAGTGAATACTGCAAAAGATATAGCAACATCTCAGACTGCCACAAAATTTGGTTCAAATGGATTAGGAGATAGAAGTGATGCTTTTCGTCATGGAATCTGGAATGTTGAAATGACAGTTTTGATTGGAAAGGAAAAGGCAGAATTATTTGCGACAGCACATGAGGACAAAGATGTGACAGGAAACGAAGCTGATGGATATCCTAAAACAGCTCATAGAGATATGGATTTACATAATAATGAAGTTGGAAGAGAGATAGGTGGAAAGAATAGTAACGCATCTGAGGATGAGATGGCTGAGATCATTTACCAAGAAATTTATTCTACTGGAACCAGTTTTATATGGTTACATGAGTAAAATAAAGGGGCTGTAAAAAACTCCCTTAAGAAAAATCGCTTAGACCGTGAGGTTTAAGCGATTTTTTGGTATAATTAATTATGCTACTAATTAATAAACCTAATGGCAATTATACAGCTCGTCAGCTGAAATTACCATTAGAAATCGAAAAATTAATTGATATTTCTGATCCGGTATATACTTTTTGTGAAGTTATGGATCACATTGACCTATCAGGATATTTTGTGGAAGAGAAAGGCTACAAAACAGGTCGTCCAAGATGTGATGCAGAAAAGTTACTCAAAGTAATACTCTTCGCTTTTATGGAGCACGGATTCCGTTCTCTCCGAGAGATTGAAAAACTCTGTAGAACGGACATCCGATATATGAATCTTCTTGATGAAATGAAAGCTCCATCCTTTGCCACGTTCGGTAACCTTATTCGTAATGAATTAACTGATACAATTGAACAAATATTTGCCGATGTCAACGCATACATCTTTGAAAAAGATCATGTTGATCTGGATCATACATACATTGATGGTACAAAGATTGAGGCTAATGCTAATAAATACACCTGGGTTTGGAAGAAATCTTGTATTAAAAACAGAGATAAGATGTTTGTTAGAATTTCTGAATTAATAGATTCGATGAATGTTGAAGTATTAAATCTATTCGGCTTAAAATTCGATACAAGAGAAGAATATGCAATTAAATATCTTAAAACTATGTTGGATAAATATGAGTCTATAACAGGCCTTGACAAATCGAGTTTTGTGTATGGAACAGGCCGCAGGAAAAGCCTCTATCAGAAACAGTACGAAACCTTGTCTGGTTACTGCGAAAGACTTAAGAATTATGCTCGTCATATCGAAATCTGTGGTGAATCTAGAAATAGTTATTCCAAAACAGACCATGATGCAACCTTTATGAGAGTCAAATCTGATTACATGGGGAATGATCAACTGCTACCAGCTTATAATCTTCAGGCGGCTGTATGTGATGAATATATAGCGATAATAGATGCAAAACCATATGCATCTGATATAGAGTGCTTTGTACCTCTTATGTAAAAATATGATGCTATGTATGGACACTATCCTAAATACCCAGTAGCAGATGCCGGTTATGGTTCATATAATAACTATCTTTACTGCGAAGGACATGGCATGGAAAAATATATGAAGTTTACCATATTTGACAAAGAAACCAAGGATAGTAAATATCACAATAATCCTTTTAGAGTGGATAACTTTAAACACGATGAAAAAGGGAATCTCATATGTCCAAATGGAAAACGATTTTTGTACAAATATGATAAGCATGTCCGTGGAAATAAATATGGTAGGACAGAAGAAATCTATGAATGTGAAGATTGCACCAATTGCCCTTACAAAGGTGAATGTTGCAAGAGAACATCAGGAAATTGCACTGCCAGATTGAATAGAGAATTAACAGCAATTCACCATGAAGTAATAGACAATCTTGAATCTGTACACGGTGCACTTCTTAGGATGAATCGAAGTATTCAGGCCGAAGGAACGTTTGGAGTAATCAAGTGGGACAGAACTTATAAAAGGCTATTTAGACGGGGCGAAAAAGCCGTTATTTTGGAATTTACATTAATTTCGTGTGGTTTTAACCTGTACAAATATCATAATAAGATAAATCGTCAGACACTAGCTGCCTGATCAAAAGAAGTTAAATATGAGGAAAATGCTCATTTTACGATGAGTCTATTCAAGTACTCTAAAATTCACAGTTTTCCGTAGTTTTGAAGATAAAGACAGACATCTGCCCACTCTCGTGAACAGATGCCCTAACTTATAGCTGTTTTTTTTTACAGCGCCTTTATTAAATTACAATAAATAACAGTAAACCAATACTCTTATTATTTGTATCACATTTAAAGAAAACGGGTAGCATGATATTATCATGTATTTAAGGAGTAGAAGTTATGGAGAGCCGTATTAAAAAGCTTCGAGAAAAGAGAGGACTCATACAGGCAATTTTAGCAGCTGAATTAGGAATAACACAACAGATGTTAAGTAAATATGAGAGGGATACTTCCACTATTAAAGTTGATGTTCTAAAAGAATTGGCAAAATATTTCAATGTGACAACAGATTATCTATTAGGACTGTCAGATGTGAAAAGAGATTTGACTGGGCAAATCAAAATGAACGAAACCATAGATGAATACTATGATTTAATTGAAGTCTATAAAAAGCTAGATGAATACGATCAAGAATTGGTCTGGACGATGATGGAAGCTATTAAAAAAAACGATGAGAAGAGGAAGAGAGAAGAAAAATGATAAACATAGCAATCTGTGATGATAATATTACTACAACAGGCGAGTTAGAAACTATGTTGCAAGAAATAGCAAGAAAACATTTTATCCAGTCAGAAACAGAAGTCTTCTGGGATGGAAAAAAATTGGCGGAATCGGTAGAAAGGGGTGCTTGCTTTGATATTATTTTTTTGGATATAGAAATGGGAAAAGAAGATGGAATAACAGTGGCACGAAGAATCAGGGAATGGGATAAGAATATTCTGATTATTTATGTTACTAGTCATGAAAGTTATATGCAAGAATCTTTTGCTGTAAGACCATTCCGCTTTTTAGTAAAACCAGTAGGAGAGAGTAAATTGGAAAAATGTTTCCTGGAGGCATATGAAGAGGTTAGTGGTAATGATAGTTATTTTCGGTATAGCTACCAACGGATGAATCATAAGATTCCAATTCGGGACATTCTCTACTTTGAGAGTAATAGAAGAAAAATATCGATAGTTACCCAAAAAGGTGATTTTGAATTATATGGGAAGTTGAACGAGATAGAGCAGAGCCTTAAAATTAGTAAAGCTGCTTTTTTGAGAGTCCATCAGTCTTATTTAGTAAACTATAAATATGTAGAGGGTTTGGGATATGATTTTGTAGTAATGGATAATGGAAAAAGAATCTCCATTAGTGAGGACAGGAGAAAACGTATTAGCGAACAATACTGTACAATGGAGGATACTTTCTATGTTGGTAGATAGATGGATAATGGAAGTCCTGGAAATATTACTTGCAATATTTTCGGTTTATCTTTTTTTCCTTTATTTTGGTATATTTTTTCAAAGAAAGGAAGGAAAGATCCGTGCTCTGATTGGAGTGGCAGCAATTCTAGCGTGGCAATTCGATATTTGGGACATTTTTTGGATATTACCATCAGCTTGGAATCTGTGTGTCGCAATGGGGGTAACGATATTTGCAGCAGCAAACATATACGAGGGAAGGATTTGGATGAAATGCTTTTTTGCAATTACATTTGTAGCCATCTGGATGCTGACCGAAATATTAGTTGGAGATCTGTTCATGATCTATAATATAAATATTGGTGAAATGCAAGCTCTTGGTTCTCTCATCTCAAAGATTTTCTTTTTCTTCATGATTATTGCTTTGAAAAAGGTATTTACCAATGAAAAGGTTAGAGAACTTCCGCCTAAGCATAATATTCTGCTAATTCTTATTCCAATAGGCAGTATGTATATTATGAACGCAGTATTTATTTTAACCTACAGGACAGAATGGAAATATGCGGAGGTACATTCCCTTATTTCTACGGTAATAATATTATCTATTAATATACTGATTTTTTACATATATATTAAGTTGGCTGATGATTTACAGGTCAGACATATTAATATGGTATATGAACAGCAATTGGATCTATGCGAAAGACATCAAAAAGAAACAGAACTTTCAATATTACAGATGAGAGATGTACGCCATAGTATGAAGAATCATTTTCTGTCTATTTTAGCATATGCAGAAAAAGGAGAGTGTGGGAAAATTATTCGATTTGTAAGAGATGTGATGGATGAAGGAAAATTGAATATATCCGATACAGTGAATACCGGAAACATAGTAATAGATTCGCTTGTTGGCTATTGGGAAAAAGCAGCTGAAGATAGAGGAATAGAGTTTCAGATAGAGATAGACGTTCCGATGGATATGCCATTTCGTGGGGCAGATATCAGCTTGATTCTGGGGAATCTACTGGAAAATGCGGTAGAAGCAGCTGATAAAGCAAAACAAAAAAAGTATATACAGTTTAAGCTTAAGTATGATAAAAAGAATCTACTAATAGTGGTAAAGAATAATTATAGAGGTGAGTTGATAAGAGGTAAAGGAGAGGTGCTGAGGACGACCAAGTCAGATGCGGTTAATCATGGCATAGGACTTCCTTCTGTTCGGAGAACAGTAGAAAAATATCAGGGGACGATGGCCATTGATGATTCGATGCCTAATTGCTTTGTGGTTCGAGTAGTTCTGTATGGAACATAACAGTGGGAAGGAATACATAAATGTCCGGTATTAATCAGTATAATATTTAAGAAATTTGGTATTGTAGATTAAATCTGACTAGAGGGTAGAAAGTGGGGGCGTGGAGTGGAAATATTATTATTTAGTGATAGCAAAAGTGTGTTTGAAAAGACTAAATTAATTTCAAAAGGATGGTTTGAATTAACTTGGTGGAAATATAGTGATTTACAAAAGGTGCATTATCCATTTGCGAATATTGTTATCATGCATTTTGATAGAGTAAGAATTTTAGAAGGTATATTTTTACCAATTGTAGAAGTAAGGAGTAAAATGGGAACGTCCATTCCCATTTTAACAATAATAGATGGAACACCACAAGAAATCTATTCTGTATTAAAATCTGGTGTGTATGATTATATAACCACAATAGAAGACAAGACAAAATATAAGAAAAAAATAGAAGAGATGGCATTATGGTATTGGTATCTGAATAAATTTAAAAAAACATAATATGATACTCAGCTTATTTATTATAGTTATTTGTGATCCGTCTAGTAATGTACGCTATGTAAATGAAATAATATTTATTAGAAAAAGTTACATGAACACTCGATATTATGACATGAAAATAAATTGGTGCCTATTTTATGATAAAGTATTAATAAAACAATGAAAGGAGTTTATAAAACATGAAGACTAAAAATGGAACAATTCAGCCCACTAAATTATTAGCAAAAGCATCTCTAAAACTTGGACAACTTTCTGCAGATAGTGCCTGTGTCTACATTTTTCACCAGCCCAAAATACCGGATGGACTTAAAAGATTAAAGAGAAAATAAATATGAGGTTTTTGTCGGAAAAAATAACAGATCATATTGTTAAGTCTGGTGCAATTTCCGAGGAATCATATGCAATATATCAATATGGGTTTCAAATAGGACTTGAAATGCTAGGGTGCTTTTTGGTTAGTTTATTTATAGCCTTATATATGCATATGATTCCACAATTCTTTGTATCCACTGTTATTTTCATGTTATTACGTACTTATGCTGGTGGTATACATTTGAAAAGCTATCTTGGTTGTTTTTTTTGCTCTATTGCAGTACAGACTATGATATTGCTTATCAATGAGTATTATGCATTAAAATGTACTATAGCATGGCTAATTATTTTAATTGGAACAATTTTAATATTGAAAGTGGCACCGGTTGAAAATGTTAATCGAGAATTAGACCAATATGAAAGAAAGCACTGTAAAGGTGTTACAAAGAAGGTTTTGACAGGTATAATTGTAGTATCTGCTGTATGCACTTATTTAGAAAGATACAATACAGTGTCATTGATAGCGTTAACCATTATGATGGTTATCATTTCTCAATATATGGGGATAGTTATGTTTAAATTGGGAAAAAACAGGCGGAGATAGTAGGAAAATCTATTATTTTCGCCTTTTTTACCATTTAAAAATCAAAAGGAGATATTTTAAGAAAAGAGTTAGAGGGTACTTAACATGAGAAGAATAAATTATAGCATTTTATGCTTGGTATTTGTAGTGTTTTTAGTTTCTGGCTGCAGACAGAATCATATAGAGGGAGAACCTGATGTCATTAGTAGTAGGAAAATGAATCATGATGAAACATTAACTGTTGTTGCAAATAGAGATACTATTGAAGATAAAGAAAAATTTGCAGAACTTCTTATCAAGAAATGTAAGGATAATTCTTTTCAATCTATTAAATTTTCTACAGATTATGGTTATGCTACAAGTCTTGAACTTCAAGTATATTTATGGAGTGATCAGATAAAGGGGCGGGATCCAGTAATGGAAATAGAGTATTTACCAGTTGAATGGGGCAAAGAATATGATATTGTACATAATTCAGAAAATTTCTAAATGTATATTGATGGAAAGCTAATAAATTGATATTTGAGATTCTTTGTAACTGAAAAGTCTTTTCTAAAAGGGATATGAACTTAGTGTCCATTAATATGTATATCTAAATAGTGTCTGCTGATTAAACCGTTTCTGGTTCAAAATCAGCAGACACTAATTATGATAGTATTAGTTCTGAATGTGATAACCAGATGTTGGGAATTATGATTTCAAACCTTGCAAATGATATGTATGCGAAAGATGCGTCTACAAAGAGTTCTAGTGCAATGAAAATTAAAATGGAATCAGGAGAATATTGTGGTGGTGATGCTCCTTATGGATATAAAAGGGAGCGGATTCCATTAACGAACTTCTTGGGCTGACGATCAAATCAGCCCAAGAATAATATTAAAAACAGATAAAGGAAAAGATGGAGGAGTTTAAAGATGAACAGGTGGACGAAACGGTGCATGGCATTTGTACTTACATTGACAATTATATGTACTTCAATGAGCGCAGTGAAACCAACAGTGGAAACGACATATGCGGCCACTGTGCAAAATATTACGAAGTCAACAACGGTTGTATGCAGGAAGACGGTTGCGGTGAAAGCACCGTCAGGATATAAAAATTGTAAATATTCAAGTACGAATCCAAAGGTGGCTTCCATAGATGCAAAGGGAAAATTAAAAGCCCTTCGTCTGGGCGTTACAACCATCACGGTAAAAAGCGGTACGAAAAAGAAAAGCTATACGATCACGGTTGTTCCGGAAAAGAAAAGTGATGTAAGACTTAATCAGGAACTGATTCTTGGCGGACAGATGGTTCAGTTAAAGTTAGTATCCGATAAGTATGATACAAGTCAGGTAAAGCTGTATGTTGATAGTGCCTTTAAGGAAATTGACCACAGGGGAAATTGTAATTTCAAGAAATATAATGGTTATCAGGCAAGTGGATCGCTTTATTATTCGTATGGGCAGTTTACCAGAAATATTACCCTGTACATCTGTGATAAAGATGTGATTTTTGATGGATTAATAGAGAATTCCCAGGCTGGGGTAAACTATGATGCAGATTCTCTGCAATGGGAATTTTTGGGGAAATCATTCCATTATAAACAGTTAAAAAATAAAGGCATCGAAATTCAGATGGATGGCAGTGCATTGCCGGATCAGATTGTTTATACTCCGGGAGATCATACATTTACTGTTATTGCCGGAAAAGAGATATATAGCAAAAAAATTAGTGTCAGTTATTCGGTCAAGGATACGCTGATAAAAAAAGACGCAAGAGGATATACAGAGGATGGAAAAGCTGTATTTGATGCGGCCTTTGCAGCAGTTGATCAGGTAGTGAAGGATGGAATGGGTGAGGAAGAGAAAGTAAAAGCCATTCATGATTATTTAATCTATCATGCCAATTATGTCAATAATGGAGATTATAGTACCGCGGAAAACTGGGCATATGGAGCTGGTGGAGTATTGTTACATAAAGAAGGTGTCTGCCAGAGTTATGCGTTTGCTTTTTATATGATGGCAATATCTGCTGGGCTTGAATGCAGGTTTGTATCCGGTACAGCAGATGGAGGTGGTCATGCATGGAATCAGGTTAAGGTTAACGGAAAGTGGTATTATATTGATTGTACATGGGATGATCCGGTTGGCGGAGGATATGAAAATTATAAATATTATTTATCGGAGAGCCTTTGGTCAGATCATATTGCAGAGACGGCAAAAGATCTGTCGGAGGATGGAAAATATGATTGGGAGCATTATTATCTGACAGGAGCAGATTATGCCAGATAATAAGACTCTGTGGCAAGTTTCATTATCTAAGGGTTATTTCTGGGACAGTCTAGCCGACTGCCTCAGATAGCTCTTTGGGAGTATCCCAAAGTTTGTGTAAACCTCCAAACTGATGTAAGATAAAATTACTCA
>ERZ773157.189-NODE-189-length-78657-cov-8.005114_pt1 | contig 78657 bp, 76 predicted proteins | sample MGYA00511480_ERZ773157 | MGnify/ENA primary metagenome ERZ773157 (study PRJEB29015, sample SAMEA2737863) | human gut metagenome | biome: human gut; feature: human-associated habitat; material: faeces | place: China | collected 2012 ... | reverse complement strand
ATTTTTTTTACTTTTTTATATGGTATGATAATAAAGATGTATAATGTTTTTATAACTTTATACATTCGATTTTCTGACATGTAATCATGGAAAATAGAAAAGCAATCATTTCCGACAATTTTATTTTGTAGAAATGATTGCTTTTTTTATTCCCCTCTGTCGCCCGGTCGCATCCTGCGAGTTGTCCGGGGACATCTCCCCAAGGGGAGAATAATAAGTTTGTTGGCTGTTGTCATTCTGCGCTTCTTGGTTTTATTGTCAAAAGATTGCTCCTGTTGTTGCTTGAAATTTCTATCATGTATTAACGCATATGGCAAGGATTGCCCTAACGGCGTCTCGGCTTCGCCTTGCTCCTTGTCATATGCGTTAATACATGTTGGACGAAAATCAGCAACAACAGCTTGCAGCGAACTTTGACAACTTAATAAAACCAGCGAAGGAGGCAGATATGACAGTTGAAATTTTATCGACAGTGATTAAGGACGGTTATATAAAAATAACCGCTATTGACTGTTCTGAAGAACATTTGCAACATATGGAACGCACGCGGGATGATGGAGTTGAAAAACAAATTGAATTTCTATTCGATTCTCATCAGAAAAATGATTTTTTGTATTTACAAAAATGGCTGACCAGCCAAAAAGCCACTGCACAGGCGACAACATGGGGCGAAGCTCTTAGAGCAGTGCAAGGGATTGTAACAACAATTAGTAATAAGTATAGAGTCTGGGAATGATCCCAGACTTGGAAAGGTGGTTTATGATGACTATGAATGGTACAAGAATGGAAACGATTAATAATATGCTGCAGCCTGAAGGCATGCAGATTGAAATGAAGGAATTTTTTAAGAATAACACAACTAAAATGGGGTTGGTTATAAAAGTACAGGATTCAGCAATCTCGCGGATCATATACCCGGATGGATCTTTTTGGTTACAGACAGACGAGCAAATCGTAGAAGAAATTAGAAGTATATGTGAGAATTACTCCCTGAGTGTTCAGAATTTTAATTCTTTGCATAAGGAAGAAATTTTAGCAAAAGTATTGCCAAAAGTACATTCTGCCGAACACCAAAAAATTATAGAACAGGGACAGTATGTTTATACTACCAAATTTGATCTGCTTATGCTCTATTACATTCCACTTATCAGAGATGAGAACGGAGTGAATACCATTACATTAAGTTATAATATTATAAATAACGCTGGTCTGTCTTTAGAAGAGGTACACAAAGCGGCCATGAAAAATCTTGAAAAAGATTACACGATTATGAATTTAAAAGATATATTTAATATTGATTTACCAGATGATGGAGTTCCTAAAAAAATAGTTACTGTTCCAGACAAAGTTCTTGGTGCAGCAACTATTTTTAGCAATCGAGTAATGCAAGAATTGCAAAATGAATTAGGAGAATTTTTCGCTATTTTGCCCTCATCTATTCATGAAATAATTGCACTTCCGCTCAATACATACAATCAACTTCAAGAACTGTTGGAAATAGTAGTTATTATAAATGCTGGTTCTGTGGATCCGGAAGATAAATTGACGGATAGTGTATACTATTGGGACGGAAAGTTAAATATGTATATTCCAGAATATGTAGGACTGTTACCAGCCCCAGAGAATTGACAAAATGCGACACTTCTATTTTATGTTGCAGAAGTAATGAAAAGGCGGTCATTTCCAGTAAGTTTATTTTAGAGAAATGATCGCTTTTTAATTCAATTTTTGACATGGTTGTATTTTGCAAGCTGGTTTGAAACATCATTCTATGGGAGAAATGGCAAGTCTGTGGCTTGCCTGTATGGAAAATGGAAGAAAAACTTCAGAGGGGTCACGCATGACCCCTCTATCACTTTTTCTTTTTATTGCACCGAATACTCTTTCAATCGAAAAGGCGAGAAAGAGTATCGGAAGAAGAGCATAAGGGGAAATTGACCCCACAGGTATGTGGGGGTTAGGCAAAGCCTAACATTTCCTTGGGGACAGTTTTCTTTGGGAAAACATAAAAGTACATAACCTTAAAGGTTATGTTTTATTAGAAAGGCATAAAAGTGCATAAAACATATTGCAAAAAATATAGATATACTTTATAATTAAATCTATACAAGGAGGGTCGATATGAGAAAATGTATTAGCTTATCTAATCATGATTTGGAACTTTTGGAACACTGCAAAAAAGAAAATGGATTAACATCTGACAGTGCAACTATTTCGTTTTTGCTAAATAAACACCTGACAGAAAAAGAAGAGTTAGCTGTAGTGATTCGACAGGAACTAGAAAAGAATTATCTGCCAGCACAAAGAATTAGATGGGGGGTTCAAACGGCGGAACAAAATACGATATTATTATTGGATGCAATCAATTCGCTGCTTTGGCTATTTAATGCAAAGGAATGTTTTAGGACTGAACAATTTATGCATCCGGTCATACAAGAAAGTCAAGATGCATTAAAAGAGAAAATTGCCTATTTTAAACAACAAAGTGATGATCGAAAAAGCAAACAGGGAACACAGAAATCATAGGGGTCACACATGACCCCGAACAACAGAAAGGAAGTAAAATGTTTGAGGAAATAATAGAATTCGATCGGGACAAGATTGAAGCAAATAACTATGACATTGATAAGATCAATGCATATTTGGATGAACTACATGATGTGAAGGAAATCCGTAAAAAAGCAGAGGGACATTATGTGGGAACGACTTGCGCAACTGAATTGGCAAGATTTGGAGCAGCTATTATGACTTGTCAGGAAAGCAAATGGTTTCGCAAAATTATTAAAAAGTGGGAACTTTGGGAAAATGGTCAATTAGAAGAGGACATCATAAAAACAACAGAGGAAGAAGAAAAAAAGAGAGGTCGGAAGCTTTATGAGTAATCCGGTGCAAATTGCATTTGATCTGGACACGAATAAGCTGCAAAAAGTTTACTCATTGCAGACAGGAAAAAATTACACTAACGCTTATTATGACATAAGGAAGTTTATGACATCAAAGGGATATGAACACCGACAAGGATCTGTGTATCATTCTATTGTTGAAAAAACAAGGGTAAATGTAGTGCGAGATATACACGAACTTCAAGAAAACAATAAATGGTTTTCCGAGTGTGTTAATAAAATTGACTATGCGTCTTTAGGACAACAGCACGATTTGCTACCAGATATAAAACAAAATGCTAATGTTTTAGTGGAGTGCGAAATAGAAAAAGATCCAACAAAGTTAGGCGAGGAAGTGTTTGAAAAGATGATGGGTAACAGTAAGAATGAGTTAAAACTCGACATAAAAAAAGACTGGAATATGGAAAGGTAAAAGAAAGGGGTCATGCATGACCCCTTTGCTGAAGGAAAAGAAAATGGAAATTAAAATTAGAAATGTTGATCCTGTCATTGTAAAAAAAATAGACGAAATGGCAGCAAAACAGAAAATCAGTAGAAATGAATATTTAAGAAGAAGCATTTCCAGATTTGCCTTAATTAGTGAAGTTACAGACTTAGATCAGAGATACCGAGAATTAGTAGATACATTATCGGATCGATTACAACAAGCAAGTGATGTAATTGAATCTAATACTGTGTTAATTGCAAATCTGTTAGATCGGTAAGTTTTTCAAGGGGTCACAGGTGACCCCTAAAGTAAAAGGGAGAAAAGGGGTCATGAACGACCCCTAAAGATAAGGAGGAGCCGAATGGACAAAATTAAAGCAGGGGTTGTAGTGGTTACAAAATTTTGCAGAGCCGGATCAAGTGTGTTTGCATCATACATAAATTACATAGATCGCAAAGAGGCGGTAAGAACCGAAAATGATTATAAGTATAACTTGTATCAGGACTATATGAGCAATCCTGAAAAAACAACAGGCTTATTTACGGAATTCAGTGATTTGAAAACTGATGCTGAAAAAAAAGAGTTGAAAAGAGTATTTGAAAAAGCGCAGGAAAATGACAGTTTGATGTGGCAGACGGTGATTTCTTTTGATAATCGCTGGCTTGAAGAAAATGGACTATACCAGTCAAAGGATAGAGTGTTGGACGAAGAGCGGTTAAAGGGAATTACAAGATCAGCGGTTCGTAAGATGTTAGAAAAAGAAGGATTACAAAATGCTGTTTGGAGTGCTGCAGTACATTACAACACAGATAACATACATATACATATTGCTAGCGTTGAGCCACATCCAATGCGTGAGAAAAAGGCTTATATCCAATATGAAGAAAAAATGGTGAATGGGAGGATGCGTAAACAGCCTATTCTGGATCAGAATGGTAAGCCTGTTGTAAAAAGGGAATATAAAGGGACATTTAAGCCTAAAAGTATAGAGGCATGTAGGCGGGAAGTTGTTAATGAGATTATCCGAGAAAAAGAGAATAATCTTAAAATTAATTCCATTATTCGAGACAGTATCGTAAAGCAGAAAAGAGAGCATCCTTTAGCAAAAGATAAAGAGTTGTGTAGCCTTTTTTTTAAACTGTACCGGGACATGCCTGACTGCAATCGAAATATGTGGAATTATAATAATCCAATCCTGCATTCCTTAAAACCTCAAATTGATAAAATTACTTTATGCTATATTGAAAAATATCATAAAGAAGAATTTCGGCAGTTCCAAAGAATGATTGGGGAGCAGACAGAAAAATATAGGAAAGCCTATGGTGGGGATTCTGATTATGCCAAAGGAAAGATGGCTGATATGTATTCAAGAATGGGAAATGCTATATTGAAAGAAATACGCATATTTGATAAAGAACATAAAGATAAGACCATCTCAGAAGATTATGAGCAATGGAGGGAACAAAAGGAAAATGAGTTGGGGGTCATAAATGACCCTCCATTTAAATTAGATGACTTGGCAGAAAAAGAAAAAAAATTTTTTGAAAGTTATAATATTAAAGACACGATATTGTCTCAATATACAAATCTTGATGAAGAAGAACTATATTTGCGATGGGAAGAAGAAAAATATAGTTTTAATAGTATTCCTCAAAATGGATTTAATATAGAATGGTCAAAACAGTATAAGTTGGCGAAAAAATATATCTATAACAAAAATCCGGAGTATGAAAAAGCCATTCTAATATTGAAACACGAGGATATGAAAGGCAATATATTGGCGACATATGAATTGGGAGATGTATATCGGTTCGGAAGGGGAACAGAGATCGATATTGAAATGGCAGAAAAATATTATGCTAAATCATTGCAAGGGTTCCTTAATATAGAGGCAAAAGAAACACATGGAAATAATAAGTTTATGAAAGAATATCTTCCATATCGAGTTGGAAAAATGTATTATTATGGTTTAGGAACCGAGCAAAATTTTGAAAAAGCGCACGAAATGTTTGAAGCAAGTGGAAGTATATTTTCAAAATATATGTTAGGAAAAATGGCATATGCAGGACAGGGAATGGAACAGAATTATGAACTGGCATATCAATATTTTTCCGAATGTGCCAATGAAAATGCATATGCTGCTTATCAAGTAGCATCAATGATAGATACAGGAAAAATAGTTGAAAGTGAAAGTAAGATGCATGAATATTACAAACAGGCTTTTGAGGGATTTATGAACATGGAAAAAAAGAGTCCCAGTGACAATTTAGAGTATCGTATTGGTTGTATGTATTTAGAAGGGAAAGGCGTAGAAAAAGATGAAGAGATTGCAGAGGAATATTTAGGTACATCTGCGGGGGCTGGCAATATTTATTCAAAAAATAAATTAGCAATGCTATATTTGAAAAGAGGGGATGTGAACCGGGTGCCAGAAATAATTGAGACATTAAAAGAAGTGGCTGAAAAGACAGATAATATTTGGTCAATGTATGCATTGGGAAATATTTACTCATCAGAAATGTATAATTGTAAGGATATAGAATTGGCTATTAAATGGTACAAACTGGCAGAGAAAGATGGAAGTGAATATGTAAGTTACAAGTTAGGAAAAATTTATTTGGATGAACAGTCACAATATTATAGTGTTGTCAAGGGAATTGAACATATGCAAAAAGCATACGAAAAAGGCAATATGATGGCTGCGTACCAATTAGGAAAAATCTATGCGGATAAAAGTAAAGAGTGTTATGATTTGGAAAAAGCAATGGAATATTATAAAGTGGCTGCAGAAAATGAAAATGCCTTGGCTGCGTATCAGCTTGGTAAAATATATTTGGACGAGAATAATGGAAAGCAGAACCTCCAAGGGGCAATCTATTATTTGAAACTGGCAGCGGAAAAAGACTCTCAATTTGCAACTTATCAACTTGGAAAAATATATTATGACGAAAAATATGGATTGAAAGATGACACAAAAGCATATTATTGGTTTGAAAAGTCAGCAAAGGAGGGAAATATTCGAGCTGCATATCAAATGGCAAAAATTGATTATGGTAAGCAAAATTATATAAATGCTGCTAAGTTATTTCAAAAAGTTGATGATGTGTATTCGCATTATTACTTAGGTAAAATATATTTGGACGAATCAAAAGGAAATCCATTATATAATCCTCAAAAAGGATTAAAGTACCTGAGACAAGCATCTAGTGAAGGTAATACTTTTGCATCAATGGAGATTGGATTGTCTTATTTGAGAGGAAAGGGTGTGACAAGGGATGTAAAGGCTGCTAAAGATTGGTTAAATCAGGCAAGAGAGCAAGGTAATGAGTATGCGTCTGAAATATTAAAAAAAATAAATTCCGGTCATTCAGCAAGACCGCAAATAAAAATAGGGGGTTCAATGACAATAGCACTTAGTAATTTAAAAAAGGGATTGAAGTCGGAGTGGGAGAAAACACAGCTTGAACGAGAACACGATCAGATAGTTGAAAATGCAATCGAGTAATATATAAAAAGAACTTGACAATATATAGAAAAAGATATATACTATATACAGTAAATGAAATACAGTATTATTTATAAGCTAAGGGGTCACACATGACCCGTTGGAGAGAGGAGAGAATATGAAGACGATTGTATTTTTGAACAACAAGGGAGGCGTAGGAAAAACAGCCAGTGTAACAACGATAGCACATATGATGGCTGAAAAGTTTGGTAAGAAAGTGTTGTTAATTGATTTGGATCCGCAGATGAACACAACGACAATGTTTAGTGAGGTGGATTTTGTAAATCTGTTTTATAACATTTACAAAGGTACTTGCGAGAAAACAAGAAAAAGTGTGGAAGATCTACTGCTTAACAGAGAGGTGAATATACACGAATGTATTCAGCATACAAAATATGAGAATTTAGACATTATTCCAAGTTACTTAACTTTGTCAGAAGCGGAAGAACTGATGAAAGCAGATGTTAAAACTCCACAGCAATTTCGCCTACAACGCCATTTGCAGGCTATACAAAATGAGTATGATTATTGTATAATAGACAGCAGCCCATCTATTTCAATAATAAATGTAAATGGATTAGTGGCTGCGGATGAAGTCTATGTACCGTTAAGATGTGATGGGGGAAGTTTGCTGGGCGTGGCAATCATCATGAATCTTTTCGAAGCAGTGTCAGAGTACAATTCAAGATTGAAGATGGGAGGCATGTTTTTTACTCAATGGAACGGACGAAAAAATGTTTCCAAAACAGTCTATGAATTATTAAGTGACATGTTTGGAGATTATATTTTGCCAATCATGATTAGTTCTTCCAAAAATTTGGAGGAAAGCAGCTTGGTGCAGATTCCATTGCTGGCATATGACAAGGGAAAAAACAAGAGCAAAGCAACTCAGGATTATCTGACACTGACAGAATATATTTTAGAGAAAGGATGATGACGAATGAGCAATATTGAAAAAATGATGGAAAATATATCCCCAATAATTAATGTAGCAGGCTGGTTACTAATTTGTTTTTCTGTTCTAATGCTTATATTTTCTCTAAAAAAAGGTTTGAGAAGTTTGAGAAAGATGTTTTTGGAGTTGGCGGTATTATCAGCTAGTTGTGCAATTCCTATGTTGATAATTCGAGTGATGGGGAAACTAATGTATATGGAACCAGGGGTAGGAGAAAAATTGTTTTCTTGGAAAGATATGTTATTATTTGGTGGTGGAATACTAATTTTGATTATTGCATCCAATATGAAAAAAGATAGTTAGGGGTCAGAAATGACCCCCAAATAGAAAGTGAGGTAGAACTTATGGCTGGAAAATTTAAAATGCCATCCATTCAGGATATTGAAAAAGTAAATGAAGAGCATGGTGGAGCAAAAGGAAAATTTCGGGTTGGTGCAGGATTATTGAACGATGCATCCAAAGATTGTGTTATGATGGATATTTCCAATATTCCACGAGAAAAGATCATAAAAAACACGAGAAATCCGTACTCAATCGAGCGAATTAAGGAATTGGCAGAATCAATCAAACGGATTGGTTTATTGCAGCCACTGCATGTCGATGATCCGGATCCGGAAACTGGAACTTATAAGTTGCTTGGTGGTGAGCGAAGACTGACAGCTATCGACCTACTTATTGAAGATGAATCTGTTACAGAGTGGACTAAAGATACTTTGATTCCTTGCGTTGTTAGAGGAAAAGATGCAGTTAAATTAGATTTGTCTGATGAAAATAAAGAACGATATGCAATTATTACTACCAATAAAGAGCAAAGAATTTACACAGATGCAGATCGTTATATGGAGATTCAGGAGTGGAAAAAAATCATTCAGGAACTTCGTGAAAAGGGGATAGATGCCATTCCGGGGATGGAAGAAGAGACAATTAATATTAAGGGCGAAAAAACAAGAGACATTTTAAGTAAGACGACCGGAATGTCCAGAGGAACGGTCAACAAATTTGAAAAGGTGACAAATAAAGGCAGCGATGCCCTGAAAGATGCACTCTTAGATGGCAAGATTTCCGTAAGCGTTGCAGAAAAGGCAACGGAACTCAATGAAGAGGAGCAGAAGAAGCTTGTTAAAAAGGCGGAAAAATTAGAACAGGAAGGGAAGAAGCTTCAGGTATCTGATGTGACAGTGCAAAGTACCCAAAAGGTTAATTTGTCAGAATCCGAGTGGACAAAGGATACAGAGGACATTGTTGCTATGCTTCAGCAGAATGATGTTAAACTTGACGAACAGGCTCTGAAGAAATATCATTTTTATATCAAACAGATTAAAAAGATTGTTGGGGGTCGTCCATGACCCCTTGAGAAAAAAACATGAGGGGTCGCCTATGACCCCTAAAAGGAGGCAGTGTATGTCGGGAAAAAGAAAAAACAGATTGTTATCATCATACTTATCGCAGGAAGTGTATGACATTATGAACTTTCTTGTTGAGCGTGAGGAGATGAAAAAGGTAGTGTTCGTTAAGCGAGCCATTCGGGATTTTATGCAGGGAGAGCGAAAGATTGATGAGCGAGTGCTGATCACAGCACGAACAGACCCAATGTACATTGAGCGTAACAAAATGGTGACTGTTGAATTGGATGAGGAACAAAGAGAACAGTTATTGGTAGTTGCGAGAGAAAATGGATGTAATCAATCGCAAGTGTTTTTCCAATGTATTTTGAATTATTGTTTGAAACTAATTGCCGAAGATCCCACTGGACTAACTATCGAATGATGGAAAGGTGATTATATGGAATATTTGGATGTGATGCAGACAGCATATTTACTTGATCTTACTGATCGATCAGTGTACGATAAGATTCGATGCGGGGATATTAAAGGCGAGAAAACACCGCAAAAGAAATATATTGTAAGAAATGACACACTGCTTGCTTATGTAAGTGATAGGCAAGATGCAGAAAAAAGAAAGATAACGAAACTTAGAAATTACTTGGCAATGCAGGAGGACGAACGCAAAGAGTATTGGCTGCAAAATGGATATGTTGATAAAAGGAGCTATATTCCAGAGGTTATGGAATACATCTCACCTGTTCAATTAGCAGAATTGCTAGATTCTACATATAAAGCAATGTATGATTTGATCAATAAGGGAAAAATAGCCACTATAACTTTACGGCGTAAAAAATACACAATAACGCTGCAGGAAGTAGAGAGAATAGCTACAGAGTATGAAAACAAAATGCACAAAAGATATGATAAGTTTAATGAATACTATAAAGCTGTCCAGAGTGATACTACTTTTGAATTTTGGAATGAACATTGGATAGCTGTGCTGGAGTATCGTTATACAAAAGGAAGACCAGTCAAGAATAATGGATATGATGAAGTGTAAAGAGACTACAGCAAAGAAAGGGGAATGGATTATGAGAAGATTAATGAAAAAAATGGTATGTGTATTAATTATGGCATTATTCGTTAGTTGCTTTGTATCTGCAACAATCGGAGATGCAGCAGGGGTTGCAAAAGTAAGAGGCTTAAAAAAGCAGTCTGCAAAAGGATATTATAGAGGATGGAAGAATACTCGTGCAAAGAAAATGAGTAGAATCCGCTATCAAAAAGGATACCGTATAACATGGAAAAAGGTTAAAAAGGCGGATGGATATGAGGTGTTTCGTTATGCCAGAGCATCCAAGCAGTGGAATAAGATCAGAACGGTAAAAACAAACAAAGTAACAATCACGAATTTGTTTGTTGGCGAATCTGTCATTATAAAGATTCGAGCGTACCAAAATGGTTCAAATGGAGAAAAAGTATATGGTTCATTTTCAGGAACGAAAAGATTTAAGTCGTCAGGCTATTATTGCAAGTACTATAAAAGAGGAAGAACAAAATATAAAAAAGAAAATCGTTATGCTGCAGAAGATGCTTTTTTGATTCAGAATCAGTATCGTAAGAAAGCCGGAAGTCAGCCAATGGAATGGTCAAATGTTTTGTATGAAATTTGTTGTGCAAGAGTAAACGATATACATTTTAAAGATTTTTCTCATGATTTAATGGATAAGACAGCTATAAAGGTATTGAATAAATACGGTAAAGGATATTGCACTAAAATAGAAGATGAAAGTGATGGAGGAGAGGCTTTTGTCTTTATTGCTGGTGCGGAGAATATAGCTAGTTGGGATTGTGAGGCAAAGGAGGTTATTGCTGGGTGGAAACGATCGCAAGGACATTATAAGAATATGATCAACACAAAATATAAGTTTGGTGCTATTGCTACGGATAATGATGGACATTGGGTTGCAATGTTTAGCAGGGTTGATGTTGATGAATATGTCAAAAATTAGTATATGCTATAAGATGGATTAGGGGGTGTAATGCCCCCTAAAATAATAAGGGGAAGATAAAATGGGAAAAAGTTATCATCATTTAACATGGGATCAAAGACTAAAAATAGAAGCGTTGAATTCGGCAGGTATTAAACCAACACAGATCGCAAAGCAACTTGGCGTACATCACAGTACAGTGTATCGAGAACTATCGCGAGGAAAAACATGGAAACGGCGCTCATCAGATTGGAAAGAAGTTAAAATATATAGTCCGGAGTTGGCACAAGAAAAAACGGAGCGAAACAGAAGAGAAAGGGCGCGTCCTCTTAAAATTGGAAACGATTACGAATTTGTTCAATATGTAGAAAAAATGATTTTGGAAGAAAGATACTCACCAGAGGCTTTATTGGCAGACATTAAAAGAAAAAAATTGGAATTTCAAACGCAGGTTTGTTTGACTACTCTTTATAATTATATTAAACGGGGCATTTTTCTTAACCTTACAATGGAGGATTGCCCATATCGCAAATTAAAACCCAAACGCAAATACCACAGAATAAGAAAGCGTATTGCAGCAGGTCCAACTATAGAAGATCGACCAAAGGAAATTAATTTACGCAAGGATTTTGGTCATTGGGAAATGGATACAGTTGTAGGTGGACAACGCAAATCTAAAAAATCATTGCTTGTTTTAACAGAACGAAAAACACGAAAGGAGTTAATACATATATTGTCAGAGCATACAATGAGTGCTGTTGTCAGAGTCTTGGATCAAATTGAAAGAAAAGTTGGCGAAAAAACATTTCGCTACATTTTTAAAAGTATTACTGTGGATAACGGAACGGAGTTTAGTGACTGGAAAGGAATGAAATCATCCAGAAGAAACAAGAAAGATAGAACACAGATTTTTTATTGTCATCCTTACAGCAGTTGGGAGCGAGGATCTAACGAAAATCAGAATAAATTAGTAAGGCGTTGGTATCCTAAAGGCGGTAGCTTCGACAAAGTGACAAAGCGCGAAATAAAATACATGGAAAATTGGATTAATGATTATCCTAGAAAGATTTTTAATTATTCTTCTGCCAATGAGTTATTTCAGAAAGAACTATCTAAAATAAAGACATAATTTAAATACAATTGAAATTTTATATACTAGCCTCTGGTTTGCAGAGGTTATTTGTGGTACAACTAATTCAAATAAAATGGAATATTTCCAGGCAAAAATATAGTTTTATATGTAAAAAGATATATTAAATTCTTTTTTGCAACAAATGTGCGAAATCTATTGACATTTATAAACGATGGTAAACAATGAAAAAAGTTGTTGACTATTTGGCAAATTATGCTATAATATATTTCGTGCGTATGGAAATGCGATTTCCATGGTAAAATATATTACCCTATACAGTTGTGTATTGAAGCATAATCTACAACTGAGGGGAGGTTAGGTGTGAGACTATGTCAAATGTAATCGTAAAAGAGAATGAGACATTGGATAACGCTTTACGTCGTTTCAAAAGAAATTGTGCGAAAGCAGGAATCCAGCAGGAAATTCGTAAAAGAGAGCATTATGAGAAGCCAAGCGTTCGTCGTAAGAAGAAGTCTGAGGCAGCTCGTAAGCGCAAGTACTAAGAACTTTTTATGAATGTGTCATAGAAGGGGCATCATGCAAACAGCATGATGCCCCTTTTGACATGGTGAAGTCGCGCTGCGCAACAGCAGTTTTCTATTAATTAAAGAAAAAAGGTAAGTCAATAATGACTTACCTTTTAGTATGCGGAAGAAGGGACTTGAACCCTCACGTCGCTAAGCAACACTAGAACCTGAATCTAGCCTGTCTGCCAATTCCAGCACTTCCGCAAGCACGACTAATATACTAACATGTTATACGCTATTTGTCAATTTGTTTTTTTACTTTCGTTCATTTATTTTTGAAGATGAGTATTCATAAAGAAAACAAGGTGTGAAATGGTTGTGAACTGCAATATAATAATTGACTTATAGTTGTTTTTTGATAAAATAGAAGATAGCGTTTCTGCGTTTTGGACAAAAGGCAGAAAAAGAGAAATTACAATTTGGAGGATTTACCATGAATGCATCAAAGAAAATTATGAATCAGGGGAAGAAGGAGGAAACTATATCGACGTCTTCTGCACCGAAGACGAATTCAAAGGTTAAGCTTGGTGGCGCCAGCGATGGTCCCGGCATGAAAACTTATGTTTTAGGTGGATTTTGTGTCGCTCTTATCCTTATATTATGTATTGGCGTTGGAATCCAACAGTTTAAGCCAAGCACAGTGTTAAAGATCGATGGCGAGAAGATCACGATGGATGATATGATGTACCCGATCTATGAGAGAGAGAGCAAATATCTGCCATCCAACGAGATTTATGAAAGCTATTTAGGAACTTCTATCTGGGATACCGGATATATGGGAACTGACAGCACAGTTGACAGCAATGTTACAAATGCAGAGGGACTTAAGCAGGAGATCATCAATGCAGAAACAGAATATGCTGTATTGTATAATGAGGCTGTTAAGGCAAAATATAAGCTGACAAAGGATGAAGAAAAAGATGCAAGATCACAGGCTAAGAAAGCAGTCAAGGGCCTTTCTTTCGTACAGAAATTACAGCTTAATATTTCTGAGAAGAAGCTGACAAAACGTTTTGAAAAACGTATTTTGGCAGATCGCTATAAGGCTGATCAGAAGAAAACGACAGATGCTACCGTAAACGAGAAAGATGCGATCAAGAATGTATCTAAGAAGGATCTGCGTCAGTATGATGTACAGTATTATTCCTTTGCTAAGAAGTCTACGGATTCCAGTACAGGAACAGAAACAAAATTAACAGATAAGCAGATCAAAGAGTATACTAAGAAATTGAATGAACTTGCTGCAAAGGCAAAGACCGCAAAAGATTTTACAAAGCTTCTTGGCAGCAAGAAAGAGAGTGGAGTTACTTATAATAGTGGTAATTTCACAGAGAAAGAGGGCTGGAGCACCTATCTGTCCGATGCCAACTTAAAGAAGATCAAAAAGATGAAAAATGGTGAGATTTCCGGTGTGATCACAGATAGTTCTACCGGATATACCATGTTGATCAAGATGGTAAATAACAATTCAAACAAAAGCTATGATTCTGCATGTGATGAAGCGATCACATCAGCAAAGCAGACTGCTTATAATGAATGGCTTGCTAAACTTGAGAAGAAACATCAGATCAAGAAGTATGATAGTGTTTGGAATGATGTGAAGATTGGAACGGTTACGACAAGTATTGTAACTGCAGATGATTTGAGCAAGATGGCAGAGGCAGATTCTTCCTCTAGCAAATCCAAATAAGAGTGAGGCATATGATTAGCAGGAACCCATCCTGTTACAAAAGAAATGGAGGCATACAATGGGAAATGTGAAGAGAGTATATGTTGAGAAAAAATCAGCTTATGCGGTACGTGCCAAAGAGTTAAAAGAAGAGGTGGTCCGCTATCTTGGTATTACAGCATTGCAGGATGTACGTGTATTGATCCGTTATGATGTGGAGAATCTGAGTGATGCTACTTACCGTCAGGCATTAGGTACTGTATTTTCAGAGCCGCCGGTTGACGAATATTTCGAAGAGACATTTGCGGTTGATACTGATGCACTTGTGTTTTCTGTAGAATATTTACCGGGACAGTTTGATCAGAGAGCAGATTCGGCAGAGCAGTGTGTGAAACTTTTGAACGAGAAAGAAGATCCGGTGATCCGTTCTGCTACAACTTATGTATTTGAGGGCAAATTTACAGACGAAGAAGTTGCCAAATTAAAAGAATATTGTATCAATCCGGTGGATTCCCGTGAGACGAACGAAGAGAAGCCGGAGACTTTGGTACAGCAGTTTGAAGATCCGGCAGATGTTGCAATCTTTGACGGTTTCCAAAGTATGTCTGAGGAGGATCTTCGTACATTGTATGAATCCTTAAATCTGGCAATGACATTCCAGGATTTCAAACATATTCAGAATTATTTTGCCGGAGAGGAAAAGCGTGATCCTTCGGTAACAGAAATTCGTGTACTAGACACTTATTGGTCGGATCACTGCCGTCATACGACATTTTTAACAGAGTTGAAAAATGTTACTTTTGAAGATGGTTATTATCGTGAGCCGATTGAGAAAAGTTATGAGGAATATCAGGAAGTGCGCAAGGAGATCTTTGCAGATCGTCCGGATAAGTATGTCTCTTTGATGGACATTGCTTTGATGGCTATGCGTAAGCTGAAAGCAGACGGTAAGTTAGATGATATGGAAGAGTCTGATGAGATCAATGCCTGCTCTATCGTTGTACCGGTTGAGATCGACGGAAAAGAGGAAGAGTGGCTTGTATTCTTTAAGAATGAGACACACAACCATCCGACAGAGATCGAGCCGTTTGGTGGTGCTGCAACTTGTCTTGGTGGAGCAATCCGCGATCCACTGTCCGGACGTGGTTATGTTTATCAGGCAATGCGCGTGACGGGTGCAGCAGACCCTACCGTATCTATGAAAGATACGCTTCCCGGTAAATTACCACAGCGTAAGATCGTGACCGGAGCTGCTAAAGGATATAGCTCTTATGGTAACCAGATCGGTCTTGCAACGGGTCTTGTAAATGAGATCTATCATCCAAATTATGTTGCTAAGCGAATGGAAATCGGTGCTGTTATGGGTGCGGCTCCACGTCGTAATGTAATCCGTGAGAACAGTGATCCGGGTGACCGCATTATTTTGCTTGGTGGACGTACCGGCCGTGATGGTATCGGTGGCGCAACAGGTTCTTCCAAAGCACATACAACGAAATCTATTGATGTGTGCGGAGCAGAGGTGCAGAAAGGTAATGCACCAACAGAACGAAAGATCCAGAGATTATTCCGCCGTGAGGAAGTCAGCAAGATCATTAAGAAATGTAATGACTTTGGTGCAGGTGGTGTATCCGTTGCAATCGGTGAACTTGCAGATGGTCTGCAGGTTGATCTGGATAAAGTGCCGAAAAAATATGCCGGCTTAGATGGAACAGAGCTTGCTATTTCAGAGTCACAGGAGCGTATGGCAGTTGTCGTAGCACCGGAAGACGTTGATAAAATGCTTGGCTTTGCAGAAGAGGAAAACCTAGAGGCTGTAGTTGTTGCTGAGGTAACAAAGGAGCCTAGATTAGTATTGTCATGGAGAGGCAAAGTTATCGTAGATATTTCTCGTGCTTTCTTAGATACGAATGGAGCACATCAGGAAGCAGATGCGGTTGTTACGATGCCAAAGAAAGAGGAGAATTATTTTACAAAGGCAGAGCCAAAGAAAGACATTCGCCGTTCTTGGCTGGAAACCTTGAAAGATTTAAATGTATGTTCTCAAAAGGGTCTGGTTGAGATGTTCGACAGCTCAATTGGAGCAGCAAGTGTATATATGCCATATGGCGGTAAGAATCAGTTGACACCGACACAGACAATGGTAGCAAAGCTTCCGGTATTGTCTGGTAAGTGCGATACAGTGACGATGATGAGTTATGGTATGGATCCATATTTATCTTCGTGGAGCCCATATCATGGTTCGGTTTATGCAGTAGTATCTTCTGTTGCTAAGATCGTGGCTGCGGGTGGTGATTTCCACAAGATCCGTCTTACGTTCCAGGAGTATTTCCGTCGTCTGGGAACAGATCCGAAACGTTGGGGTGAACCAATGGCAGCGCTGTTAGGTGCTTATGATGTTCAGATGAAACTTGGACTTCCATCCATTGGTGGTAAGGACAGTATGTCCGGTACCTTTAATGATATTGATGTACCACCTACGCTATGTTCTTTCGCGGTTGATGTAGATCATCTGCCAAATGTTGTTTCACCGGAACTGAAACAGGCGGGCAACGTACTTGTGAAGTTCACGATGAAGAAAGATGAATACGATCTTCCAGATTACGGTCAGGTAATGGCAATGTATGACAAGATCACTGAGATGATCCACAGTGGTCTGATCCAATCTGCTTATGCGATCGGATTTGGTGGAATATGTGAGGCTGTCAGCAAGATGGCATTCGGTAATGGTCTGGGTGCTGTTATGGATGACGGTTTGACGATTGATGATCTCTTTGCAAAAGAGTATGGTTCTATCATTGCAGAAGTACCTGCAGACCGTTTAGAAGACATTACGACAGAATATACGGGGATTGCGCTTGTAACGGAGCAGCCAAACTTTGTGATCGGCAGCGAGAAGATTGCGATGAAGGAAGCGTTAGAGGCTTGGACAGGTACTTTGGAGAGTGTTTTTGCAACACGTTCTGATGTGGAACAAAAAGAACTGGAAGATAAAGTATTTGATGCCGGTAAAGTATACACGGCTGCGAATAAGATCGCTAAGCCGAAGGTGTTTATTCCTGTATTCCCGGGAACTAACTGCGAGTATGATACAACAAAGGCATTCGAGCAGGCTGGAGCACAGGTAAAGACTGTAGTATTTAAGAATATGACAGAAAGCCAGATCGTAGAGTCGGTAAATGCGTTCGAGCAGGCCATTAAGGAATCCCAGATCTTAATGTTCTCCGGTGGATTTAGTGCCGGTGATGAACCGGATGGTTCTGCGAAGTTTATCGCATCGATCTTCCGTAATCCAAAGATCATGGATGCAGTACATGAACTGCTGCAGAAGCGAGATGGACTTGCGCTTGGTATCTGTAATGGATTCCAGGCACTGATCAAACTTGGTCTTGTACCATATGGTGAGATCAAGCCGCAGACAGCAGATGCACCAACTTTGACGACGAACAGCATTGGACGTCATATTTCTAAGTCAGTATATACGAAAGTTGTTACAAACCAGTCTCCATGGCTTATGGAGGCAGAGTTAGGTGGAGTATATGCGATCCCGGCATCTCATGGCGAAGGTCGTTTCGTGGCACCGCAGCATGTTATCGATGAATTGTTTGCAAATGGTCAGGTTGCTACCAGATATGTTGATCTGTCTGGCAAGCCAACAATGGATGAAGACTTCAATCCAAATGGTTCTTATGCAGCAATCGAAGGAATCACCAGCCCGGATGGACGTGTACTCGGTAAGATGGCACATTCTGAGCGTATCGGTGAAGGTGTTGCGATCAACATTTATGGTAACCAGAACCAGCATATTTTCGAGTCTGGTGTGAAGTACTTCAAATAAAATTAAAAAAAATAAAAAAATGTGTTGACAATTAATGCAACATCATGTAGAATACTCATTGTGCTTGCGAAAAGCACAGTGAGTAATTCTTCTGAATAGAAGAACGCACGAGTGGCTCAGTGGTGGAGTATCGCCTTGCCAAGGCGAGGGTCGCGGGTTCGAATCCCGTCTCGTGCTTTTTTGTTATATTTAAATATTTTTTGGCGGCTGTTGATGGTCGTGCAGAAATAAAGGGAGTGATGGTTATGAGGCAGCAAGATGCGAGAAACCTGTCCATGGTAATGGATTTTTATGAATTGACGATGAGCAATGGCTATTTTGTCGGACAGGATTTGGATACAAGAGTAGTATTTGATGTGTTTTACCGCGCTAATCCGGATGGTGGCGGATATTCAATTTTTGCCGGATTAGAACAGATTGTAGATTATATCCGTAATCTACAGTTTACGGCAGAGGATATTTCGTATTTGCGAGAGCAGGGGATTTTTGCAGAAGAATTTTTAGATTATCTTGCACGTTTTACGTTCCGAGGTGATGTGTATGCACTTCCGGAAGGTACCGTGATGTACCCTGGAGAGCCGATCGTTACGGTAGTAGCTCCATTGATCGATGCTCAGTTGATCGAAACGGCTGTTTTGCTGGAGGTCAATCATCAATCATTGATCGCAACGAAGACGAGACGTATATGCAATGCGGCAGCAGGCAGAGCAGTGTCAGATTTTGGTGCGAGAAGAGCCCACAATATGGACGCAGCTGTCTATGGTGCCAGAGCGGCAGTGATCGGTGGAGCAACGTCGACCGCTACGGTGTTGGCAGGTCAGATGTTTGATATTCCGGTCAGCGGAACGATGGCACATAGTTGGGTCATGTTTTATAAGGATGAATTTACGGCGTTTGAAAAGTATGCCAGATTATATCCGGATGCAACGGTTCTGTTGGTAGATACGTATGATGTCCTTCACAGTGGCGTACCGAATGCGATCCGTGTGGCGAAAGAAGTATTAGAGCCTATGGGGAAACGATTAAAGGGAATTCGTTTGGATAGTGGTGATCTTGCATATTTATCCAAAAGGGCGCGTAAAATGTTAGATGATGCAGGATTGAAAGATTGCCGGATCGTTGCATCTAACAGTTTGGATGAGTTTACCATTCAATCCCTTGTCAGACAAGGAGCCTGCATTGACAGTTTTGGTGTTGGAGAGCGTCTTATTACATCGAAATCGGAACCGGTTTTTGGCGCAGTTTATAAAATTGCGGCAGTAGAAGAGGATGGTATGTTTGATCCTCGCATTAAGATTTCGGAGAATGTGGAAAAAATTACCAATCCGGGTTGGAAACAGATATATCGTGTGTATGATGAAAATCATAAGGCGATTGCCGATCTGTTAGCCGGACGAGACGAAGAGATTGAAACTTCTGGGGAAGTAGAGTATGTCGATCCGAACAAGCCCTGGAAACGCAGAGTATTTACCGGATGCACATTTGTTCCGTTGCAGCAGCCGGTATTTATTGATGGTCGTTTTGTAGGAACGACCCCAAGTGTAAAAGAGATCGCAAAATATGTGGAACGTCAGCTTTCGGAAGAAATTTGGGAGGAAGAGCAGCGCTTTGAAAACCCGCATAAACATTATGTTGATATGACACCATCTTATTATAAAATGAAGAATGAATTATTGGCTTCTGCCAGATTTGAAGGCTGATAAGTTGTAGAAAGTGAGGATGATTATGAAATTAAAGGTGAGAATTGCCTTGTTTGTTATTTTTGCAGCAGTGATCGGTGGGTTTTATTATGCCTATTTCCCGGCGATCAATATACATTTGGAGATTTTTTGGACAACATTGATCGTTGTTTTTTTGTCGTTGGCGATCATTCTGGGAGCAAAATCATCCATTTCTCAGATGGTTGGAAGATTGTCTAAGAAACCGTCGATCAAGGAATTTTCGTGGTTTGCGAAGCTTTGCAGTGTATTGGTTATCGTGTGTGTTGGTGTGCTGATCGTTGGTTCGGCGTTAGGCGCTACGCTATTTCGTTCACGTGCCTATGCAAACCTGCTTCCGGTAGATAAACGGGAATTTACGGAGGATATAGAGCAGTCTGATCAAGTTACAGACATTGCATTGATGGATACGGAGAGTGCCAGGATATTTGGTAATCGTAAGATTGGTTCTTTGTCGGATGTGGTCAGCCAGTACGAGATCGAAGCGGATTATACGCAGATCAGCATTAAAGGACAGCCCATGAAAGTTTCGGGATTGAAGTACGCGAGTTTCTTCAAATGGTGGAATAATCGAAACAGTGGTGTGCCGGGATATGTACAGGTTAATCCGGTGAATTCAGAGGCTAAGTATGTGAAACTGACAAAGCCGATGAAATATGTTCCCTCGGCATATTTTAATTATAATCTGCAGCGTCATGTGCAGCTTACTTATCCAACCAAGATCATTAGCGGATATAAATTTGAGGTGGATGATGATGGAAATCCATATTATATTTGTCCGACAATGACAGCAAGAGTTGGATTGTTTGGCGGCATAGATGTGAATGGTGTGATCATTTGTGATCCAATCGATGGTGAGTGCAAATATTATGCGATTGGAGATTGTCCATCTTGGGTGGATAGTGTATATGATGGTCATCTGCTTACGAAAAAGTATAATTGGCATGGTATGCTGTCTGGTGGATATATTAACAGTATTATCGGGCAGAAAGGCTGTAAGCAGGCAACGGATGATTTTGGATATAAGATCATTGGCGATGATGTGTGGGTATATACCGGTGTTACATCAGCAAATGGGGATCAGTCTAATATTGGATTTGTGATGATGAATCAGCGTACCTCGGAGGCGAGATATTATCAGGTGTCCGGTGCGGAAGAACATTCTGCTATGTCTGCCGCAGAGGGAGAGGTGCAGGAAAAAGGCTATAAGGCATCTTTTCCAAGCCTGATCAATGTGTCGGGTACTCCAACGTATATTATGGTTCTTAAGGACGCCGGTGGATTGGTTAAATTGTATGCGATGGTTAATGTGGAGCAGTACAATATTGTTGCAACAGCGACATCTCAGACAAAAGTGTTTGAAGAGTATAAGACGCTCCTAGCTTCCGATGGAAAGCTGGAAACCGAGGAAAATGATCTGAAAGAGGATACGATCACTGTGCAGAGTGTGGAGTATATTGATTCGGATGATGGAACTATGGTATATATCAAAGATACGAATCATCAGGTATATAAACAGGCGTTCAAAGAAGATGAATCGTTGATACGTATTAGTGCCGGAGATGTACTGCACGTGAAGTATCAGCCGATGGATAATGAAATTCATTTGTTGCAGGAGTTTTCCTTCGAAACGAAGTGACGGAGTTTTATAGAATTTTAAGAATATTTTATAATTAGAGCTATTGAATTATTTATACGATCCTTTAGACTTATAAGTGGTTTTAAGATTCGCAATTAAGAATCGCAGGACGGCTTATCGTCAAATATTCTATGAATTTCTGCGCTGTGTATGCAGGACAGGATTTGTTGGATATAGAAGATGGAGGATACAAGATGAGATTAAAAGAACGCATCAGAAGATTTATGCAAGGGCGTTATGGCATAGTGGATCAATATTCAGAGTTTCTGTTTATTGTAGCTATTCCGATGTATATTATCGGAAATATAATATCAATTCGGGTAGTTAGTGCGCTGTTGATGGGTGTTGCATTATTTTTAGTGTTCTACGTTGATTACCGTATAATGTCACGAAATTGCACAAAGCGGTACCGCGAAAATGAACAATATTTGATGTTTGCGGGTATATTCCGTAAGCGTTGGCAGAAGTTTTGTTCTCGCATCAAGGATCGGCGCGAGAATCGTATTTACAAATGTCCATCCTGTAAGCAGCGGATTCGTGTGCCGAGAGGAAAAGGAAAGATTGCGATCACGTGTCCGCAATGTCGGACAGAATTTATACGTAAGAGTTAAAAGGAGGTAATGGTATGCGGGAGATGACGTTTAAGATGGAACGTCCCGGTCTGGTGAAAGCAGGGGATGCAGTGCATGTCAGTGAAAAAAAGACAGCACTGAATTATTCCTATATCATAGAGCCTGCTGTTGCTATGTCCGGCTGTTTTAAGGTAAATGAGAGGATACAGAGCAGAGATGGTATTGTAAAGGACGTAACCCACAATGACCGCGGTTATTATGTAGTCGTGGAATTTGAAAACTAGCATCGAAACGCGTTTTTGCTGTGCTGCCGGAATGTCCGGTGTAAGATAAATGGTAATGCATTGACAAATGAAATTTTGGCACGGGGCAGTCGACAATATAGTGAGGATAGAGTACATTAAACAGAAAGAGAGGATACAATGTTAGAAAAAGGAATCAAGGGAACCGGACGTCAGGTAGTGACGGAGAAACTTACGGCAAAAGAGATGGGAAGCGGTGAGCTTGCTGTTTATGCAACGCCTGCGATGATCGCATTGATGGAAGAGACTGCTTACAAAAGTGTTACAGCAGAATTAGAGGATGGCATGGGAACGGTAGGAACATTAATGAATGTGAAACACGTTTCCGCTTCACCGGTTGGTATGGAGATCACATGTGAGACAGAACTGACAGAGGTAGATGGAAGAAGACTGGTATTTACAGTAAAGGCTTATGATACAAAAGGGCTGATCGGCGAAGGCGTACATGAGCGCTTTGTGATCGTTAATGAAAAGTTTCAGGCAAAAACTGACAGCAAAAAAGAAGCTTAATAATTCTGACAGCAAAAAAAGAAGCTTAAGGATTTAGCCATTAAAAAACGCTTAAACATTACAGTTTAAGCGTTTTTTGTTAGGAGAGTATTTTACGGTCCTTTTTGTTCAGGTATTTTGATTTCACTTTTAAAAATAAGATGGATAACGTCCGTTTTTCGTAGGGACGTTATCCATCTTCGGCTGTTTTTTATAAATGTTCCGCTTAGCGTTTATTGCTCTGTTTCCAAATCTTCATCTGTTCTGCCTCTGCAATCAACTGGTCGCGGAAATCAGGATGAGCCACGGAAATAATGGCTTCTGCTTTCTGCCAGGAGGAAAGTCCTTTGAGATTAACAATACCATATTCGGTTACGAAGTAATGAACATTGGCACGTGTATCTGTTACAATAGAACCATTCGCCAAAGTAGGACGGATTCTGGAATTTACGGTGCCATCCTTAGCGGTGAAAGTAGAAGACATGCAAATGAAGGATTTACCACCGTTGGAAAGGTAAGCGCCTAATACAAAGTCTAACTGTCCGCCTGCACCGCTGATCTGTTTGGTTCCTGCACTCTCAGCGTTGATCTGTCCGTACAAGTCAATATCCACTGCATTATTAATGGAAATGAAATTATCCAATGCGGAAATGGAGCGGATGTCATTGGTATAATTGACCGGGGCACTCATGCACTGAGGGTTTTCGTCTAAGTAGTCATATAATTTTTGTGTTCCGGCACCGAAAGCATATACCTGACGGCCTTTATCAATGCTCTTGTTCATGCCGGTGATCTTGCCGGCTTTTGCAATATCCACAAAGGCATCTACATACATTTCTGTGTGTACACCAAGATCTTTAAGGTCGGACTTAGCAATGAGAGAACCGACTGCATTTGGCATGCCGCCGATACCGAGCTGCAGACAGGCACCGTCTGGAATTTCATCTACGATATATTTTGCAACAGCTTCATCTACTTCTGTAGCAGGAGCAGCAGCGCCCGTTGCATCAATAGCCGGATTGGAGCCTTCTACGATCATGGCCACCTGACTGATATGGATTCCCTCTTCAAATCCACCTAAACAGCGAGGCATATTTTCATTAACTTCAACGATGATAATCTCTGCGCGCTCACAGACAGCAGCCATATGAGAGGCGTTTGGTCCAAAATTGAAATAGCCGTGTTTGTCCATTGGAGCTACCTGAAACATTGCTACACGGGAAGGGGTAGCGGAGTCGCGGTAATAACGCGGCAGCTCGGAGTAACGGATCGGATTATAAAATGAGAAATTTTGTGCGATTGCTTTACGTTCGATGCCGCCCATATGCCAAGAATTCCAAGTCATATGCTGTGCAGGAGAGTCAATCTTGAAAATCTCCGGAACGTGCATTAAAATACCGCCTCTGAAGTTTACATCAGTCAATTCCGGAAGACGTTTTGCCATAGCAGCATCCAAGGCTACCGGCGTACCCGTGCACCATCCGTAATCAACCCAGTCGCCGGAATTGACAACTTTGACCGCATCTTCTGCGGAAGTTAGCTTTTCGTTGTACATTGTTTGAAAGTTCATATTCTTTCTCCTCCATATCTGTTTTGAATTGAGAATCCGAAAGTGTAGAAGAAATTTCAGATCCTATGTAAAACTCTTATCTAATAAAATAGCACGAAATCATTTTATTCGCAACAAATCGCAGAGAAATCTTTGCTGACAAATTTTGTCGGAATTCCACAAACAATGAAAGAAAAATGCTTGCTAATTATTTCAATTTGATATATCATAGAGGCAAAGAGTGCATATGGAACGCTATATATTGTATGGATTGTTCTGCACATATCAAACAAGGAGGATTTAGTTATGGCAAAGAAAGTTGTTTTGGCAGGCGCATGTCGTACTGCAATCGGTAAAATGGGTGGAGGATTGAGCAAGACTCCGGCACCAGTGTTAGGTTCTATCGTTATCGAGGAAGCTCTTAAGAGAGCAGGAGTTCCAAAGGAAGAAGTTGATCATGTATATATGGGCTGTGTAATCCAGGCAGGTCTTGGACAGAACGTAGCACGCCAGGCATCTATTAAGGCAGGTCTTCCTATTGAGACACCGGCAGTTACAGTAAATGTCGTATGTGGTTCTGGTTTGAACTGTGTAAATATGGCAGCTCAGATGATCGAAGCAGGAGATGCTGACATCGTTGTTGCTGGTGGTATGGAGAATATGTCGATGGCACCATATGCTATGATGCAGGGCCGTTTCGGATACCGTATGAACAACGGTAAGTTAGTAGATACCATGGTAAATGATGCACTTTGGGATGCATTCAATCAGTATCATATGATGATCACAGCTGAGAATGTTGCTGATCAGTGGAATCTTACTCGTGAAGAGTTAGATGAGTTTGCTGCAAGCAGTCAGCAGAAATGTGAAGCTGCAATTGCTGCAGGCGGATTTGATGCAGAGATCGTACCTGTTCAGACAGGTGTAGATAGAAAGACAAAAGAGCCAATCATCTTCTCTAAGGATGAGGGACCTCGTGCTGGAACAACAGCAGAGAGCCTTAGCAAGCTGAAATGCTGCTCCGGTAAAGAGGGTGGTGTCGTTACAGCTGGTAACGCTTCCGGTATCAATGATGGTGCTGCAGCAATCGTTGTAATGAGCGAAGAGAAAGCAAAAGAACTTGGTGTTACTCCAATGGCAACATTTGTTGGCGGTGCATTGGGCGGTGTTGATCCATCTATCATGGGTGTTGGACCGGTTGCATCTACGAACAAGCTTTTGAAGAAAACAGGTCTTACAATTGATGATATGGATATTATCGAGGCAAATGAGGCATTTGCAGCACAGTCTGTAGCAGTTGCCAAGGATCTTAAGTTCGATATGTCTAAAGTTAATAAGAAAGGTGGAGCAATTGCACTTGGTCATCCGGTTGGAGCATCAGGCTGCCGTATCCTTGTTACACTTCTGCATCAGATGGAGAAAGGTCAGAAGGGTCTTGCAACACTTTGTATCGGTGGTGGAATGGGTTGCTCAACAATCGTTGAGAAAGAGTAATTCACAGATTGCGGTTGATAAAGTAATCACATAAAGGAGACATAATCATGGATTTTATTTTATATGAAGTAGATGGTGCAGTAGGAACCATTACAATCAATCGTCCAAAGGCATTGAATGCTTTGAACAGCCAGGTGTTGGACGAGCTGAATGCTACATTAGATGCAGTTGATCTGGATACAGTTCGCTGCTTGATCCTTACCGGAGCAGGTGAGAAATCATTTGTTGCAGGTGCTGACATCGGAGAGATGAGTACACTCACAAAGGCCGAGGGTGAGGCGTTTGGTAAGAAGGGAAATGATGTATTCCTTAAGTTAGAGCATTTCCCAATCCCTGTGATCGCTGCAGTGAACGGATTCGCACTTGGTGGCGGATGCGAGATCTCTATGAGTTGCGATATTCGTATCTGCTCTGAGAATGCTGTATTTGGACAGCCTGAAGCTGGTCTTGGTATTACACCTGGATTTGGTGGAACACAGAGACTGGCTCGTTTGGTAAGTCCTGGAATGGCTAAGCAGTTGATCTACACAGCAAGAAATATTAAGGCTGACGAGGCATATCGCATTGGTCTTGTAAATGCGGTATATCCATTAGAGGAGCTTCTCCCGGCAGCACAGAAGATGGCTGCAGGTATTGCAAAACAGGCTCCGATCGCTGTTCGTAATTGCAAGAAAGCAATCAACGAAGGTCTTCAGGTATCTATCGACAAAGCTGTTGAGATTGAAGAAAAGTTATTTGGTGACTGCTTTGAGACAGAAGATCAGAAAGCTGGAATGGGCAATTTCTTAGCTCCAAAGGATCAGAAAGTTAAAGTAGTTCCTTTCAAAAACTGTTAAAATCGAATTGGTGGGTGTCATGGGATGAGTGATCATCCCCTGGCACTTTACTATAGTCAAAGCGGATTTTCATCCGTTTCCCCAAAAAATTAATTAAAATATGGAGGTAATATCATGAAAGTAGGCGTTATTGGTGCTGGTACTATGGGACAGGGCATTGCTAAGGCATTTGCTCAGAATGAAGGATATGAGGTAGCTCTCTGCGACATTAAGCAGGAGTGGGCTGATGGCGGTAAAGAGAAGATCGCTAAAGGCTATGACAGATTGGTACAGAAGGGTAAGATGACACAGGACGCTGTAGATGCTATCCTTGGCAGAATCACACCGGGCTTGAAAGAAAACCTTTGTGCTGACTGCGATCTTATCGTAGAAGCTGCATTTGAAGACATGCAGGTTAAGAAGACAACATTCGCTGAGCTTGACAAGATTGCTAAGCCGGAGTGTGTATTTGCTTCTAATACATCCAGTCTTTCTATTACAGAGATCGGTAATGGTTTAACTCGTCCGATGGTAGGTATGCATTTCTTTAACCCGGCAGACCGCATGAAGCTGATCGAGGTTATTGCAGGTGTTAATACACCAGCTGAGACAGTTGAGACAATCAAGAAGATTTCTGAGGAAATTGGAAAGACTCCTGTACAGGTTAATGAGGCTGCTGGTTTCGTAGTAAACCGTATCCTTATCCCAATGATCAACGAAGCAGCTTTCATTAAGATGGAAGGTGTATCTGACATCGCTGGTATCGATGCAGCTATGAAGCTTGGTGCAAATCATCCAATGGGACCATTGGAGTTAGGTGATTTCGTAGGTCTTGATATCTGCTTAGCTATCATGGATGTACTTTACAATGAGACTGGTGACAGCAAGTATCGTGCATGCCCACTTATTCGTAAGATGGTACGTGGCGGTAACCTTGGTGTTAAGAGTGGTAAAGGATTCTATGTATACAATGCTGACCGTACAAAGACACCGGTTGATGCGCTGTAATCAATTCTGAAATGAGTTCACATTTTTTAGTGTTCTGTCAGAACAAGTTGTTTTGGCAGAACATTAAAAATAAAATATGTGTCTGAAACAGCACACAATAAATATGACATGAAAGGTGGTAAAAGAAATCATGGATTTTACATTAAGTAAACAGCATGAGATGGCGAGACAGTTATTCAAAGATTTCGCTGAAAATGAAGTTAAGCCTCTGGCTCAGGAAACAGATGAGACAGAAGCATTCCCACAGGTAACGGTTGATAAGATGGGTAAGAGCGGATTCTTAGGAATTCCGGTTCCTAAGGAGTACGGCGGACAGGGCGCTGACATTTTAACATACATTATGTGTGTAGAGGAGTTGTCTAAGGTTTGTGGTACAACAGGTGTTGTTGTATCCGCACATACTTCTCTTTGCGTTGATCCGATCCTTACTTATGGAACAGAAGATCAGAAGCAGAAATTCCTTCCGGATCTCTGCAGTGGCAAAAAACTTGGTGCCTTCGGTCTTACTGAGCCGGGTGCAGGTACAGATGCTCAGGGTGTTCAGACAAAGGCTGTTCAGGATGAAGCAACTGGTGAGTGGATCTTAAATGGTTCTAAGTGCTTCATTACAAACGGTAAAGTTGCTGATGTTTATATCATCATTGCTTATACAGATGTTATCGAAGACAAGAGAGGCAGAAAAGTTAAGAAATTCTCTGCATTTATCGTAGAGAAGGGAACACCTGGATTCTCCTTCGGTACAAAAGAGAAGAAAATGGGTATCCGTGGTTCATCCACATATGAGTTGATCTTCGAGGATTGCAGAATCCCTGCAGATTCTATGCTCGGTGTAAGAGGAAAAGGATTCCCAATTGCAATGCATACTTTGGATGGTGGTCGTATTGGTATCGCTTCCCAGGCACTTGGTCTTGCAGAGGGTGCACTGGAGAGAACAATCGAGTACACAAAGGAAAGAAAACAGTTTGGCCGTACAATCGCTCAGCAGCAGAATACACAGTTCCAGCTTGCTAATATGGCAACAAAGGTAGAGGCTGCTAAGAATCTTGTATACAAGGCTGCACTTAAGAAACAGCAGTTTGCTGATGGCGCTAGAGTTTCTTACTCTGTAGAGGCTGCTATGGCAAAATTGTTCGCAGCAGAGGTAGCAATGGAAGTTACTACAAAGTGTGTACAGTTGTTCGGTGGATATGGTTATATCAGAGAGTACGATGTAGAGCGTATGATGCGTGATGCTAAGATCACAGAGATTTACGAGGGAACTTCTGAAGTTCAGCGTATGGTAATCTCTGGTGCTCTTTTGAAGTAAGAACTGATAATTGCAAATTATATAAGACAAGGAGTGACATTGCCGTGAAAATTGTAGTATGTATAAAGCAGGTTCCAGATACCAAAGGCGGAGTAAAGTTTAATCCAGATGGTACACTGGACAGAGGTGCAATGCTTGCCATCATGAACCCTGATGATAAAGCAGGTTTGGAAGCAGCACTTAGAATTAAAGATGAAACAGGAGCAGAGGTTACTGTATTGACCATGGGTCTTCCAAAGGCTGAGGAAGTTCTTCGTGAAGCAATGGCTATGGGTGCAGATAACGGTATTTTGGTAACAGATCGTGTACTTGGTGGTGCTGATACTTGGGCTACTTCTACAACGATCGCAGGTGCTCTTAGAAACATTGATTATGATTTGATCATCACAGGTCGTCAGGCTATTGATGGTGATACCGCTCAGGTAGGACCACAGATTTCTGAGCATTTGGATATTCCGGTAATTTCCTATGCAAAGGATATTAAGGTAGAAGGTGACAGCGTTATTGTTGAGCGTCAGTACGATGATAGATATCATGTATTAAAGGCTAAAATGCCTTGTCTCGTAACAGCTCTTTCTGAGTTGAACGAGCCACGTTACATGACTCCTGGCGGAATCTTCGATGCATTTGATAAGGAGATCACTGTTTGGGGCAGAGCTGATTTGAAAGATGTTGATGACTCTAACTTAGGTTTGAAGGGTTCACCAACTAAGATTGCGAAAGCATCCGATAAGGTTAAAAAGGGTGCTGGTGAGAAAGTTACTCCAGATTCTCCGGATGAGGCAGTATCTTATATCATGAGCAAGTTAAAAGAGAAGCATGTAATCTAACAATAATAAGGAAAAGTGGTGACTAAAATGGGTTTAGAAGAATATAAGGGTGTCTATGTCTTTGCACAGCAGGTAGACAACGAATTAAGCGGTATCGCTTTTGAATTGCTTGGTAAAGCAAAAGAGTTAGCAGCTGATTTGAGCACAGATGTTACAGCAGTTCTGATCGGTTCTGGTGTAAAAGGTCTTGCAGATCAGTTGGCAGAGTACGGCGCAGATAAGGTTATCGTTGTAGATGATCCTGAGCTGAAAGAGTATAGAACAGAGCCATATGCGCATGCATTAGCTTCTGTCATCAATGAGTATAAGCCGGAAATCGTTTTGGTTGGTGCAACAGCAATTGGTCGTGATCTTGGTCCTCGTGTTTCTGCACGTGTTGCAACAGGTCTTACTGCTGACTGTACTGTACTTGAGATTGGTGATTTTCCAATCAATCCAGTTCCAAATCAGGAGCAGAAGCATAACCAGCTTCTTATGACACGTCCTGCATTTGGTGGTAACACAATCGCAACAATCGCTTGCCCGGACAACCGTCCTCAGATGGCAACTGTTCGTCCTGGTGTTATGCAGAAGATTGAGCCAATTGCCGGTGCTAAGGCTGAGGTTATTGAGTACAATCCTGGTTTCACACCAAACAACAAATATGTTGAGATCTTGGATGTTGTTAAAGAATTGTCTGATACCGTAGATATTATGGATGCTAAGATCCTCGTATCCGGTGGTCGTGGTGTAGGTAGTGCTGAGAACTTCAAGATCCTTCAGGATCTTGCTGATGTGATCGGTGGTACAGTAAGCTGCTCCCGTGCCGTAGTAGATAATGGATGGCTTCCAAAAGAGCTTCAGGTTGGACAGACTGGTAAGACAGTTCGTCCTAACGTATATTTTGCAATCGGTATTTCCGGTGCAATTCAGCATACAGCAGGTATGGAAGAGTCTGACATCATTGTTGCAATCAACAAAGATGAGACAGCTCCAATCTTTGACGTAGCTGATTACGGTATTGTAGGCGACTTGAATAAGATCGTTCCTAAGCTCACAGAAGAGTTAAAAAAGGTTGTAAAATAATTCCTAAATAATTATTAAATTATTTGGAATAGCGGTTCTATTTAATGATAAAATAGGATATAATGAGACAGAACTTGGATCAGGTTCTGTCTCATTTTTTGTTTAAAAGGAAAATACTGTTGTGAATAGCAAGGAGATTTACGGTAAATTACAGTCTTCGAATATTTAAATAGAAATTGAGAACAACCGCCAAAGACTGCTCAGAAGTTTGAGTGGAATCACAAAACGTGAAATGTAAAAAGAAAAGAGGATGAAAGATGGAGTGGATCAAGACAATTATTTATGGTATTGTGGAGGGCATTACGGAATGGCTTCCAATCAGTAGTACCGGACATATGATCTTATTAGAGAAAATCATGCCGATGAAGGTATCTTCCGATTTTTGGGAGATGTATCTGGTTGTCATACAGTTGGGGGCGATCTTAGCTGTTGTATTAATGTTTTGGAATCAGCTATGGCCATTTTGCAGCAAGGAAAAAGGTTATATTAAAAAGGATACATTTTCGATGTGGTTTAAGATTATTGTTGCCTGTGTGCCGGCAGCAGTAGTTGAGCTGGTGTGGGGAGATCAATTAGAAGCAGCCTTTTATCATTATCAAGTGGTTGCATTAATGTTGATATTGGTTGGTATCGTGTTTTTGATCGTAGAACGCTGGAACAAGGGACGTGATGCCAAGGTGACAACCATCGCACAGATTACGTATCGTGCCGCATTTATGATCGGTATGTTTCAGTTGATCGCGGCATTATTCCCGGGAACATCCAGATCCGGTGCAACGATCATCGGTGGTTTAGTGATCGGACTTTCCCGTACCGTAGCGGCGGAGTTCACATTCTTCTTGGCGATTCCGGTCATGTTTGGTGCTAGTTTGATGAAAGTGATGCATTTTGGACTACATTTTTCCGGTTATGAATTAGGGATGCTGTTATTGGGAATGTTTACCGCATTTTTGGTATCCGTGCTCGTTATTCGTTTCTTAATGGATTATATTCGAAAGCATGATTTTAAGCCGTTTGGATGGTATCGTATCGTATTAGGAATTCTTGTTTTGGTTTATTTTGGCATTGGTGCATAACCCAAACAATAGAAACACACCTCATATTTGACAGATTGCTCATTTAGGATTAAGATAATGAGGACTATACTGATAGTATTTTTGCAAAGAAATGAGGGATAGTTTTGAATTTTCGTAGAATTGATAAGAATACAGTGCAGTGTCGTATGTCCGAAGAGGAAATGGAGGAATATGGATTTAAGATCGAGGATTTCTTCACGGATCAGGACAAAGCACGTGAGTTTTTGGAGCAGTTGGTAGAACGAGCAGAGGAAGAAGTCGGCTATGAAGTTGAAGGCGGCGTTGTGTCCATGCAATTGATGCGCATGCCTGATAATTCCCTGATCATTACATTTTCTGATCAAAGTCCGGAGGGAATGAATAATATGCTGAATCAAATCCGACATCTTGCCGGATCTATTGATGATGAGACCGCAGAAGCTATTGTAGAAGGACTCAAGAATGGCGAGATACCTGATGTGGACGATCAGGCAGCGATACATACCAGCGAAAATATGGATCTATTTCAAAAGAAAAACACGGTAGATGCCGATAAAGAGAATTATCAAAAGCATATGAAGGATCTTGCTAAGATAAGGCGGGATAAGGAGAAAAGCTTGATAAGTTCGGCAAAGGTGTATTCCTTTGATAATTTGGATGGATTGGAGCAGTTCGCTGCAGATTTTTATACCAAAAAGAATATTAATAGCAAGTTGTTTCGAGATCAGAACAGTGGAACATATTATCTGCTGATCAAAAAGGGAAAATTAAAGATGGACGAGTATCAGTATTTATGTCGCAGATTGTCGGATTATGGAACAATTTGCTCACCCCGTCCTTATATGGAGCAGTATTGCAAAGAGCATTATAAATGTTTGATCAGCAAGCATGCGATCAGAGCACTGCAGGCATATTGTTTATAAATGGAGAACGGATATGAAATATGACTTTGATTTAGAAGATCACAGCAAAAAGAGAAAAGAAATATTTCTTCGTGTTTTACTGTGTGCTTTAGAAATAGGCGTAGTATTATTTGTGGCATATGCAATTACCCATTTTGGCCTGGAAAAAATGACGGTATCCGGGAAATATATGAGTCCTACCTTGAAAGATGGGGATGAGATCCTGATCAATAAGATGTGTTATCGTCTGCACAAGGTTAGACGAAATGACGTTGTGGTTGTTAAACACAATGGGGCGCAGCATAATTATTATACTGTGGAGCGTGTGATCGGTTTGCCTGGAGAAAAGGTTCAGATCAAAGATGGGGAAGTGTATATTGATGGCGATAAGTTAAAGGAGAAGTATAGATTTCCGACCATGGAAAATGGTGGACTTGCACTGGAAGAGTTTACCCTTTCAGAAGGAGAGTACTTTATGCTTTGTGACAATCGTAATGAGTGTGAAGACAGCCGCAATGCAAATGTCGGTAATGTTATGTCGGAAAATATTGTTGGTAAGGCATGGATCCGTACCAATCATTTTACGTTGGTAAACAGGATCAATGGATTTGAACAGAAACACGCAGATCCGTCGGCAAGTCCGACAGCGAGTGCTGCGGCAAATTAGTACGTAGTTTGAAATGGAGGATAAATATGCAGTTTCAATGGTATCCGGGTCATATGACTAAGGCGAAACGTGCAATGCAGGAAGACATAAAACTGATCGATGTTATTATTGAGTTGGTAGATTCGAGAGTGCCATATAGCAGCAAGAATCCAGACATTGATCAGTTGGCAAATGGAAAATCACGTATACTGTTGATGAATAAATATGATCTGGCAGATCCGGTGCGGACAGACCAGTGGGTGCAGTATTATGAGCAAAAGGGTTATTTTGTAGCGAAAGTGAATTCCAAGAATGGAAAAGGTGTGAAAGCTGTTCATAATGTTATTCAGGCAGCGTGTAAAGAAAAAATAGAAAGAGATCGGAGACGCGGTATTTTGAATCGTCCGATCCGCGCGATGATCGTGGGAATACCAAACGTTGGAAAATCAACTTTTATTAACAGCTTTGCCGGTAAAGCTTGTACCAAAACAGGTAATAAACCGGGTGTTACAAAAGGAAAGCAGTGGATTCGTTTGAATAAGATGGAGGAGCTGTTAGACACGCCGGGTATCCTTTGGCCTAAGTTCGAAGATCAGGAGGTTGGATTACGCCTGGCCTATATTGGATCTATTAAGGATGAGTTATATAATATTTACGAATTAAGCGTTTTACTGCTTCAGTATTTGCGAGAGAATTATCCGAATGCTGTCAGTAACTTTTATGGAATAGCAGAGGAAAAGGCCAGTGAAGAGACATTGAAGCAGATAGCAGAGAAAAGAGGATGTTTGAAGGCTGGTGGAGAATTTGATCTGGATAAGGCTGCCAAATGTCTGATTGACGATTTCCGGGCAGGAAAGTTAGGGGCGATCAGTTTGGAAATGCCTCAGTAATTCTTCTATGTTAGGCAAGTAGAACACTTAGGCTTTAATAACGAGCAGAAATGGGGAACAGTATGTACGATAAGAACGAAATCGAGGATAGTCTTGAGTTTTGTCGTCAAATAAAAGAATACGAGGATATATCTGCTACAGATAAGGGCACTGCAAATGAATCGCAGGACAAGTCGTTATCTGTTATGGCGGAGGAAATGGAAACACAGTCACACTCATGGGATCATATTTTGCAAGAACAGGATCCGGTGAGTGTTGATTTTGATGCTGTAAAACCATTTATTGCCCCGCCGGAACCAGAGACGTCGGCCAAAGCGATGGGCGGTTTGCTGGAGAAAGAAGAAGAGGCCAAACGTATACAGGAAAAGCAGCGTGAACAGGCGAGACAGAAGGCGCTTGCGCGAGCTGAGGCAGCCAAAAAGGCAAACGAAGAAGCTGTTCGACTTAAGGCAGAACAGGAAAGAAAGGCGGCAGAAGAGGCAGCCAGACTTAAGGCAGAACAGGAAAGAAAGGCGGCAGAAGAAGCGGCCAGACTTAAGGCAGAACAGGAAAGAAAGGCGGCAGAAGAAGCAGCCAGACTTAAGGCAGAACAGGAAAGAAAGGCAGCAGAAGAAGCTGCTTTAGAGCAGCACCGGCATGAGTTGGAGCTGCAGAATAAATTACAGCAGCAGCGGGCAGAGACAGAAGCGTTAGCAAGAAAACAACAACAGTTGGAAGAAGCGGAAGCACAACGTATTGCACAGGCACAACGAGAGGCAGTTGCCAGAACTCGTGCTAAACTACAGCAGCAGCGACAACAGGAGCTTGCAAAACAACAAGAAACATTACGTCAACAGGAGCTTGCAAAGCAGGAATCAATCCGAAGACAGGAATTGGAAAGACAGAGAGAGGTTCAGGCAAGGCAGGAGGCAATGCGGCTTCGGGAGCAGGAGAAGCAAGCAAGACAGCTTGCGGCGAAACAGGAGCAGCTTCAGCGTGAGGAAGAGGCGAGAGCGCATACTGCAGCAATGGAACAGGCACGTCAGCAGATGGAAGTGCAGAGTCGGAGACAGGCAGATCAGGCAGAACAGCTACGATTGCGCATAGAAGCACAAAAACAGCAGACGGAGCAGGAACAACTGCGTATAGAACAGGAACAGCAGCAGAGAATACAAAAACAGCGTGAGGCAGAAAGTGCTGCACGTGAAACCTTTATACAGAGCAATAGCTCTTTGGCAGCAGAGCGTCAGCGTGCAGCGATGGAGGCAGAAGCTGAAGCAAGAATACTACAGGAACGTGCAGAGGAGCTGAAACGTCAGGCAGAAGTTGCAGCCTTGGAAGCGCGTATTCATCAGCTTGAGCAGGAATCTGCGAGAGCCAGAGGAGAGTATGCTGCAAGTTATGGTACACAGAGTGCGACACAACAGCCGGTATATACTGATCCGCTTGCACAGAGCAGGATACAGCAGCCGGTGTATATTGATCCACATACACAGAACAGGACACAGCAACCGGTATATACTGACCCTCGTACACAAAATACAGCGCAGCAGATGTATACAGGAACCAGTGCATCTGGCTATCCGGGACAAACGCAGACTGCGGCAGGTAGTGTCAGCAAGCAGAAATTATCTGAGAAACAGATCAATGAAATCTTTGCTCAAGGATTAGAGAAAGAGCGTAAAGAATCACGTGCAAAAAGAAATGCATTGATTCAGCGGCAGGCAGATAAAGAAAATGCCAGAATTCGTCAGGAACGTGCAGAGAATGGTGTGAAACCACCGGTAGAGCGTGTACTTGATATGGTAAAGGCCGGTAAGGACAAAGCGGTCGATATTCTATCGGATGTGTTCCATACGGTGAAAGAAAAGTCCGAAGATCCAGAGTTACAGGAACAAAAGACGAAAGCTTCACGTTTATTTGGAAATCTTTTAGTCATTGCCATCTGTGTATTTATTGCATATTGTGTTGCATCAGTTGTGACCTCTTTCGTTGCAAATCCAACGAAAGTAGAAGGCGAATCCATGGAATCTACGTTGACCAATGGGGATACAGTATTGATCCAGAAAATGAGTTATTATTTTGGAGATCCCAAACGGTATGATGTCGTCGTATTTCCGGTGCCTTACTACAATTCGGATACCAAATACATTAAGCGTGTTATTGGACTGCCTGGAGAGACAGTGCAGATCATAGAGGGAAAAGTATATATTAATGGCAAAGAATTAAAAGATGACACTTATGGAAAAGATAAAGTGATCGATGATCCGGGAGATGCGGTGGAGCCGATCACATTAGCGGATGATGAGTATTTTGTACTGGGAGATAACCGTAATATGAGTACGGACAGTCGAAGCAGTTATGTAGGGCTGATAAGGCGTAAAAGCATTATCGGAAAGGCTTGTGCACGTATTTTCCCACTCTCAAAAATGGGAGGCATTGCCGGGTAAGATAACAGTAAGGAGGAGCTTATGAGTGATATCAAGTCGATCGCACAGATCAAGCAGGAGTTTGAACAGTCAGGTGACGACAAAGAGGCTCTTTATGTGCAATATGCTGGAGATTCCCGGAAAGGGGTTCAAAATCTTATTACAAAATATCAAAAAGAGGCGCAAAAACTTGTGAAAGAGCGGGAACGCTTAGAGACAATGCGTTTTTTTGAACATAAATACAGTGAATATCATGCGATCTGCGGGATCGATGAGGCGGGCAGAGGTCCGCTTGCCGGTCCGGTAGTAGCTGGAGCAGTGATCCTGCCGGAAGATGTGGAAATTTTATATCTGAATGATTCTAAAAAATTATCGGCTGCGCGCAGGGAAGAATTGTATGAGGAGATCAAGGAAAAGGCGATTTGTTATGGCGTAGGGATTGCATCGCCAGAGCGGATCGATCAGATCAACATATTACAGGCAACATATGAGGCGATGCGGGATGCTATAGCAGCTTTGATGCCGGCACCTGATCTGTTGTTAGTAGATGCCGTGCATATTCCGGAGGTTGAGACGAAACAGGTGGGCATCATCAAAGGAGATGCCAAAAGTGTTTCTATTGCGGCGGCAAGTATCATTGCAAAAGTAACAAGAGATCATATGATGATGGAAATGGATGCATTATATCCAGAGTATGGATTTGCAGGTCATAAGGGATATGGGGCAGCAAAACATATTGAAGCGATCAAAAAGTATGGACCCTGCCCGATCCATCGCAGAACATTTATTAAGAATTTTATGGAGTGAGATGGCTTATGGAACAAAAGCATCAGGGGAAAATTTATGGGCGTGATGTCATGAAACAGGTGCGGAAACGTTCGGCTGTTGCATTGGAATACGAACCGGAAAAAGATCGTGCGCCAAAAGTGGTTGCCAGTGGACGCGGGCACGTGGCAGAGCGTATTTTGGATACTGCCAGAGAGCATGATATCCCGGTACATCAGGATGCAGGGCTGACGAAGAGTCTGGAGAATGTTGAGATCGGTGAGTTTATACCGCCTGAGCTGTATCAAGTGGTAGCGGAAGTGTTGGTATTTGTAGATTCTATGGATAAGATCAAGGGTAAATGGGACGTTGATCGCTTGAAGAAGTAAGGTCACCAGTAAAAGAGATGTTTATCATTTGAAGAAGCAGGTGCATCAGTCAAAGGGATGTATATCATTTGAGGCAGAAAGTGCACCAGTAAAAGAGATGTTTGTCATTTGAAGAAGTAAGGTCATGGGTGGATTTAATGGGAAAGAATAATCGTCAGATAGGATCAAAATATGAGCAGCTTGCAGCGGATTATTTGAAAAAGCAGGGATATTGCATTGTAGAACGTAATTATTATACCCCCTATGGAGAAATTGATATTATAGCACAGCAGGATGAAGTGCTGGTTTTCGTGGAGATTAAATATCGCAGCAACCGTCGTTATGGTGCAGCTACGGATGCGGTAGATCATCGCAAACAATGGAGAATCAGTAAATCTGCAATGTATTATTATGCCTATCATGGCTATGAGGAACAAAGACCTTGTCGTTTTGATGTGATCACAGTGCAGGGGAGTGCGGTAACGCATATACAAGATGCATTTGATTACTGCGGCTAAAAAGGAGGAAAATAATGCAAAAAAAATGGAGCAGAGAAGCTTTTGAGAAAAAGTTTGGTAGTGTAGAATGGAGACAAAATAAAAATACACCGGAGGCTAAGGAATACGAACGTATGTCATCGCAGTACTCGACATATATGAAAATACAAAATGGCATCCCAGTGCTGCGATTTTCTTGTTTTGATCCTTGGAAAGACTGGATGGGGGCAGCGTTTTCGACACGGTTAGGTGGTGTTAGCGAAGGGTATTTATCCAGTATGAATTTTGGCTGGAAACAGGGAGATGACCTGGAAAATGTAAAAGAAAATTACCGTTTGTTTGCCGGGGCGATCGGTGTCAGCGCAGATGACTATGTATTTTCGGATCAGGTGCATGATACAAAGGTAGTAAGTGTTACAAAAGAGCATACGGCAGGACCGGAATTACACAGGAAACTTCAGGGAATAGATGGTCTTATTACGGCAGAAGAAAATGTTGTTCTTGCAACATCTTATGCAGACTGTGTTCCATTATTCATTGTGGATCCGAAGCACCGCATTGTAGCCGCGTCTCATTCCGGCTGGCGGGGAACAGTTGGTCAGATTGGCCGCAAAACAATAGAAATGATGGTTCAGCAATATGGTTCAGATCCGAAGGATATGGCTTGTGTCATTGGACCATCGATCTGTCAACAATGTTATGAAGTAAGTGAAGATGTAGTGAGTGCACTAAGCTGCGTATATGCAGAAGATCAGATGCGTCAGATTGCTGAACCGGGTAGAGAACCGGGCAAATATCAGTTAGATCTCTGGGCAGCCTGTTATGAAACATTAAAAGAAGCAGGTGTTCCTCCGAAGTCGATCCAGGTATCCGGAGTGTGCACCTGCTGTCATAAAGATCTGCTATTTTCACACCGTGCAACTGCCGGCAAACGTGGCAATTTGAACGGATTTATTTGGAAGAAATGTTCTTAGAACGTTCTTCTAACAATTCCTGAATACGCTTTGTTGCATTCATAATGTCATTGACAGATGTGTCGTGATTAAGAGTATCAATGATGAGTGCAATGTAACGGCTCAGATCTACGTTATGATAATAAGGACGTTCCTTTAGAGCGGAAGGGCAGTAGCAAAGGTTTGTTGTGTAAATATGATCAAATACCTTTTCTTTGTATGCCTGATCAAGTTCCTCCAGTCCGTCATTGAATAAACCAAACGTTGCACAGATAATAACGCGTGCAGCGTTTCTTTTTTTGAGTTCTTTGGCAACTTCCAGTACTGTTTTGCCGGAAGCGATCATATCGTCCACAATGATCACATCTTTGCCGGAAACATCATTACCAAGGAATTCCATGGAGATCACAGGATGCTCTCCATTCACCAGTGTAGAATAGTTGCGGCGTTTGAAAAACATACCCATATCGACACCAAGCTGGTTGGAATAAAATACCGCACGGCGCATACCGCCCTCATCCGGGCTGATCGTCATTAAATGTTCATTATCCACAATAAGATCCGGCATATCATTTAGGATTGTCGAGATAAATTGATATGATGTGAAGAAATTATCAAATCCGTTGTTAGGGATGGCATTCTGGACGCGATTGTCATGCGCGTCAAAAGTAATGATCGTTTCAACGCCCATGCGGATCAGTTCCTGCATTGCCTGTGCACAGTCTAAGGATTCATTGATCAGACGCACGTGCTGTCTGCCTTCATACAAATATGGCATGATCACAGTGATTCGTCTTGGATGTCCGCTACAGGCCATGATGACACGCTTTAGATCCATAAAATGATCATCGGGTGACATATGCGTCTTATTGCCATGCATATCATACGTCTCATGATAGTTGACAGTATCCGATATAATGAACAGATCGCTTCCTCGGATCGATTCGTTGACGACAGCACGTCCTTCTCCGGTCCCGAAGCGAAGACATTCAAAGTCAACCAAATAGTTGTCGATGGAATAATCTGATGTCATAAAATCCGGTTTGTTTGAAGCTGCAAGAGCTTCTTTGCGTCTTGCAATGATGATCTCATTTACTCGTTTACCGATTTCACTACAGCCACCCATTGCCACGATCTTAAGTGGAGCGAGAGGCATTGCATCCTGTAATTTTCTGTTTGCCATGATCTTATTTCTCCATTCTGTAAATAACCGATTTTATTCTAATGTTCTGCTCACGATCCTGTCTGGAGAGAACAAAGAATTGTCCTATAAAAATATACCGTGTTTTAGTTTTTCAGTCAATAGACTTTCTTTTTTGGTCGTTTTATGGTATAACGTAGAGTGTTGTATATTGTGACAAAGTGTTTTTTGGATCGAATTTTGTTCTAAAATAACAGGAAAATATACGGTTTGAGAGATAAATCGTGGATTGGTAAAGGCCAAAATAAGGAGGAATATTGTGAGAAATTTAAAGAAGTATTTTGCAACTGCACTGTGCGTTGCATTGTGTGTAACAACATTAGCAGGATGTGGCAAGAAAAAGACGACAGAGCAGAAGGTGGAGAATATTGATTATCAGAAAGCGGTTACTTTGACAGAATACAAAAAAGTTACGCTCAAAAAAACAGATATTGAGTCAAAGCTCAAGACGCAGATCGATCAGTTGTTGGATCAGAATAAAACGTATGAGGCTGTGAAGAAAGGAACGGTAGCAAATGGAGATACGGTCAATATTTTCTATGTAGGAAAAGTAGACGGTAAAGCATTTGACGGTGGATCTTTGACAAAAGATACCAACCCATCCGGTTACGATCTTACGATCGGTTCTAATACGTTTATTGACGGTTTCGAAAAGGCATTGATCGGTAAGAAGATTGGTTCAACCTGTGACATTAAGCTTACTTTCCCGGAGAAGTATTCGGTCAATTCGGATCTTGCAGGAAAGCCGGCAGTATTTACGGTAACGATCAATTCTAAGCGTGGTAAGGCAAATGTGCCAAAGTTTGATGATACATTTGTAAAGAACAATGTGTCCGGCTATAATACAGCCAAGGAGTATCAGGCAAAACTTCGCGAGGATGTTGTAAAAGATATGGCATGGGACAAAGTTGTATCGGATTCCAAGATTTCCAATTATCCAAAGCAGTTGATCGAGGATAACAAGACTCGTCTGGAAACTGCTTTAAATACGTATCTGAAACAGCAGAATACGACATTAGATGATTATATTTCAGCACAGAATATGACAAAAGACAGCTATGAATCACAAAAAGAGCAAACTGCTAAGGATGCAGCCGGTGAAGAAGTTGTTTACAATGCAATTGCTGAAAAAGAGAACCTGGAAATTACGAACAAAGAGTATAAAAGCGAGTTGGACAAGCTTTTAACGAATACCGGAAGTAAGAATGAGAAAGAATTGAATAAGACATTTAAGTCTTATTATGGATTTGATGCGAAAACAATTGTAAAGAAAGATCTTTTACGTGAGAAAGTACTCTCTTATCTCGTAAAGAATGTTGTTGAGCAATAATGCAGTGATTGTGTCGGAGCACACTTGACACAGAGGTTGTAATGCATGGAAAATGTGTGCAGAAATGAGGAAAGATATGAGTAAACCAATTGTGGCTATCGTTGGAAGACCAAATGTTGGTAAGTCAACGCTGTTTAATATGATCGCCGGAGAGCGGATCGCAATTGTCAAAGATACGCCAGGTGTAACAAGAGATCGTATTTATGCGGAAGTTAGCTGGCTGAATCATAATTTTACATTGATGGATACCGGTGGTATTGAGCCGGAGACAAGCAATCAGATGCTGCGCAGCATGCGAGAACAGGCGGAAATGGCGATTGAAATGGCTGATGTCGTCATGTTTGTCGTAGATGTGCAGCAGGGTGTTCTGGATGCGGATTATAAGGTGGCTGATATGCTGCGCAAGGCGCACAAAGATATCGTATTGGTCGTTAACAAGGTAGATAATTACGACAAGATGCTCCCGGATGTCTATGAGTTTTATAATCTGGGAATTGGGGATCCACATCCTATCTCCTCTCTGAATAAGATGGGACTGGGTGATATGCTGGATGAAGTAACCGCATTGTTCCCAAAAGATCTGGAAGAGGAAGAGGATGAGAGACCGCGTATCGCAATCGTTGGTAAGCCCAATGTTGGTAAATCCTCTTTGATCAATAAACTGTTAGGAGAGAACCGTGTGATCGTATCGGATGTAGCCGGTACGACTCGTGATGCGATCGATACTGACATCTGCTGGGAAGGTAAAGACTATGTGTTTATTGATACAGCGGGACTCAGACGCAAAAATAAGATCAAGGAAGAAATTGAGCGATATAGTATTTTGCGAACGGTATCGGCGGTAGAACGTGCTGATGTGGTCGTGCTGATGATCGATGCCGAGGAAGGCATTACGGAGCAGGATGCCAAGATTGCAGGTATTGCACATGACCGCGGACGCGGTATGATCATTGCGGTTAATAAATGGGATGCCATTGAGAAAGACAATCATTCGGTTAAAAAATTTACCAATGAAATCCGCAATACATTATCGTTTATGCCGTATGCGGAGATCTTATTTATCTCGGCCAAGACCGGGCAGCGTATTCCAAAGTTGTTTGATGCATTAGAGACGGTAATCCAGAATCATTCGATGCGTATTGCTACCGGAGTGGTCAATGAGATCTTGATGGAGGCAGTTGCCATGCAGCAGCCACCTTCAGACAAAGGACGCCGTTTGAAGATTTACTATATGACGCAGGTGAGTGTGAAACCACCGACTTTTGTTGTCTTTGTAAATGATAAACGGCTAATGCATTTTTCGTATACCCGTTATTTGGAGAATAAAATACGAGAAGCGTTTGGCTTTGCAGGAACGCCACTGCGATTTCTGATTCGCGAGCGCAGTAAAAAATAAAAGTGATTAGGAGAGGTAAAAGATGATGTTGTACCGTATCATTTGTCTGGTGATTGGTTATTTTTGCGGATGTATATCCAGCGGTTATTTTGTTGGCAAACTGTATCATATGGATATTCGAACAAAGGGAAGCGGTAATGCAGGAACAACGAATGTGCTTCGAACACTCGGTAAGCTTCCGGCACTTATTACATTTGTCGGCGATTTGGCAAAAGCAATCGTTCCCATTGTGATCATCCGCTGTCTGTTTCAAGGTGAAGAAGCCTATTTATTATGCTTATACCTTGGTTTAGGCGTTGTTTTAGGACACAATTTTCCATTCTATTTAAGATTTAAAGGCGGTAAAGGAATTGCAGTTACGGCGGCCGTTGTATTATCGGCAGCCAATCCGATCATGATACCGATCGGTCTTGCGATTTTTATTATTGCAGTCGCTATAACACGGTATGTATCAGTGGGATCATTATTTGTAGCCTGGTATATCCCAGTGAATACATTGGTATTTCATTGGCTGGATGGAAAGAATCCGTTGTTTTTACATATGATGATCTTAAGTTTATTATTTACCGTGTTGGCTTATGTGCAGCACAGACAGAATATTGTCAGGCTGCTTCATGGTACGGAGAATAAGATTGGGGCAAAAAAGGAGGAGAAGGTAAATGAGTAAAGTAAGCTTTTTGGGGGCAGGCAGCTGGGGTACTGCTCTGGCGATCATGTTAGCACAAAACGGACATGACATTACTCTTTGGTCAAAAGTGCAGGCTGAGGTGGATATGCTGCAGCAGCACAGAGAACATATTCATCGTTTGCCGGGTGTGAAACTACCGGATTCTATTGTTGTCACTTCAGACTTAAAACAGGCCTGCGAGGGCAATGATCTGATTGTCTTTTCGGTAGCATCTCCGTTCGTTCGCGCAACGGCAAAAGAGGCAGCAGTTTATATACCTGAGGGACAGCGTGTTGTCAATGTGGCAAAAGGCATTGAGGAAGATACGTTGATGACATTGTGTGATATTATCAAGCAGGAAATTCCGTGTGCAGAAGTTGCTGTTTTGTCCGGACCAAGCCATGCAGAGGAAGTTTCGATTGGAATGCCGACAACCGTTGTGGTAGGGGCGAAGACGAAAGAGTTCGCCTGCTATCTGCAAGAAGTTTTTATGAACGATCGTTTTCGAGTATATACCAGCTCTGACATGATCGGCATCGAACTTGGTGGCTCGATCAAAAATGTGATTGCCTTAGCGGCGGGCATCAGTGTGGGACTTGGCTGTGGTGATAATACCATGGCAGCGTTGATCACCAGGGGAATTACCGAAATTGCCAGACTTGGAATTGCGATGGGAGGACGTTTGGAAACGTTTGCAGGATTGTCAGGTATCGGTGATCTGATCGTTACTTGTACGAGCAGACACAGCCGCAATCACAACGCAGGTGTATTGATCGGTAAAGGCTATACGATGGACGAAGCGATGAAAGAGGTTAAACAGGTTGTAGAGGGTGTTTATTCGGCGAAAGCGGCAAAGAAACTAGCCGAGAAATATCAGGTCAGCATGCCAATCGTATCAGAAATCAATGAGGTGCTTTTTGGAAATCTATCAGCAAAAGACGCGCTGGCAAATTTATTGACGAGAGATCGCTGCGAAGAGTATCCAAACGATCCATGGCAGCAATAAATCCGACACGTGCGCAGTATCCAACTGTTGTATTGCGGTGGAAATAGGAATATCTGTGCCGGTTGTCTCATATATACTATCAAAAGTGATCAGTGTTGGAGAATATGTGATGAGACAGCAGGAATATAAAAAACAGAATAAGGTTGTTTTAGAGGGGATAGAACCGGTAGAAAGCCGGGAGGAACGTCTTCATATGGTTCGACAAGCATTTGGCCGGGAAAATATGACATATGAAACGGCAAAACGCTCTGAGCATCCCGGTCGTCTGCTCCGGTTGGTGACGGCAGGGGTGCTTTTTAGTATAGCAGTGTGCTATTGTTTACAAAATGGTTCTGTTTTTGGGTACGATAAGGAGTGGATTGAGCAATGTCTCATGGATAATCACTTGTGGGAACAGGTGTCAGATGCTGTTGCACAGGGCATAAGTCAATTTACAAAATAAAAGTATAGGATACAAAGAGGCGGGATTTTTACCGGTGAACGTCTTTTTGTCAAGAAATGAGGATGAACATGAGAAAACTGGCATTGAGCGATGAGGTACTTTTGTCGGTGGAAAAACCGGCCAGATATATTGGCGGCGAGATCAATATGGTGAAAAAGGATCCCTCAAAAGTTGATATACGTTTTTGTATGTGTTTCCCGGATGTTTATGAGATTGGTATGTCACATCTTGGGATTCAAATATTATATGATATGTTTAATACGCGAGAGGATATATACTGCGAGCGTGTCTATTCACCATGGGTGGATCTGGATAAGATCATGCGGGAGCAAAAGATCCCGTTGTTTGCATTAGAGTCACAGGATCCTATCAAAGAATTTGATTTTTTGGGGATCACGTTGCAGTATGAAATGTGTTATACCAATATTTTGCAGGTGTTAGATCTTTCACAGATACCGCTGAAAGCAGTCGATAGAACGATGGAGGATCCTTTTGTGATCGGCGGCGGTCCATGCTCGTATAATCCGGAACCGATTGCAGACTTTTTTGATATGTTTTATATCGGAGAAGGAGAGACGGTATATTTTGATCTGATGGATACGTATAAAGAATGGAAAAAGACCGGTGAAGACAGGGTGGCATTTCTCAAACGTGCGGCACAGATCCCGGGCATTTATGTGCCGATGTTTTATGAGGCGAGTTACAATGAGGATGGAACATTGGCAGATTTTTATCCGATCTGTGAAGAGGCACCGAAGAAAGTGATAAAGCAGGTGGAGGACAAGATGTCAGACACCTTTTATCCGGAGAAACCGCTTGTACCTTATACCAAGGCAACACAGGAACGTGTCGTATTAGAGATTCAGCGCGGCTGTATTCGCGGATGCCGATTTTGTCAGGCGGGAATGCTGTATCGACCGATCCGTCCGCGCAGCTTGGAATTTTTGAAAGATCATGCCAGAAAAATGTTAGAATCCACGGGGTATGATGAGATCTCCTTAAGTTCCCTCAGCTCCAGCGATTACAAGGAACTGCCGGAATTAGTATATTGGCTGATCGATGAATACCGGGACAAAGGGGTAAATATTTCGCTGCCGTCTTTGCGTATTGATGCGTTTGCGTTGGATGTAATGTCGAAAGTACAGGATATTCGCAAAAGCAGTCTGACGTTTGCACCGGAGGCAGGATCACAGCGTATGCGTAATGTGATCAACAAAGGTTTGACGGAAGAGGTGATCTTAAAAGGTGCTATGGATGCGTTCCGCGGTGGTTGGAATCGAGTAAAACTGTATTTCATGTTAGGACTTCCGGGAGAGCAGGAAGATGACATTGCGGGGATCGCAGAGCTGTCAGATAAGATTGCCAGAGAATATTATACGTTGCCGAAGGATCAGAGAAACGGCAAAGTAAACATTGTAACGAGTACGTCGATCTTTGTACCAAAGCCTTTTACACCGTTCCAATGGGCACCGATGAATACAAAGGAGCAGGCGAAGGAAAAGCGTTTCTTTTTGTTGGACAAGATCAAAAATCAGCTTAATGCAAAGAGTATCAAATATAACTGTCATGATGCGGATGTATCCGAGTTGGAGGGTGTGTTTGCCAGAGGAGACCGCAGACTGAATGATGTGATCCTTCAAGCATATCAGGATGGCTGTTTCTATGATGCGTGGAGCGAGTATTTTCACTATGACCGCTGGCAGAAAGCAATGGAAGATCATGGGCTCACCATGGCATTTTATAATGGAAGAACGCGTGACGAGGACGAGCTGTTTCCGTGGGATTTTATTGATATTGGAGTAACGAAGGAGTTTATGCTGCGGGAATATAAACGATCTCTGGCGGAAGAAGTGACACCAAACTGCCGTGCAAAATGTGCCGGCTGTGGTGCTGCAAAATTTGGCTGTGGTGTCTGCGTTGAGGCGAGAAATTAGAAAGGAACGGGAAATAGATGAAGACCAGAATTAAGTTTTCCAAGTGTGGATCGATGCGTTTTGTTGGACATTTGGATGTTATGCGTTATTTTCAGAAGGCTTTTCGACGTGCGCAGATCCCGGTCAGTTACAGTCAGGGATTTTCACCGCATCAGTTGATGTCTTTTTCTTCACCGCTTGGTATCGGATTAAGCAGTGACGGAGAGTATATGGATCTGACGCTGGATCAGGTGGAAGATGCTGACAGGATCGTAGAGCAGATGAATGAGCAGATGAATGAGGAAATCCGGGTTCGGGATCTTACCATCTTAAAGGATGATGCAAGACCGTCGATGGCAATGTTAGCGGCCTGTGATTATATGATCGCAGCCAAACCGGACAAGACTTCCTTTTTGGAGAGAGTAGATCTGGAGGAGCTGGTGCACCGCTTTATGGAGCAGTCTTCGATCACGATCCTCAAAAAGACCAAGCGTTCGGAGAAAGAAGTAGATATTCGGGATAATATCTATCACTTATCAACTGGTTTGGAACAATTGCAGGGGCATACCGGTATGAAGTATGGAGAGAGCTGCCTGGAGGGGTCTGCGTACCGCCCGCTGCTCTATATGCAGCTTACAGCAGGCAGTGTGGTAAATATAAAACCGGAGCTGGTCTTAGAGGCGATGGCGGCATTTGCCGGGGATACCTTTTCGTTTTTGGATGTTCAGATCCATCGACTGGAAATGTATGGTGATGCAGATGGCAAAAAAGGCGAGGTGCATACGTTTTCTTCAGAAACACCATGTCGTTTGCTGCCTTTGTCCGAATACGATAAAGCATAAAAGGTGAAAGGCGTGGTTAATAGCGTGAAAGAAGAGTTGTTAGTGACACGCAGAGAGGACAAGATCCTTTTTGCGAGAGTGCAGGATGGAAAGATTGTTCAATTACAGGCAGAAGATTCGGATGGCGGTATTTTGGGCAATATCTATGTTGCCAAAGTGCGCAATATAGTAAAAAATATTAATGCGGCTTTTGTCGAGTTTGCCAAAGGACAGATGGGTTATCTTCCTCTGACAGGACAGATTGCACCGATTCATACCGATGGAACACCGAGAAACGATGACCGTATATTGATCGGTGATGAATTGATCGTTCAGGTGACAAAGGAGGCAGTGAAAACAAAGCCACCGACGGTATCCTGTGCGATAGAGCTGCCTGGCAGATATGCGGTTCTTACCCGCAAAAATGGAATTGTAACGAGTGTGTCAAAAAAGATCCAAGATGAGGACAAGCGGGAAAACTTACGCTGCATTTTGCAGGAATATGCCGGTGAATCTTATGGGTTTGTGGCGAGAACCAACAGTGCCTCCTGTGAGGAAATGACGTTTCGGGGGGAGATCGAAGGACTGGTAAAACAGTATGAACAGATTACAAAACAGGGAATACATCGAACGGTATATAGTGTGTTGTACCGTGCAGCAGATGGCTATCTGTCCCAAATTAGGGATAGCTTGGGCGGTCAGTCAACCGGCATTTTGACCGACGATGAAGAATTATATGCTCAGATCCAAACATATTTGGAAGCCGGTGGGTTGCAGGACAGTATGCCGCTAACACTATGGGATCCGGATCATGGGAAAATGGATGCGGTATATGATATCAGCCGGACGATCGAGAAAGTGTTACGTCCTAAAGTTTGGCTTCGGGGCGGTGGTTATCTGATCATTCAGCCAACCGAGGCATTGATCGCTATTGATGTGAATACCGGCAAGGCAATTTCTAAAAAGAAAGATGTGGAAAAGACGTTTTTGAAGGTCAATATGGAAGCGGTAGAGGAGATCGCCAGACAGTTGCGTTTGCGAAATCTTTCCGGCATGATATTGATTGATTTTATTGATATGAAAGATCCTGAACACAAAGAAAAGGTGCTTCAGGCGTTGGAACGGGCGACGGCGAAAGATCCCGTTCAGACAACGGTTGTCGATATGACAGCGTTAGGTCTGGTAGAGGTAACTCGCAAAAAAGTTCGCAAATCTTTCTACGAACAGTTAAAGAAAGGACAGGATTGATATGACAGCAATGAACTTTTATATGCCGACGAAGGTGTATCAGGAATGGAATGCAGTAGCGAATCATGCAGAGGAGATCGCTTCTTTTGGTAAAAAGGCGTTGATCGTAACCGGACGCCATTCTTCCAAACAAAATGGCTCACTTGCAGATGTTATGGCCGCTTTGGAAACATGCGGTACAGAATATATTGTTTATGATCGGATTGAAGAAAATCCATCCATCGCAACGGTTATGGATGCAGCCGGGATCGGCAGGGAACAGGGCGCAGATTTTGTGATCGGTGTAGGGGGAGGCTCCCCGTTAGATGCGGCAAAAGCCATTGCAATGATGATCCATAACCGCGATACTTCCAGTGAAGTTTTGTATCAGAAAATCACATTGCGTGCATTGCCGGTTGTAGCAGTTCCAACAACGTGTGGAACAGGGTCAGAGGTGACACCGTATGCAATTTTGACAAGAGATGATATTCAGACAAAACAAAGCATTCCACATAAGATTTTTCCGAAACTTGCTTTGGTCGATCCGAAATACTTAAAGACTGCATCTGCGCAGGTTCTTGCCAATACTTGTATCGATGCATTGGGACATTTGATCGAAAGCTATTTTAATTCGCATGCCGGTGAATACAGCCGTATGCTTTGCATGACAGGATTTGAAGTGTGGGGTGGCTGTAAAAATGTGTTGCTCGGCATGGATCCGGAAGAGGAAGATTATGAAAATATGATGTTAGCTTCCAGTCTTGCAGGAATGGCAATCGCACATACCGGTACGTCACTTCCGCATGGCATGAGCTATTATCTGACGTACCATAAGGGGATACCGCATGGAAAGGCAGTGGGATATTTTCTGCCCGGTTATTTGCGTCTGTTTGCGGAACAGATGGATGTTGAGGTGATGATGATCCTCAGAAGTTTGGGCATTGGCAGTTTGGAGCAGTTTGAGGGATTGATCCGTGAATGTCTTGGGACCCCGGAGATCACGGATGCAGAAAAAGAAGCTATTTTGAAGGAAATCACATCATCAGAACGTAAACTGGCAGCAGTACCGATCCCGGTGACAAGAGAACAGATCGCGGAAATGATCACAAACTAGCAAAGGATAGGAGGCAGAGATGGATATATCCTTTCAGGAAACAGGAGTAGTCAAACAAAAAGAGGACATTATTATTCGGCGAGGTATTGTACATATTTTGGACGCGACGCTCGGGTATCCGGTCTATTCGGAGCAGGAACTGGATCTAACGCCGGATATTAACGATTTCTTTCGGAGTCATATCTTTAAATTGATGTCAGGAGATGACATGAAAAAATGTTATTTTCCGGAGGAAGAAGATTCTCCGGTGTATGACATTGTTAAAGAATTTAGTGAAGATGATCTCGTTGCGGACAGTAAACGTCTGACAGACGAATTGTACCGGATCATGAATGCAAACGTTGCAATTCCCTCAGCGGATCTGGCAATTGTAACCTTTCAGGTTGCCGGACAGAAATATCTTGCGCTGCTTAAAATGAATTACAAAGAAAGTTTTGTGCATATGACGAATGCAGAGGAAGCCGGTAATGTAAATAGTATTATCCGTTATCAGGCAACTTTGCCGGGATCCGGATCCAAACTGTCCGAGGCTGTCATTATCAATTTGCAGGACTTCTCTGTCCGCATTGTGGAAAAGAAATACGAAGTGAATGGGGAAAAAGTAAATTATTTATCCGAACTGTATCTGCAGTGTAAGGCAGCGATGTCCGATAAGACAAAATTAGCAGTCGTTACCAGAGCAGTTGAGCAGGTCAACAAAAAGCATTTTTCGGAAGAACCTGTAAAGCAGATGGAAACGAAAAGCATTTTGAAACAGGAGATCGAGGAAAATGGTGCGATCCAGGTTGAGCGTATCAGCGAGAAAATGTATGGCAGTACACCGGAGATCAAAGAAGAGTTTGATGCCAAAATGGAAAAATACCATATGGAGAAGGCCGAGGTAAAGCCACAGAGCGAACAGACGACGAAAAAATTTGAAAAACAGTATTTAAAAACAGACACCGGTATTGAGATCAACATCCCAATGGAACAATATCAAGATATTGATCAGGTGGAGTTTATCACAAACGCCGATGGAACAATATCAGTGCTGATCAAGAACATTAATAAGATTATGACAAAATAATGAAAAAGGAGGACAAACATGTTTCGGATCTGGGGAAAGATTTGGAAAGACAATCATTTGCTGCAAGATATTACGATCTGCGATGCTGCTACGGATAAAAATCGTACCCGCAAAGTATTTGATGCGATCGAAGAGATGTGTTATACCTTTGATCTGAGCAAGCCTATCTGGTTGGAGAGCAATATACAAGATTTTCAGCGGAGAGACAAGACAAGATTTACAAAGGACTCCTTTATTGATGAGATAGATTTTGATTATTTGGAGATCCAAATGTTGGAAGAGGATTAGTGCATAAGCAGGCTATAATAACAGCCTGTTACATATGGCAAATATTTGTGCAAAATGTATTGACATTTTTAAGATATGATGATAAACTAATCAAGTGTGCCGCTTAACGAGGTACCTTGAAGTGCTGTTTTTGTAAGAATTTGCAGGGACGGACACCGTAGTTAGCGAGTAATAATGAAGGAGGAACAGGTCTATGTACGCAATTATTGCAACAGGTGGAAAGCAGTATAAAGTTTCCGAAGGTGACGTGATCAACGTTGAGAAGCTTGCTGTAGAAGCTGGTGAGACAGTTACATTTGATAACATTGTTGCTGTAAGTGATGGCTCCCTTAAGGCTGGCGCAGACGTAGCAAACGCTACTGTTACTGCATCTGTCGTAAAAGAGGGTAAGGCTAAGAAAGTAATCGTTTACAGATACAAGAGAAAATCCGGTTATCATAAGAAAAACGGTCACAGACAGGCTTACACACAGGTTAAGATCGAGAAGATCAACGCTTAATAGGTGACAGAATGATAAATATAACCATTTATCAACGGCAAAAGGATATGTATGACGGCTTCCGAATGGAAGGTCATGCAAGGTATGCCAAATATGGAAAAGATATTGTATGCGCCGGTGTTTCGGCATTGGTGATCAACACGATCAATTCTATAGAGGAATTTACAGGTGACACCGTCACAACGACGATGCATCCGGATCTTGTGGAGATGAGAATAACGTCCGAACAGATCAGCCCTGAAGCCGAATTGTTACTTCGTTCGCTTGTATTAGGATTACAGGGAATACAAGTAGAATATGGCAAACGATATCTGAAAATTAAGTATAAGAGAAAGCAGGAGGTGTAGAAACATGTTAAAAATGAACCTTCAGTTATTTGCTCATAAAAAAGGAATGGGTTCTACTAAGAACGGTAGAGATTCCGAGTCTAAGAGATTAGGAGCAAAGAGAGCAGACGGACAGTTTGTACTCGCTGGTAACATCATTTACAAACAGCGTGGAACAAAGATTCACCCAGGCGTTAATGTAGGACGTGGTGGTGACGATACATTGTTTGCATTGGTAGACGGTGTTGTTCGTTTTGAGAGAAAAGGTAGAGACAAGAAGCAGGCTTCCGTATATCCAGTAGAAGCAAAATAGTCTTTGAGCCGGTAGAGCCGGTTACCGATACAAGAGGCTGTCATTGTACAGCCTCTTTTTCGTAGAGACAGAAGTGGTGTCATGCAGCGTCAAACTGTAAAGCACTTGTACCATATTTCATAAAATATATATTGATAGAGATTTGTTATTTTATTGCTAGAAGGAAGGTGAGCCCATGTTTGCAGATAGTGCAAAAATATATATCCGTTCCGGAAAGGGCGGAGATGGACATGTTAGTTTCCGAAGAGAATTGTATGTGGCTGCAGGAGGTCCTGACGGCGGCGATGGTGGCCGCGGTGGAGATCTGATCTTTGAAGTCGATCCGGGAATGAATACATTAAATGATTTTCGACATATCCGAAAGTATGTTGCGGGGGATGGACAGCCCGGTGGAAGAAGACGATGCCATGGAGCAGACGGTGCAGATTTGGTCGTAAAGGTACCGGAAGGCACAGTTGTAAAAGAAGCTGAGACGGGAAAAGTGATCGTTGATATGTCTCATGACTGTAAACGTGAGGTTATCCTTAAAGGTGGCCGTGGCGGTAAGGGAAATATGAATTATGCGACGCCGACTATGCAGGTGCCAAAGTATGCACAACCTGGTAAGCCGGGGCGAGAGCTAAATGTTATATTAGAGTTAAAAACGATCGCAGATGTTGGATTGGTGGGATTTCCGAATGTTGGTAAATCAACGTTTCTGTCACGCGTCAGCAACGCAAAGCCAAAGATTGCCAATTATCATTTTACGACTTTACAGCCAATGCTTGGTGTCGTTGATCTGGAAGGTACCGATGGTTTTGTGATCGCAGATATTCCGGGTCTCATTGAGGGTGCCGCAGACGGTATCGGTTTAGGCCATGAATTTCTGCGTCATATTGAACGGACGAAGGTGTTTATCCATATGGTAGATGCTGCATCCACTGAGGGAAGAGATCCGCTCAATGATATTAATATTATTAATCAGGAATTAAAGAAATACAGCGAGGAGCTTGCGGCACGTCCACAAGTGATCGCAGCGAATAAAACAGACGTATTTTATGGGACTGAAGAAGATACCGTGATCAGCCTGCTTCGTGAAGAATTTGAGCCAAAGGGAATACCGGTATTCCCGATTTCTGCAGTTAGCGGTAAGGGTGTCAAAGAACTGTTGTATCATGTGAAAAAGATGTTAGATGATATTCATGAAGAACCAACGGTCTTTGAGCGCGAGTTTGTTCTAGATGAGATGGATTTTGCGGATGAACCATATACTGTAGAATATGACGAAAAAGATAATATGTATGTTGTAGAAGGCCCGCGTATTGAGCGAATGTTAGGATATACGAATCTGGACTCTGAAAAGGGATTCCAGTTTTTCCAGAAGTTCCTTAAGACCAGTGGTATTTTGGAGGAACTGGAACGTCTTGGCATTGAAGAGGGAGATACCGTACGTATGTATGATCTGCAGTTTGATTATTACAAGTAATCATTGATCCCAATAACTTTAAAACCAAAGGAGATATAAGTGGCGATGGATTCCAGTGTGATTTCGGTAAAGTTAGATGCATTTGACGGACCGCTAGACTTGTTACTGCATCTGATTGAAAAAAATAAAATAGATATTTTTGACATTCCGATCGTGCAGATCACGGAGCAATATTTGGAGATCATCGCACAAATGGATCGCAAGGACATGGATGTTATGAGCGATTTTTTGGTGATGGCGGCAACGCTGTTAAAGATAAAGTCCAAAATGCTTCTTCCGGTAGAGGTGACCGAGGAGGGTGAGCCGGAAGATCCCCGTGCGGAATTGGTAGAGCGCTTGTTAGAGTACAAGACATATAAGTATGCGTCTTATGAGTTAAAGGATAAGCAGATGGATGCAGCAAGATTGCTGTTCAAAGAATCTACGATCCCCGCAGAAATTGCTGACATCAAAGAAGAAGTCAATGTTGAAGAATTGTTGTCAGATGTTACATTGGCAAAATTGCAGACAATTTTTCATTCTGTGATGAAGAAACAAGTTGATAAGATCGATCCGATCCGAAGTAAGTTTGGTAAGATTGAGAAAGAATCTGTTACACTGGCGGATCGTATGCTGTTTATCGAAGAGTATGCAATGCTTCATCAAAAATTTTCGTTTCGCCAGATGCTAGAAAGCCAGCCAAGTAAGACGATGATCATTGTAAGCTTTTTGGGAATTTTGGAATTGATGAAAGTCGGCAAATTAAAGATCGTTCAGGAAAATATCTTTGATGATATTTATATAACTTATGACAATACCGTAAAATACGAGGGAGAGATCATTCCTTCCAGTGAGTAGCGATTGTAAGCGGATAGAGTGAGAAAGGAGGTCCGTTTGGTGTGAAACTTTCGGAGCTAGAAGCTAAAATAGAGGCTATTCTCTTTACAATGGGAGAGGCAGTAGAATTGGAAAGGATCGCAGCGGCAACAGAGCAGGATGAGGATACATGCCGCAAGGTGATCCGCAGCATGATGGATAATTATGCGGCAGAGGATCGTGGTATTCAGATCATAGAACTGGATGGTGCGTTTCAGATGTGTACGAAAGCAGATATGTATGAGGCGATCGTCCGTATTGCCCATGTTCCGAAAAAGCATGTTTTAACGGATGTATTGTTGGAAACGTTGTCGATCATCGCTTATAAGCAGCCGATCACAAAGGTGGAGATCGAACATATCCGAGGTGTGAAATCGGATCATTCGGTCAACAAATTAGTAGAGTATAATCTGGTTTGTGAAGCAGGTCGCCTGGACGCACCGGGACGACCAATCCTTTTTGCGACGACTGAGGAATTTTTGCGGAACTTTGGTATTGAGTCATTAGATGATCTTCCGGTTGTCAATCCGGAAAAGATTGAGGATTTTAAGCTGGAGGCAGAAGAAGAAGTTCAATTAGAACTTGATATTTAATGATTCAAACTTCCCATACCACATCATCTTTCTTTGTTAAGTCTCTGATGAATTGTAAAAAGACTCCAAGGAACAATGATTCAACATTGTTCTTTGGAGTCTTTTGTGATGATCAGATGTTAATTTTTCTTTTTGCTGTTCGATTTTTTTTGATCCATCATATCTTTATCAATGATCGATTCGATCACGCTTTTCTTTACCCAAATATCAAAAGATAGTGAGCAGATAAAAGCAAAGTTGCTCAGGAGTTTCCTTTCTTCATCATCCTCAATATCCGCAAATGCCTTATTAGAGTCGCGCAGTTTGCGAATCATATCTCGTACTTCAAAGTCAATATTTTCGTATTGTCGTTGAAAAATCTCTTCATAAACGGTATTTAAGTTACGATCATTTTCGGAGTGAAAAAAACGTTTTGTGATCGGTGCCAAAATGCTTTGGATATCATTGATCGACAAAAAGTTCTTAAAGTAATAGATAAACAGCAGTAACACCATATGCTCCGGAGAATATTTTTTCTTCTCCGAAGGTGGGAGAAGATTGTTCTTAGAGTAATTATTGATCATTGTCTTTGTTAGGATCTTATCATCCTCAAATCGCTTGGAGGATTTTAAGTGATCGTCCATAAAAGTTGTGATCTGATCCATATACAAATCAATGTTCGGAATCTCATCCGGCTCAATATAATCAATATTCTGAATGCTTCGCAACAGATCGATCATATCGCGGTCATATTTCTCATGCATAATTCGTGTCCTTTCCCAGCTAAAATACAAAAAGCCTATATAAGTATAGCGTATTTAAAAAGATTACGCAATGCAAACAGAGGTAACAATTTGGGACTGTTGCATAGAATATAAGGAGGAAGCAGCAGGATGGGAGAATACAGGTGACAACACTTGGAAAACGTGGGAATAGGCATAAACATCATCCGAAGGCGCATGTTAAACCTGCGGATGAAGAACCAAAGATTGCGTCTGCCATTTCCAGAAAGTTTCAAATGTCGGAAGATATTATTGCCGGAGCACCTTTATTAATGGGATATGGCAGAGGCAGGTTATGTATTGAAAATTATCGGAATATAATAGAGTATACGGACTCCTTGATACGGATTCAGACAAAGACAGGTCGGATCCATATTATTGGCAGAAATTTAGTCATTGCATATTTTCGGGATGACGGCATGTGTGTTGTAGGAGAAATCGGCACCATAGAATATCACTAGCCCCATTATATACACAATCCAAACTTCGCACATCAAAAGCTGCTATCGGGTCATATATTACTTATTATGACATGATGGTTTTTGAGGTGAGGAGTTTGAATACATAGCTGTAAGTTGTATAAGGGGCGTTTTTTAGTGATATTAATTGGATGGTTTCAGTGTGGAAATGAGGGCTTTCATGGTACATAAAGTAATCGGATGGCTTGCGGGCTATGTAACAATACGGCTTCGAGATGGAGAAATTGAGCGGTTTGTTAATATGTGCAGGTATAAAGAAATTCCGCTTTGGAATGTTTATTGGGATACAAAACGTAAACACCTATATGCAGATATATCCTTAAAAAATTTTTGGAGATTGCGTCCGATCGTTCGGAAAACACATGCGGTACCCATTGTTGTAAAGCGTCACGGCGGCCCTTTTTTGCTGAGTAGCATACAGAAAAGAGCAAGTTTTTTTGCCGGGCTCATTTTGTTTCTTGCCGGAATAATATTTTTGGCAGGCAGAATATGGGGCATATCATTTGAAGGAGAACAATATCATACCGAAGAAAGTTTGCGGCGTTTTCTAAATGAGAGCGGTGTGTATATGGGAATGCCGTCAAAAGGTTTAAGCTGCACAGAGCTTGCCAAACAGATCCGAAGAAGATATCAGGATATTGGATGGGTTTCTGTTGAAAAAAAAGGAAGCTGTTTGTTTGTTCGATTGCAGGAAGTAACGTTAATGAAAGAAAAAAAAGATGCTTCTTCGGCGGCTGATCTTATCGCTGCACACGATGGTAAAGTAATCTCTATTGTCACTAGGGAGGGAACGCCGCAGGTACATGCCGGAGCAAAAGTAAAAAAAGGCGATGTTTTAATTTCAGGTAAGGTAGAAGTGATCGGAGATGGCGATGTAATTCAGAATATTCGTTTTGTACGTGCGAAAGGAACTGTGGTGATCGAGGGAAAGAAAGAATATAACAAGTATTTGAGCAAGACATACCAAAAGCACGGCCTTGAGAAACACAAAAAGAATGTGTATTGTCTTCGATATCAGCAAAATCGATTTTTTTTGCATAATCCGTTAAATCGTTTGGAAAGTGATAGGAAATATGCTATAATTACTGAGAGTGGGCAACTATGCTCAAAAGTGATACCGCGTTCTCCTTTTTATTGGGTGAAGGCATCTTATCAGGAGATGTATTCCAAAAAAATGGTGTATACGCGGAAACAGGCGAAGAAGAAACTGTTGAACCTGCATCGGGAATATATTCGCCGTCAAGAGAAAGACGGGTATCAGATTCAGGAGACAGCTCCGGAATTTCAGGTTCTTGATAGCGGGTACAAACTGAAAGATACGGTTATATGGCGGTTTTCGCATCATAAATACCGCAAAATATCAGTTTCCGAAAGGAAGAAACAGAAAGAGGAAATAAAAACAGATGGCAATTATGGAAACGCTCATTGAGATTCCGGCTGCACTCGAGGCTAATGTATTTGGTAAGCTGGATGAACACTTAAAGAAAATAGAACGTGCACTTAATGTTACGATGGTGGCAAGAGACGGTACGTTAAAACTGATCGGTGAGGCAGCGGATGTCAAGCAGGCGGAAAGCGTGCTGATGCAGCTGTTAGAGCTTGCAAGACGTGGCAATACAGTGACGGAACAAAATGTGAACTATGCGCTTGGAATGATTCTTGAGCATCGTACACCGGATTTGGTATCAATAGATTCTGATATTATCTGTCATACGATTCAGGGAAAACCGGTGAAACCGAAAACAGCAGGACAAAAGGCGTATATTGATCTTATTCGCAAGAAAATGATCGTATTTGGCATAGGCCCTGCCGGGACCGGTAAGACATATTTGGCGATGGCGATGGCGATCGAGGCATTTAAGCGTGATGAGGTAAGTCGTATTATATTGACCAGACCGGCGATCGAAGCAGGAGAAAAACTTGGTTTTTTACCGGGGGATCTGCAAAGTAAAGTTGATCCCTATCTTCGTCCGCTTTATGATGCATTACATCAGATCATGGGTGCAGACAGTTATTTGCGCAATGTAGAGAAGGGCTTGATCGAAGTTGCGCCATTGGCATATATGCGAGGAAGAACGCTGGATAATTCCTATATTATTCTTGATGAGGCGCAAAATACGACGCCGGCGCAGATGAAAATGTTTTTAACACGTATTGGATTTGGTTCGAAGGTAATTATTACCGGTGATCTGACTCAGAAGGATCTGCCGAGCGGAATAACTTCAGGTCTGGATCAGGCGTTAGATGTACTTGGCAAGGTTGAGGACATAGGTATTGCACATATGACTAATCAGGATGTAGTACGTCATCCGCTGGTTCAGCAGATCGTTAAGGCATATGATGATTACGATAAACGTATGGAAAAACAGCGTAAAAGAAGTCAGTTCAAAGAAAACCGGGGTGCTGAACATAGAAAAACCGGACACAGATAGATGAGGAGGATGGAAGAGCATGTGGCGCAGAATATACCAGCGTAAACTTCTTTTTTGGATAGGCATGTATTTGTCGATAGCATTTGGAAGTGCGTTGCAGGGCTTTACTCAACATCAGCCGATCTATGTCTGGACAGCAAATGTTGTGTTTTCACTGCTTATTGTTTTTTTGTGGCACAAATTTTCCGGCTATATACAAGAAGTAAGAGGTCACAGCTTACAGGACAAGCTTATCCTGGTCTTTTTGTTTGCGCTGTCCAATGTCATGTTAGCATGCAGTGCCTGGCAGTCGTTGGGATATTTGTGGCTGCTGCCGGTCATTATGGTTTCGATCGGAAGTGGTATTGAACAGTCTGTTATTCTTTTTATTGCGCTGCTGTCGCAAAATTTGTTGCTGCACAGTGCGTCTTTCAGCGCAAGAGAGCTGTTGATCGTTACATTTTTCGGGTTTGTCTGCATATGGCTTTTATCACAAGAGCTTACCGGACGTGTGTTATCGTATGTTGGTATTTTGATGTTAGTGCTGGAAAGTGTATTACAGATATTGCGGCATCAGTTTATGCTGACGTCAATGTTGCAAGAGTTTAAGAACACTCCACAAAAGATCTTAATGGAGTATGGAAGCATAATCCTGTTGTTTCTGTTTGTGTGGTGGTATGTATTTTATCGCCAACATTCTGGAAAGATGACAGAAACAGAGTTAGCGAAGCAGCAGGAATTGAACAAAAAATTGAGCCTTATATTAGAGGCTGACTTTGGATTGTTATTGCGGCTGCAGGAATTTTCCGGACAGTTGTTTATACATTCGATGACGATCAGCAGTGTGTCAGCGCAAGCGGCCAGACATATGGGAGGAAATGTATTGTTGGCGCAGGCTGGCGGCCTATATCATGAGATTGGCAGGATTATGGGAGTTTCGAATTATATTGATGCAGGTGTTAAACTTGCGGAGGAATATGATTTCCCGAAGGAATTGACGGATATTATCAGGCAGCACAGTATGCGGCATGAAAAACCAAAGTCTTTGGAAGCGGCTATTGTACTGTTTACAGACTGTATTGTGTCAACGAATGATTATTTGGAAAAAAGCGGTCAGAAGGAAGGTGTTTCTACACAGAAGCTGGTAGAAGGAATCTTTCAGAATCGTTTATCGAAAGGAACTTTATCAGAGTCCGGATTGTCACAACAACAGATTGATAAATTACGACATTTTTATATAAAGCAGTATTTTAATGGCTGATGTATTTGGCGTAAAGCGGATCAATGTGCTGCAGCACAGATGGTTCTGCATTGTTGGAAAGGAATGGAGGATAAGAATGACAATACTAATGGAGCAGGATGTCGAGAGTGATCTTCCTGTACAGTTAAATGAGGATATAGAACGGGTGATACAGCAGACGCTGTCTTTGGAACATTGCCCATATGAATGCGAAGTAAATATCACGTTTACGGATAATGATGGGATAAGGATGATCAATCGTGAGTTTCGTGAACTGGATGTGCCGACGGATGTATTATCATTTCCGATGGTGGATTATAAAGAACCGGCAGATTATGACTATTTGGAAACAGAAGAGGCACAGATCTCCTGCTTCAATCCGGAAAGCGGAGAATTATTGTTAGGAGACATTATCATATCGTTAGAACGTGCGGATGAGCAGGCAAAAGAGTATGGGCATTCCGTGCGTCGTGAAATCTGCTTTTTGGTAGCCCACAGTATGTTACATTTGTTGGGATATGATCACATGGAGGATGAGGAACGACTCGTTATGGAGGCCAAACAAAAAGAGGTATTAGATACCCTTGGAATTACAAGAAATTAGGAGGAGTAAGTAAAAAACATGGAAGCGAATCAAAACAAAGCAGAAGGATTTTTGAAGCAGGGAAGTATTCTTGCAGCCGCATCAATTTTAGTTCGTTTGATCGGTATGTTTTACCGTATCCCGCTCGCAAATATTATTGGAGATGCCGGTAATGGAATCTATTCCGCGGCGTTTGAGGTATACAATATTTTATTGATCATTTCCTCTTACGGAATGCCGATGGCAGTGTCTAAGATGGTTTCGGCAAAATGCACCAAAAAAGAATACAAAGGAGCTTACCGGGTATTTCGTTACTCCATGGTCTTTTCGATTTTTTCCGGCGGATTAATGGCACTTTTTGTGTTCTTTGGAGCCGGTTGGATTGAGAGAACCTTTTTCTCAAGTTTTCAGGGAATATCTATTCCACTGCGTGTGCTGGCACCGACAATTTTTGTCGTAGCTGTAATGGGTACGCTGCGTGGACTGTTTCAAGGAAAAAATACAATGCTTCCTACGGCTGTTTCACAGATATTAGAACAGATTGTCAACGCAGTGGTTAGTATTGTGGCTGCATATTATTTGATGAGTGATCACAGTGCTTCCAAAAACTTGTCAGCGTGGGGTGCTGCCGGTGGTACGGTAGGAACTCTGCTCGGTGCAGCGTCTGCTTTACTGTTTTTAGGTATGATCTATACTTTGTATCGCCCGGTTCTTCGCAGACAGGCGCGTAGAGATCGAATTACACCTAGGGAATCTGCTGCAGATTATTATAAGTTGATCCTTTGGACGGTCATTCCTATCATACTCAGCCAGACGGTATATCAGCTTAGTGGAATTATCGATGTTACAATATTTAACTTTGCGATGGAAGCCAGAGGTGTGAATGCTACCGTAATTAGTACTTTGCAAGGTATTTACAGTACAAAGTATCGTTTGTTAGTCAGTGTACCGATTGCAGTATCAACGGCAATCGCATCTTCTATGATTCCTAGTTTGGTGGCATCGGTTACGACCGGGGATCGTCGTGCAATCAAAGACAAAGTGACGATGGCGGTTAAATTTAATATGATCATTGCATTTCCATCTGCAGTTGGATTAGCAATATTGGCACAGCCGATCATACGTCTGCTGTTCCCGGCATCCGATTATGTGACAGGAGGAATGATGCTAATGACAGGATCGACGTGTATTATCTTCTATGCATTGTCAACTGTGACAAGTGGGGTGCTGCAGAGTATTGACCGGATGAATCTGCCGGTCATCCATTCTTTGATATCATTAGCAATTCATGTCGTTGTCGTGTTTACACTGCTTCGTTTTACCGGAATGGGAGCGTATGCGTTGGTATTTGGTAATGTAACTTATCCGTTAGTCGTTTGTTTCTTAAATGGCAGAAGCGTCAGCAGAAATTTAGGATTCAAACAGGAAGTAGTAAAAACATTCTGTGTCCCGTTTTTGTCTTCGGTGGTAATGGGAATACTGACGTTCGTTGTATACGAGTTGTTTTTCATTGTCAGCCATCGTATTTATGTTGCAATCGTACCTGCATTGGTTGTGGCGGTTGCAAGTTACTTTGCTTTGGTGTTGAAGTTGCAGGGACTTTCCAGGTCAGAGCTTTATGAGTTCCCGATGGGACGAAAAATGTCAATCGTTGCAGATAAATTTCATTTGTTGAACGATTAGTATAGGAATGAGGGTATAATGCATGTATAAGATCACAAGAGAGGCAATTAGAAGACTTGCCACGACGGAGACTGTTTACTACCGCGGAATGCGTTATTATGCGGCGCATGCAGTGTCTGATGTGACGTGGAATGAAGCTACCAAGCAGTATCATGCATTTGTGCAAGGCAGCAATATATATGGTGTTACGATTGGATTTGGCGAAGATGAACAGATCACGCATAGCTGCAATTGTCCGGCTCATGCAAAATATCCGGGTGCCTGCAAACACGTTGTGGCTGCATTATTATTTATTGCAGATTATCAGCAGAGAGCAGATGCGTTGGAAAATCTCGGTTGGGAAGATCAAACAGCATACAAGATAATAGAATATTTCCGCAAACGGGAATATCGCAAACTGACACCGCAGTATTTTCATCTGGCACTGCAGGTTACGGTCAATGAACCGCTAAAGTCCAGACAGTCCAAGGCATTTGTTGGTCTGTACGCCGGCAGCAGCAAGATGTATAAAGTATCCAATACCAAAAAGTTTATTCAGGATTATTATAATCATAAAGAGATCCGACTAGGCAAAGAATTTCGGTATATACCGGAAGAATGTCAGTTTGAACCGACATCGGCGGCGGTTTTGGCTTATCTGACAGAAATATACGAGATTCAGGAGACATTAGGTAAGACGTATTATTCGAATCTATTTAATCGACAGGAATTGGTCGTATCACAAAATATGCTTTGCAAACTGTTACGTCTTGCAGAGGGATTACACTGTGATATAATTCTTCGGGATAAAAAGATGGAAAATATGGAGATTATGTGTTCGAATCCAAAGTTATCCATGGAACTGCAGATGGAAGATGAAGTGTTGTCTTTACATGATATGGGACAGGAGCCGATAATCTCTATTTGTGAAGATGGTTCGATCCTCTGTTATCAGGGAGGTATTTATCTGCCGGATATGGAGTTTTTAGCCAATTTGCGTCCATTTTTTACAACATTGTTTGGCAAAAAACAATCTGAATTAGAATTTCGTGGTGAAAATATGGGCAGCTTTATCGAAAAAGTATTGCCGGTGATCAAAAAAACCATGAATATTCAAGTGCCGGAGAAGATCAAGGATCATTATATTGTGGAACAGCTCCAGCCTAAATTGTATTTTGATATAGACCGAAGCAGACAAAGACCGGTTTTAGTGGCCCGTATGATATTTGCTTATGGAGAGCATGAGGTCAATCCTTTGCAAGATGAGCAAAAAGGAAGTTATATTTTAGTACGTGATCGTGAAGAAGAGGAACAGCTTTTGCGGTTGATGTATGATAAGCATTTTGCGGTGCGCAGAGAGCAGTTCGTTCTGACGAAGGAAGACGAGATATTTCAGTTGATGACGGAAGGGATGCAAGATCTATGTCGTCAGTTTGAAGTTTTTTATTCAAAAGAATATAAGGCGAATTCCATCAAGAAAGTAGGAATGCTATCGGCAGGAATCCGACTCAACACAGATATTAATTTGTTGGAAATGGATGTTGACTATGGGCATATTCCTAAGGAAGAGCTAAGAGATTTCTTCCGTTCGATCAAATTAAAAAAGAAGTATTATCGCTTGAAAAGTGGTGCTTTCATTAATCTGATGACAGAAGATAAGCAGATTGATGAATTGCGGGATCTGTTGTCGATAGGAGAGGTGACGGAGGATAATAAGATTGCTTTCTCACAGACAGCTGTGATGGAAGTGGATGAGCTGCTCCCCCATACCCAGCGAATTACGAGAGATGCGGGGTATAAACAGTTATTGGAAGATCTGAAAAATCCGGATAAAACCAATTGGGAGCTGCCAAACGGTATGGAAGATATACTGCGGCCTTATCAGATAACGGGATATCGCTGGTTGTGTTCCTTGGCTCATTATGGAATGGGTGGGATTTTGGCAGATGATATGGGACTTGGTAAGACATTGCAGACAATTACCTATGTATTGGCGAATCCAGGTACCCGTACCTTGATCGTATGTCCGACTTCGTTGGCGTACAATTGGCAGGACGAGTTTTCAAAATTTGCACCGCAGATCGCCACACAGATCATTTCAGGAACACCACAGGAACGTGCAGATCTGATGCAGCAGAGTACAGATGTTCCGGTATGGATCACTACCTATCCATTGATTCGTAAGGATGTTGATCTTTACAAAGCGCAGATCTTTGATGCGTGCTTTATTGATGAGGCACAATTTATCAAAAATCCAACCTCGCTGGGCGCAAAGGCGGTAAAGGGTGTGCAGGCAAAGCATCGGTTTGCATTGACAGGTACACCGATTGAGAATACATTGTCAGAATTATGGTCAATCTTTGATTTTGTTATGCCGGGATTTTTTGGCAGATATCGACAATTTGAAGAATGTTATGAGAAGCCGATACTGCGCGATCACGATTCTGTTCAAATGCAAAAATTACGACGTAAGATCCGTCCTTTTGTGTTACGGCGTATGAAGAAAGAGGTACTTACCGAACTGCCGGATAAGATTGAAACCAGACGTATGGCAGAAATGGGTGCCAAGCAGCGTAAGATCTATGAATCGTATTTGGCACGCATTCAAATGGAGTTGGCCGGAGATGAGGAGAATACACCTGGCGGCAATCGTATGCAAGTATTAGCGGCATTGACCAGACTTCGTCAGATCTGTTGTCATCCGGCAACGTTTGCATCAAATTATCATGGTGGAAGCGGCAAGCTGGATCTGCTTATGGAGCAATTACCGGATATATTGGAGGGTGGTCACAGTGTGATCGTTTTTTCACAATTTACTTCAATGCTTTCAATTATTGCGCACGAGTTGAAACAAAGAAATATTCCGTTTTTCTATTTGGCGGGATCGACCAGCGCGCAGGAGCGTAAACGCGAGGTCAAGGAGTTTAACCGTGGTGAAGTCAAAGTGTTTTTGATCTCCTTGAAGGCTGGAGGAACCGGTTTGAATCTGACAGGAGCTGATACTGTGATCCATTTTGATCCGTGGTGGAATCCGGCAGTTGAGGATCAGGCAACGGATCGTGCATACCGCATTGGACAAAAGAAGAAAGTACAAGTGATCAAATATGTGATGAAAGATTCGATCGAGGAAAAGATCTATGAATTGCAGAAACGCAAAAAACAGCTATCTGATCAGTTGATCCAGGCAGGGGAGAGTTTTGTAACACAGTTGACGATGGAAGAGATCAAAGAACTGTTTTTATAAAAAATATTTCTTGCAATATATTGCAGAGTGTGGTATTCTGTTGAAGTTGTGAGTAGAGATATTCCGCTGTTACGGTTGCAAAAAGCACAAAAGTATTAAGAATGTCAACATCAAAAAGGAGGTTCAACATGAACGATATTATTAAGGCGATTGAAAACGAACAGTTAAAGTCTGACATCACAGATTTTAATGTAGGTGATACCGTAAAGGTATACGCAAAGGTTATTGAGGGTTCCAGAGAGCGTATCCAGGTATACGAGGGAACTGTTCTTAAGAGACAGAACGGTGGAGCTCGCGAGACATTTACAGTTAGAAAACTTTCAAACGGTGTAGGCGTAGAAAAGACTTGGCCATTGCATTCTCCGATTATTGATAAGATCGAGGTAGTACGCAGAGGTAAAGCTAGAAGAGCAAAATTGTTCTATCTTCGTGACCGCGTTGGTAAAGCTGCTAAGGTTAAAGAGATCGTTAAATAAGTAGTTTCATAGACGGACGTATTGGACAGGCGTTATGCGTTATAGCATAACGTCTGTTTTGTTTTTAAAACAGACATCCGGGGCAATCCTTCAGGCATGTATACATCAGAGACATAACAAAATAAGAAATCACACAAATGTAACATTCTTGATGAATATTTGTAACATATTTATGCTAATATATACATCCGTTAGTAGAAAGTATTATATTACATCAGATATGGAGGAAGAGGATTGTTATGAAGAAGGGATATCAGATAGTAATAGGAGCGGCTATTGCTTTGGCTCTTGTTGGGGGAGGTCTTGCAGGCAGAGCGATGTATGCGGAGCATCAGAGGAATCAAGCTGCAGCAGAGCATGCAAAGCAGGAAAAACTGATGAACGATAAAGTAACTTCCCATGCAGATAAAACCTATGGAAATAAATGGATACTGGATACGGAGCTGTCCGGTAAAACGGCAGAGCAGATCACACCGCTACTCAAAGCAGTAATGCAGAAATATAGCGAACGAAAAGTGACGATCACAGTAGATGGGGAAGCACAGACGTACTCTATGAAAGACTGTAAAGAAAAGATCCGTTATGTTTGCAGTGATGGTACGAAGTTTAAGCCTGGGGAGGAAGATAAACTTGCTCAAAGGCTGATCGCAATGGACAAGGAACTTTCTGTATTGGATCAGTATGCGATCATTCAACAGGAGATGAAACCTTCTGCAGAAAAGATTACAATTGAATGTAAATCTTCTTCTAAGGGACTGAAGGCAGTACGGTCATCATTACAATCCAAGTATGTGATCCCGGTTACTAATGCACATATGAAGGCAAATGGCAAGATTACAGGTACGAAGGATGGTCAGGCATTAGATTTAGATGCTATCCAAAAAGATTTGAAAACCTATTTAAATAGTAGTGAGCAGAAAGATTATGAAAATAGTTATGCGACGAGTGTTGTGAAACCGAGCTGGTATCCAAAAGATCTTAAAAAGATTAACACCGTGATTTCTTCGTTTGAGACGACATTTGTACATACGACGGATCGTGGGCATAATATTCAAGTGGGAGTATCTCGTGTCAATGGCATTTGTTTGCTGCCGGGAGAAAGCTGTTCCTTTGATGAGAGGATCCATGATAACTCGGATGGCCAGGCTTTTCGTAAAGCAAATTCGTATTTGCGGGGACAGGTAGTGCAAACGGATGGCGGTGGAATTTGTCAAATATCTACAACAGCGTACAATGCGATCCTGCGTGCCGGAATATTGCCGGCAAAGCGCTATCCGCACAGCATGCCGGTGCATTATGTGCCATTGGGGTTAGATGCGGCAATATCAGAAGGTGTTAAAGATTTAAAGATTACCAATACACTGGATGTACCGATCATGATCTATGCGAAAACGAAGAAAAATCGTTTGATCTTTGAAGTGAAATCTTATAAGAATGCACTGAAAGGGTATCAATATAAGCCGCGAGCAGTACAGCTTTCCAGTGTTAGCGCAAAAGCTTATCTGGATATCTATAAAGGAAAGAAAAAAGTGAAATCCATTTTGCTGCACACTGATAAATATCAGCAGCACAGCTAGGATTGCAAAGTCCCTTTCAATATTCTTCGATATAATAAGCGATATGTGGTTGTGAAGAATTTGAGGTATGGGAAGTTTGAGTTAGTAACTTATATTTAAAACAGGAAAACGCTATCGTGTATTATGTACGATAGCGTTTTTTTGCGTCCCATTCAAAATTCGATGACAGCTTGTCGGCTGTATGAAGTCTGAGACCGATCATGTTTATAAGTGGGATCAACAGGTGATCACAGTACCGGTTTTACCTTGAACACCGGCCAATGCAGTGTCAATGCTTGTAATGATCGATTTGCGACCATTGCCGGAAGAAGCAAAAGAAACGGCTGCTTCGACCTTAGGCAGCATTGCACCGGAAGAAAATTGATTCTCATTAATGTATTTTGTTGCATCTTCTACGCTCATTGCATCTAATGGTGTTTCTGTTGACGTGCCATAGTTCAATGCGACTTTTTCAACACCGGTAAGTAACAATAAGATGTCTGCATCCAGACTTTCTGCTAAGCATGCGCTTGTTACATCCTTTTCGATAACAGCGCTAGCGCCCTTTAGACGTGTGCCCTGCTGCAGTACCGGAATGCCTCCGCCACCGGCAGCGATGACGATCTGCTCTGCATCCATTAATGCCTTGATTGCATCAAGCTCGTAAATTTCAATCGGACGTGGGGCAGCGATGACACGCTGATAACCTTTACCAGGAACTTCCTTTACATGATTACCTTTATCTTTTTCTTTTTTAGCCTCTGCTTCTGTCATAAAACGACCGATTTCTTTTGATGGATAGCTAAAAGCTGCATCAAATGGATCTACACGAACCTGTGTGATCAAAGTAGATACCGGTTTGTAGATGCCGCGGTTAAGCAATTCCGTGCGGATTTCATTTTGAAGATCATAGCCGATATAACCTTGACTCATTGCGCTGCAAATAGACATAGGTGCTACGGTGTTGCTTGGTTCCAAACGGCTGTACTCTGTCATTGCAGAGTGTATCATGCCGACCTGTGGACCATTGCTGTGTGTGATCACAACCTGATATTTTGCTTCGATCAGATCTGCAATTGCAGCAGCAGCGTTTTTGACAGCTTCTTTTTGTTCCGGGAATGTTTTTCCCAAGGCACTGTGACCTAATGCAACAACAATTTTTTTACTATTCATATGCAATATCTCCATTCATATTTATTTATCATTAATAATGTGATATCTTCGGTAGCTTATACCGATAGAACTGTATTTATTTTACCATGGCGTCTAATGAAAATCAACAGAAAGCCATGAAAAGGGGACTGATCAAAAGGAGAGGGAGGACTGGCGATTCAGCGAGTTCAGCTTCACAAAATAAGTTAGCGCTGACAAACTGTTAAATAATATAAATGAAATGGCTGTTTGAAACTAATTTTCTAAAAAAATTAAAAAAACACTTTTCAAACCAAAAAAAGTGTGCTATAGTATCAGCAGTTGAATAAATAACAGACAAGAACAACGGCGTTCTCAAATTTATTTGGGTGCGTCTTTTTTTTTGGAAATTGGCATTACACTTTAGAATCTTAAGAAAAGATGCTAAAATGGAGTGGTAATCTGTTGATTCAACGAAGTATATAAGGTTTGTGAGACATCATAGACGTGGCTTCGGTGTCAGTTCACGTTGACAGCAGGAAATGACAACAGTGATGGACAACAAGACGGACAGCATGGTGAGTGAGCAGACATCATAAAATATACAAACCTTATTGTAAACTACATATTAATATGAAAGGAAGGTAGTAACATGGAAAACAACGTACTTGAGCAGGTTTATGGGAAAAACGTGTTCAACGATGAAGTGATGCAGGCAAAGCTTCCAAAGGATGTGTATAAATCCTGGAAGAAGACGCTGGAGAATGGTGAGGATCTGGATGTAGACATCGCCAATGTCGTTGCACATGCAATGAAGGAATGGGCACTTGAACACGGTGCAACACATTACACACATTGGTTCCAGCCGATGACAGGCGTAACTGCTGAGAAACATGATTCTTTCCTTAGTCCGGCATCTAAGAGCAGACCGGTATTGGAATTCTCAGGTAAGGAGTTAATCAAAGGTGAGCCAGATGCATCTTCATTCCCATCCGGTGGTATTCGTGCAACATTTGAGGCTAGAGGATATACAGCCTGGGATTGTACTTCACCGGCATTCTTGAAAGAGGATGCAGCAGGAGTGACTTTATGCATTCCAACAGCGTTCTGTTCTTATACAGGTGAGGCACTTGATAAGAAAACTCCACTGCTTCGTTCTATGGAGGCGATCAGCAAGCAGGCAGTTCGTATTATGAAGCTGTTTGGTTATGACGATGTCAAAAAAGTATCTTGTTCCGTTGGACCAGAGCAGGAGTATTTTTTGGTCGATAGAGAAAAATATCTGCAGCGTAAGGATTTGATCTTTAGCGGACGTACTTTATTTGGAGCACCGGCACCGAAGGGACAGGAGTTAGATGACCACTATTTTGGTACGATTAAAGAGCGTATTGCTTCCTTTATGAAAGATTTGAATGAAGAGTTATGGAAACTCGGCATTCTTGCGAAGACACAGCATAATGAGGTGGCTCCGGCACAGCACGAGATGGCACCGATCTTCACTACTGCCAATATTTCGACAGACCATAACCAGTTAGTTATGGAAATCATGAAAAAGGTAGCGAAGAGACACGGTATGGAGTGTCTGCTGCATGAGAAACCGTTTGCAGGAGTAAATGGTTCCGGTAAGCATAACAACTGGTCTATCGTAACGGATACCGGTATCAACTTGTTGGATCCGGGCAAGAAACCTCATGAGAATACTAAGTTCCTTTTGTTCTTAGCCGCAGTTATTAAAGCAGTAGATGAGAACGCAGAATTGCTTCGTCTGTCTGCTTCTAATCCGGGCAATGATCATCGACTTGGTGCTAATGAGGCACCACCGGCTATTATTTCTATCTTCTTGGGAGAACAGCTTGAAGATATTATCGAACAGATCGTGCGTGGAGATCTTTCTTCTTCCATTCATGGTACTAAACTGGATACAGGTGTTCATGTACTTCCGGTACTTCGTAAGGATGCGACAGATCGTAACCGTACATCACCATTTGCCTTCACCGGTAATAAATTTGAGTTCCGTATGTTAGGTTCTTCAATGTCAATTGCAGGTGTGAATTTCATCTTGAATACAATGGTTGCAGATGTACTTAATCAGTTCGCTGACGAATTGGAAAAGGCGGATGACTTCGATGCAGCAGTCAACGAATTGATCAAGAAAACTGTTACCGAGCATCAGAGAGTTATCTTTAACGGTGATGGATACTCGGATGAGTGGGTTGCTGAAGCAGAGAAACGTGGTCTTCCAAATGTAAAGTCTTTCGTAGAGGCAATTCCATATCTTGTTACTGATAAGACAATCTCTATGTTTGAGAGACAGGGCGTCATGACTAAGACAGAGCTTGAGTCTCGTGCAGAGATCAATTATGAGACTTATTCTAAGACGATCAATATTGAGGCAAAGACAATGATTGATATGGCTGGTAAGCAGTATATTCCGGCAGTTATCAGTTATGTAACAACTTTGGCTGATTCGATCAATAGCATCACAGCGGCTTGCGATAGTGCAGATGTTTCTGTTCAGAAAGATCTTTTGACGAGATGTTCTGCATTGCTTGCAAAGGCACAGAATGCATTGGCTAACTTGGAAAATGTAGAGTCTCTTGCAGCTGCTAAGAGTGAGGGACAGGAGCAGGCTATGTACTTCCGTGAGGTAGTATTCCCTGCAATGACAGAACTTCGTGCACCAATTGATGAGTTGGAAATGATCGTGGATGAGGAATTCTGGCCGGTACCTACATATGGCGAGTTATTGTTTGAAGTATAAGCGTGCTTTCATATTAATATTCCCAATTAATAAATGAAAAGTGGAGGAACCTGCGTAATGCAGGTTCTTCTGCTTTTAAATAGAATCTTCGGTTGCAAAACAAGACAAAACCAAGTATACTAAATAAGATATTGAAGGAAGTAGATGGAGAGTACACATATTCTCTCACTGGATAGGAGTGTTTTTGTGAAAGATGCAGAACAGGTAAAGCAAAGATTTTCCCTCAAAGAGGCCTTTTTGAATTGGATCGGTCTGTTTTTGGTATTAGTAGCAGTCGTGATCTTGTATTTTGTGATCAGAAATATGAGTTATTTTCTTAAAATTACAGCTGGATTTATAAAGATTTTAATGCCGGTTATTTATGGTGCAGTGATCGCTTATTTAGTGAATCCGTTATGTAAGCGTTTTTATCGGCTGCTTTGTCGTACCGGGAAAGATAAAGAGCTGTCTGACCGTACTAAAAAAATATTCTATAGTTTTAGTATTATTTTGGGACTTGTCAGCGGTATTTTGATCATCGTTATTTTGGGATGGATGGTATTTCCGGAAGTATATAAAAGTATCCTGTCTATGGTTGATAATCTGCCGGAGCAGGTTAATCATTATTATACGGAATTGACCAAATGGCTGACGGACAATCCATATCTTGCCGGGCATATGCAGAAGATGCTTTTGCAGGTGACAGATTACTTTGACGCAAAGATGAACAGCGAGTTGTATCCATGGCTTCAAAAGGAATTGCTTCCAAATGTGAACACATTTGCCGGTTATTTTGCAAGTGGAGTTATGAGTTTTGTCAGCGTTTTATATAATCTGTTTATTGGTCTGATCGTCGCTATTTATCTGCTTGGGAGCAAACGGGAGTTTTTGGGACAGGCCAAGAAGATCCTGTATAGTATGTTCCGTAAAGATCAGGCAGATGTGATCTCACATTATACGCAATTGGCAAATCAGATGTTTAGTGGGTTTATTGTTGGAAAGATTGTTGATTCGACAATTATCGGGGTGATCTGTTTCCTGTTTATGTCGATCTTTCAATTTCCATATGCGTTGTTAGTCAGTCTGATCGTTGGCGTGACCAATGTCATACCGGTATTTGGTCCTTATATTGGTGCAGTACCAAGTGTTCTGCTGATCTTGATCGTAAATCCGGTACAGGCGATCTATTTTGCAATCTGGATCATTGTGTTGCAGCAATTGGATGGTAACGTTATTGGACCTGCAATCCTTGGAGAATCCACTGGCCTTAGTGCGTTTTGGGTGCTGTTTGCAATCCTTTTGTTTGGTGGCTTATGGGGGATTCTTGGAATGTTAGTCGGTGTGCCGTTGTTTGCTTTGATCTATCAGATCATTTCGGACATTGTCAATGCCAGACTGGAGCGTCGTAAGATGTCAACGATCACAGATCATTATATGGATCTGAAGGAGATCGTGGCACAGGAAGATGGCATGGTTTACGTCAAGTATACAGAGGATGAGTTATCCGGCAAAGCAAAAAAGCAGGAGAGTGATTTTATGAAAAACCTGCGCCGTATATGGAATGAGAAGAGTGTTTCTGTATTAAAAAAGCAGAAGGGTGATTCTGACAAAACATCTACGGGTAAAGTTTTGGATGATAAAAAAACGGTAGATAAAACGGCAGTAAACACATCGAAGGATGAGAATGATTCTTGACCAAATATAAGAAATATACTATAATTAAATGATTGTTGTGTTGCGAAATATGTTACAGTAGAATATTGCTGCTGTAATGATCGCATGACATATAAGGTGTCTACAGAAATGGAGAGTAACATGATTAAGAGTATGACAGGATTTGGGCGGTATGAGACTGTTACAGATGAATACCGCATTGCAGTAGAGATCAAATCGGTCAATCATCGATATTGCGATCTGAATATTAAGCTGCCTAAGAAATTTAACGAGATAGAAAATACGCTTCGTATGATGATGAAAGAAATTGCTGAGCGTGGCAAGGTAGATGTATATGTAAGTTATGAGGATTACGCAGGCAAAGGAACGCACGTTCACTATCATCCGCAGATTGCCAAAGAGTATGTGAAAGTTGCGGCACAGGTAGCTGAAGAGTTTGAATTGCATAATTCCCTGTCTGCAGAAAGACTCCTTGGATTTGCAGATGTCATTAGCTTGGAAGAAGAGAGCAATGATCTGGAGTCGGTATTTCCAATAGTGACGCAGACTTTGCAAAAGGCAGGCGAACAGTTTATTGCATCGAGAGAGCGGGAAGGTGAACAGTTATATCAGGATATCAAAGGAAAGCTGGCGTATTTGCTCACATTAGTTGCTCAGGTTGAAGAGCGCTCACCACAGATGCTACAGGAACATCGACAGAAATTACTGGAGAAAGTACAGGAGCTGTTGGGTGATCGCAAGATTGATGAAGGAATTTTGGCAACGGAGCTCATCGTCTATGCGGATAAAGTATGTGTAGATGAGGAGACGGTAAGACTACGCAGTCATATTGATGCAATGAGTGAAACACTGGATATGCAGGAGGCTATTGGTCGAAAGCTTGACTTTATTGCGCAGGAAATGAATCGTGAGGCAAATACGATTCTTTCTAAAGCGAATGATAAGGAGCTTTCCGGTATTGCAATCAACTTGAAGACCGAGATTGAGAAGATCCGTGAGCAGATTCAAAATATCGAGTGATATTGTGCGACATGGATAATAAAGAAGGATTTGTATGTTAATTAACATAGGTTTTGGAAATGTAGTAAATATGGACAAAGTCATCAGCATTGTCCGTGCTGATGCAGCACCTGTAAAAAGGATGGTTCAGGTTGCCAGGGATGGAGGAATGGCAGTAGATGCCACTTGTGGCCGTAAGACTAAGTGCGTGTTAGTCATGGATAGCGGTCATATTGTATTATCGGCGTTGCAGCCGGAGACAATTGAAAATCGTGTAACAGATAATCCGAGTGCAGGAGGAAAAGAAGATGACTAAAAAAGGAATACTTACTGTGATTTCTGGTTTTTCGGGCGCAGGTAAAGGTACCATTGTTCGTGAATTAGTGGATCGTTATGGATATGCGGTATCCATTTCAGCAACGACGAGGGATCCGCGTGCCGGTGAGCAGGATGGGGTTCATTATTTTTTCAAAACAAAAGAAGAGTTTGAGCAGATGATCGCTGATGGTGCGTTGATCGAATATGCTTCTTATGTAGATAATTATTATGGAACACCCAAAGATTATGTTATGCAGAAACTGGAACAGGGAATTGATGTAATATTGGAGATAGAAATGCAGGGTGCATTGAAGGTAAAAGAACGTTTTCCGGAAGTGTCCCTGATCTTTATTACACCGCCTGATGCGAAAGTGCTGCGCGAACGTTTGGAGGGACGCGGTACAGAAACACAGGATGTGATTGAAAAGCGGCTTGCCAGAGCAGCACAGGAATGCGCATATATGGATCAATATGATTATATTGTGATCAATGATGATCTTAATGTATGTGTAGAACAGATTCATGGTCTGATTCAGGCACTTCATTGGAAATGCGTAAATCAACAGGGACAAATTGCCAAGATGAAGGGTGAATTTGCAAATAAGGCATAATTTGTTATACTGTAAACGGAAGTATTATAAATGCTTCAATGGAAATGTTTGCAATCTCAATAGTGAGATTTCAATAGATATGATATGCAAGATAGAAAGGGGATTTTTATTATGTTACATCCATCTTACACAGATTTAATGCAGTTGGTAAATAGCGAGGTTGAAAGCGGAGAGGCTCCGGTTGTAAATAGCCGTTATTCTATTGTGTTAGCAACATCAAAACGAGCTCGTCAGTTGATTGATGGCGTTCCGGCAATGAGTCATCCGTCTTGTCCAAAGCCATTGTCTGTGGCCATTGATGAGTTGAATTCATCTAAGATTCATATTTTGAGCGAAGAAGAAGCTGCTGCTGCCAATGCACGCAGAGAAGCTAAAAAGAAAGAGGCAGAGGAAATGGATGAGATGGTCTTTTCTTTGGATGAAGAAGATGATGTAGAAGCGGAAGCAGCAGATACTGCAGATGAGATGTCCGCCGAGGAAGAATAATATAAAATACAGATGAGGGAAGTGAGGTTGTCATGAGCAAGGAAATTGATAGCGAAGAGGTATATGAGGATGATACTCCGGAATTGGAGCAGGCAGATGCCCTAGAGGACTATGATGCTGTAGAGGATGAAAAACAGGCTGCAAAAAATACAGAGGAATCTGATAAAGATACAGAGGCTGCACAGGATGAAGTCTCCAAAAAGAAAAAGATTCGTGGCATTATAGCTGAATTGTGTTTATATGCGGCGATCATTATAGTTTGTGGTGTGTTTGTTCCAAGATATGTTATTCAGCGAACGATTGTTGATGGTAAGTCGATGATGAATACGCTCAAAGATGGAGAAAATTTATTAGCAGAAAAAGTTTCTTATCGTTTCGGAGAACCTAAAAGATTTGATGTTATTGTATTTTATCCGTATGGCAGAGACAATGATGCTTATTATATTAAACGAGTGATCGGTTTACCCGGAGAGACGGTACAGATTAAAGGATCCACAATATATATTGATGGCAAACCATTAAAGGAGAATTACGGCAAAGATCCAATTGACTATGCAGGAATAGCAGAGAAGCCGATCAAGCTTGGTGATGATGAATACTTTGTGCTTGGTGATAATCGTGAGATCAGTCGGGACAGCCGTTATGAAGAGGTGGGTAAAGTCAAACGAAAAAATATCGAAGGACGTGCAGTTTTGCGTATTTATCCATTCAATAAGTTTGGTACATTTCGATAATACAAGTTTAGATCGTTCAAACAGAAGGGATGAGAGATTATGAAAAGAAGGATTAAGGTGTTAGCTGTAATAATGGCGGCTGTTTTGATGGTTTCCGGTGCAGGCAGTACGCTATATGAGAATGGTGTGAAAGCCGATGCAAAGGATACACTGAAATGGAATAGTGCGATAACAAAAGTAAAGGTTAAGAAACGTGTCGCACTTACTGTGAATGTAGAGGCGTCCAAGGTTCAGTGGTCTGTCGCAGGCAAAAATACTGCAACAGCAGATCTTGCTTCGGCTAATGCTTATGCATCTGTTGATCACAATGGAGTCGTGACAGGCAAAAAGATTGGTAACGCAACTATCGTGGCAGTTTATCAAGGTCAGAAGATCAAACGAAAACTCCATATTGCCGGTAAAAAGAAAATTGCATTAGATGCCGGACATCAGTCCCGTGGTGATTCTCGTAAAGAACCGGTAGGACCTGGTTCTTCTGTAAGAAAAGCGCGCGTTGCAGGTGGTGCAACCGGTGTTGCAAGCAGAGTTCCGGAGTATAAATTTACATTGTCTGTAGCCAAACGTCTTCAAAAAGAATTGAAGAAACGCGGCTATGAGGTATATATGGTTCGTACCAAAAATAATGTAAATATCAGTAACAAAAAACGAGCAATGCTTGCTAATAAGAGTGGTGCAGATATTTATATTCGTATACATGGGGACAGTAGTGGTTCCAGAGGAGTAAAAGGTGCCAGCATTTTTTATCCATCGGCTAGAAACCCTTATGTATCAAGGTTGAGTCGATCTTCCAAGCGTTTATCTAAGAAATTATTAAATGCTTATTGCAAAAAGACGGGTATCAAGAAAAGAGGTTGTAGTGGAAGAGATGATCTAACGGGAACCAATTGGAGCAAAATTCCAGTTACTTTAATTGAGTGTGGATTTTTAAGTAATCCGTCTGAGGATCGAAAACTGCAGAATAAAAGTTTCCAAAAGAAAATGGCAGTCGGAATGGCAAATGGCGTTGATGCGTATTTTGGATACTAAAGATTGGGGGCAGTAATTCGATGCAAACGTTAAAAAATCTTATGGAAGACACTGTGTTGGAAAAAATTGACAGCTTATGGCCACAGACAAATTATTGTATGTGCGATCGGTGCAGATTGGATATAGCTTGTTATTCTTTGAACCATCTGCCAACGCGGTATGTGACAACCAATGCAGGAGCGGTGTTACATAAATTTGATTCCTTGACCACGCAGTCGGATGCGGAGATTACAGCATGTGTATACCGTGCGATTCAAATGGTCGGAGAATGCCCAAATCATGAGGTTTTTGAGAGTTCGAATACTGATTCTGATCAAAAAAATTAAAAAAATAAAAAAAATGCTTGCATTTTGTTGGAATATGTTGTATAGTATTTTTTGTTGGCGCGTCAATGAGATGCGCACAATGAGGTCTGTTGGTCAAGCGGCTAAGACGTCGCCCTCTCACGGCGAAAACAGGGGTTC
>ERZ773157.167-NODE-167-length-83168-cov-25.340536_pt1 | contig 83168 bp, 149 predicted proteins | sample MGYA00511480_ERZ773157 | MGnify/ENA primary metagenome ERZ773157 (study PRJEB29015, sample SAMEA2737863) | human gut metagenome | biome: human gut; feature: human-associated habitat; material: faeces | place: China | collected 2012 ... | reverse complement strand
AAGGATACAATCTGTATCCTTTTAAAAGCAGTTCGTAGGGGAATCGAACCCCTGTATGCACTTCAAAAACCGCATAAAATAAGGAGGTTTGAGTACATCATCTTGAAGTGTAAACAAAAGTGTAAACAAATTGTTTACACATCTTATATCGTTAATTTATATCACTCAATTTTAGGGTAGTCATATTAATTTATGGCTACCCTATTTTTTACGTTTTACTTATTTAACTTGACTTCTCTAATTCCGAAGTGCAAATACTCCTTATGATTCTCATCACTTTTCCACTCTTTCATATCGTTGAAATAAGAAATTCTTGCGGTGTCTAAATCATCATATTCTTTCATAACTTTGAATGTGGAATAATTTGTATCAGTTGAAGCTATTGTCTGATATTTACAATCATTTTTCTTTAGTTGTTCTTTCTTTTTTCTTGGTGGCATTATTCTCACCTACTTCCCTGTACTTCCGAAACCACCAAAACCTCTATCTGTATCAGATAATTTATCTACTTCCTTAAATTCGATTGGAACATAAGGTAAAACCACTAACTGTGCAATACGTTCTCCTGGATTAATAAGTCGAGACATATTAGAGTCATTGTGCAAAGCAACAATATATTCTCCACGGTAATCGGAATCACATACACCAGTGCAGTTACTAGGTCTAAGTCCTTCCTTAGTTGCTAACCCTGATCTCGCAAAGATTGCACCAAATGTTCCTTCTGGCAACTCCATTGCTAGTCCAGTTGGGATCTTAATTGTCTCATGTGGTGAAATATAAATTGGTTCTGATATTGCAGCATGTAAATCCATTCCTGCCGAATATTCACTACCTTGCTCTGGAATAATTGCTAAATCATTGAGCTTCTTAATTTTAATTTTTGTTGTCTTCATATCTTGATTTATTCTCCTTCTTTTTACTTAATCACAGCTACTGCCAATGGAATATTGCATATAATATTTACCATTGTTTTCATAAACAGAGCCTCCATAATAACCATATCCATAGATAATATCATCAGACATTTCTGATTTAATGGCTACACTTACGTTTGGCTGTGAATCATAATAGTCGTACTTTTCTTTTGTTATTTCTCTAGTGATTTCTCTCATTTTTATAATTCCTTTCTTAAATAATTAATGTAATTATCCCATTGTCCAATTGAATGAATATATTCTTTACCCTTCAAACCTTTTAGTTTCATATCTGCTTTTATATTCTCCATTGAATTCTTTTTTGTTGCCAATGATTTGATAAAATTATTCGTGTTATGTGTTATGGTTAAAATGTCTTCTCGTGGAATTTTAGCCACTATATGTTTATAAATGTTCAAATCTTTTTCTGGAATCGTATAGCTTGATTTTGGTAGATTTTTGCTTGAAAAAGGACTAATATTAGCTCCGCTAGTTCTTGGTTTTAATAATGGAATAACTTTATCAGAATTTGAATATTTGAAACGGAAGATAACTTCTGAATCTCCTTCTTGTAGATGTGTAATGATTAACGGATCTATTTGTTGTAATGTTTTGATGATGTTATGACCACGCTGCAATGATGGGATATATGCTTCCAATATTGAATTACCATAATAAAAAACTTTATTACCATGTTGGCAATCAATATACACATCTATATCTTCATATATACCATTTAATTTACGATTAAAATCATTTGTATCTGGATTAATTGGTGCACGCAATCGGTATATTCCTTTGAATTTATCTATAAGATAACTCGTATTATTCACCTCTTTTCTTAATCGCAATATAAAACTATTTTGTTATGAGCGAGAGATTGTTGTATGTCAATAACTCTTTGATTTTTTGATCCTCTATAAGCAAGTGTGATATCCCTTTGTTCATCTATATATTCTCCATCAACGAGCACATTACACAATGAAATAATCTCACTGCGTTTCCTATCTTCTTCTTTCTTCTTAAAAAATAATTCATCATCATATATAATATTGGTTGATGCATTAGGTCTTGTTGATAAAATTACTTTGTGTTGTCTGTGAGATTCTGGATAGTTGATAAACACATGATATCCAGTATATAACCAAATAGATTTCTCAGGAAAAAAAATACGGATTTCCTGGACTAATTTGAGGACTTCATCAAGATTATTTTCGTGTAGTGGATCACCACCACTGAAAGTAATGCCTGATACATAGTCTTTAGACAGTTCGTTGAATATCTCTTGTTTTGCTGATTCATCAAATGGAATGCCACTATTAGGATTCCAAGTTTGAGGATTTTGACAATTATAACAATGGTGAGAACAGCCTGAGAGCCATAAAACGACTCTCAAACCGTCACCATTGTTCATATCATCATGTGTAATATTATGATAATTGATATTAACCACATCCTTACATTGAAACTCTATCTGCAATTTCTGCATTCTTAGCTTCGTTATATCTTGTCTCACCATGTACTCTTGTAAATCCCAAGTATCCGTTCATCCTGTCAATTTTAGTAATCATCTTGCTTCCACACTTAGGACAAATATCCATTTCTACTTGCTGATATCCACAATCTTCGCAGTAGCACATAGCAAGATTCACACCTTCGTAAAAACCTTTATCCATTGCTCGAAGAATAAGTGTTTTAATCGCTTCTTTGTTATATCCTAGATTGTATCTGCAATACTGAATCTTTCCACCATTAAATAAATTCCAGAAACGTCCTTCCTTATCCTGCTTTTCGATAGGCGACATCTGCTCCGATACATGACAATGGAATGAATTGCTTACATAAGGCTTGTCAGACACATTCTCAATAATTCCATAAATCTTACGGAACTGTTCAATCTGAAGACCACACAACGATTCAGCAGGAGTGCCATAAATTGCATATAAAATACGGTCTTCCTCTTTAATTCGATTTGTATAATCATTGATATATTGCATAACTTCTAATGCAAACCGTCCGTCTTCACGAATAGATTTACCATTATAAAGTCTTTGCAATTCGTTCAATGCAGTAATTCCATAACTCATAGTCATTGGTGGAAGAATTGTTTTTATCTTATCTGTTGGCTTTAAATTACCACCAAGTAAACCACCTTCACAGAAAGCAACTGGATTTACACTTGCTCTCAATTCACCAATATAATCATATGTTCTTTTATGTAATCCACGGATTAATTCAAGATAGTAATCAAGAACTTCATAGAAATCTTTAGACTCCCTACGAGCCTTTGCAAGAATCATAGGAAGATGAAGAGAAACAACACCAAGATTAAAACGTCCTTCAAATATCGGTTTATCATTTTCGTCTATTGGATGTATACCACCTTTTTCATACCACGGCGATAAGAAAGCTCGGCAGCCCATTGGAGATACCACTTTTCCATATTTCTTATACATTTCTGCAACATATCCATCACCTGTTAATGATAACCAATCTGGATACATTGTCTTACTGCTACAGTCAAGACCAGCATTAAATACATCTGCACTTGGATATTTGTATGAACCATCTCCGTGAAGATTTTTATCATATAAAAATACAATCTTTGGAAATAATACAGGTCGTTTGAATCCATTCTTCCCCTGTCCTTCAGAATGAACTTTAAGAAGTGAAATAGCTGCCATTTTGCCGAACTTGGATGTTGCTAATCCAAGTGTCATCGTGACAAAAGGATAGTCCCCTCGGCTTGATCCGACAGAATTTAACTTCATTTCAATACCCTGCCATCCTTGTTCAAAATCACGCTGAACTTTATTTGTTGAGTTTTTATTTGCAAGTTTATCAATGATAGGATTAAATGCCTTTTCTGCAAATGAGATGTGCAATTCTCTCAGTAATTCTTTAGCATTTTCTTTATATTCATTGACATATTTTTTATATGATTTTTCTGCATATGGTTCAAGAATTTTATCTACTTCTGGAACTGTAAATCCTCCATATTGTTGTGCGGCTGTTGAAAGAATAATATCTCCCATTACATCAAAAGCAGTATCAAGATAATTTGGTTCATTATACCAAATATTACCCATTTCAAAACCGCCCTTCATAACTTCGCCTACTCTAAACAAATCACAATTAAATGTATCGAGTCTTGCACTTCTATCGTGAATATAGATATATCCATCTTTTGCAGCTTGTTTTTCATCGTGAGTTAAAAAGAACTTCTTATATAATTCTCCACTTAATTCATTATAAATAAGACTTCTTTTTGTTGCTACCAATGCCGAGTCTGTATTAGCGTTACTTTTATCTCCAATATATCTAATAGACTGACTGCGTTCGTATACCTTGTCCATCATATGTACAAAGTCTTTTTTGTAGTTTCTGTATTCTTTATACATTTTTGCAACTGTTGGAAAATCTTCTTCCAAAACAGATTCTACAATGTTATGCATATCGTAAATTTCAATATCTGTATCTTCATCGTAACTTTCATCTATTTTTGCTAATACATCGTTTAAAATCTGTGCATAATCATTGTCTGACAACTCATACATGGCACGTCTAGCAGCTTTGTTACAAGCATCAATGATCTTCTGCTCATTATAAGGTTCTATAGTACCATCTTTTTTTATTACATTGTACAAATTTTATCTCCTTTCTCGATTTCATAAGAAATCAACCTTTCCTTATCTAATACATTCTTGCCCATTAGGACATCTTCTTAAATTTAATCTCCAAGAACGTATAGGATCATCACTATCATCCCATACATCTTGGAAGCTACTAATTGTAAATTCATTATCACCATGCGTAGCATATATAAATCCGTTAGGTAGTCTAAGTAACTGCTGCGCTAACTCGTGACTCATCATCTATAGTTTTATTCTCTCCTTTCATCAAAAATTGTTTAATGTCTTGCCAATTTTTTGCACGGAAACCTGTCCAGTTTTTATTCCACTCATACACATCACCATAACAAATATTAACTAATGCATTACTTGTGATTAAATTTTTCATATTATCATCAATCAACACACCTGTTGACATATCAATAGATGATTTATCAAAATGTTCTTTTGAATTTACACCGATAAATTTACAGAATGGCAGATGCTTTTGAATCCATACTTCCTTTGCTTTGAGATTTGGTGAATACCCTAAAGAAACAATTGTAATATTATAGAAATCTTTGAGTTCATTTAACACCTCATATGCCCAATCCATATAAGTTAGTTTGTTAAAGAAACGAGGTGTATTAAAATATGTATTGATTACATCTGGTGTTGTACAATTACACTCTTGAAAGTCCCAAGTCTCAACTTCCCACCATTTAACGGGATGAAAAGTTTTATAATATTTAAAATCCTCATTGTAGAGTTCGCATATACTGGCGATAGTGTTTACGATCGTTGAATCAAAATCAACAAAGAGATCCTTTTTCATCTATCTCCTTTCTTGAACCAATCCACATGTATATTCCTCTCCTAATGCTTTAGGCATATCAAACTGTTTACCACATTTAATACATTCACAATAATATACACGAGAATTAGGATCACATTTAATAATTTTATACTTTTTATGTCTACATAGTGTCTTAAACACTTCACATCTCTCCTAATCTTTATATTTTTCTAATTGAATAATTCTCTGAACTTCTTCAATTGCATCTGATAATTTACCAGAGTTATTTATAATGTAAGAATAGTTCACTCCCGGATAAAACTTCATAAATTCCTGTTCTTCCTTCTTAAAATTAGCAAACCAGTCATCATAATTATCACGCCTCTTAGCTCTCTTCATCAGCGTATCATTATCACATCGAATCCAAATATCTATTAATCTAAGATTGGGAATATTTTTTGTTTTGTCTAGCAATTCGGCAAATCCACTTGGATTAATTACATAAAAATCATTATTCATCAACTGTTGCTTTGTCGCAAAGCTACAATACCCAACTCGTTCAGTATAAGCCACCATATCGGCTCTATATTTATCAACTTCTGAATCGGAGATAAAAGTATGCCCACAATTATCTCCTACTTCATTGCTTCTTCGTGGACGAGTTGTATATGACTGCAAGATATTCATATTTAGATTCTTTGCTACGGCATCAACAATAGTTGTCTTTCCTGATGCCGTTCTTCCAATTATACAGTAAACCTTATGAGTCATATTTTTCCTCCTTCCTTACCAATCTGTCGCAATATCAACTTGTGTTGGATTTTCATCTGCAAATCCGCCTGTATCAAGGACAATACCTGTACCAAGCGATGTCTCAACTGTTGATCCTCTTGGGTGCACGTCTAAATTAGCTGCTACAATAACATAATCACCATACATTTTTACACCATCTTCACGAACCCAATACTCACCTGGGATACCTGCTGCTTGAGCATTCGATACCACCTGATCCATGTTTAGATTATAATATGTTTCTTTTTGCTCTCCATGATAATTCACTCCACCAGATGCGGTTAATCCTGAAGTGCTATAATACTGCTGGGATGATTGTGTTGGAGTAGGCGAACTGACATACTCTTCATGTATTTCTTCAATCTCAATTTTGTCAGGTATAACCATTACCACACCATTCTCTTTCATAAGTTCTCTATCATTGTGTAGGTCAATTGGCACAGTCAAAGTAGAATCTGTCTCAGTTGCATCTGATTCAGTAGCATCACTTACTGTTGCAACTGAATTGAATTCTTGTTTGTATAAACTTAATTCGTGTTCATATTCTCCACACTTCTGACGTAGTTCAATAATTTCTTTGTTCTGTTGTACAAAGCAAATGAAAATGATAGCCATAATAATGAGACAACACATCTCATAAGCATAAGTTAATAAATTTACGTGTTTCGTTGAAATAATAACCAACTCCTTTGTATGAAATATTTGATGGAAACCATCTATAGATATATTCTCTGAAAAATGAAAAAATAATTAAAATTAACAAGACAACATTATAATAAGATCTTCTTCTGTGATTACAGGGACTCCTAATTCATGTGCTTTCTTAGACTTGGACGAACCAGCGTCCTCATTGCAGACAAGAAACGATGTGTTTTTAGATACACTACCAGTAACCTTACCACCACAATCTTCTATTGCTTTCTTTACCTTATCTCGATTTTCGAATTTATGTAGAGAACCTGTGATAACAAATGTTTTACCATTCAAGGATGTATTAGATAGTATTGTCTTTTCTTTTGTTGTGAATGTAAATTCTTTTGATAACTCCCAAATATCAGAACAATGCTCATTAAAATAGTTATTTAATGAATTAATTAGCGCATTGCCGACACCAGGCAAGTATTTGAAATGTTCTGCACCACCTACTGCCATTTGCTTCATCCAAATGCCAAACTCATAGTCAACCGATTCCGCAATCATTTTACTTGCAGACTTACCTAATAATTGGATTGATAATGAATTTAAGAAATGATCGAGATCAACAGATCGAGATTTTTCAATAGATAAAAGAAGTTTTTCAACTGACTTTTTGCCAAAACCATCTAAAGATTCCATTTCTTTTTCATGATCTGATAGATGATAAATATCCTGAATTGAATTTAGCCATCCAAGATTGATGAATTTTTCTATTGTAGATTCTGAAAGCCCATCAATGTTGAGTGCGTTTTTACTAGCCGCATGTGTAAGTTTGCCAAGTAATTTACCTTTACAATTTTCGTTAGTGCAGTAAAGAACTTCTGAATCATTATCCTTGACAATTTTTGTTGGATGATTACAAATAGGACATCTATCAGGAATATGAATATAAGTCTTTTTACTATCATTGTCTTGTTCTGCCCATCTAATTTGTGGAATTATGAGGTTTGCCTTAAATACGCCAATATGCTGACCAATCCAAGGCTTATCCATAATTTCTTTCATTACTGAAATGTTGTGTAATGATGCTCTTTCAACAATTGTCTGTTCTATTTCTATAGGATTGAACACAGCAGTTGGACATAAACTTCCTGTCTTACCCATCGTCCATTCAATGTCTACTAACTCTGTTTCTACTGAATCATTAAATATTTTATAAGCGATCCCATTTCTGAAATGGTGATTTGTATTTCCAAGAGACTTTCCATATTCAACATCATCAAACTTAAATACCACACCATCTTGAGGAAGATTATATTCTTTTGCAATATTAATAAAATTGTCAATACAAATTTGTAATTCACTAAAATTATCTACAGATACGTCACAACATGGGACTACATCAAATCCAAGTATTTGAGCGTTTAATAATCTTAAATAAAATGAATTATTATTATCTCCTTCTACAACTTCCCAAGCATACCAAGATAATTTTCTATCTTTTACAACCGATGTATCAAGACTTGATAATGTACCTGCCGCTAAATTACGGCTATTCTTATATTCACCGTTTTTGTTTATCTCAGTAAAATTATCTAACTTGATTAATGCTTCGCCATCAATTACATAAGTTCCTTCTTTATTAATATGTAATGGAACGTTGCTGAATTGTTTCACATGTTCTGTAATATCAGATCCGACTGTGCCATTCCCTCTGGATTCTGCTAGAAGTAAATCACCATCTTTATAAGTAAGACGCACTGTTAATCCATCAAGCTTTACAGAAGCCACAAGATTATGATTATTTGCAAACTTCATAATTTCTTCTACACTATGACACTTTTCAAGTGATAACATTGGTGTTTTATGAGTGACTTCTTTTATATTGTCTAATACTGTTGCACCGACATTATGTGTTGGACTATTTGATAATATAATGCCTGTTTCTTTTTCCCACTGTTTTAGTTCTTCTAACTTCTGGTCAAACTCAGCATCACTCATAATAGGCTGTCCAGTGTTGTAATAAGCTTTGGAAGCTTTGTTAAGCTCTCTTACTCTTGCTGCTATATCGAATTTATCCATTTGCTTCCTCCTTTTCTCCGCAATATTCTTTTAAGTATGTAAGCATCTCTGATTCTTCTGGAAAGAACGGATCTCGTTTCTTTTCGTTCTGTACCCAACCTAAAAAGTTCATCCAAAACTGTCCTACTCGCCAATCAGGCATATATGTCATGTGTAATCGGGTTATTTCGTTGTAAAAGTTATATAATCTATTTGGATTTCTAATATTAATCACCTTCCTTATTTATTTCTAATCTCACAATATCAATTGCTCTTTCATATGCATCTTTTAATCCTTCTGCATAATCTATGCTGCAACTGCTAACAATTCCGTATCGTCTTTTTAACTGTACTATAACATTATCCACATTATAGACAGTTGGTTGCTTTTTAATTACACCAATCAAGTGTTGACGTTCATAAAACATATCCATAAAACCGTTCTTTTCTGCATAGTTTCTGTCTCTTATCATCAGTTCAATTAATTTATCTGCATCAATCAATCTCATTCCATGTCCTCCTTTCATAAAAAGAAATGAACATTTACTTATGTACTTCATAAAACCATTCATTGTATAAATCATATCTATTTTGAATATTAAGCCAATTAATTTCCTTATTATTATCCTTTGCCCATTTAATAAAATCAGTAATCTTTCCACAACAACCAAACTCAGGGCAACCTGCACGATAAATACAATGAGGAACTAACACATCTGATTCATAAGGATGTGTCTTATGTAATTCAATTTTGAAGTCTTCTGCCAATTCAACTGCTTCTGGTGTAGCATTGCCACACAATCTTTTTCTCCAACTATCAATAAGATTTTGCATATTAGCATAACCATCAAAATCGACCAATGCATCTTGTGGTTTCTTACCTCGTGGAGTATCATCAACCAATCTATCGTCTCTTTGTGAGCTAATAAATTTTTCAAATTTATGTCTCGACCACTCTGTACTCAACCAGTAATAAATATTCTTCCAAGACCAATCAAATTCAAGTAATCTAATTGGCGAATGTTCAGATATAAGCAACTTCTTTTTAAAAGTATCTGTTGCTTCGTTCTCTGTAAAATCTTTATTATCCGTGGTTCTACAATGATTTTTTACTCTCTTCCAATCATCACCGAACCAATTAAAAATTGTTTTCAAATTTTTATTCTCCTATTCTGACTTCTAATGAAAGTCCAATTTACTTGGAAACTTCATCTCAAATTTTGCCATTATTTATTCTCTTTTTGCTTGTGAAATAATAAGCGAATTGTTTTAAGAAATATTCTGAATATTATTAAAAAACGTGATAAATAATTACCAATCATCTCCTACAAGAATATCTATACAGTTATTTTTATTATGTGTTGAAAATCTTTCATAACCAAGAACCGTAAAATTATCATTGTATGAGTCGCCATCTAACGGTTTGATTGTGCTGTCCGTCCAATTAAATACACCACAAAATCCAACAATATCTTTAGTCCCATTTTTATCCGAAAATATGTGTGTAGAATGTAACTGTACACAATCAAAATTTTCATTTTTAAATAATTCTTTAAATGATATTGGAGTGCTCAATACTGTAAATTTATTATATCTGTCTGAATTTTTAATAATTTCTTTTAACTCGTTCATAAAATTCTCCTTATGAAAATTTAGTTTACTGTAGATTTATTTATTATTTTCTACTAAATTTTTAACGTATTTACAGTTGTCATCGTATGTAATGTTGATTCCTTTCTTCTGAAAAATTTTCAAGTCATTTACTCTGTAATCAGCTATACGATACCAACCATTATCAGGGTTAAATCCATCACTAAAAACATGTTTTGTATTGAATCTACCTTCACACTTATATAGTCCTTCCATACATCCATGACCATATACATTGATATCAATTAAATTATCTTCTCTTTCTTTGCACATATATCTTATTCCCATATGTTTCCTCCTAATCTCCACATGAAATAATGGCTTCTTGTTATTCTCCAATCCATTGTGCAATTTTTTCATCAATATATTTACTGTAATCTACTCCTGGAAATCTTGTACCCTTGCACACAAATGGACATAATTTGTTATTATCTTTCTTCATTATATGAAATGTGACATCCATATTCGTTGGTTCAAGATTACAGTGTGTCGTCACTCCATATTTTCTCTGTACTTTTGATGTATATGGGCATTCATAACAATGCATAATTACCTCCAATCTTCCAAAGAAACTGTCGTTTCATTCGGTTCTTAAAAATCACTTATTTCCATATCAATCGCCCAAAACCCTTGATTTATAAGGCTTTCAGAGCATTGATTTTTATAAAATTCGGCAAATCCTTAAAAATGCCGTATTTTACTCAATTTTTGACGGTTTTCAAATTTTCATGCCTTGAAACCCTTGATTTTACTAGGTTTACAGACCGCATGAAATCCGTCTTTCATTGGCTTTTGAAGTCTCTGAAACGCCCTATTTATGGGCATTCCAAAAATCCTCTATTATATTATTCTCTTAAAATACTAACTTTGGATGAGCTGTGTCATATAAACACTGCTGTAAGTGAGTCTGTTTCTTACTTACACCCTCTTTACTGATAGCCATTCTCAAAGCACCAGTTTGAGCAACCAAATCACATTTTTTCTTTGCTCTTGTAATTCCTGTATATAATAATTCTCTTGTTAAAAGGGAATATGATGAAAAATCAATGCCGAAAATAACATGATCGAACTGAGAACCTTGAGACTTGTGAACTGTAATCGCATAACCAAGTTCAATACTATTAACTTGTGTTCCTTCTACGTATACCTCTCCAATACCCATAAATGAAATAAGCACTGCTTTATCTTCTGGGAATACCTTTTTAATAATACCAAGATTACCATTAAAGATAGGTGAATTAGTTTTGTATGTATTCTGTGTATTGATAACTTTGTCTCCTTCTCGAAGAATTGTTACTTTGCCCTGTGATACAACCTCAATCTGTTCTTTATTGTCGTCTTCTGGATTATATAAATCCTGAATCGTATTATTGATGTTATAAGTGCAAGCATCACCTTGTTTCTTAACAGGAACAAGTATCTGAGTTTCCATAACATTGAAATTCTCTGTGTTCATTGCTTCTGAAAATCTCTGCATTATTTTATAGAAAGTATTACTCTTATCTGAATAACAATCTAATGATAAATCCTGCAATTCTCCTCTTGTCTCTGTACCAACCCAGTCTTTTTCTACAATCTGTATTCCTTTACGAATACGTCTTGCTTCTGTAACAATGGCTGATGCTGCTGCTTGTCTATGTACTTGACTAAGATATACCGTAGGAATCTCAGGAGAATTGATCATATCAAACGCAATGTTGCCACACCCAATTGACTCTAACTGTCCCATATCTCCAAGACAGATAAGCTTTGCACCTGAAGGAATTGCTCTTAAAAGATAATAGAAAAGATAAGCATCAACCATTGAAATCTCATCTACGATTACAATGTCAACATCCAACGGGTTTTCATCATGATATGTAAAACCATTCTTCCCCCCATCATCAGTACAAGGATATTTAAGCAATCTATGAATTGTATATCCTTCTTCTCCTGTGATTTCAGCCATTCGAGAACTTGCACGACCAGATAAAGCACATTGTACATATACATAATCTTTCAATGCTTCAAGGAAAGCAGACACGGATGAACTCTTACCTGTTCCAGCTTCACCATGAATAACAACTACATTGTTTTCAAGTGCTTCTTTTACACCCATTCGCTGTTCTTCCGTAAACTGCCAACCATTCTTATGCTCGACATGCTTGATTGTATCTTCCCAATCGCCATATGTAATCTCTGATTTTGCATCTCTTAATCGGATTAATTCTTTGGCAATTTTATCTTCAATATTGTAGAATTTTCTAAGACCAATCTGTGTCTTATCTTCATTCCACCATAGCTCATCACCCATATCATGAATTGCTTCTGTAATATTCATATCGGGAACATCTTCGCCAAGTTCATCAATAATTGCCCCCATTAACTCATCAGGTGTAATCCATGAACAACCATCCTGACCAGAATCTTCAAGATATTTGTAGATAAAAGCACTAATACGTTGAGAACAAAATTCTTCCATTCCACTATCAAGTGCTATTTTATCTGCTGTTTTCCAACCGATGCCTTTTACTTCATTACATAAGATATATGGATTATTTTTAACCTTTTCAACAACTAAATCAGGTGAGTTATATCGTTCCATCAATCTATTCACCATATTGTTTGTCAAATTGTATTGCTCCAACTCTGAGAAGATTTTTGCTAAATGGATATTCCGATTAAATCTTTCAATCCATCGTGCAGCCGTGTCTAATCCACAACCTCTGACCTTTACTAAATCTTCTGCTTTGTTATTCTTCAAAGAATCAAACGGATCATCCAATGCATCGTACATATTTTCAATCTGAAGTGGGGTGAACAAAGTGGACAAGAATTTCTTCTGTCCAACTTTGTCATTCTCATTAAAGGTAATGGCACTATAGATTGATATGATATTGTATTGTCCTCCCCATTTGGGATCTTCTACATAATCTGCTACTAATACGTATGGATTGCCTTCAACCAACTGTGGCATTGTACCTTTGATTATGATTTGATTGAATTTGTCGGTCTTAGGTTTACCCTCTTTGACCTTATCTACTGAGACAACAGCAATTCCAAATTCATTTTTATAAAATCGTATTGTCTCTACACTACATATAATTTTTATTCTATTTTCTGATGCCATTAGTCCTCACTTTCCTTTTAATCAACTTTTGTTCTTTCAGATTGAAGTAGCAATGTGCCATCTGAATGTATCTCTTGAACTTTGTTTACTGTATGCTGGTAAATTGTGTCTTTATAAATCATTGGTCTAAAACTATCGTCTCTTCTGATTCCTGCCACAACAATCTTTGAACCTCTACTTAACCAGCTTCTTTCAAGTACGGTCTTCTTATCACTATTCGGATCAAGCTTTGCTGAAATTTGTTTATTATAAAATGCATAATGACCTTTATTAAGCTTCACATGTACTGCACCATACTTTGTAAGAAGTGTAACCATACAATGCAAATTATCAGCATTGATAATTGTTCCTGCTATTCTTGAAATCTTAAATTTAGGCATTTTCTTTGGTGAACCATCAATATAGCGAGTGTAATAATCGTAAGGTTCTGGTTCTTCTGGTAAATCGAAGAAATTAACTATGCCATATAGTTCTTCATTAATATTCTCCAATTCATGCTCACCATCATAGAAACTTAATGCTTGCATAGACCAAGAAGGTAATGTACCATCAGCATATTGATTCCAAACAGTTTTAAATAAAGCTTCATTATAGAGATTTAATGTATCAGTATTGTCAAACCAATCCTTTAATGGCTGAATGTATTTATCAACCTCTTTAGTAAACAATTTTTCTGATACGATATAATATTCTCCTTTGATTTTAACTACTGAGTCTTCTGTGAAATGTTCCTTGAAGAAAGGCTGAGAATTGTTGTCGAGAATATAATAACCATCATGATATCCTCTTTTTGGTACTTTCTTTCCTTCATCTATATGCTTTTCATACAATCCTTCATCATCTAAAACATATTTTTTGAAATTAACCATACGTTTTGCTAAATCTAATGATTCAGGAATAATACCCAATTCTGTCATTTTTGCGAACTGTTGCATTGTAATTTTGTCACTTGGAGTAAAAGCATAGTTTTTTAAATACCAACGCATTGTTTCTTTTCTATCTGATGAGTGCAATTCTGTAAAGCAACCAGCTTTAATTAATTGAACCATTTTTGACTTGGTAATAAGCTTTGTATCAAGCATTTTACGAGCGAAATCTTCCATAGAATTAAATGGTCTGTTCTGAATAATTGCTTGTACAATATCATCTCCTATACCATTGATACCCTTTAGTCCAAAAATGATACGATTGTTCTCAACATCTGCTTTAAAACCAAAGTCTGCTGAGTTGATAAGTGGAAGTTCTACTTTAACATTCTCTTTTTGAACAGCAGCTATTGCTATTGCCATCTTTCCATAATTGGTAGAATCACCTGCATTTTCATCTACTGCGCCAGAATCTACAATTAAATTCGCTGTCTGCCAATAAATCGGGCTGTATTTATAACACAAATTCAGCTCTTGAAGACCTATAATCGAGTAGGCTAGTGTATGACTTTTATTGAATCCATACCCTCGCTGGGTGCAAATAAGCACATTCCACACATAGTTCGTTAAATTCTTTGATAAATGCTTCTCTTTCGCATTAGCAAAGAATTCTTCTTGTAATTGCAAGAACTCTTTTGGCTTCTTCTTTGCGACTGCTTTTCTTAATCTATCGCCCCAAGCTAATGAGAAACCACCAATCTTCGGATGCATTGTCAAAAGTACCAAATACTCCTGGGCTTCACAGATACCAAATGATACTCCAATAATATCTTTCAGAATATCTTGTTCTTCTTGTGTCAGACCATATTCAGTCATTTCATCATACCAATACTGAATATTTTCTCTAAAACGAGCATATTTCTGTAATGGTGTTTCAGCACCTTTTTCCTGTGCCATAAGTCGCAATACTGAGTTAATGGTTGCTAATTCATCGACAGAAGCAGGTTTTGCTAATGCAACTGCCTGTACGCCACTCTCTTTCTCCATCTGAAAGAATGACATTACTTTGTGATTCCAAAGCATTTCCCACATATCTTTAGCATTACGTTCCAAAGTATATACACCAATATATTTTTCATAAGTAGCTTTCAATGAACCTTGCCACTCTATTACATTATTCTCCAAAAGCAGTTCCAACTCTGCTTGCATTTTATCCAAAGCATCAATACAAAGCAGATCGACTTTAATAAGAGAACAATCTTCACACATATGTAAATCAAACTGAGTAATAACATCACCTGAATTTGTTTTCATAAGTGCCGTTGTATCTGTAAATGGTCTATCAACTAAGATAATTCCACCTGCATGTGAACCTACACCATTGACAAGTCCTTCTATCTTCTGTGCAGCTTCCCATAATTCAGGATATTTATTCATTTCTGTAACAAATTCTTGTACAGGTGGGTTATCATCATCACCATAATACATTTGTGATAAAGTTCTTAATTGACCTCTATCAGCTACAATCAATGAACTAATATACTGAGCTATATCATTATCTATCTTCAAACCACGAGCTGCCGTTAAGATAGCACTTCTACTCTTTTCAGTTGATAGCGTCATAACCTTACTAACTCTATCTTCTCCATATGTATCTTTCATAGCCTGAATAACCGCTTCACGCTTTGAACCGCATATATCAATATCAATATCCAAAACAGAAGCACGTTCTGGATTCAAGAATCTCCAAGGATACGTCTTTGTTTTTTCTCTTAATGGATTAATCTGTGTGATACCAAGAATATTTAATAGACAGAAACCTACACCAGAACCTCGACCAGCCCCTACTAATGTACCTGCACTCCAAGCAATCTGTACATCAATAGCAATCTGAAGAAGATATTTAGACCAACGAACCTTCATTTTTTCGGATGAATCCTTTATATAATGAAGACATTCGTTTATTTTTTCATAAGCTTCGTCTGTTTGGTAATAAGGATCTGTGTCAATATAAGCAACAATATCTCTTACTAAATGCCTATCACAATCGTATTCAGAATGATAAAACTCACTTAATAAAGGAATTTGATTCTTAAACTTTTCATACAATTCTTTGTTTGGTTCAGAAGTATTTAATGGAATGTACGGAATATCGAGGTCTTTTGTGAGTTTGTAATACTCTGCTTTTTCATATATAAGCATTGTATTGTCTAATCCCTTTTGAACTACATCGTGACCATAGTATTCGTCCATATACTCATGAATTTCATCTTCACTCATGATATAAGTGGTAGAATAAAAATCATCTACTTCTCTGTCGCCCTCTTGAGACTCCAAAAAGATTTTATGTATCTGTCTATCTTCTTTTTTAAGATAATGAGCATCCGTTGTAATGATATATGGTGTACCTGTCTCTTCTGATAACTGAATTAACTTGTGATTGACATAGATTTGTTCCATCATATGAGAAGGTTGCAACTCTAAAAAGAAGTATCCTTCACCAAATATCTCATTCATATATGCAATCCAATCTTTACAAGATTGCCATATTTTTTCATATTCCTTTGGATTTGCTCTTTCTAAATCCTGAAACTGTAAAAGTCTATGTGGTAATGCTCCCCCAAGGCAAGCCGAGCTTCCGATAATATCTCCTTTATAGTTTGCCATCATTTCTTCAAGATCACTATAATAGGTAGGAACTCGCATCATGACATGCATAAAAGAGTTCTTAGTCCAAGCTTTTGTACTTAATTCTCTAATGCCTTGATGCCCATGAGCATTTAATGCCACTAAAATAAAATGAGGATATCTATTATTAAATTTATTCTCGGCAGTTACATCTTCTGTACACAAATATATCTCATTACCAAGAACAACTTTAAAATTCTCCCATCCTTCTAAATCCTTGTGACTATCATAGTATTTAAGTGCATCTAAAGAGGAAGTGATAGACTCATGTTCCGTAAAGCAAATGCCAGCATGACCTAATGAGTGAGCATACTTAATCATTTCAGGCACTTTATTTATAGAATCTCGAAGTCTTAAATTACTTCCCTCTGCACTATGGTTATGTACTCCAAAAAAACTCACTCAAATCCTCCTCTTATAACTGTTTTAATAAACTTCTAACTGGTTCTCTTCCATAATTCTCTTTCAACCAATCAATGTATCCTTTATCCTTTTGTGCTACTTCCACAAGACGTTCATCCTTATACTTACCAAAATTCAACACATAAGTATCTAAAGGTGGTAACTCAGGTTTCTTCCACTCATCGAACTCCATGTCTAACGGCTTTCGTGAAGCAAGATAATCAGCCAAATGAACAATCTCCTGATATTTATTTGATGGTTTTGGAAGCACAATTCCAGCATCTTTTGGTTTGTTTGAGGTTGTCCATTGCCCCATATGAGATTCAATCGCATTAGCAATCAGCTCAATTTCTTCATCTGAAATAACTGCATCTTCTTTATGCTTTCTAACCGCTTCTGCCATTAACAACGGATGATCAAATACTGTAAACACTTCTTTTACATCATCACTTGCACCTGATTTTCTACCATCATGCACCAAACCAGCGCATCTTAATAAGTCTCTTTCTCTGTCAGTGAATTTGTTCTGATACTGCTCAAGACTGAAAAACCAATTGAGGAATCGTACAACTGCAATACTGTGTCGCATTAATCCACCATCGCCCAATGCATATGCAGGATGGTACTTGCCCGTAGACGAGGCAGGTACTTCCCACCAATACAAAGGAAGTTCTGACACCAAGAGTTTACAGAAATCTTTAATATCTTCATTTTCAAACGAGTCGTAAATAGGCTCGATCATTTTCAACTTTTCTTCTGTCATTAAAATACCAACTTTCTTTTCTTCTCTGTATTATTATTCTCCAAAGCATTCCACTTTTTATTGACTTCAAATGTCTTTTGAGTTGGTGTCCACTTTGAATAATATTCACATTCATTTTTATAAATAGTTGCTTCTGGATTTGTTGTGCAGAACGTGCACCAATGACATAATGGCGTGGGCTTCGGAATAAACAGAATTTTATTCTCACTTGCTTCAATATCACCAAACACTTTATCAAGTGCTTTGATTAAACGTTTTTCCCATCCTTTTGTAAGAGCATATTGTTCATCATCTATAAGGATGAATCTATACTGCGATTCAATAGGTAATTCACCAAACTCGTTTAAAATTGCCAAAGCATAAATTCCAAACTGTAATGAGGTTGCTAATTTACTCTGATCGTATATTTTCTTGGAAGTCTTATAATCAACCGTTCTATACTGACCATCTTTTACATCAATTCGGTCAATAAAACCTTTTAAAATAACTTTGTTATCCCATACAAATTCAAAAGGTTTTTCAAAATATGTAGGCTGCCAAGTAGTATCTTCCATTTCTTCGTGTAACACTTTATCAAATAGTTTTATTTTTTCTTCATATGAAGCACCACTCGCATTATCTGCTTCGTGCCATACTTCAAAATATTTTCTTCTTAGCTGTGCTACACCTAATAATTCTTCTTTTGTTTTTTCGTCTGTTTCGGTCACTCCATTCTGTAGAATATTATTTAACTTGTCATAATCTACTGCTTGACCAGAAGCAATCATCCTGCCCTTCTGTTCCAAAACATAATGACACAGACTACCCAACTCAAGTGCAATTGAAGTATCCTGTGAATACTTCTTATCCATATATTTAAACTTATACTGAAGAGGACAGTTTTTAAAAACCTCAATTTTACTATATGAAAATGTAGGTAAACCTTTGTCCTTATCAGTTACAGGTCTTACTCTATCTTTTAATTCTTGCAATTACTTCTCCTTCTTTGATTCTTTCAACACTCTATTAACTTCATCCATTGTGATAACAATCTTCTCATCTAATAATTCCAACAATGTTTCTTTCCCCATATCTGTAGGACTGGCTTTATAAGGCAATCTATTCTCACTGTCTAACAACAAACAAACTTTGCAATATGGCACTAATCCTGCTACTTTTTTTACAAGTTTGTTATAATAAATCTCTGCCTCGAAAGAATGTGCATCCTGGTATTCTCTATCAAAAGCCACAATCACTTCTTCACATTTGAGATATTGCAATAATAATTTTTGCTGAGTGACAGTAATATTACTTCCGCAAGTTGCTACTGCAAATGAATCTTCTCCAAAGTACGAATAATTTTGCATACATCCTTTTTCTGACTCAAGCAGCATTGCTTTTCGTATTGATTTAATTTTGTTTTGGGTAACATTGATTCCATATAGATTTGAACCTAATTGATGACTAAGAAACTTCCCACTTATTTGAAGCGGAACATACTTTCCTACTCTTTCAATATCAGATTCATCAAGATAGCGACCTCTAATTCCAATCAACCGATTATCTTTGTCTCGATGTGGAATTACGATTTGATTGGTCAATCCATAATAACCAATCTCATACCTGCTCAAAGCTTCACGAGAAATGTTGTCATTTAACCAATCTTCATGAGGTGCATAATAGAATGTGTCTAAGATATTTTCACTAATTTCAGACAATGTAGGTACTTCACGTTTATTCTTTTTTACTGACTTCAAACGATTAATCCATTCAAAATCATTAATACGATTCTTTTCTTTCTCAATCTCATCAGCACTTGTAACAGCCAACTTTCCTGTAAGTTGCCCAATAAAATGTAACGCTTTATACCATGTAACTGTCTTTCCTTTTACTCTATTGGCTCTAATTACTAATTCAACAACGTTAAAACTATCTGAACATTTAGAGTAACAATGAAAAGTTCTTCCTTTGTACCCTTTATCCTCGTTTGGTTCGTGATAATAATACAATTTCCACGAATCTGATCCGTGACATACCGACTGGAATATTAAATCACCATTACTATCTGTTTTTGGATAACTAGAGCCAAAATAAGTAACAATTTTTATTATATCTTCCTTTGTAAGTGAGTTAAGAATTGCATCCTTGTCTAAATACATACCCTCACCTCACTTACCAATTTCCCCAACTCTTCTTATCAGTTGGTTCTTCTTCCTGTTCTTCATCAATCGGATTATCAGGTACTTGAGATAGTAATACAGAATGTTCCTTAATCTTCTCTTCTACCTGCTCAATCTTTGTAAAATCCATATCAATTAACTCAAAATCATAATTCGTTACAAACAAACACTGTTCTGTCATAGTACCCAAATCAATTTTTGTCCAAATAATGATTCGTGTTAATCTTCCTCGTCTGACTTTGTATACCCAATGACACATATTAGGCACAGGCATATTAACCATTTTATGTAACACTGATTCGATTTTCTTTTTCTCCGCTTTGGTGGGAGCCATTGAAATAACACCCATATCCAATTTATTCGCTAATGCTTTTGAACCAGCTAACAAATTCTGATCCTTATACTGTGCATTTTGTGCTTCACCATTTAACTGAGAAGCAGTATAAATAAACACATCTAACTGTTGAGCAATCGTCTTTAATTCAGTTGCAAATACCAATAATAACTGATGCTCTTTCAATCCCATTCCAGATTTACTATTTACTTCTGCCATTAAACGTAATGAGGTATGAATATAGTCAAAGAAAAAATACCTAACAGAAAATTCTCTGTTGTATTTTTTTATCTGGTTTTTAATGTCTTCAATGGAAAAGTCAGGAATATGTACGATATATAATGGACTAGATTCGATATAAGAAATGGCTTGTTGAACTCTTTCTAATTCTCCTTGCTCATATGTACCATATAGAATATGTTCCTCATTTACTTTACTAACGGCTGCAATTAATAATGTCTGTATTTCATCTACTGGCATCTCAGTTGAGAAAATAGTAGTTGGCTCACAATTTCCTGTATACACATACTGCTTTGATACAACATCATAAAAATACGGAACTGCAATTTTACAAGCATCACCAGCAGCCATACGAGTTTTACCACCACCTTGAGGACACGATCTCATAAATAAACATCCGAATCTCGCACCTCTTGATACAGTATTCAATCCCTCGTTATTCAAAGCTAAACCAACATCAGGAACTTCCATCAATTCATTTACCAAATCTGTCATACCGTCACCAGCTTGAACATCTGTACTTAATGTATTGGTACAATATTTCATATTGGGATTAATAACAAATGTTGCTTCAACCATTTCAATAATGTCTTGCTCAGTATAATTGTCAAACTTAATTTGTTCAGCTTCCATTTTTGAGGTATCTGCAATGGTACTGTCAAAAATAAATCTTGTATCAAGACCTTTTTGCTCATAATATCTAAGCAATGCGTATTTTCTTAATCTGTGATAATAATAATCATAGTTCTCAATGGTAGCCATATCTCTTGCATTTGAAAGATATTCTATACCTTGATTCTCCTGAAAAATTGAATACTGCTCTTTGTAATTGCTTAGATATGAATCTATACTAAATTCATCAATTGTGGTGCAACCTTGCATATGTAGATTGTAAATTGCAACAAATAACAATTCATAGAAGTTTTCTGTATTAAAATCAGTTCTATCTAATGGTCTATCAATATCATCTATTAAGGAAGAATCTTGTATTAAACAACCAATCGTATTCAAATATGCTCTTTTATCTACAAGTCCTTCATGTGCCATTATTTCACCTCTTTCCCAATTGACTGAATATCAATCTGTTTTATTTTTCTCCTTTTAGGTTGAACAATAATAGTCTTTTCTTTGTACATATTTGAAATATCCATACTTTCATTATGTTCTTCCAATTTATCAACCGACTCATAATACTGCATTGCTTCTGTGTGATAATATGGGACAATTCCAATTACATCACCAGTTAAATCCTTTTCAATGATTTCATGCAGATAAACCAGAGTCTTATACATACTTTCATATGTAAATCCATAACGCTTAATATAATCTTCTGTTAGGGCATATACTTTTGTACTTAATTCTTCTCCTTCGATGAGACTTCTTAAATACTTATAATACTGTTGCTTTTTTGCATATTCTTCTTCGGACAATGCTTCTTTCAATTCGGCTTGAGGTCTAGCCTTTCTACCGACTTTTTTCTTTGTAGCAACCTTATCTATCTGTTCAGTTTTATCTTTCTGCAATGTCTTGATTGCAATATTAAAACATTTTTTATGAGCATAGCGTCCCTTGTATGGAACGCCATCCTCATCTACAATTGGCTCATTGCATATTACGCATTTTCTTCGAGCTGCCATGTATTAACCTCTTATAAATTATTCTCCTCAATGAAGCTCTCAATATCATAAATAATTGCTTCAATAAGCTGTTCCTGACCTTTCTTCAGATCACTAGCCTTCTTGCCTTCGCCTAACTGATTTGCAACGATTGTCTGTAAATCTTCAAGATATCCATTATCAGCAAGCTTCTCGCCAAGTTTCTGTAACTCGTCCATGAGGTCATCATATGATTTAACATCAACTGTTCTCTGTGCTTTCTGCTCCTCGTATGTAACTGCTGTGATTCCCTCTTCTCTCTCCTGAATCTCAATAGCCTTAATAATTACATCTTCAAGAGCTTCAGCAGTGAACTCCTCAATATAAGTAGTAGGAAGATAATCAAAACGAGAACGAGCAAAGAACTCATCTGTCTGTGCCAAGAAACCAGAAGACTTAACAACCTTACCGTCTTTATCAACACCGTTAGAACGAACATAAACACATAAGTCTGTATTATTGATGATAGGTGCTAACGCTCTCTTATCAGCCTTTGGTGAAATGTATCCATCCTTCTCCTGTGCATGTGCAATAAAGTAACAGCAATATCCAGCACCAAGTAACTTGTTAATCTGCTTCCAGAACTCAGTCTCATACTCTTTCCAAAGTCCATATCCACCATTTCCTTCTCCGATTGAAGGAGCTTTATACTTCTGGCAAATAAATTCCTGACAGTAATTTGCAGCCGCTTCAATCTCATCAAAGATAATTGTTGAATACATCTCTCTTGCCTTCTCTACTGTTGCAGGATCTGTAAGCTGCTTGTTAATCTTAATAAAGTCAGACCACTTTGTAATAGGACAATATGGAACACCAGGAATGGCATTAAGACCTGCCTCAAATGGAAGATAGAATGGCTTCTTCATACGAGTTGCCTGTTTAGTCTTTCCTAAGTTATTTCCACCATAGACAAGAATAACCTTGCCTTCTAAACCCTTTGCTACTGTGCTGACCTGTGGATTAAAAATATCTAATTCGTTCATGTAATTCTCCTTTATTTTCAAAAATATTTTCTTAATAAAAATGGTACATGTTTCAAACTATTTCATTTGTACCTACAACAAAGTTAGATTAGAAACCTAAACTTCTACCATGTGCTGCACCACTTGGCTTTGCAGTAGATGCCTTTGCACCACTCTGAGCTTTAGCCTTAGCTTCCTCAAGACGATTTGCTCTCTCCTGAATTGCAGCCTGAATTGTTTCAGCAACATATGGAAGCTCTGGTGTAATACCTTCCTCATATGCTTCAGAAGCACCTGTGATAAGAAGATCACTCTTAATCTCTACAGATACCTTCTTTCTTGGCTTACCAATCTTAACTGGAATCTCTGTTACAGTCTCAATTCTGTTATTAATAATGTCTCCGTAGAATTCTACTGTCTGTCCTACCTCGAATCCTGAATCAACAGCCTGTCCTACTTCACCCTCTGCCACAAGGTCGATTGGCTCAATTCCGTTATATGTAGGCATCCATCCGCTTACTACGATTCTTCCTGTCTCAACACCATCATCATCAAGCTCAGGATTGATACCAGAAATGAATACCTCAATTGCGAACTCTGCGTGTGGCTCATAATCCTCATCAGCCTTTAATCTATTGAAAAAATTGCTCTTATAAGATACAATTTTCTCACCATTCTTACCTGTGAATGGGCTAATATCGCCAGTTACTCTAACCTTTGTAGCCTCTTCCTCACCAACTTCTGCAATAGACTTGTACTCATTCATTACTGTCTGAATACCTGCATAAGTCTTGTTATCAGCACCTGCCTTAGTCTTCTCATTTACATTGACATTGTACTTAACGTAATTCACATCAGAAGTCTTGACTGTAATGTGACCTGTTACCTTATTCTTTCCATCTTCTGTTACAATCTTTAGATCCTTCTCACTAACTACACCTACTGCTGTTGCCTTTGCATTTGCCTGTCTTAAATTTGTTTCCTTTGTTGTTGTCTCTGCCATTTAAAAATGTCCTCCTTAAAATTAAAAAATTTATGTAAATATTGTTAATAAAACAATCTATCTAAACGCCCAAATGGACGGAACACAGAAAATAATTTTATGTAAAAATCTATCTTCAACAGTGATTTTTGAGCGCAAAAGCCCAAGGGTATGCTGTTCTTCCACCCATTCATATATTCACTATTCAGTTATTTGTTTTGGAATTTTTGAACTGAATTGTTCAAGACTGATTACTAAGCAGTAATCTTTACTTTGATAAGCCTATATGGCTGATAAGCGTTTGGATATTTCTCTCTATCCACTTTACTGATAAACATATCATATGGTCTAATCCATACTCTCTGATCCTTTAAGCTCTGATATACAACCATCTTTTCTTCTGTTTCTGTATTAGTTCCAATGGTAATAATCTTATAGAAATCACCTTTGAAATGTTGTACTGTGTCTCCTGGTCGAAAATCTCTATCATACATGAATAAATCATCTACACCATTTGATTGCATATGTCCTAATATCTCAACATTCATTGTGATAAATTCACCATGTTTTAAAAGTTCTTCCTTTTCAATCAGTGCTGCCTTATCAACTAAGTAACCATCTTCTTTTTCTTCACAAGTAACTGTCTGACCTGACTTCCAATTATTTGCAAAATCTTCATTGAATATAAATTGTGACACTTTATCACCTCACTTACATATTCTCTGTTACTATCGAAGAATATGAACCATTCCTTCTCTTGTACCCATTAAAACAGGTTCTTCACCATTGGCTTTCATCTTCCAATAAGCACTTTTACTTTTCTCCATTTGTAATTGATGTTTCAATCTTTCAATGTTTTTCTCGTAATAGTCATTATCGAACTTCTGAGTACCAATCTGTTTATAGTCTTTGGAAATGTGTTTTACAGAATAATTTGATATATAATCGCTTGTACCATCTAAATACTGAATTGTTGGCTCAAAGAACCCACGCTTTTTACATTCATCACAATGACATATATCTGAAATGTAACCAATTCTTCCATCTCTATTTTCTACGAAATCTCCGATGTTAAATTTTATATCTGTTACATTATTCTCTTTTGGTATATGGACTTCTTCAAAGAAAAGGTTTATATATTCAATATTTTGTGTTGATCCGATAAATTTGTATCCTAAGTTTTCATATTTTTTAATTGTATTATGTACATCCGATAATCTAACTCTTACTTCCATATTCTCACCTCCTCAAATTTTCCAATGAAACAGTGATTTATTTATATGGTAATGTTTCTAGCCATTGGTTAATATCTTCTATATTCATTTCTTCTGTCGTAGTTGCGTTTGGATAATAAAATGTAATGCTATCTCTACTTAACCCTTCATCAAGTAACTGTTTCAATACAGACAATGTATTTTCTACGCCAAGATGATAAGCTTGTTTCTGATCTTCATTATCAAATGATTTGTCTACACTTTCATTTGCTGAATCTATAACCATTTTCACTTCATTCGGAATATTGCATCCCCAAAACTGTATATCATCTTCAAATTCTGCAAACATAATTTTCCTCCTTTATATGTTTATTCTCTATTCGATTTTCATTTTTATTTGGAATTGTGACTCGAATGAATCATAGATTATAAAACAATTCTATATGCAAGTTTCTTCGTAATAAAACCTGATTGGTGTAAGACCATACAAGATAGATGAATATCATCATATATCAAATCTGTCATTGTACAATTCGATAAGATACTGTAACCACGCATAGCTTTTGATTTGAAATAAACAGCTTCGCCATTGTATTCTTCAAATGCTTTGCAATATGTATCCCAATCTTCAACTTCAACAATTCGTGACTGATGATCTATTATGATATTATCTTTATCAATACTCAAATTTGTCTCAATTACTTGAATCACATTTCTCACCTCCATCTATATATTCTCTTATTTTCTTCTCTCTTTTCTATCAACTACATGTTTATGACCTTTTGGACATACACTATATAAAACATCAGCGTATCCATCTACATAGTCATTGCCACCTGAATTAATCGGATCTTCATACACACAAATCTTTGTAGGAACAGTTTCTTTTTCTGAAAAGAAAGATTTTGTAAGATAATAGTCTTTGCACTCCTCACAATATGTAAGTTTGCCATTGATGATATCTTTCGCTGTTTTGATATCATTTTCATATTGCTTTAAAACCTCTAATTTTTCACTATTTCTTACCCTTGAAATAATAATGTCTTCAATATTCTTTAGCATTTTTCTCACCTTCCATAATTATATATTCTCTGTTTACTGCAACATTTCTGGATAAAAGTCATAAAGGTAATCTCCAAAATCCCCACTTCTTTCTGAACCTGTTTGACTCTGCCAAAAATGTTTCCACTCTTTACCTCTCTCAGTCTGAACAAACTGTTCATATTTAGGTCTTAAAGCTTCTCTATCTTTACAAATATCGCTCATTTTATAATTCTCCTTTAAAATTGCACTAAGAAATGTCAGTTTCCTATGCACAGTTACCCAAAATATTAAGCACCTTTTTTTCGCATTCATCTTCGTTCATATCTGCAATCAAAGATACTTCCTTCATTAATTGCTTAAAATTTGCCATAATAAATTGATAATCTTTGACATCTAAGTTTTCGTTTATATCTTCTCTCAAGTGATTCTTATTAAGAATACTTCTGTCAATATATACCTTTTTATTTAAACTATCTTTCAGCGCAACAATATCCGACTCCACTAATTCTTCGTCTACATTAAGTGCTTCAATTGTTATGGATTTTGTTACCATTAAATCTCCAATGGAAAACACATTATGATCAAATCCAAGTATCCTGCTAATCATATCAAATAACATCATTGCTCTGTTTTCCTGAACAGAGAGTTCTGTGTTAGATAAATAACCCTTTACTATGACATCTTCCTTTAATTCAGAAATATGTAAAACATTATCTGATTCCTTCATTGTTTTTAAGATTGAAGTTTCAACATCATTTCTACTTACAATAATTTTCAAATCATAATGTTTTGCTATATTCAATTTGTATTCATACTGTTCTACTTCATTAAAAGCTATAAAAAATACTGGTTCTTTTTCTTTTAAAATTACTGAACCTTTCTGCTCAATCAAATCTTGTTCTTTAATTTCTGGAATTTCTACATATCCATCTCTACTTGAATAAGATCCTTCATGATATATACGTCCTTTCGCCTCGTTAGGTCTATTCTGCAATTCAGGGATTATTGTTACTTCTTGCACAAGCTGTTCATTTTGTGAGGCTGCTTCTTTTCTTAAAAACAATTCATATCCTTTGAAACTATCAATATTTTTATCTTTTCTTCTTGCAATCGCTACCCCTTTTAAATATTTTATATCTTCCTCATTATTACTTTTAAAAGTCATAAATTTTATAAGATTTTTCACATTCTTTTTATTCACATAATATCCAATGCAAGATGAGTAGTTATTTATGTCTTCGATTCCTTTCATTAACAAGGAGTTACAATATTCTTCTACATACAATTTAATTAAATCTCGAAATGCATTCAATTTTTCATCTTTTATAATGTTTTTTCTATCAGGTGAAGTAAGATTTAATGTTTTATCACCTACATGCAAGTCTCCTTTTAAATAAGGCAAGTTTTCTAATTTTGAAACTAACCTACCTTTATAGAAAACATTAACATTGTCTCCCCAACTATAATTACCTGCAAGAGCAATCCATCCACTGCAATCATTATCTTCTATTGGAAATTGATATTCACTATCATCTCCCTCAGTTAAATCTTTCTTTTCAACTAATTCTCCATTATAATAAACATCTAATTCGTGAACATATTTTCCAAGTATTTTTACTCTTTCTTCAATATCCCAACTATTTGCTGTTTCAAAATCAAAATTGTTCAAAACAAGTTTGAAACCATTATAGTAATCATCTAATTCTTCAACTTCAATTTCTGTGTTACTGGTTGCAATCATTTTTTCTACATCAAATGTAATATATGTGTTTCCAGAATGAACATTGATTAAATTACTGACTGTAATATTACTAAAGAATCCCATGCCAAAAGGATTTTCAGAACTTCTCACATTCTCATCCCAACCACTTTCTGCAATAGAAAATAGTGCTTGTGGATTTGTTAAAATATTTCCGTTGTTCTCTATAATCACTTTATTTTCATATCTATCAATTGTAACTTTAACTTCTGTTGCTTTTGCTCTTTGGGCGTTTTGCACGTCTTCGTCAAGAAAGCAATATATGTCTTTAAACGTGCTTTGCCTTAATAATTTTAATTGATTGATAACGTTTACTTTTAATTCAACCGCCATTACTATCTCCCTTCGTTTGATTTATTCTCCAAAAGAAATCGAAATTTCTTGGTATTATCCAAAATATTCACATTGATCTGGAATAATATTTTTAATAGGATTTAATTGCCACTTCCCATTAATTACTTCAAATGTTTCAATTGGAATATATTTTTTACTATCGTTTGCGAAAAATATTTTTTGAATAAAATTATCTTTTTTGTCATGTATGTAAGCAACAAAATTTTTAGATTCGATTCCAATTTTTAACGTAAATATTGTCGCATCATAATTATCAAGAAACCATTTTATCACTACACATATTTTCTTAATTGTTTGCCAACTGTAACCTTTTTTAGAATTTATTTTTTCTTCTCTATTTCGCCCTACATCTATACATTCATTGTTTAGTTGCTCAAATAATTGTTTATAATATTTTTGTTTTTTATTCTTAATATTTGATGCATCATTTATTGGTATATATCCAACATTGCAGCCATTATATCCATTATTGAATGAGTCATATAAATCAATATAATATTGTTCTTTTTCATCCAAATTTTCTGCATTCTCAACTTCTTCAATTACCGAAAAACAAAATATTGTTTTATCTTTTGCCATATTATATGCTCTCTGTAATTTTACAGAATGATGAGAATTATTTTCTAATTCTCTTTTATGTTCTTTGAATCTCCGATTAATATTGTTTGATTGTCCTATGTATACCTTTTTATTTTTTGTATTTTCAATCTTATAAATACCTTGAATAATGCTCACTATTACTACTCAGAGCGAAATTTCTTTAAGGCTGCCACTCACACTCCTTTCGTATTTTGTTTACAGTTATATATTCTCTACTTTTCAGAAGATTTCTTTAAACCTACTAACGCATCATCTAAATCCTTAACTGTCTGAATAGCCTCCTTCATACTATTCATACCAGCAACAGCACTTGAAAAAGCCTTAATACTTTCAAATTCCATCTCTGAAATAGTTTTTAAAACATCAACTAATTTCATATCACCAATTCCAGATACCTTTGCTGCATTTTCGATTGTCTCTTCTTCATTAATAAGTAAATCTACAAACTGGCTTACCTTGTTATTCTCCATTGCTTCAATCTCCTTTATAAGTTCTTTTATTTTTTGTTTCTCTACATGACTTGGATAACCAGAATATGAAAGTGCCTTATTTATCCACCACAATGTCTGTTCATCTACATCATCATATTTCTTCATTTCTTCTACTAAATTTCCGATATGTAACACCTCATTTCGTTTCTCTCCAACTAATACTGTAATATGGCTCATTGTACTGAGTACCAGTCTCGACTTTATAACCAAGTTCCTCTAATTTCTTTCGTGTTTCAGGCTTCAAAGAACCATCTTCACTGATTGAAAATTTACCATCTGCAATCGCATCTCTAATTAATTTAGATAGTTCTGCTAATTGCTGTGTCGTGCAGCTATCAATTGCATTGATTGTCATTTTATTTGCTTCTGATGCAGATGGAATAACATTCTTTGGTGGCTGAACTTCTGGCATAGGAATGTTAGAAGTAACTGCATCTTCACAACAACCTATATCACTACAGCCTAAACAAAACTTATAACTTCTGCTAGTTATTGGATATTTACAAGTCATTTAATTATTCTCCATACTTCTCAAACAATTCTGCCATAGTCATATCATTGTACTTGGCAAGATCCATTGCACAAGCACATACATTTTTACCTGTTGAAGCACCTACACAATCACAAAGATATTCAGATAAATTAGTATATCTTGTTGTTTCATGTTCCCATCTATTCCATCCAAGTAAACATTCACCATTCACTTCAAAATATGAATCAGGAACACCAAGTACACTACCATCACTCTGTCGCCACCATGCCTCTTCACCTGCTAATTTAACAAAATCATCTTCTGTCATATCACACATTTTATTGAATAGTCCTTTAGAAACTTCCCATACTTCATATCTATTACCATCATATGTAATTTCAGCATTGTTTGGTGGATTATCCACTTTATCAAAAAACTTCTTTAATTTATTTCCTAAAATCTCCATCTTTTCACCTCCGTATGAAACCGATATTTCTCTGCAAAATTATATTTTTTATTATGTAGGAGCAACCTACAATATTTTTAAGTTTCTATTATGCTAACTTCTGTACTGTCTGTCCTTTACTATTTAATAAGTAAACACCACTTTCAAATACACGAGTCACATTCTTATTTTTGTCATTCAAAGTTACTACTGTTACATTCTCCATCTGATCAAAAGGCTTATCAATGTGATAAACGATTTCATCACCGCAATGTGTTTCTTCTCGAATAAGTCTATCAACTGCTTTGTGCATTTCTGCGACATAATCTAAATCAACTTTGTTTAAATCAGATTGATCTGGTGTTTTACCATCTTTATAAAGTTCCGAATATTTCTTTTCGTATCTTACTCCACCTTTACGATAGGTACGAGTTTCTTTACCAACCCAAACAACTGCTGATGTAATCACTTCTGCTTCTTCATAAACCCAATTATTATTAAATCCTTTATATTGTAAAATCATATTTCTACCTCAACTTTCTATCTTTCTGTCTATCTAAGTTGTAGGTTGCTCCATATAATAGGCTGATTGACATTTACAATCATGTAATGTTTATTTTTTACTTGCTAAATAACCAAATAAAATAAAATTTCTATATGTATATTCTCTTTTATCTATGACAAACAGATGAAACGAATCTTTACTCTGAATATTTATTCTCTGTTTATCTCTTTATTACTTTCATATTTTTATCCCAACTTCCTGTTATAGTTCCGTCAGGATGAATAATAAATTCTCTACAAACCGCATCATCTTCAATTTTTTCAACTTCACTTAACATCTTCATATTTGAATAGCTGAACGTAATATATGTATCATTGTACTTCCATATCTCATACACGTAATAATCCTGTATTGTCTGTTCAATTAACTCAAAATGATTAAAGGCATATTCTAAAATTTGATTGTATAAATCTTCTTTATCATCATATTCAATGCCTGTTTGTTCACCAAGTTTCATAAGTTTTCTAAAAGATAAATCATCTGCAAACGAATAAGCTCCTATCCTATTCAATACATCTTCAATTGAATCAACATCACATAAAACACATTGTATTCTCATTTTTGTATGTTTTAATCTTTTCTTGATGTTTTTTAACTCATTCAATGTTGGCATATCACAACCGAAAATTTCATTATTTCTCTGATCTGAAATCGCATGACGACTAATATCTACAAAATCAAATAGACAATCTATCTTGTCTATATATTTGTTAAGATATTTTGCATTAGTATTCATGGTTAAAAATTTAATATCATGTTTTCCTAACACTTCACATAACTCATCAAATCTTTTGAATAGTAATGGTTCGCCACCAGTTACAGATACAGAATATAAAATACCAGCTTGCTCCATTTCAGATAGCATTGAATCAACTTGAGATATAAAATATTCCGCATTTTCCTGGCATTTTGAATTCTGCTCTACACAAAAGAAACATCTTGCATTACAAGCATCTGTAAGTTTTAAATGTAAATGCCATAACCACTCATTCTTTTCAACCAATATTTTATTACCAAATAAATTTACTTCCATTTTATCGTCATATGTAATTGGAAGTTTTTCTACATCACAACTATGTATGTAATCTTCAATTTTTGTATGTTGCACAAACATCTATTTCATCACCTCACAGATATTTATTCTCTGTTATTCCTCTAAATATTTACTCCAATCAATTTTTACATACTGCTTATAACAAGGGTAATATGTTGTCGTTCCTGTCTGATCTTTACACCAAACATCCAACAGATTTTGTAGACTACCAATATCACATTGCTCATAAGCATCTTCATGTAACTCTTCACAAGCATTATCGGCTACATTATCGGCATCAATATGAATCTTCTCTACGCTACATACCCATAATCTCACAGGTTTTGTGTATACTTCCTCATCTATATAGTTTGCTGCATAATCGTCAAAGAAATCATCAACAAAATCATCAACAGTAGCGTAATACTCATCAAACTCTTCACAGTACAGCATTGTATCTACATCTTTTTCATCAACAGCTACTGCATTTGCTACTTTCTCATTCCACTTCTTTATTCTCTCTTCTTCATCAACTTTCTTTTGTCCTTCACAGTCGCAATGTAAATAAGCCTGATTTTTATAAGACTCTCCGCAATAAGGACACAATCGCTGCACTCCGTTATAACAACTCTGGCAGAATGAAAGTGATTGATGCTTGTATGGAAAATGATATTTTCTACCAGCTTCAGAACTATCGCCTTTGATTCCATAAATATTGTCTTCTATTCTCATTCCAAGACCATTGCAGACAGGACAAATTCTTTCGTATTCTGTAAGATCCTTGGTTAGAATTTTAGGAAACGATTTTTGAATTGCTTCATAAAGATTTACTTCTTCTCTATGTATTAAATTATCCATATCTTTACCTCCTACTCTTTTGCAATTCCAATGCCATTCACTTTAAAGCTAGTCACCTTACCATCTTTAATTTTAACACTTTCTTTTGTGCCGCCATGCCAAACAAGACCAACGCCTGTAATATACATACCATTTTCATCTTCAATCAATTCTACTTCCTGTGCTACTCCAATAGGAAAAAACTGATCATCATGACATGGTATCTCAATCGGAATATCCTTTACATTTTTATAAGCATTTCTAATTGCTTCTTTTGAATATATGACACCATTCAAATCAGGTTTATCAACTGGAATTGGAATTTTAAATGTCACTTCTATATTCTCTGTTCTCATAATATTATTCTCCTATGCACCTGTGTTTGCTGTTAAAATACATTGTTCTTCATTCATATCAATTTCTGTAACAGTAATCTCCTGACACTTCTTGAAGTCATCTGAACTCACTCTTGCTTTTCTTTCAGCATGTCTTTCATCTTGTGCGATAATTACCATTGCGTAATCTTGACACCAATCTCTTGCAGGTCGTTCTACTAAATATGCTTTCATGTCGTTATTCTCCTATCTGCATTTGAAAACCTTTCTTTCGTATTTTCTAAAAACAAATCCTTATCAATGCTCCATCCACCACAATGACTTAATATTTCTTTCCTAGCATTTCTAAATTCGTCCAAATGGTTTCTGAAATAATTAACCGCATCGTTTTCGCATTGGAATTCATCATTATATTCCCAAAAGAAATGTCTTTGATTTGTTGCAAAAAATGAATCTGTATCTAAACAATATGCTATAACCCATGTTGCGTATTTATCTGAAAAATTTTCATTACCTTTTAATTCTTGATACATATTCACGCCTCCAATCTTCATAAGAAAGAAAAATTTCTTGCTATGATTCAAACTGATAATCTTTGTTACTTACAAATTTGTCAATTTTTCCATCTTTGAAAAATACAAATTCTGCATAAAACTCATCTGTATTTTCTGACATTGCACATGAAACATACTCATCAGATTCCTCATCATATTTTTCAAACCATCTCTCAACGCCATCATCAACTGTTGTATTTTTAAAAACAAAATATGGAAATTCATTTTCGTCAATTGACAAAATATCATTTGCTATTTCGGTAAATCTTTCAATAATATGTTCTCTTTTTAAAACGGGGATATTATCTTCTTCTGATACATCATAAGTATCATTTTGTTTTAAGAATTGCATAATAGAATTTGAAATAATCTGTTTATCAGATGTATGAAAAATCTGTTGATTTGACATCTCCCAACAAACTCTATCTAGCGTGTTATCGCACTCATTAATGGATTTGTTAGTTCTTGTCCATACATCGTTTCCGTCCATTCCAATAATTCCCTTTTTAAAACCAAATGGTGTTTGAATGTAATCATGAATATATTTATCTGGTAAGACGCTCCAAATTATAGGAGAAAACCACCATGAGTTTTTATATTCAAATATTTCTTCTCCTGTATAGTCTTTTCTTATTCCATAAATACTACTACTGCTCATTTATTCTCCTTTCAATATCAACAATTATTCATCGTCTTGCTCAACATCCTTATATACTACATCTCTATAATCAATATAAATCAAAGTAGGATCATCGTACTCTTCGTACCTGGTATATCCAATAAATCCTTCTGTATCAATATAAGGTGTTAACCAATGCAGAAACTTATCAATCTCGTTGTCATAATTTTTTAAATTAGCTCTGATGTTGACTTTGTAACATTTTGAAATGTTATCAAACATAATCTTACTATTGGTCATTCCGTCAAAATAATAACTATCACAACAAGCTACCATATCCCATCTATCACACTTGAAAAATTCGTGATTAGGTAAATCTGAAGGTTTATCATTACCATCTATAAGATAATATAAAATATCAACAACATTCTTTGGTGTGCCTTTTGTCAAGTCAAAACACACATTAATTTCTGTGTACATTCCCATTTGCTTATTCTCTCCTTTCAAATCAAAATCCACCTTGAAGACCACTCCAATCAGTGTTACATCTGCTAAATTCTTCGTGTTCTGCTTTCTTAATAGCGTCCTGAACAATCTTCATTGATAAAACATCTTTTCTTACTTGTTTATTCTCTTCTCTAAGTGTTTTTAATTCAGTTTCATAAGAATGTACTTTGCTTTCTAATTCATATACATATCTTCGCAATGCTCTATTCTGAGAATCTTCATCTGTTATTTCACAAATCTCTTGCCATCGCTGCGAAGTTGGATTTACATCAATCATTGATTTTCTCCTTTTATGAAAAATTCTACTTTTGAGATTCTAAAAGCCTTATTTTACAATGCTTTCATGACCTCTAATTATTTATTCTCTGTTAGAACAACGCACAACCATCTCTTCTAAATGATTCGACATACATATTCCACTTCTCATCGTCCATCTCATATAGCTTCTTGAAACATTTCTTACACAAAAACTTAGATACATCTCTTCCGTGAAATTTCATGTTCATAGCCAGCGTTGTCTTATCTTTTATTCTCTTTTCACATTCATCACAATACTTGTTGAAATATTGTCTTGCTACTTTTGTGTCGCCAACATTCAATCCGTTATATTCAGCAAATTCACGAATGACTTCTTCTGTTGGCTCATCCCTGAATGTTCCACCATTCCAAGCTTGTGTTAAATATTCATCAATAGTGCAGTTCATAACGATCCATTTTTTATTTGTAACAAAATCTTCTTTTAATAATCTTCTCCATCTATCGAACATTTTTGGATACCAATATTTATCTAAGATCCATGTGGATTTCGTATAATATGGACACGCAATGGCACACCCAACTCTTGAATATCCTTTCTTATACTTTGGATTTATCTCAATATTCTTCCAAATTGTATAAAGCCACACATCCATTTCTGTCCACTTTCTAATAGGAAGAATACCTTGCCAGCAAGTCTTACCCCATTCCTGCTCATTAACCCATTCATCTTGATAACTACTTCGAGTATTAGATTCTTCGTTTCTCATTCCCATCCACATAAGGTATGGGTGATTGTGATCAAGCTGTGATACCATTACTCCTACTTTGTATATGCGACAGCAAAATCTTGCGAATCGTGTTGGATACATATGATTTATTTCTACATCTTGATAAAATCCAAAATCAGGATTCATAATCTCACAATTAGGAAAAGTCTTAACCATTCTGTATGTATCAGCACAATCAAGTGATGTATTATTAAATATTGCTTTGGTTTCTGGATATAGTTTTCTGACCAGATGACAGGTAAGCATTGAATCCTTACCCATAGAAATAGGAATTATTGAAGTATATGTATTAAACTTCTCTGCTTTTCCTTTGATTAGTTCTAATGAATCAGCTTCAAGCTGCGTTAGATGTTCTTTCTGTAATTCGATTAAATCTTGCCAACTTGCTAAATCTACGTCTTCTATATTGTCATAATTTTTTAGCTTTATTACTTCTACAGTTTCTAAATTATCTGAAACTTTTACTCTATAAAATTTGTGTTCATGACCTTGTAAATCAAATCCTTTTATGATTTGTTTATCAAGCCAAAAATAACCTTCTTTAAACTCAGGTAACTTTTCACCTGACGTATCTCTTAAAAACTTTATATACTCATTGTATATTGGATTCAACCGTAATCTTTCCTTTAACTTTTAGATTTTACCAATCTGTTAAAGGAGTTTATCTTTTACTTAGAAACCAATTATCTTAGGTCAAGGTGAAAGATTTTACGTTTTAACCATTATTAAATTGTCACTATGTTTCGTAGGTAATACACGACATCTCGCTATACAACCCTGTTTACAGGGATTTTGATACGATTGAAAAACATATAATTATTCAAGAGATATATATACTTTACCCATAAACTCAGCATCAAGAATTTCTACGTTTGATAGCTTTCGTTCTGGATAATTTTCATTTATAGATTTTATATGGCTCATAAATTCATTATCAACCATGTCCCATGCACTTTCTTCTAAAAATATATATTTTGTGGCTGTCTTAGGATTACCACGAGCAGTATTATATTTATATTCCACCTTCCATATTGGAATATAAATATCCTCACTTATAATCTGCTTTGGATGACATTGTTTAAATTCTTCCATAATACTATCGTCATATTTACAGATAGATTGCAACTCTGATATTTTCAATTTACTATTTCACCTCTTTTCTGTTCCACATGAAAGATTGGTTTACTGTGAAACTGATTTTTGAGTTGAAAGTAGTTTCTTATATAATTCTTCTGCTTTTTCATCCTTAATCATGTTTACGATGTTCAATGTGTCTCCATCTTTTCTACCAATAGACATCCAAGTTTGTTCTCCCTTATGTTTATCAAATCCAATAATTAAACAATCACTAATGCTTTCATCATCTGTTGAATTATTGACAAACGCATCATCATATAGTTTTGCAGTCGCCCTCAAACCTCTTGATTTATTCGCATGTTCAAAAGCTCTCAGCTCATCTTTACCAAGCCATTTGATCCATGCACCGCAATCATCACAATAAAGTCCTGTGTTATTGCCTTTTACTTCTGTATGTAGTGAAATACTTCCACATTTCTTACAACAATTCTGATACATAATTTCACCTCCAATGTATTATTCTCCAAACTCACAAGTGTCACATGTCGAGAAATATTTATCGTGATCTATGCAGCATTGTGGTCTGTTATCGTCTTCATCAGTTTCTTCATTAAATTTAATATAAAATGGAGTACAATCACAGACCAACATTGATGCGATTGACATTCCGTAAATAATAGCAGATTTACACTCTTGATTATCCTTGAATATTGAACAATTGACCATCTTGTTAAATTCTTCAGAACCAATGAAATTCAATACTGTTTTCTGTAATTCGGTTGAATCAATTAGCTTTTTATAATCTTCCATTTGATACCTCTTTTCTATAATCCAATGATATGTTGCATTCTTGTGAAGTTACCACAACTAATTACAATATTTTTCAATACCTTGTGTCATAATATCTCTTAATTCGTCTTCTTCATATGTAGAGCCAAACTGCGACCAACTACATTCTGTATCATTGTGTACTAACGCAAGTTTAAATACACTGCCACCATAATTCTTATATGCATCTAATTTGATAGCTTTAATATGAGGAATTTCTAAATACCAATTATGCTCTTTATATTCAAACTGGATATTAGTAGCTTGACCAAAATTATAATCAATGAATTTAACGTTATTCATATACTCAATATCAAGAAGTTTTTTAATATAATCAATATACCAATCATACATTTCCCTTTCTTTATACTTCTTTCTTTTATCAAGCTTGTTACCATCAGTATCCTGATTCTTTGATAACATATTTAACCATTCTCTACACATTTTAATCGTAGACGACTGATCGAGCAGCATATACTGAATGTTCTCTTTATAAGTGCGAAATGCCTGTTGTTCAATAAGATCATATTCATTTTTTATGTCATCCAATGCTTGTTTCTTTGCTGACAATCTTCTTTCTGCTTGTGCAAACTTATTTAATGAACCCATTTCATATTCGCCATTATAGCTATATGTATCATTTTTATATACTAAAGACATTAATTCACCTCTTTTATCTTTTCTAACTCCTATCCTCTCTTTGCGTCCAAAGGAAACCTGAATTTACTTACCATTGCAAAGTCCAACTTTATAGTCATCCTTTACATCAATAGTTACTTCTCTCTGAAATTTTCCTTCCTTATCATAGATGGATAAATAATATCTGTTACCACGCTGCTCTAAAATAACATCATCATTTTCGAATAACTCAATTCGTTTCTGTTTCTGTACTGGTTTGATTTCTACTTTTAAGCCGTCTATTGCTTCTTTTGAACCAACCAACACAACAGGATTTACTTCTTCAAGAATACAGCTAATGTCGTTATCTAACTGATTCTCATCATTCGTATGTTTATCTACTGTTTTAATCACTTCACTCTCAAGTAATAATCTGTTCTCCATTTTAATATTCTCCTTTCCACTCATCTAATAAATAAAGACCGTTAATCTGCTTATCAAGCTTTCCAACCTGCTCTCTTAGCTCAGATTCTTTCTTCTTACTATCCGTTCTCTGACACTTCTTCCATAATTCTTTACGCTGCTCAGTCAGTTCATTGTACTTATCAGATACATCAATCTCATCTACAACTGAAATCTCAATCCTTTCTCCACAGTGAGGACAGAACTGGATTGGATAATTATCTGTCTGCTCCCATTCATCTTCATAAGATGTAATGACTTCTGTATAAGAAGTACAGAATCTTGGGATATATCTTTTATCTTCCCAATAGGTATCAAGATGATCCAAATCTTCATCTGTAAATACAATAGCTTTATCATTCTGAATTTCATCACAACAATGTGTAAATGGTTTATATTTGTACGAATGAGTATCGTTGAATTTTAATTTAATTAACTCTATCTTCATATCTTTATTCTCCATCCTTTTTATTTTCTGTTGTATTTTGACTGCAAAATCCATCAACAAAAATTTTAAAATTGGTATATAAATCCTCAATCGAATCAGCTACCATACTTGTACAAGGATTGCTCATGAATAAACTATACTGCTTATTCTTATCTAATCCATTAGCGTCCATATATTTTGAAAATGCATCCAAACATGTTCTTAGATAATTACACGCTGAAACATATGTTTCGAACATATATGCTGTTTCTACTCCAAGCATATATTCTTTTTTCTGCTTATCATATGTAATATCTATATCATTCATGGTATACATATTGGCTTCGTGACCAGATAAATCATCCCAGCTTGTTATTCCACAAATGAATTTACAATCATCTGTTTCTATACAACAATCTCCATATTTCTTATCCATTGCTTCATTATATTTTTCTTCTTTTTTATATGCTCTCTCAGTACACCAATAATCAATTTGTTTGAATGGAAAAAGTTTAACGATTTTACCATAGTATATATTTGATAATGAATTACATTTGCCAATTGGATAACCAGATTCATCTTTCTCCCAACTGTCCATACAAGTATAATCATGATTCTTGTTAAGTCTTCTATATTTGCAAAAAATACAACTACATTTTTCTAATAATTTCATAAATTTCTCCTAGTTCATCAGCCTAATCTCTCGAAAATCATCATCAGCTTTTACACCATTGATATAAGCACACCAACCTCTAAGACCTTCTTCCTTAGAGATTGGATATTTGTGCTTAATATTCATAACAACTTCGTAGTTGTCTGGATAATTTTCAAGAATAGATTTTAAATCACCAACTGAAATACTACTCATATGATTACTCTCCTAATTTGTCTTTAAAAAATAATCTTCTCAACGTACAAATATCTTTTGGAATTGAATCAATATCATCAACATCATGCAACTTTCTTACCCATGCATAATACTCATTAGCAATAGGAGTTGTTAAAGCAGATGTTTTCTTAATATATCCATTTCTAATAGCTTCATGTGAAATTGCTCTCATAAACTTCCAAAAGTTATAATATGTAAGCTTCAGTTTTGTCATATATCCAACACTATCTTCGATTACAAATCCCTCAATTTTTCTGCCATTGTATTCATAATCCTCTTCGAGAATATCATAGTACCAATCATAAAAATCCTGCCAATTAGCAATCTCAAATGCTTTTTCTTTTGGAGTTAATCCAAGCTGATGAGCAATATCACACATAGTTTCATAATCATATTTAGCAAAATCCATCTGATTATAAACAATATCTAATAGATATAACTTACTTTCAGGATATTCAATAATATGCGGATCATTTTTCATATCAACATTTTCAAATACAAATGACACATTATGATCTTTCGCATACTGTTTCATTTTTTCTCTATTTTCTTCTGTAATCTGATTGTAAATAGCTTCTTTGAGCCATTGTGCAAACTGACTGTCAATAGTAGATTTACTTGCAATAAATAAATCATCATTGTATTCATCGTAGCTTACAATTCCCAAATAACCATTTTCTTTTACATACGCTGTAACAGGGAACTGTAGCTTATGTTGTAACATATCAAATTTTGTTTCGGGACGCTCATTGATATTAAAAAACTTGTCATATGCTCTTGCTGCCACTTTACCCTTAAATGTGTCAAGGTACAAACCTCTTGCTTTTGTAGTCTGCTCGTCCCATACCTTATCGTAAAAAGCCTTGCTCGTAAAATTAAAAGAAGAGATATTGCCAAATTTCTTTTCCTGAATATATCTATTTGCTCTTAATGAAATAATTACATCGGCAACAGAGCTATTTGTTACACTCTGTTCTTCTCTCATTTCAGGCGTTTTGAATACTTCATTATGAACTTCTACTTCGTGCATACCATCTTTATCAAGTTGGACACATCTTAAATCTCCACCAAATTCAACTCTTCCTTCAAGATTAAATACTCTATCATTCACACGAATTGGAACTTGTTTAGTGTTTCTATGACCATGAATCTGATAGTAATTTGATGGCATTTTTTCAGTGAACGTTTCTGCAATTTTTTCAAAATCATTGTAATTACCAACTCCATGAATCATCTGATCTGTTGCAACGAATGTAAGATTATCTGGTAACACACTTAAACCTGCATGAGTTACTAAATAAATATTCTCTCCATACTTATAATAAGCACACTGTCCAAATTTTCTATAAAGCTGACGAACATCTTTTTTGTCAATCTTCGCATCTTCTAATTGTGGCTTTGTTACAAGTTCAAATTCTTTAGACTTACCCGCACAACCGTTAGCCCATAACCAAAGCCATCTTTCATGATTTCCTTCAAGCATAAGTACATTCTTCTTATCTTTAATAGAAATCAGATACTGAATGACATCAGCATTTTCAATACCTCTATCTACATAATCACCACAGAAGATGTAAAATTCATCATCTTTGATACCGCCATTGTCATCAATATATTTCTTTAAAGCTGTATAACAACCATGAACGTCTCCGATATGATGAATTTTTTTATATTCAGATAAATCAAATAACTTCATCCAAATCGAATCTAATTCATCTGGTTTAATTACTTTAATACCAGATGGAATTTTCTGAGTCTTGAAACGTGAATACATTTTGTCGATTGCTGCATCTGGGACTCTCTTTAATTCTTCTCTACTGGCGTTTCTTCTTTTTACTTCGTCAATTGGAATGTCAGTAAAATCGACACAATACATTCTATATCTATATGTTTCACACATCTGCTTATATCTGTTCATCTCAGATGTTTTTGAATTTGTAGCATCAATGACTGTAAACTCGCCTTTCTGCATACGAATTTCAAGCAAATTAAATAATGTCTTCCAAACAGTTTTATCATTACTCTGACTAATTCCTACTGTTGCATCAGGCTGTAATACTGGACTCTGACACAGTAATCTAATATCATCTGCTGATAATGCATATGGCTTTAATCCATTCTGTTCAATCCAAGTTGATTTTCCACAACCAGCAGAACCTCTCAATAAAAGTAATACTCTCATAATATAGCCTCCTAAACATCTTCTACATAAACAGTAATACAATTTCCAATCTCGCCACCCACTTTTGGAAATACCATTGTAATACTATCTATGTAATATTCTTCTCCATCTGTATCAATGATATCGCTTGTGTTAATTATTAGTGGAATTTCATTCTTTCTCATGTAATCTAGTGTCTTAAAAACTTCTGATATATTCTCTACTTCTGCATATCCAAGAAGCTTATAATCATCATATCTGTCGCTAAAACCAACAATTCTTATCTGCAAGTTTTATACCTCCTTATATTTAGTTATTCTCTCTTTTATTTTGGAAATTGTGAGCAGAAACGCTCTTAGATAAAATCAACAGGAAATGCTTCTTTCCTGCTAACCATGAATATCCATATAAGGATACTTAATTCCTCTATATTCCTTATAACCTTTTGTCAAAAGTCTGAAATTCACATTCTGTTTATAATACCCTTTGTATCTCTTTACTGGAAACAAATGAGTACAACTACATTGAACACAAAATTTGCTATTTTGTTTGGCTTCATTTTTTGAATAATAATATCCTTGAATTCCACCACAACAAGGACAGCTTGATATCCATACTTCTCTTGTTAGGTTGTGTATTTCTTCAAATGGAATTTCATGGAATATTAGACCTTCAGGAGTTACAAGACAATATTTCTTTTCACCAATATCTATACTTTCTAACCCAACTCGATTAATCATTTATTCTCCCATCTGATCTACAATACTCTGTAACTTGTCAATATATATCTGAGCGTCCTTTTTATGTCTAAGCTGCTTAATATCAGCAGGTACAAAAGCTAATATTGCTTCACCAAAAACTTTATTGTCAGCGTATAAATTCATAAACTGACACATGGTTTCAGAATCAATCCAATCTAAATCTGGCTGAAAACAAATCACATCACCTTTCTGTGGATGCAATTTTCTAATCTTAATAAGTGTCTGCTTAAATAATTTCTTTTTCTGTCGTTTGTTCATATTGTCATTCTCCTTCGAATATTACTCTTATTGGCTTTATAGCTTCGTCATTTGTTGGTATAAGAAACACTTTGTCATTTCCAACCTGATCTTTAAATGATTTTGGAACTTCAACAAATGTAACTCTTTTTGACCTATCGCTATCCAGCCACTCTTTGAATTTTTCGAGATTTTCTTTTTCAGAAATTGCAGTACAAGGACTTACTTTGTCTATTAACTCTAAAAACTTTTGTCTTTCTTCTTGTGATAAATCCATATTGTTACTCTCCTATTCGCTCACTCTAAATACATTTGTATCACCAACAGCCAAATCTTTTACTTCTACAAAAGAATTAAAACCATCCTCCATAGTTGTAATCAGTATCTCATCGAACAAGTCTTCCATCATGCAAAAGAATCGTACAGACGGATGAAATCCTAAATATTCTTTCAAACGGTGTTTATTAACTCTACCCCTTAATACAGGAAGCCCATGTCTTCTACGTTTGTTGTTGCTCCAATGAATAGGGTTAGCATAAAAAGCTTTTTTCTTTCGTCTGTACTCCTTTAATTCTTCTCTTGCAAGTTTATCAATCTCTTTTTCTCGTTCTGTTTTCGGAGGTTTACCATGAATAATATTGTCAAATTGTTTTCTGACATTATCGTTTACTTCTGCTTTTTCTGAATCACTCATTTTATCAAAGTTTTGAGCTACATCTAATAGTGTATTTTTCAAATTATTGTTCTCCTGTTTCTACTCGATCTTCATCCAACAAACCAAATTTTCGTAAATAGTACTGTTTGGTTTTATCATCGACTCTACAATAAAAATTATGTCTTCCTGACTTCTGCAAAGATAATGTATTGATATTAAGCTCTGCGTTCATAATAATCAGTAATTCGTTTAATGTAATATCATAGCAATGAAACGTTTCGCCTATTAGAAGCTTATAGTATTTTTTCTCTAATTCTGTTATTTTTCTCACCTGCTTTCATAACCAAAGGAAACGTGGTTTTCTTTACCTTTTTCAACCTCTGAAAGCCTTAATTTTAGGGCATTTTAGAGATTAAGATTTTAATAAAACTATCCATATTGCTCAAAATAACTTTTTAATAAATTTTCACATAGGATAAGTTCTATTTTGTTATTACTGAGAATATATCTGCCATCTGATAATTTCTGTGCTACGAACCAAATAGAACCAATTTCTATTTTTATTCTTTCTAGCTCATTTTTATCAAATAAAGTTGTTTTAAATTCTTTGGTACATTCATACATTCTCATACTTTTATTCTCCTAATGGTCTTTCATATGTAACCAATTTTTCAACAATTAGATCCTTTGGTAATAAATCTCTACAGAAATATGCTGTTGCAAATGGACTACCTTTTACTACAGAATCCATATGCTCTTTATTGTGATAGCAAATTCTTGCATCAAAACTAAGAATCTGAATACCATCTTTGAAATATTTATATCTTGTTTTACCTTGTAGGGAATTAAGCGGTAGAAGAACCGCAAATGGTTTATTGAATGAATAGAGTCTTTCTAAAACTTTATCTTTGATTGAGAATGGTGGATTGCTAACTATGATATCCCATTTTTCAGGTTCGTAATTAAAGAAATCCTGACCTTCAGCTAATGAGCTTCTGACTACATTGTATCCTTCTTCTTTTAGTCTGTTGTAGAAAGCAGACCAGTTTTCATCAAATGGGCACCATATAATTTTATCCTTTGGAAGATATTTAATAATGTGATCTATTGCGTAATAGGGTGTGTATAACTCATTATCTTCCTTATCTGATGTTAAATATCCAATATTTAATGCCAATATTTGTTCACCAATAGTAGCTGCGCAGCTTTACTCACATGTGAACATTTTCCTTTCTTTAATTTTGTAATTACATTGTTATATTCTCTTGTTTATCCTGAATATTGTATAGTTTTCGTGACAAGCCAAAAATCAAAATTTCATTATAGCTTTATTCTTTAAAAAACGGATTCTCCATAATACAATGATCAACCATATCTCTAAACGCAAATGGAGAATCTATAACTCTGTCTGAATATCTAAATCTTTTCAGAAAATCCAATACAGCTCGTGCATCTTTATGTGATAATGGAATAAATTTCACATATTCTGGATGACCTTTAATACATACAACCGCCCACGAATGGTCATCAGAACAAAATCCAATATCCGTTCCAACATCCATCATAGAATTTATTAGTCGATGACAATCATCGACTAATTTAAACGACCAGCCATATTCATCCTTTGCAGCATTTAGATACCCTTTTGCCCTATTATATAAGTCTTCTGCATCTTTATAATTCTGTTCTGCCGATTCAAATTTTGATAACTCTTCTGAAAATAACCATTGTCTTAATTTGCTTCGTATTTTGTTTTTAATTTTCACTGCTTCACCTCGATATTTGCTAATCTCTTATGACTCAAGTCATATTGATATTCTCCTTAATCAATTTCTTCAAATGCAACACTATTAAATTCCATATCTGGGAATTCTTCTATATAAATAATTGTGTGCCAAGAATGAATAACAATATCTTCCAATGTATATTCTCTTCCAACTTCCAATAAGTGATGATTTTCACCTCCACCACCCCATACGTCTTCATCGTTTCTAACACATTTAATTTTCCTTGGTTTTGTATTATAAATATCTATCTTGTTTCACCTCACCCACACACCTATATATTCTTGTGATTCCTGTTTAAATCTTTTTAGCATGTCAATCAATGCATCTACTTCTATCAAATCGTCAAAGACAATTTCAGCTCTATTTCTCTTTTCTAAGTCTAATCTTTCTGCATAAGGAAATGGTTTGATAAAACATTCAAATTTAACATCTTTTCCTTTATGACGAAGTATGATTTTATTAATATTTTCTTTATTATTAATCTTCAATACTTACCCTCCTGTGAAATGCGAGATTCAAGTCCACTCTTCCAACTTGTATTCCTTGCCCTTTAGAGACTCAATAGCAGTTTCCTTTGAAAAGAATACAGTCTTGCCAATACTATTTTTCGTGAAAGTTCCGCAATAATAATACCTACCTCTTACAGAAAACGTATATCTTGCCCTAATCTGTTTCTTATGTACATGACATTCTTTGATTGAATATATGTTATGATAATCTCTGCTAATAACCCATACAGTCTGTCCAATTTCTACGTCTGGAATGGTATTCTTCCTGTATTCATCAAACACTTCTCTTAATGACATTTCGTGTTTATTCCAAACTCCATCATCAATATCAAATCCACTATCTGATAGAAACTGCAATAATTCGTCAATGTCTACCAACTGCTTATTGATTAATTTATCAGCCATTTATTCGCCTCCGTTTCATTAAACAAGATAATCATAAATATCTTCTTGCATCAATAAATACTCTACCATCAGCAACATTAAAGAATGTCACTTCATAGCCAATACCTAACACATTGGTTATTTCACCTTCTTTGTCACCAATTTTTACTTCTCTTCCAATTAATTCAGTCATACAATAAACACCTCCGAGTATTTATTTTTCAACTACAAACAGTTTTTCTACTGCTTTTTCACCTGTAACCCTATCTGATTTCTGCAACACTTTACGTTCTTTCTGCCAGATACATTTAAAATCATCAGGCATATTATATTCACTTACCAACACTATATTGTTCTCTGAAAGTTTACGAAGAAAATCGTAAAAAGAATTGTAGTCAATTGACTGTTTAGAATACTGTTTTGTATTTTTGTAAGGTGGATCAAAATAAAATACACAGTTTTTATAATCTGAAAAATTCTGATAATCACAGCACATAAATTCAATATCATTTAAATTCGGTGCTTGTTCCTTGAAATTATTTAATCTCTCATTATAAATGCTTCTGCCACCCTTTGAATCTCTACCATAACCACCATCAAAGTATCTACCACCATAGCTTGCCATATATCCAATCAATGCAATATATTCTGGTGAATACTTATGAGTCCCAAGTTTTCTATCTTCTCTAACCTCTGCGTAATGTTCAAATGTACATATTTCAGGTGCGATAGATAAACTGTTGTCTATCTGAGCATATTTCAACAAAGCAATCAACTCTTCATTAATATCTGCTCCAATTCTTTTATCACATTTAATCTTATCAATAAGATTAGCTCCACCACACATAGGCTCTATGTAAGTTTTAATATTATTATCATCAATATGCTTCTGAATAATTGGCACTAAAAATTTTGCCAACCTGTTTTTACTTCCTTGATATACCATTCAATTACTTGGAGTAAGGAATTCCTTCTTGTGTACACGAACCTCGTCTCCTTTCATTATTATTGCTTATTAAAAAATATTACCTAATAACTCCATTTTCTTCTCTCTTGAAAACTTCGTCATATTCAAAAAGTTAATCATTTTTTCTGGATTATCTAATGATTTCACATACTTTTTCTGATATTCTTCTGGCATCTGTAATATGTATTTAGCACCACCATACTTATCTACTAGAGTTAAATATAAATTATTCAATACCTTTTTATCTGTCACCAATTCAATATTGTCAATAAGAAAATCAATAATTATTGGACGTTGTGGAGCTTTCAAATTGCTTACAATTGTTTGTAAAACATCTGGGCTCAGTTTCTGATAATGACATATTTTTGAAAAGTATACTCCGTTACCATCTTTATTTATTTCTTCTGCTATTTTTACAGCATACTTCTGTGAATTCAATAAAGGATTTCTTAATACAAACTGCCAAGGAATTTCGTCATAACATGAAAAATACTTTTTATCAAAAGGGTGTGCAGCCATAGAATAAGTCCAAAACCTCAAATTATTCTCATATGTTTCACCGTTGCAATTATAATGTGCATACATTGTGTCAAAAAATTTATCTAATAACTTTTCATCCCATTCGTGAGGAAGAACAATGCTTTCTAACTCATCGGGTATTTTTACACCTACAAAACGCAATAGTGAAATAACATCTTTTCGATTGTTATAGTAATTTACATAGATTGACCAAAATAAAGGTGTATCATATGTATTCTCATCAAATGTTTTTACAAATAACGATTCAATCAATCTGCAAACATTTCCTTCTGAAATCTGATTTGTAATAATCTGTGTTACTTTATCATTTTCAACAACTGTTTTATTTTTCTTCTGTAGTTCATCATTCTGTTCTGTTAGCTTTTTAATCTCTTTTCTTAACTCTCTATTTTCACTACTCAATCGCTTAATCTCGTTTGATGTGTCAGACTGAGCAGATTCAATGAGATAATTTTTCAACTCTTCAAATTTTTCATTAATTTCTATATCGTTCTGCATATCTCTTGATCCTTTCAATGTATTATTCTCTTAATGTGTATACTTACTTCTTGGAAATACTTCTTCAAGATCAACACCATATCCAGAAATAACTTCTTCTAAGTCGATACATACACAATCACTGCAAATTCTTGCTTCAATTCCACCCTCATCGAAAAGCGAATAGCCAAAAATATCATTCAATCGTTTGACAAATTCATTAAACCAATTAAGACCAATCCAAACATAAAACTCTGTATTACTAACCCATCCAAATTCATCTACATATGAGATGTCAATGTCATCTTCTTCTGGATTAACTAGTAATTTATATAATTCTAATTCATAATTTTTTCTCATCTGCCACCTCCTAAATCACCAAGAAACTTCGGTTTGCTGTTAACTATAAAATTTCATCTAAAGCACATTCAATTTCATCAATAACTTCCTGCTTGGTGATTTCATATCCTTCCATCATTTCATCAATAGGTAAGTGATTTCTAAGTACAATATAAAGATATTCTGCAATGCCAGCAGTATCATATCCTTCTACTATTGAACCTTCTGCCAATGGCTGAATAAAACTATTTCTGATATGATGTGCCAATTTATCTGCACCAATGATTACTTTATTGCCCTTTGAAATTTTTACCTTTTCTCCTGATAATGCTTTTTCAATTTCTACTTCTTCTGTTGATGTCAAAATCTGACCAATCTTATAATCTGCCATATTATTCTCCTTTATTAATTCAAAATCTTACTCAACTTCTTCACAATTTCTTCGCACAATTTATATAAACAAGTTTTCTCAAATTCTATTTTAAAATTTCCAACAGCCTGTCTATATTGCTGATGTAAATTTTTATCTATCATATTATTCTCCGTCATATAATTTAACTGTTCCATCTGAATTATAGATAGGCGTGATTCCAAATTGATGCCCACTCCATATAACAAAATACATTACTTTTGTATTTTTATCATAGAGAACTTCAGTATTATAGTTATCGTCTTTATAAATTGTCACTAAATCTATATATTTGTTTGCAATGCAGCTACTTTCAGGCTCAATATCTCCCTTTGTGCATCCAGTCATTCCAAAACATAATGTTAATCCTAATACAACTGCTAAAATTTTCTTCTTCATATGATTTATTCTCCTATCTCCCGTACATAATATACTCATCACCAAGTTCAAGATTCATTTTGTAATTTCCATTGTTATAAACCTGAACTCTCATATTGTAAAACTTACTATCCTGCTCATGAGAATTTGGATCATAAGGATAACTAAAACCTGCTCTTGTTAGATGTCTAAGAACACGTCTCTCTGTTGTCGCACGACTACATCTTTCTTCAAAAGCTAATTGTCCATTGTCGAGATTTACCAAACTACAATATGTTGATGTACTGTCACCACCATATTTGTTTTTATTATCTCTGAACGAAATCACTAAATAAACACCTATTACATTGTTATTTTCTTTCTGCACTACGACTGCACCATTTGTTAATTTGATATTTCTGTCTAAATCTACACAATCGCAAACTCCTTTAATACTAATATTCTGCATTTATTTGCACCTCCTGTTATGTTATTCTCTGCTTTATTCAGATTTCTTTATTATATCCAGTCTCTTTAAGGAACTTATCAAATTCCTCTTTTTTCATATTGTTTGGACAATACATATCCACCACCATATCAAACGGCTTCAAATAATTATCCAACACATCTTCAGCATCTTCTTTTGCTTCCTGCATTTTCATATTAATATAATCTTCTCTCGTCATATTCCATGCTGTAGGACAATCTACGACAGTAGAAAATCTACAATATAATCCATTTGGTTGCTTTGATACAAATCCTGCCATATTATTCTCTCCATATTATTCTCTATTGTTTCTGCCACCAATGCTTCTTTTTATTTTCTTTATAAACATTACAAACATTTGGATAATTACAACTTTTGGTTTCTTCATTGTAATATTCGCAAAAATACCCATCTTCACAACCAATATCACATTCCATTTCAGTATATATTCCCATAAAATCCTCCTAAAAATACTCAAGAAATCTATGTTTCTTGGTAAAAATATTACTATATATAGTGTCTATATTTTCATAAACACTATATATAGTATTTCATTTATGCCTTATACACAAAACTTGGCATTGGCTGTAATTTAAACAGATTTTTCTCATGCATTGAATCAATCTTAGCTTTTACTTCCTCACTTGGCTCAATTCCATCTCTGATGTATGCATCTAATTCAGCATAAGTAAATCCAAGGTTATCTTCATCTGTCTTTCCACAAAGACCATCGGTAGGTGTCTTATCAACTAATTCAGATGGAAGACCTAACTCACGACCAACAGCTTTAACCTCTGTTACTGTAAGCTGAGATAACGGACTAAAATCGCCAGCAGCGTCACCATATCTTGTGGCGTAACCCACCCAATCTTCGGAAAGATTACACGTATTCGCAACACGACCATTTACTGACTGAGAAATAGCGTATAACGTAGCCATGCGAATACGAGCAGGAAGATTTGTTGTGGTCTGATCACTAATTTTAACACCAACTGGAAATTTACTTCTGATTTCACCAACAGCATCTCCAATGTTCATTGTATAACCTCTAATTCCGAGATGATTGATAAGCATATTAGAATAATCAATATCTTTCTGTTCTCCACAAGGCATCTTTACGCCAATAACTCTATCTTTCCCAAGAGCTTCTACACACAAAGCAGCTACAACACTTGAGTCCTTGCCGCCTGAGATACCCACAACTGCCATACAGTCTTTACCGTTCTTCTCAAAGAAATCCTTAATCCACTGAATGCAATCATTAGTTGCTTTCTTTACATCAAAATTACTCATGTCTAATCTCCTCTCTAACTCTCATAAGAATTTTTCCTAAATTATTTTCTCCAACACCATTCACAGTTCCCCAAATTTTATCACCCCAAGTATTACCTTCTTCGAGATGCTGATTATCAGTCTCAAGTAACTTTGCTTTGAGCTTTAAATTTTGAGTAAATTTCGCTTTTACAATTTCGTACATAACGTTGTACTTCACATCTTCCCAATCAGATCGAAGCTGAACTCTTCTACCAAGTTTCTTTGCAGATGATGGATCTAAATTCGTGAAACATTCTCTATCTGAAAAAGTTTTTGCTGATTGAAAAGCGGCTTCATTATTCAAATATGTAAGTCCTTCATATGTAACAGGAGAAGAATAAAAGTTGCTTAAAAAATAATATTTACCTCTAAATTCATTTATCATCCTTTGTCAAGCCTCCATAATTCAACATTGCAATCATAAAAAATATTCTCTATCATTTGATGTACTTCCTCCCAATTTGCACCGCCACGAACACATCCAATTTTATATGGCATTGCAATACTCATATTTTCTAAAACTGCATATGATTTCAAATTTTCAAAACATTTTCTTAAAGCATCAATATCTGTATACTGTTTTCCGTCATAGCCATATGATTTTTGTGCAAATAAATTTGCATATATTCTTGCGTCAATATTAGACTGAAAATATCTAACAGAACCCAATAATTGTTCAGGCGTATTAATCGAACAAAAACTATGATAATCTTTATATACTTGCGCATCATAATCACGGATTGCTTTTGCAACACCAGAATTAAAAGCACCTTTGCAATTAACCTGGTGTGCAATAATATCAGTGTTCGAAGTGAGCAAGTCTCCATCAATAATTTTAATCATTACTTACCTCCGTACATTCTGTTTCTGATATCCGCAAATGTGTCTTCTCTTACTAATTCTCCATCTTTAAATACGGTAGTAAGTAAACTGTTATCACTCATTTCAAGTAACTGATCTTGACACTTTAATTCACCGTTATCATCAAATACTCTACAACATCCTTTATGAGATTTCTTTAAGTGACTTGTATCTGTCTTGGGATCTTTGAAAATCATTAACTTCTTGCCATCAATTACTCCATATGTAGCTTTCATTGCAATACCAAAAGTATCTCTTGTAACAACAATCATTTTGCCGTTTTCAACGATTGCAGTGAAGCAAAAAGCTCCTACACCATAAGCAATATTATTAGCTGCGAAACCACGCTTTTCTAATTCTTTCCAAATAGTTTCTACATTAGAAAGTGTGCAGCCATCACCATAAATAATACCGATATGCGGATTTAATACCTTATAACCTTTACCATTTACAGAACCACCAAAAATCTCCCATAACCTTTCAACTGTCTTAACTGAAATTTCTACAATATCACCACTATCGGGACGAACCAAGAGCTTTCCATTATGATTCATAATCTCTTCTTTACACTGTGGAAGAATATTATTTACCATATTCCAATAATCATAAGTATCTGAAACCATACTAAATGATGTATTCGGATATAACTCTGTTAAAAGCCTCTTAACAAACGTAACCTCATCTCCATCAATTGAGAAATTAGCACCCATTACAGAATGCTCAGTTGAGACAGCACCGATTCCAATACCATTATTCTTACAATCGGCATTATAATACCTATCAATATAATTAATTGCTGGAATTGTAGATGTCTTATTAAATGAAAGCAACCATGATGCTGAACATCTTGTAGCTTCATCCATACAAGACATTCCTCTCATGCCAAAATCTGCGCAAGCCATATTTCCAGGCAATCCGTCTGTTGTCTTGTTATACCAATAATCTGCAATCTCACGATACATATGACCAATAGTTGCATGACAACAAGGTTTCCATAATTCTACCTGAAGAATACATTCAATCCACTGAACAAGCCATGCAAACTTGTCATCCGTATTAGTAATTTCAATACAAGGAACTCCCATTGGTACAAGTGTTCCTTCTGGTAAAGCTCTAATTTCAAGTGGCAGATAACCAAGTCTGTGAAGCTCTACAATTTTGTCTAAATCATAGTTGTCTCTACCAATCTGTACGTCCATCGAATCTGTATAAAGAGTTAGCATCTCATCTTCCGATAAATCGAAGAAATTTTTCTGAAAATATCCCATTAAATATTCTTTGATAAATGCCTGTAATCCAAAGAAAACCATTTCATTCTGATTCTCTAACATTGATTTTCGAGGCACCCAATACGATACTAACTTAGTTAATCCATTCGGATACATACGATCATGGCACTGTTTATAAGTATCTGATAATAATAAAGCCATTGTGTTATCCATAATTCTAAACCTCCATAACTGTAATTTTTTCATGACTACCATTAAACAAACTGTTTGTAGTAAATAATCTGTTCACTGTATTATTCTCCAAAGACTTGATCAATGTTCCTTTTTCTTTATCAAGAATTGAATTCTCTGTATGAGTGGCATACGCATAAATCTCAGTTACACCATGTTTCTTCAATTCTTCTGCACTATAATAAAGTGAACCGCCATATGCGATAATATCATCAATCATTAACACAGCTTTATCCTTCAAATCAATACCATTTGTCCTAATGTCTAATCCAAGGATTTTACCAGTCTTCCAATCTCTCTTCTTTTCACCATAACAATACGGTAACTTAGGGAATAAATCTGAATATCTCTTAGCTGCACCTGCATCTGGGAAATAAAGTACAAGATTTCTCATACCAATCTTTGAAATAGCTTTATCAACATACTCTTTTGGATTTTCTTTTACACAGTTATTAAGTAATGCAGTAGAAACATCACTGTGAGCATCCAAAACATAAACTGATGAAAATCCTAACCAATTGATAAAATCGCAAAAATACTTCAATGTGAATACTTCATCATCATTTTTTACTCTATCCATTCGTGCATTAGGAATATATGGAAGAGACAAATAATAATTCACATTAGTAAAAAATCTTTCAAGATGCTTCCTTACTAACATCAAATAAAACATCTCATCGTTGCTCTCATAAATCCATTCAATCCAAATACAAGGAGAGCCATCATAAGAGTCTTCCTCAATGTTGTTTGTATCAATATTTACTCTTGGTGTTCCATCTGGGAACTTATTGATTGTTACAATGTCGCCATTAATTTTAATCATATTCTACTCTCCAATCACTTCGATCTGACACATCTTCATAGTTGCTAATGCAGCCTTGTGGGTATCAGGTGTGACACCTGCACAACAACTTGCATCTACTGTAATATCAATCTCAGGATAATTTGCTCTAATAATAAGTGCATTTGAAACCACACAGATGTCGGTACATAATCCGCAAATCTCAACGCTTTCAAATCCAAAGTCCTTCCAATTTAACCAACCGAATGTAGGCTTATCAATCAGAATATCATTCTCAATATCAAAATCTAACTTATTGGAAATCTGCCAACCAATAGTATTCTTTACACAGTGAGTAACAGGAAGATGTTTACCTTCATATGTCTCTAAATAATTCTCAGGATGTGTGTCTCTTGTAAAAATTACCTGTTTACCAGCATCCTTATACTCCTTAATTTTCTTTGCTACATTTGATACAATCGCCTGTGCTTCCTTTGTACCAAGTGTTCCATCAATAAAATCATTCTGCATGTCTACAACAATTAATGTTTCTCTCATTTTGTTACCTCTTTTCTTTATTTTTATATGTATTTATTCTCTGAAAACTCAGAAGAAATTCCGCTTTACTGGGAACTTCATATTCTGTTATTCTCTATTTAATATTCCCAATCATCATTTCTAACCTGGAATACATCGCCACACTCTTCAATATCTGGATAATTATATGTGGCAACATTCATAGCATATTTATCTATTTCGTATGCTTTATATGTAATATTTGTAAATCCCATTTTCTCCAAACAATACCTGCCAGTAGCAATACCATCATACAAACTTAGAACTTCAATAGGATAATCTCGTGGAACATTCTTCAATCCATGATTTAAAATATGAATAATCACTTCTGCCGTCCATCCATTGCCAATTTGTTTATATCGCTGAGTAGCACTATTTTTTGGTGCTGCTGTATAATTATCTGGCAAGGTCTGTAATCTTTCACATTCTAATGGTGTTAATTTACGGATAAGATAATATCCATCTTTTAGTTTTATTGGATATAATCCATCTTTATAGCCAATAAGACCGTCTTTAACAAGATAGATCATTTTCCCATCAACAGATAAATTTCCATTCTCATACCATTCAATCTTTTTATATTTACTTAAATCAATTACTTCTATCTCTTCGCACATAACATTGTAGGGGACACCTTTATGCAGATTTGCCAATAGACACTGAGACTTATCTTTGTTAGATACTTGAATATATCCAAAATCAAAATGATTTCTTCCACCTGCTACGGTTCTGACCATATATTCCATTTCTTTTTTCACTGAGATGTTTAAAACTATCTTCTGTAATGGAAATTGGTGTCATGTACAAACCAGTTTTTGCACCTTGACCACCACCGTTACTTGTAAGATTTACACTTTTCCCATCTGAGCTATATACTCTATGAGCCTGAGCAGTTGTATCTATGTCACCAATACGAATAGGCTCGTCACTTTCTGCAATATTAACAGGTGTAAAAGCTACTTGAGTATGATGCTTTTTTAAATAATCTCGTACATTTCCTGCTTGATGCTTTAAACAATAAGCTTTCTCTCTATCAACAATTCCATATTCAAGTACGTTTTTTAAAAAAATATGTCGATCTTCTGGTTGCGGAACATTTGGAATATTTGTACAATAAATTCTCTTCCTCTGTTGTGCTGATACCAAAGCACTATTAATATGTAATAGTGGATAACCTAACTCTTCGCTAATCTGACTCTTTATTTCTTCCGCAGCAGATTCATTATTTTCGTACAAAAAGATATCTGGTTTCCACTTTTCTTTCGCCATCACATAATTTAAGAATAGTTCCCATCCTTCTCCCTCTGCTTTTGTCTCACGATTTTTTCTTTGTGCAATAGACCAATGGGTACATGGTGAGCCACCTATTAACAAACGTAATGGTCGTCCATTTAACTCACAATAATTATTTTTTTCTTTATTCTCTGTCAAAATCCTTTAATCTACAGAGATTGCGCAATCATTTATCCTAGAATTTACTGTTAAATCCTTTCTTCTTAATTATTTTGTTATAAAATCCAATGGATTTTGCACGTCTGCAAAAACCATAAGAAAAAAATATTTCATTGTTATATTTTTGAGAAATACTTGAACGAATGTCCAAGTTAAGAAAATTTTCTATACTATATTATTCTCTGATCTGTTATTAAAGATATTTTAAATCTCTATCTCCATGAATTACTTCTTCCAAAGTCTGTTTCTTGCGAAGAAGTTCTGTCTCTAATGATTTGATTTCATCATTCAACCTACTTATTACTTTGTCTTTATTCTTTTTAGCATCCTTTTTGACAAACCATTTGCTACCAAATTGAGTGCCACCACTTCCTATAGCAACATAGAATCTATCCGTTTCATCATAATCCCAAATATTGTTGCCATAATTCATAGTAACTTCTTCTTTATCAAATATCAGTTCAAACTCATCAATATTATCATCTGTAAGTTCAATCCTAAGACCACTATCATCACCCCAAAAGTTATCGACCATTTGATATGTATCTTCGTATTCGTTATATTTAATCTCGAACACCCAGTTGCAGCAATGGAATAATTGATTTTCGTATATAGAACTTCGATATTTAACATCTGGTTCATGTCTATATAGTCCAGTCATGCACAGTTTGTTAATATTTTCCTGCGATAGCACAATTCTCACCTCCTACATATTACATATAATCAGCATATCTTCCAGTTTATAAATTTCATCTTTTAGAGATCTAATTCTGGTTCTAACCAATTTGTTAAATCCCTCTACGGCTTCTTCATATGTATCAGCAAATAATCTTGCATATATAGTTACACCATTCTTTTTTAAATCTCTACCATTTACTTTGTATTCATAAAAATATTTATCTTCTTTGATTCTACCCTTTACGGGCTTACACATAAGATTTAATGCTCTCTCATCTTCCTTGTATGCAAAAGCCCAAAAATCTTTATTATAATGTGTTCCATCATCAATGTATTGTAAATCATTAAAGGTATTTCTATATATACCATTATATCTTGCATCTATATTGTTACAATAAATCATTTTCTTACCTCGCTTTTCTTGGAAAATTTGACTGACCAGCCTTTGAATAGAATTACTTCTATATTAGATGATTCTTTACTTAATGCTTATATACTCTTTGAATAAATCACCATACGATTTACTTGGTGTTATAATCAGGTTCATATAATCTACATTGCCACTATTTAATTCTTTCTGAATGGCATGATAAATATGATACATTGCTGTTTCTTTGTCTATTCTATCTTCGTCTAACAGAAGACTAATTGTAAAATTGTTCTGTTTTATAATTATCACCTCACTTATTCGTAATCATATCCAAAAACAACAACTCATCTTTCTTCAATGTGACATCATAATCTTTCCACTTTTCCATAAGTTCTCTTGTGTCGAAACCATGCGGAACAATAATTGCATAACCATGAGGAGTCTTATGCAATTCATGATTATCCAATCCTGAATAAAAATAAATACCGTCAATAAAATCTTCTACTTTTTCTTCATTGTCTACATCAAAATCAAACAACCATTTACTCTCATCACGATTTTGTACCTGTTGTGCAACAGATGCTAGTGTACAATTTAACTGTGTCATACTTGGTTTGTCTCTCAATAAACGGATAATTAACTCTTCTCTAATTTTCTCTTCATTCCTTGAGTTGACAGATCTATATAATCTCGTCTGTTCACCAGAAACTCCTTTAGCTGCGAAGTTCTTAAAAGCCTCAATCACTTTATCTTCATTCTCTTTGTACTCAAGGATTGTTTTTGCACGTTTCTTGAATTTTGGAATGTCCTTGTTATCCTTGTTGCGAGAACATATTAAATATACATATAAATTTGACATTGTATTATTCTCTCCCATACTTTGTATAATCAATTGTTTCAAACTGATCGTATACATTTGGGATAAAAATACCAACCCAAAAATCTTTCTGAAGATTTTTATAATATGTTATATTCTCATTCCAATCCTGAATCTCATCAATTACTTCTTTATTCAATAAACCGAATTCGTCACGACAAGCACCACTTTCTACTTTATATGTGATGGCATTGTATTGTTCTTTGTTTTTCTCTACTTGAGCGTTTACACCAATATAATTACAAGCAAAGACAATAAGCATAATTACCATTATAATTCCACTTATTACAACAGTAACCCAACCAGAAATTTCAATTGTGTAATCATTCTGATATAGAAATTTTCTTAACTTATTTTCATTTCTAGCATCAAACCACTCCATATTTCCAACAGTTATCAATCCAATTCCTACAATTAATACAATAAAACATAACCAAAATAACATAATTTTACCTCCAATTTTTCTAATGAAATGTGCGTTTCTTTTTAATGTAAAAATATATACCATATATAGTATATATTGTTTGTTTTTAATACTATATATGGTATATTTGTAACAACTACTCGCCTAACTCTGCAAGTGCCTTATCCAGATCCTCATCAGACATATTTTCAAGTTTTGCATCCTGTCTCTTAGCCTTGATTTCAAGCAATCTCTGTCTCATCTCAGCATTTTTCTTAGCGTCTTCTCTCTTCTTCTTCTCATCCAGCTTCACGCCAACAATATACTTAACAATTTCAATCTTGTTATAAATCTCCTCGTCTTCCTTTGACTTAGTATTCAGAAGACTCTCTTCCTCAGACTTCTTTACTTCCGCATTGAGTGTCTTAAATACTGAGTCCAGATTTGTGAGAGACAAATCCCACAAATCAATTACGTTAATCATTCCTCTGAATGGGAACTGATAGTTTGATCTTGTTGCATTAATAAATAATTCGTTGTTTGTCATAATAATAATCTCCTTTTCTAATTTTTAATTTTAAATATCCAACCTTTAATTTTCCTATTTTCATTTAAACATCTATCAATCGAACTATAACTTATGTCAGTATGTTCACTTGCAAATTTCTTTTTATTTTTAAATTCATATATTGTTCCATTTGGTGAAATTCCAATGTATGTATTACCAGTTAAATTTTTTCTTGTTGTAGCTTCTGATATATTCATAGGTCTTGGAATAAATTTACATGTGACAGGGGAATATATTTTATTTTTTAAGCCTAATTTCTCACACAAAAAATCTTTATCTAATTCATATTCTCCATTTTTCCAAAGATCATATCCATCTAAATAAACGATATCATCACAAAAGTTCTGAAAATTATGCCACCTATCACAAACTGTTACTCCTACATACGCATTACTTTTTAAATGTGCTTTTTCAGAATAACATCTTTCTATCATATGATGCCATGTAGTATATTCTTTAGTGACGCTTCCATTTATTTTACATTTCCACTTACCCTGACCTAAATATCCTACATTAAACACATTTGGAAAATTAGGACTTTTGAGATTTCCTTTACTTATGTTAGTAAAATCACTTTCAACGATTGCTCCATCTTCAAATTCACACAAACAATAAATATACGATCCCTTTTTGTTACATCTATTCGTTTTCCCAATTATTTTAAAACGTCCACAGCTTATAGAGTTCCAAATCGAACCATTATAATATTTTTTAGATGTGTTCTCTATAAGCTGATATTGGGAAATTAATTCTTCTCTAGTTAAAATTTAATTTTCACCACTCTCTCAATATTACTTTTTACTTTAACAACCAATTCAGCTCTTTTTGTCATCGAAAAACCAATGCCTGATAACTGATCTTTTGTGTCTGCTACATGGCATTTAGCCCCTAATGCCTCAAATACTCTCTTGTGCTTCATTAAATCATTGTCAAGGAACTCAAGATAGAAGCCGTTAGGCTCTTCGTTGTTCACACAATCCTTCAGGAAGAAGAATAAATGTCTATGACCAATTCCATCCTGTTCATCAAAATAGTTTGGACTATAGCTGATTACTGATACAGGAACAAACTGATTAGTATTTACACCCCAAATCTCACGACTTGAAATAGATGAACTTCCAGACAGTTTTTCCTTAATTGAGAAGTTTCCATTCTCGTCAAGTGTAACTTCTGCCACCTGAACATTTTCACCAGTTCTCATAGGATTGCTATAATCAAATGAATAAATCTCTCCATTAAACTCAACTTCCGCTCTGAATCCATGCCTTACTGCGCCTGAATACTGATGTACAAAGAATCTATATGTTCCTGGTTTCATTTTTGATAAATCCTGCCATGTAATATTCTCTACTGCAACTTTTCCACGTGGATCAATAACATCAACATCTAACTGACCGCCCATAGAAGTAATTCTTGGTGCTTTGTAACTACCATAATAAATTTCTGTTCCATTTGGCTCAACACAATGGGCATCAAGGTCGTAATTATCATGACCATCTTCATTCCACTGAATAGAAAATCTGAGTACACCGTCAACATTACCGCCAGCAGCTTTTACATTCTGCTTCATATCAGAGTCAGTAATGTTTCCTGAATAAGCCCAAGATAATCCATTATTCCATTTGAACATTGTCTTAGCGTCTGGATTAACAGGTGCAATCATAGAAACAAAGTTCTTCTCATGCTTATTCTCTACAAAAGCTTCAATCTCCTTTGCAGTTGGAAGTACCTTATCAATGAAATCCTGTGCTGAAATCTCCTCAACCTTAGAAAACTTCTTAGGACTTACAGCAACATCTTTTTCCATCTGACCAAAAATATCATCTGCGCCAACCATTCTTCTTGCAGCACTCTTATTTGAGAACAGTACATTATTTACAGTAATATCATTCAGATTAGCAAATCTTCTCTGTAATGAATCCATATATCCAAGTTCTGTAATGGTTTTCTTTGCATCCTCAAGCATCTTCTTTGTAAAAATAGCCTTTGGACGCTTATAATTACTTGGAGCGACAATCTGCTCATACTTCTTAACTGCTGTGTCAAGATCCATATCCTCACTTACATTAATAAGAAGTGTTCCAATAGAATGATTTCTAATTCTACCGATAGCCATACCTGCTGTTACCGACTTCTCCCAAGCATATAAATCCTTTTCAGTATCAGAAGTCAGCTTATCATATTCCTTCTTATACTTCTTAAACTCTGTGAGTATGCCTTTCCATTCTTCACCCTTGTAAAGTGTATTTGAATTGATAAGTTCAAGAATTGTATCAAGTGCATCCATAGTAATCTCATCGAGAGAACGCTTAAATACATTTCTTGTATCTCTGAACTGTCCTTTAACTTCCTCGTTAGAACGACTACTTCTATTTACGAACTTACTTGGAAGCTCTAAGAAGAAATGATCCCACTGATGAGACTTTCCATTGATTTCCTCAAAGTTAAAATCTGTACCAATCTTAGGAAACTTAGTTGTATAAATATCTGTAACTGTATGAGCTTTTACAAAAGCATCAAGTGCATCGCATACTGGCTGATATGTTGTATCGCCAAGATTCAGTTCCCAAATTGTGTGAATCTGATTATCCTTGATGGTGACAGCAGAACCAATATTCTTAATAAACTGTCTACAACAACTACAATCATGCTCTCTACGCTCTCTGAAAATCTCATTTGTACCAGCAGGGAAGCTATCAAGATATGTATTCCATAATTCATCCTTATCTACATTTACCTCAAATAAATGTGTTGCCTCTTTCTGCATTTCATCGAAGTGCTTCTGTAAAGCCTTCTTAAACATCATAAATCCATCCATGTTTTGTACCTCTTCTTTCTTATATTTATTTTTTTTAATTTTTCTACTGTTATATTCTCCGTTTATATCAAACCAGTTGCCTTATCTGGATTCTCATTAGCCCATTTTATCCATCTTTCAGCATAAGATTCAGTTTTACTATTTAATCCAAACACTTCTCTTGTAAGTATATATCCCTTACCAATCGACTCTTCCATTTCTTTTGTGTTGTTATCTACGTCATCTGCGTCTAATGGTCGAAACACTGTCTTGGTAAAATATCTTCTACCGTATTTCTTTGTTGTCGTGATTTTATTTATCTTATCCTTATACAACTTCCATACACCAGATGAATCTTTGTTAATCTGCCCTACATAATCTCCAACGTTTAGCATATTGTCTCCTTTCTTAATTTCGCATGAAACGAAGTTTCTTGTGCTGTTTTATGATAAAAAGAATGTTATTCCACCAATAAAATTGTTTGGAATATTTTTTTTATCACATTCATATGCATACTCAGGATCTTCGTCATAAACATTTATAATTGCAGGTATCCATCCATCAATATATTGTTTATCCACATTACACAAGTCTAAATCTTCATCGAATTGTTTGAGTTTTTCTATTACATCTTTCACACTCATCCATTGATTTTGATCGCATTCTTCACATGAATTTATTAAACAAACAATTTTTATTTTATCTGCTTTATAGTCTCGATGAGTGTTAAACAAATATCTTGTATCAACCATCATTTCTTTTATATCAATAATTGGTTCAGCGAACGGCTGAAATGGAGAAGCGGCATTAAATTTGATCATTGCTTTATTATTAAGATTTTTGCAATGCCACTTAATATCTTTGCCAAAAATATTTTCTAAAATATATTTAACAGTCATTATTAAATACTCCTTTCATTTTCCAAAGATCGAAGTTTACTGTGGTTTCTGTTCTTCGTCTATAAAATATGTATTTCCATATTCATTGACTTTCTCGGTCAAATTCATTCTTGCATAATCAAGAACGTCTGATGCGAAATTTGCCATACATGGATAACATAGATAATGCATAGTTTTTCCTACATTCATTTCTACTAACCCAATTTCTATTCTTCCACAAATATCGCATGACTTATTTCTAATCCATTGACTCATATAACTCCGCTCCTGACTATCTTTTATACTCAATCCACCTATCTGAACCCTTGAATTTCACTTTTACTTTCGTATGGCATCCGTCTGGAATAGATTTTAATGATTTATAGTCGCCTATAATTGTTGCTGTTTCCAAAACTTTGTGATTCTTCTCACATTCCATTGCTTTTCCTTTATCTGCATAATCGGTATTACAGAACTGACAAGTATATAATGTCTTTGTAATCATATAAGTCTCCTTTCCAATTTACCAAATTCCATTTACCGTTTTATCAATAGCCTCTCTCATCACTCCACCAGTCATTTTATTCATTGTATCTGCAACAAGACCTTTGAATTCTGCTCTTATTCGCCTATTATGACGAGTACAGGGTTTTGAACAATAATTGTTCCTTCTACATTTTTCACAATTACCATTCAATTTCCACTGTTCATTTTCCTGAATCTGTTCCATAACTTAGTCTCCTCTTCTATCTAAAATCTTCTGAATAGTTTTCTTATCTTTATCAGATAAACTATCCCAATCCAACTTAAAACTTTCACAATTTTTATGCTGATTCCAACCATCATCACAATCATAAGAATAACGATACTCACAATAATCACATGCCATTTATATTCACCTCTCTTCCAAAGAAATCGAACTTTATTTGCTTTTATTTATGAAGGAAGAAATCACATCTTGCCTCTTTGTGAAAATCTTCCTCTGTCAAATCGTATTCACTCTTACAGTCTTCCGATTTAGGATAACATTTCATTTTATCGTGGTCTGCATGTTTACACTCACCACAGCCTGAACATTTACGACCTTTAAAATCGCTGTTTAACATCTTTTCACCTCACAATCCAAAGAAAGAGAATTTTCCTAGCAACCTGCCGATTGATTATTCATGCATTTAAACTCGTCAAGATAACATTTTTCATTTTTATTTTTAATATATTCTCTTCCATCAACATCAATATATACTGACTTATCACTAACTCTATCCGTTTCTGTGTTATATACACAAACTAATTTATCTTGTTTAGGAATATCCTTATCATGCCACATTCTTATTCCATTAAATTCATCTAAATTTTGTTTGCCCAAAAGATACAAACCATTGTTAAATGGCTTTGTTTTCCATTCTTTTAATAACATTTTTCGTTTTCCTTTCTTTTTATAATATACTACTCTCACCCTGATTAATTTCTTTACACTTCTGCTCACATTCTTCCAATGTCTTAAATAAAGAACTTTCTCCTCTATTTCTTACATTGATGTAATCATCAACAGCATCAATCTTATACTTAATTGTGATGGCATCATTCCAAATATTAGCAATAATTCTTCTGATTCTAACCTTATGTGGAGCAACCACTGTCTGCTTTCCTACAATTTTGCCTGAATCATCACACTGTTTACATGGAATTTCATAACTATTGTAAAAAATCTTTTTAGTTCCTTTACAAATCGGACAAATAATGGCTAAATTTTCTCTTGCATAGGTATAACATTCTTCACCAATTTCAAACTTGTTATCTATTGTTTTCATTTTCAAACACCTCCTATATAATAAATAATGTGCCATACGAGATTCGAACTCGTGACAACTCGATTAAAAGTCGAGTGCTCTACCAACTGAGCTAATGGCACATAACTAGGCTGGTGGGACTTGAACCCACGAATGACAGGATCAAAATCTGTTGTGTTGACCGCTTCACCACAGCCCATTATAGATGAACTTACTATATTGCAAGTCCATCATATTTGTTATACATACTCACGCCAATGACGTGCAAAGAAACTACCATTTCCTTTGTCCTTATTAGGCTGAATAACGCCAGTCTTTTTCATCTTGTTGTGTGCAACCTCACGATCCAACCGTCTTGTGTGTAACTGATATGTAACTGTTTTCTTATTCATAAGATTATTCTCCCTTCTTATTGTTTTTCTTTACAACATGTGCTGCCTTTTCCTTGGCAATTTGATTTTCAATCTTAACCATTTCACTCTTGAACTTACCAATTGGTCTACATCCAATACCCATATTCTCACCGCCTTTCATTTTTATGCTATCTATATAATCAGGAATTATATATCGAGTTATAAGATACAAGATATTAGAATGTCAGAATTGACTATGTATATAAGATAGATGACACTACGAAATATGATTCCTGTTATTTCTATCAACAAAGACATATACCTCGTAAATTTACATATATTTTTGCATTACAATTATTGCATCGCAAATATCTTTTATTTGTATTTTCATCCAGTTCTGTATCTTGAACTTGATATACATTACGTTCATAACACTTATGACATGTTGTAAAAAATTCCTGTGGAACAACATAACCTTGATATGGAATCAATCTTGTCATTTAATGTAACACCTCGCAATTGTTTTTAAACTCCAATTGATTACGATAATTGTGCATTTTACAATCATGTTCCAGATTGCTATATATTTGAACTTGGTTTGGCTTTGCCATATACCTATAACAATGTTCTCTTCTGTCACAATCCTTACCAAAGCACATACTAATATCCGGCATTACGCAGCCACCTCCTTTATTTTCAGCCACTCCTGAAAAGCATTTTTTATCTGGTTGTAATTAACATTCTGATCTGTTGTAAACTCACATGTATTATCAGCGTATCCGTTAATAAACTTATTAAACTCATCATCTTTATCGCAGCTATACACATATGCAGCCATCGCTAATAGAGCCGGGTATGCCTGATGGTATAATGGAGATGACATTCTTACTGTGTCTTCGATATAGTCTTTATAATCCTGCATATCATCATCTGTAATATCTGCCTCAATTACACTATGTACAAAATCCTTTTCAGAAGCTACTGTGGTGCTATCTTCTACTTCCTTATTCTCCGTTGTCTGTTCGATATGTAAAAATTCGTTCATAAGCTGTACAAGTAAATCAATCTTGCCTGTAATAGTTGTCTTTTTCTTTGTCTGTTGATCTTTAAAGTCTGCCATTGATACACCGTTGATATCTTTATCCTTGAGTTCTGTGTTGTAAGCATTTAAAAAGTCAACAAAACGAGAATCTTCCATATTATATGTAGTAAATTTATCAAACACTGCAATCCACATTGGCATCGTAGTTGGAGTAAATAATACCTCTGATAATTTTTTATTATTATCGCCTAATGCTAATTCCAGTCTGTTGAACTGTGAATTAAGTTTCATAAACTGCTGTTCCGATGCATTCTCATTAACAAACTTATAAATTGAATCCAGGTTTGCTTTCCATGATTCACGGAAAAACAACAACATAAGTGATTCAACAACAACTCTTTCACGTTTTCCCTTGATTGAATTATTATCTGTAAACTTACCACAATTCTTGAAGAAAGAATTTTTCTGTGAAATCTCCTTAATATGTACGGCAATATCAGCAGATACATTCAGCAAGCCACTCTGTTCCTTGTTCATACTTGCATGATTATTGTAATCACGAATATGATCTGCGATTTGTTCGTCTGTACAATCAAAGAACTTAGTTACATTAATATTAAAATTATTAAATCTCTTTTTCAGTTCATTTGGCAAATCCTTATAATACTTTCCAATCACATCGAACACTTTCATTTCGTATTCAGGAAGTCCGTCTTCATCTAATACACGATTACCATTTTCATCTAAAACATAATCTCTATACTGGATTAAATGTCTTTCTGCTCCTGCCGAACCAATTTTAATACGATTTTCCTTAAATGCTTCAGCATATGAAAGTCTTTGTAAACCATCAATTAGATGAGAAATTGTTAATCCTTTCTTCTTTTGTTCACAAAGAATAATCTCAGGAATTGGAAGATTGCTAAGAATCCGACAAAAATATCTATTTGCTTCTTCGTTATTCCACTGAAAAGGTTCACGCTGCAAAATGTAATTACAGTTCATATCTCCGTTTTTCTTGTCCTGTAATAATGCGTACATACTGTACTTGTCCATTCTGTAATTCTCTGATTCACCAATTTCAATAATTCTGTCTGCCATATCCGTTACCTCCAATTCATAATTTCCATCATTTTTATTCTCTGAAAATGCAGAAAGTCCTTTATTCATGTTAATTGACTTAATTGCACTATTATATTCTCTGTCAGAAATACTTAATTGCTGTTTGATATATTCCTTACTTTCGTGTTGTCTCAATAAAAGTAAAATATTCTTTTGAACTTTTGGTAATGTGTCCAAAAAATCTTCCACTTTTTGTTCTATTTCAAAATCAAATTCACTTTCGTGTTCGACATTGAAATCTGATGCAAGTTTATCAGCCAAACTATTATCATCGTCATCAGGTGCATCAAATGAGCTGTTTGGAATAATAAGCGGTTTCCCTTTTTGATCACTTGTGATATTCCCATCTTTATCAACCTTCACTATCCTCCCATTTTTATCAGTTAGCAAATTTCTTCTTTTACCTCGTTGATAATTGTCTCTATACCAATCTATAACCGACTTTTTAATGTTATTGGTTAAATAGGTATTAAAATTTGCTCCCTGAGATGAATCAAAGGTTACAACGCTCTCCATTAAAACATTCATTGCGTCATCATATAACTCATCATGTTCATGTTCTGGAATACCATATCTAAAGAATGCGTTATAACTGATCTTTTTTAACTTCGACATATTGTTATCACAATATTCATTAATCCACCCCAATTGCTCTACAGAAAGATTTTGTAATTTATCACGTAATATTTCTTCTTTCATTCAATACACCTACCCTAAATTTATTTTCGTTTAACTGCTTTATTCAGATATTCTCCAAAAGACAATTCATTTCTATCCAAACGCTGCTTCTTTGTCTCAGCATAACAACGAGGACATCTACAATATTTTTTATTGCCGTTATGTGAAAACGACATTGTAGGAATCATCATAACTTGGCAATTGTTGCATAAAACCATAATTCAATACCTCCTTTAAAAATTGAATAACTCATTCAAGACTCGTGGTTCATATGTACGCTGATCCATTCCAGCAATAGCTTTTTGAATTTCATCTGTTGCGGTTTCGCATATTTTTTTACTCAAGATAATATCAACAACCTGTAACTCATTTTTAATACTTCTCCGTTTTATTCTCCTATCTTTAATCATCTTGTATGCTTTATAGCCTTGTGCTGCATTCAAATTACAGAACTCTATGTAATGATTCACATCAGATAATTCCTGGTCAACCTTACTTAATTGTTGAACCAATTCATCTTTTCTATGTAATGCTTCAGTCGCAAGTCCATTTAACCCCTCAATTTTGTCAATCCAACGTTGCACATTCTCGGCAGTCGATACCTTTTCGGTATTTTCTTGCACTGTTTCCTGTGATATCTGCTTAATTAGCTTTGGAGGCTCATCAATCTTCTGCACACGAAATACCGATTTCAACGCTTTAGACAAGTTACTTTGGAAGATTCCTGTTGCCTGTTTATTGGTAAAAATGTCAGCAAGAGCCTCACAAGACGTAGGAACATATTTACCCTTCCTATCTCGCATAATCCATCGAGAGCCATCAGTGATAACATACTGTGCCATTTCATCACTCCTTTATTTAATTTTAATAATGGAATATAAAAGATACTTCGAATTGAGAAAGTATTGACTTTCTGAATAAAAATATGTAATATTATATAAGGTGTATCTAGTATATACCGTGTGTTGATGCAGTCAAGGAGTCGCCAAACTTAATCTTGACTGCATTTTTATTTTTCCGTCCACGAACAATAATAGAACATATGTTTGCTTTTGTCAATATTTTGACAAAAATTTCTAATATATGCAATTTTTTGTTATTCTAAGTCATTGTGTCTTGACTTCTGGAGAAGTATTGTTCCAAGTTTTCCTTTTGGGATATAATTAATCGGATCAGGCTGATATTCAGTAAAAACACGAACCTGATTCAATAAATCATCGGCAATCTGAGCAATCGTCTTTGCCTTTTCAAACATATCCGAACAATCAACAAACATTTGTGAGGTAAATTCTTCATTACAATCTTCCTGCTCCAAATCTCTTACAGCAACGAGAACTGTTGCATTTTTCTTTGCAATTTTTTTTGCCTCATCAATAGTCATTTTTACAAATTCCATATTTATCACTCCTTTATTATTCTCCAAAATTTGCTTCATAAACTTTCTTAATTGCAGATCGTGTCTCATTGTCACTAACAGAACCAAGTTTTCGTATAATTCGTTGATTACTAATTACTCGCATCTGTTCTCCCAGCACAACTGAATCTGTTTTAAGTCCGTTGTCGGTATCCTTATGGATAATAGTATGTGTTGGCATTTCAAGTGATTTTAATTTTGAGCTTAATGGCATAATTATAGTACAAGAACTATAAATATTACCCATGTCATTCTGTATAACAAGCACAGGTCTTACACCTCCCTGCTCTGATCCAATTGTTTTCCCTAAATCAGCTTGAACAATATCATATCTTCTAATATCCATAAGCATCCTCCTTTCTCTTTTGCTTTCTATGTTTTGTATTATATACAATACTATATATATTGTCAAGTATTATTATAAATATTTTTTATATTTATTTTTTTAAATATATATGGTATTGTATATGTAAAGGAGGTTTACTCATATGAAACTATCTATACAAAATAAACTGAAAGAAAAAAATATGTCACGATATGAATTAGCTAAAAAAATCAACGTAACATATCCAACAATCGACAAGATTTACAAAGGAGAATCTACTGCAATTAAGCTTGAAACACTTGAATCAATATGTAAAGTTCTTGATTGTTCCCCTAATGAAATACTTGTATCGGAAGATCCACAAGTAACAAGACTGTTGGCATATCATCACTTATTATCTAAAAATCAGGACGATGATAAATAACTCATCGTCCTTTATATATTCTCTTTTTTATATAACCCTTAACTCATTTGCCATATTAATTGCTGTTTGATACTTATCAACATCGTCTGTGAGCATACGAATTATTCTTCCAAAATCATCCGACTTCAATGAGATAACTGGCATATTCTTAACTATCTCATTTCCCTTACCTGCAAGTACATTATGAATGAACTCTCCATGATCGTTAATCAACTGTCTATTTTTCTCTTCTGTTAATCCAATATAGTTCATAGTAGTCTGAAGGTCTGTGTGATTGAACAGCTTCTGAAGAGATAATAAACAATCAGGATCGAATGGATGAGTTTTATGTATCCAATAACCGAAAGATTTACGCAAGCTATGTGAACTTACGGCATATTGGATGTTGGCTGCTTCTACCGCTTTCTTTAATTTCTTTCTATAATCATCTGTCTGCCACTTTACAACATCGTTATACTCAACAACATAATGAAGATATTCACCAATCGTCTCATATTGTTTCTGCTTTTTATAAGCTGAAGTAATATTTTCTTTTCTTTTATCAGAAAAATCTTTTTGTAACGCATCACACCAAATCTCTACATTTCCATATATAATAGAATTAACATCCCTCTTTAACCAGATTGTCTTAGGATCATATTCAAAAATATAATCATTGTAATGTTTCATCGGATCTACTTCTGTATGCGACAAATAATTATCAACTGCTTCCCATACCATACTACTCACAGGAAGATTGGTAATCTTGCCTGTTTTCTGTTCTTCAATAGTATCAATCTCACTCTTTCGATTTCCATTCTCATAATACAGATCCGACCACTTCATCATTACTGTATCACCAATTCGCCTACCAAGAAGTAGTTCTAATAATGTGATAAGATATCCATCCCATTCATTATTCTTTTCAAACCATTCCACAACATTCTTAATATCAGCCATATTCCAGAATGGCTGCACTTCTGTTTTACCTTTTTTCTTTGTTGCATAGTTTTTTGTCTGTGCCATATTTATCAACCTCTTTCTTTCTATTTACATCGGTGTAACAATTCCTCATCATCTATGATGTTTCCAATAATACTTAGAAAAATATCTGGATCTGGATAAACACAAAATTTAACAAAATCCATTACAAATGGATTCTTATTGATTTCTTCTAATATCCACTGTAATTTTTTTTCATCTTTGTAGCATCGTAAAATACAATAATATCGTTTTCCTGTTTTCATATTCTGTAAACACACAACATCTTTTTCGTAAATTGGAGTAGGTGCATCCCATCCATAATAGGGATTGTGCAAAGAGAAGCACATGCATACTGTATCTTTATTAATTTTTACCGATTCGTTCGATGATGTTTTAATTTCATCACATCCTATTAAGGTGCCTGTTACCCATTCTCTGCTTCGTCTTTTTTTTGCTCTATATAATTTAATAATATCTATGCTAGGGCTAGAAATCCAATTTGTTGTACTCATTATAATCACTCCTTTACTTGTATCCATATTCTCTCTTTAATTCTGGAATCTTTGCTCTTATTTCGTTCACATCGTCGCACCATCTGACTTCAATACTCTTTACATCCTTACCTTCAAATACACAAAATAAATCTTTTATATGATCCTTTTCTCTCTGTCGTGGTCGTTGAATTCCATCCATAATAATTCGACCACAGGACAAACAAATAAATTCGCTTCTCTTTTTTGGATTTCCATTTTTACAATTATTCTTCATATATGTATTCTCTCCTTTCATTTTTTCTACAATAAAAAAGAAGCAGTTGTTTCTGCTCCTAATATACTTTCTTATATATACAACACTATTTTTTATTTAGATAATTCAAAATCACGCACAGAAACAGACTCATCAAATTCTTTACAAAGTAAAATTTTACGCAAAACAGTTTCTGCCTTCTCTAAATACCGCATATCATATTCCATGCGTTCTCTTACTTCCTTTACATTTTGGCATAAATCATCATTATCTTCGTCTGGATTTGTAGCGGATTCAAAATCGAGATGAACAGATAATAAAATTTCTATAATACTTTCTAATTCTAATTTTTCCTTTTTCGTTAATATATATAAATCTTTCATTATATTCTCCAAATGTCTGTTTCATCAGGTTTTCAAATCATCAAATTTATGTTTTCTAGCCACAGCTCTGCATACTTCTTTAATAACATTTCTCTGTCTTTCTGTTTCTGCTTTTTTAAGCAACTCTTGTTTTACTTCCTCAATAACAGATTTTTGCGCATTATATAAGACACGTTCATTCATTATTATTCACCTCTTCCGCTTGAAAGCAATTTTTCATTACTTAATTTCAGTTTATCTCTAGTTTTTTCAGTGCAACAATCAGTCTTTCATCGCATGTTTTCAACGCTTCTATTATTTCTTCTTTTCTTAGTTTATTTATGTTTGAAATTATTTTATTGATTGTATCTTTGCTTTTTCTAATATCCCCTATGCAGGTTATCTCTTCTTCGCTTAAAATAAATTTACATTCTCGTTTCATTTTCTTTTACCTCCACTAAATCCTAGTTTAACTTATGAAACAATTCTTTCATTGTATTTAACTAAATTCACCAGCTACATACATTTTCCCAATATTGTGACCTTCTCTTAATTCTCTTGGTGTAAAATTACAGACTCTTTCAAAGCAACCATTTTCATTATTTCTAATAAAAATATCATGCATTTTTGTTTTATCATTCCATGCATATTTCCCATTAAGAGCAAATATTGAATTCGTATATATGATTGCACATGGTTTTACAATATTAATATTATCTAATTGATTAATACATGAAGTTACTCCATCTTCTGCATTAATTATAAAATCAGGAATAATTGGAAGGAGTTTAGAATTTATTAATTTTCCATCCTCAAAATATATTTGCATAATCTCACCTCCGAATCATAAAAAGAAATCGTCATTTCTTATTATAAATTTCCAGGCTCACCACTCATTACAGTATGCAATCCACGCATTAGTTGTGGCGTAGCCGGAATTAAATGTGGATTATCAATTCTTTTTCTAACTCCTTCAATACTATCATACCAATAATCGCATTCAAGATAAGGCATATATCTACCATTTACGCAATAAATATTATTTCCCTTATACTTTTCAACAAAATATTGATTTTCATTCTTTTGCTTACATTCTTCTGAGCAAACTGGTTTATTTAGTTTCCTATCTACGGTCTTAATATTTCCATTAATGTCTTTAATTTTAAATGTACCAAATAACGTAGTTTTAGGTGCTGATGCAAACTCTTTAATACCAAAATACTCAAATTCTTTACCACAAACAGGACATTTCCATTCCATTTATACCACCTCTTCCAATCTTCCAAGTAAATCAAGTATTTCTGAAGTTGATGCATTGGGGGTTTTATCCTCCATTTATACTTTTCTACTAATTTCTGCAAAGAAATCGACACTCACATATTTAATCTCCGTTATGAATGTAAAATTCATTACCTTTTCTATACCATATTCTTTTACAATTCTACTAAGTCATGAAATAGTGCTAAATCTTCCCCTACATTTTCATGATATCGACGATCAGAAGCAAATTCTCCAAGATAACTCATGTACTCTGATCTCTGTTTTAAATACCGTTCTTCACTCATCTTTCTAACATTTTCATTCCGCTCTGTAGTTATACTTCCATTTCTCGTAAAGATCCATACTCTGTCGTCACTCCTTCTAACAGTGTCTTTTTCTTCGATGACATGACATGGATACCAATTACCACAAAGTTTAAATTCATACATGTAATTCCAATTTCCATTACATTCTTCTATTAGCATAGCTCTCCTCCTGAAAGTTAAATTTCATTATCCTTAAAATTTAAAATATCGCCCAGGATAAGCATCCATATGTCCGAAACATACGTTATCAAACCAAAGATATCCTTGATTACCCCATTCAATTACGTCACCTTTTTTGATATGAACTTCTTCACATCCGTCTTTATTTTCTTTTAAGAATCCAACACCATCATAGTTCTTAATACATGTTGCTGTACTCATCTTATAATCTCCCTTCTTGCCTTAAACCTAGATTTCATTCCCTATAATTATCATAGATTTCGATATAAGGACTATCTTCCTCTTCAATATCATTATTTACAATAATTTCGTGACTTTTGTTAGGAAGACATTTTGCTAATTCAAATAATTCATCCAAAGAACTGATTTGAATTGAAGCATTTATATAAGTAATCCTGTATCTCTCATTATGAAAAATGTCTGGTTCATACCAGGAAGAATAGGTTATTTTCTCTTCATATTGATATTTTGATAAGAAATCCTTATATTTATTATAATTCCCACTTGTTGTTTTTAATTTTATTTTCAAAATTTAATCTCCAATTTCTTAAATTCTATTACCATATCTGATGTAATTTTCATTTACTTACTTCTTTCATTCCACATGAAAACTTGGTTTCATTGGTTTACATACAATCTTTAATCATTTGTTCGATTTTAGGACTATCTGAACTTATGCCAAGACATCTAATCCATCTTTCGGCACATTCGCAGAATCCTTTATGATACATAAACTCTGAATTTTCTTCCAATTCATCAGCATTAACATTCTCATCTTCCATAAATAATCTTACTTGTGCTTTATGATCCGCATATGATATTAATAAATTTTCGATTGCATTTCCTGTAATATTCATATCTTTCATATTATTTCGCCTCCAATCTTCCAATGAAACTATTATTTACTGTTTATTATAAAAATCAAAATCTCTTCTTACACGTTCTCTATTTTCTTCTGTATCTGGCAAATTGTACCCACTTCTATCGTCACCTAAAAATAAATCGCCATTATTATTAATTCCACACTGTAATCCTGTTTTCTTATTCTCTTTAAATATAATCATATCAATCACTCTCCAATCTTTAATATTTCTCTTTCAAACCACTTCACCAAATCCTCAAAATCAATCTTAGTATCACATATAATTGCATATGCTGTGTTATAATCAATCACATATTCCAATGCATATTTGACTTTGTTGGCTTTTGTATCAACATATCTATATATTTGATATTCTTTATTCGATGTTAAAATATAGTCTATTGTAAATAGTGGAACGGTTTTGCTCTGCTTTTGCAACAAATCAACGAATGATGTTGATTTTAATTCAATGATTTCCACTAATTTATCTTTATATTTTGCTTTCATTATAATATGTCTCCTAATGATTTTATTGCATCATCTAAACTATCAATGGCTTCTTCCATCAAGTCAATAGCATCTTCCGAACACATTCCTCTATAACCGCTCTGTAATCCTTCTGGCATGTTATCAAATGCATCCTGTTCTTGATCTAATACAATAGATAATTCTGACGATACATCTGTAATTTCTTTCTTTAATCTTGCTATATTTGCTTTGATGTTATTAATACTACGTCTACGTTCTTTATTCATGTGCGCCTCCTATTCCATATAATTTTTCCCACACAATCCTATCTGTTGGAGTATGAGCCATATTAAATGCACATTTACCCCCTAGCTTCCAATATTCTTCTTTTGTGATTACAATTCCGTAATCGCCTTTAGCGGTATTCTTATATGCATATTTTCCATGTTCTTTTAATGCAGCTTCTGTCACATACCATTTTCTATATTCTTTTTTTCTTGTTGTAAGATTATATACTTCATCGAGACAATTTATCACTTTTCCTGTACTAATTTCTTTTGTTACACCAGAATTACTAGCAAACCTATAATCGCTATAATCTGTATAAGATAATTCACCTCTTCTAATCGCATCCTCATACGATTCTTTTGTTTTTCTTTCGTCTTCTGCCATTATTTTATCCCATGTATCATTATAGACATGACCGCTGCTCATACCAATTGTTAATACATGAGCGTTTCCATATTTATCATGTTCAGTCCATTTATACACTTTTTCGTTATTAATATATCTACAACAGTTTCTATCATAATATATAGTTTGTCCCTTTTCGTTTACATACGTAGTATTTATTTTAGTTCTTTCGTTATCAACAGCTCTACCGAGTCCACATACTGCCGACATTGCTCCATATAATAAGGCACCTAACATAATTATCAACCTTCCTTTCTAGTCTATCTAAATTTATTTTCTCTTTTAGTTTCCATTTCTTTCAGATGTTTATCTGCTTTTGCATTTACATAATCCTTAAAATCATACATGCTTGCTCCATCACCAAACTTACGTGGTGGTGCATATTTTGTTGTCGTTGTTGAATTCGTTCCCGGATCGCTTAATATCAAACTAATAATAACAATCACAATAATAATTAAAATTAAAACTCCCATATAAATCAACCTCCTTCAGTCCAATTATACCATACTTATATATTCTCTACTATTTCTTTGTACTAAAAAAGCGACTATAAAATAATAGCCGCTTTTCGTGTTTAGTGCCAATTTGAAAACTATCACCTGTTTTCTTTTCAAACATTTTTACAATATCTGTAGCTTTCTTTGTTGTAACCTTTGGCATTTGAACTATATACATACAACTTTCCATTCAGGATGATTATTTAACACATCATCCAAGCAACCTTTCTGTTCTAAATACGACACTCGATACATCGGTGTACCAAGTTCATCCACAACACAGTTCACATATTCCATTTGCTTTTCTCCTCCTATACTGTATAGCCCATGCTCCATCTATATAAATTTCTTCAATTTGATATCGCTTGTAATTCTTTGCGATCCAAGCATTTTTCTTATGTAATTGTTCTTCAATGTTCCGTGAATTATATTTCCATATCTTTACGTTCCAGCCGGATAAATCAAATATTGGCATTTGTACATCTCCCTTCCATAAAAATAAGAGATTGGATATTCCAACCTCTTACGTATTCTCCAAGTAAATTTCCGTTTCATTGCCCAACTTTTATTTCACTTCTGTCATAATTAGTCTGTATTCCAACACTTCCTTTTGGGCTTTCACATAAAGCCCATCCAAAAGCAAGACAATCATGTAATCTAATGTCAGCTATATCTCTATCGCAACCATAATTATCAACAAGATAATTAATTACCTCTTTATCAAAGTCTTCTGGATATTTCCGTCCTATACAAAATACTTTTTCTACTTTCATATGTAATCATTCCTTTCTAAGTCACCACTTTAATATCATCTTTCATCAACAATTTCTCTAATTGGAAATGGAATAAATGTGTTTCTCTTAAATCTTTCCCTGTATCTCTCATTTATAAGTTCCTGCGCCTCTTCTCTTGTATTTGCATGAATAATATCTAAAACAGGACTATCACATTTTCCAATAGCTTCGAAGAAATACATTTTATTTCCATTTCCATACTCTTCATATCCTTGCGATAATGGTATTCTCTGAAATCCGATCTGTTTTGTGTCTGAATTTACTAAATAACATTTTGATTCATGGTCATTTCTAAATTCTATACACTCCTTACTTCTATTTATCATATAACCAACCTCCAATCTTCTTAGTAAATCATCGTTTCCTATGCTTTCTTCTTAGAATAATACTTAACAATCTTTTTAAAATCCTTGCTACTTGCATAAGCAACTCTAGGTTTACTTCCATCAATGTTAAATTCCGTTACGCTTAAAATCGCATAGCCTTGTACCGTTAATGTGGCAAGATATACAAGTAAATTTAATTTGTATCCAAGACTGTCAAGCTGAATTTCTTTTCTTAACTTCTGTACTTCTTCATCATAATTGTCATCTATTTCAATAATGTGTGCAGAAGCATATGTATTGATTTTATATAATCTATTGTTAATTTTTCTTACCATATTATTTGCCTCTCTTTCCGAGTAAATCCTCATTTCATTTCATTATATTGCTTCATAATTTCACTAACCAATCCCTTGAGATTATATTCTCCATACTGTACATAGCAGTTCACTGCCTGTTCGAGATTATCTGCATTTTCGGCATTGGTAGTAACATCCAAATCTATACACATATCCTCTAATATATTGTATACTTTTCGTAATTCTTCATCTGCTCTTTTGCAAGCATTTCTTGCCTTTTGTAAGCTGTTTTTTAATTCTAATTTTATAGATTCATTTAACGCTTCATCTGAAGACATTTGATATATTTTCTTTTTCATTCACATTACCTCAATTCATAATCCTTATGAAACTCTTGTTTCATACTTTGCATTCTTTATATTCTTTTTCAGTTAATAGTCCTTCATCACACATATCTTCAAGCGTTCTATATACAGCATTAGCTCTCCAACTTGCATATGAAAAACCATCAAACTCTCCAATAAGTGCATCTCTGTTTTCTTCACTTTGTTTGTTTAATTTTTCTGCTAATATGGAATTACGAAAGAAATATGCTTTATACATAGCTGCTTTAATTCTAAGATTCTCAACTTCATATTCCTGAGAAACCAATTTCTCTTGAGCTTCTAATAACTGTAATCCCATATTCCCTAATGAACTTCTTTCGATTCTGTTTCCAAAATAAGTATAATTCATAAATCATCACTCCTTAATCTACCTGAATAGTTAATCTAATCTGTTTACCACCAACACAATCAACAATGATTCCATTGTCTACTGTTACTAAGTTATCTTTGAATACTCTAACTCTCTCAATATCAGGAGCATCACCTGTTTCCATTTTACTTGTCAAAAAATTAAACAACTCTTCCTCAACAGATTCTTTTGTAACTTCTTTTACAATCTCAAATCCATCATGGCAAAATCCTGTTTCTTCAGACAACCAATCAGAAATCTCTTCCGTTGCATATTCTCTGTCTGCACTATAATATTCTGCTAATTCATCAGGAATAATCATTTCCGTTGGCAAACTCTGTAATATTTCCTCGTCTCCGTCTGTGTCCCATTTAATATTTATTGCTTTTAACATAACCATCAACCGTCCTTTCTCTTTATGAAATTGCTATTTCTTAGCATTTAAACAATGTATGCTTTCCATCTGTATCACGTTTCCATTCGTAACCTGCAAATTCAAGAGCTTTCAAAGCTCCATTGTAATAACTCATATCTTGTGGTCTTGCATCTTTCATATTTACAATCATCCACCGTTCATCTAACCATTCTTCCGTTTGCTGCTTAATTATTTTTGGTGTTCTCTTCATTTTCATTACTCCATTTCTTGTCCAAAATCTCCATGTTCTAATAGCTCTCCATAACTCATATCTGAATACGGTCGTTCAAAATAGAACCGTTGAGCTTCTGGATATCTTTGCCTTGCTTGATCAATTTTCCTTTCTTTCCATAAATCCATATAATCTTCATCAAGATCATTACCAACATTAAATGTTTTCATTTTCACTTCATCACCACATTCATCAACCATTATCAAATCTAATTTCATTTTTAATACACTTCCTTTCCATCTTATGTTATACTTCATATAAGGAGTTGAGGACTTACACGGCTGCTGTCACAGCCGATGCCTCTCATTGTTAGTAGTTCTCTCTTATGTATTCCAAAGCTTCATCTTCTGTTGGAAACTTGATGTCTTCGCCTGGAACATAAAAGTCACCGTACTTCTGATATGGTTTCATACTAACTTCCCTCCTTTATATGTATTTAGAAAAAGCAGAGATTTAATTATCTCTGCTTTAACTATCGCTATTCATTTATTCTCCCTTATAAATCTTGCATATCCCTCATTGCTTGATCCCATACTGAATCATCATTACATCCACAATCATTCCAAAAAACCTTTCCAAATCCAAAATATAAACAATCACAAGCATTCATATATGCATTCTGTTTCGCTTTATCTGTATATCTATTTTTATATAGCATAATTAAATCCCTTCCCTATATACATTCCTTTATCAATTTGTACATTATTCTTTTATTTCTATAAACCCTTTCTTTTCTTGTCTTTTTATTATAAACAGTTACACTAAATGTTTTTATCAAAAGTCCTCGATTTAATACAATTTGCTTTTCTGCATCATCTTTTAATATCATTGTTTCGACAGATTCCATGATCAGTACGCTCCTTTGCGATTTTTTAAATAGTCTGCTTTCTTTTTTCTATATTCTGCTTCAATTTCGTCCAATCTTTTCTGTTCTTCATCGCACTCTTCTTGTGATTCAAATACATCATAGTAATGTGTATCTCCATCCCAACGACATCGCACAATTTTATCTTTTTCTTCATCCGTTAATTGATATACTCTGTACATTTCCATCACTCTCCCTTTAGATTAGGACATAAACCAAGACCACCATCAATTTCAGGTACTCTTCTATATGCTCCTCTGTGTGGACATTCTTCTTTTTTACATACAGTACAATCGCATTTCTGATATTCCTCATAACTCATTTTCCAGTTTGTCTCTGCAAATCTTTCTCTTGTCATCATACTAATTACTCCTTTAAACAATCACTATCAACAACAGCAAATAACTTAATTTCTTCTCCGACTTCGCTTTCATCAAGATCCAGATTATCAAGTAACTCTGCAAATGATTCATCTGTAAAGTCTTCCTTATATAAATACACATCATGTACTGTTGGAGTACACCATAGATGCAACCGAATGAACTCAATCAGTTCAATCCACTCACACTCGTTACAGATTCTTCTTGCACATCTAACTAATGACTGAAGAAATTCTGCTGTCATTAGTTCGTTACCCTCGATTTTCCCAATCTGCTTGTCAGTAATCTCTTTTACATTTTCAATTCCTTTATTCATAATATAGGAAATAACTGCATTTCCCATTCGTGAATCGAACTCTTCCTCGATTATTTTTCCGATTTTTGTTTCATAATATGTCATATTTACTACCTCGCTTTCTAAATAAACAGTTCTTTCTTTTAGATTTTATCCAACTGCTTTCCAATCAACTACCTGCTTATATCCGTCTGCCTGTAAGATATGAATTTCTTCATTCTTATCAAGTTCGTAATGATTTCTGAAAAATTCTTTTAACCCCTCTTCTCTTTCTGCTCTCCATAGTTCATCATGAGTGATTACATCTCCAAATTCTTCTTCGTCCGTTGTTACGGTAATATCAGAGATCTTTCCAAAATACATTGCTTCAAGTAAATCTGTGTCCACATCTCCCTTGACAATGTAATCTTGCCAATCGCCCTGGCTATACCCTCTGATTGTTCCAGTTTTAAATGTGTCTTCTGGATAAAGAAGTCTGATTACATCAACAAGAATATCTTCTGTACATCTGCATTTATCATACATTTCTTTTAATTTTGCATTCACTTCATCAGATACATCCGTTGGATATTCGTCGTAACAATCAATATCATCCAAAATCTCTTTCGCTTTCTGATACCATTCTGCCTCAGTACAGCCTGTAAAATCTCTATTACCTGTAAGAACAACCTGTTCATCGAAGTTTTCACAACCACAATAATCTTTCCAACCATGATTGTTATTGTATAGCCACCATGTTCCATCGCCAGTGTTATCTATTTTAATTTCTAACATATCAATCAACCTCCGTTCTATATTTCATAATCTCTTACTGGTTCTGTATAACCACTATCCAATTTAATTTCCGTTGTTTCATAATCATCATAAACACTCTTTCTTGTTCCTCTTGTATGTACAATTTTTGCAAGCTGCATAATCACATATCTGCGTTCACAACCATGTTCATCGTAAACTTTATGTGGATAGTACAATGCTCTACCATCGCAAACTGTAAAATTATCAAACTCTTTTCCGTAGAACTGTTCACAATTACTTGCATATACATACCGTAATGCATGATCTCTTATGTATTGTTTCTCATCGTCTGTTAATTCATCTGTATTATCTAACAATGAAAAATCAAACAAAATATTTCTCTTACCAGTTTCAATAGAATCGACATAGTCCAAGCTATTTTCTTTTGCTGTCTTTTTAGCTGTCTTGTATAATTTGTACTCTTTAATCTTCATTTTTCGCTTTTCTCCTTCCATTACAAAAGGCAGACACAATTATTTGCATCTGCCTTTATTTATTCTCTGTATTAATCTTCAACTTCCTCGATTTTAATTGTCACAATATAATGCGTGGTCTTATTATTGGGGAGTGAAAAATCCAAGTTATTCAGATAATCTATTGAATCTCTCATTTGTTTCTTTTTCCATTCAACTAAATCTTTTATCATTT
>ERZ773157.159-NODE-159-length-86534-cov-12.668625_pt1 | contig 86534 bp, 96 predicted proteins | sample MGYA00511480_ERZ773157 | MGnify/ENA primary metagenome ERZ773157 (study PRJEB29015, sample SAMEA2737863) | human gut metagenome | biome: human gut; feature: human-associated habitat; material: faeces | place: China | collected 2012 ... | reverse complement strand
AAAGATATCTCTGGTTTTACACATGGTGTAGGCTGGTGTGCACCACAGCAGGGTGCCTGCAAGCTTTCACTTAACGTAAAAGAGGGTGTTATCGAGGAGGCTCTTGTTGAGACTATTGGATGTTCAGGTATGACACATTCAGCAGCTATGGCAGCTGAGATCCTTCAGGGTAAGACAATCCTTGAGGCTCTCAACACTGACCTTGTGTGCGATGCTATCAATACAGCGATGAGAGAGTTATTCCTTCAGATCGTATACGGACGTACACAGAGTGCATTTTCTGATGATGGACTTGCAGTTGGTGCCGGACTTGAGGATCTTGGAAAGGGTCTTCGTTCACAGGTTGGTACAATGTACGCAACAAAGGCTAAGGGTGTTCGTTACCTTGAGATGGCAGAGGGTTATGTAACAGGAATCGCACTTGATGCAGATGACGAAGTTATCGGATACCAGTTCGTTTCTCTTGGAAAGATGACTGACTTTATCAAGAAGGGTGATGACCCTAACACAGCTTGGGAGAAGGCTTCAGGTTCATATGGACGTGTTAAGCCAGAGCAGGGCGCTGTTAAGATCATCGATCCACGTAAAGAGTAGTCGGAAAAAGAGGAAAGGAGAACGAGACAATGGCATTATTTGAATCATATGAAAGAAGAATAGACCAGATAAACGCTGTACTTAACAGCTATGGAATCAGCTCAATCGAAGAAGCTGAGAAGATCACAAAGGACGCTGGACTTGACGTTTACAATCAGGTAAAGGGTATTCAGCCAATTTGTTTTGAGAATGCTTGCTGGGCATACACAGTAGGTGCAGCAATCGCTATCAAGAAGGGATGCAGAAAGGCAGCAGACGCAGCAGCAGCTATCGGCGAGGGTCTTCAGGCATTCTGTATACCAGGTTCTGTTGCAGATCATCGTAAGGTTGGTCTTGGACATGGTAACCTTGGTAAGATGTTACTTGAGGAGGAGACAGAGTGCTTCTGTTTCTTAGCAGGTCATGAGTCATTTGCAGCAGCTGAGGGTGCTATCGGTATCGCTGAGAAGGCTAACAAGGTTCGTAAAAAACCTCTTAGAGTTATCCTTAACGGTCTTGGTAAGGATGCAGCTCAGATCATCTCAAGAATCAATGGATTTACATATGTTGAGACAAAGTATGACTACAAGAAGGCTGAGCTCAATGTAGTATACGAGAAGGCATATTCAGATGGTATCCGTGCAACAGTTAAGTGCTACGGCGCTGATGATGTTCAGGAAGGTGTTGCTATCATGCACAAGGAGAATGTTGGTGTATCTATCACAGGTAACTCAACAAACCCTACACGTTTCCAGCATCCAGTTGCAGGTACATACAAGAAGGAGTGTATCGAGCAGGGTAAGAAGTACTTCTCAGTAGCATCAGGCGGTGGTACAGGACGTACACTTCACCCAGATAACATGGCAGCAGGTCCTGCTTCATACGGTATGACAGATACTCTTGGACGTATGCACAGTGATGCACAGTTCGCTGGTTCATCATCAGTTCCTGCACACGTAGAGATGATGGGACTTATCGGAATGGGTAACAACCCTATGGTTGGTGCTACAGTTGCAGTTGCTGTTTCTGTTGAGGAAGCTGCTAACGCTGGTAAATTCTAAGTAAAATCAAGGCTTTTGGGAATTGTGAGATAATTCAGAATTTTTCAAAAACTTGTCTACATTCAGTATAGAATGTGTTTTTGTCCACATTTTGTCCACGTAAAAAAATTTGTCCACGTAATCTTGCGTGGACACGTGGACAAAAAATGTGGATTTTTTATATTTAATATAGCTCATTTATTATATCTTCTACCTGAACATTCATGGCAGTTGTAGGGTGAACATATCTTTCAGTTATTTCAACATCAGTATGTCCGAGTCTGTATTGTATCATAGGCATTTGTACACCTTTTTCAAGAAGTATTGTTGCATGTGTGTGTCTGAGTGAATGAAAATCCCAATCTTCAGATATAGCTATTCCATTCTTAGTAGCCTTGCCGTGGATCACACGGCTAACATATTTCATTATGTCTGGCTTTATATATTCCCCATTTTCTCTTTGAGTAACAAATTCCATAGGCTCAGCGTTTGGATCATCTATAACAATATGGTTATCTTTATCAATGCCTGACTGACGATGGAACTCTCTATAAAACAGCTTGGCTTTCTCCTGGTGATCTTTTTCTTCCTGTAAGAGTTCAATGGTTTTGATATCAAGGGATATTGTCCTGAAACTGTCGTATTTGGGGTTGCATATAGTGTATAGCTTGTCACCATCGTATTTCTGTACCTGGCGGTTTACAGATAGTGTACCATTATCAAAATCAATATCGGACCATGTGAGGGCAAATGCCTCACCGATGCGGAGCCCACATCTATAACCAAGAATCAGAGGTATATGAGCAGTAGACCCTTTTGGAAATCTGGCCATTATCTGATTCCATTCTTCAGGAGTGACAACACGGCGGATTTTTTTCCTTGTCGGAACATCTTCAGAGGTTGCCCTTGGCTGAGGGAGCTTTATATATATAGCTGGACTCTGAGCAATATATCGGCATGGTTCCACAGCATAAGAAAATGCACCAGTAAGTATACCTTTCAGATCGGTCAAGGTATTGCGTGAATACCCGGAGTTAAATTTCTCATTTATGAGATCCTGAAGTGCAGCAGGTGTAATTGATTTTAAGTAATATTCACCGAGAGTAGGGCGGATGTGGTTATTGATTCTCTTTCGATAAGTGTCACATGTGCTCTGGGCAAGATTTGTCTTGCAGTATGTATCAAGCCAATAATCAAGATAGTCAGAGAAAGACATATCAGATGGGGTAAAAATCTGTCCAGACTTGTTATATTCTGCAAGGGCAGTTGTACCGGCATCAAGCGCATCTTTTTTTGTTTTGAAACCAGATTCACTGTGATGGTATCGCTTACCACCTATGGATGCCGTTTCAAAGCGGTATTCCCAGTTTGCTGGTTTGGGTCTGCCGTCTTTATAGAATTTGTTCTTGTTCCTATTTCTTGTAAGTATCTTCATATAGATCATCCTTCCTAAAAATAGGCATAAAAAATAAGCCTACTAAAATGAGAAGGCTTATGGTATAATGTAGCTTGTTCAGAGCGTTATTCATAAGCCTTCGGTTTGTGGGTAACTTCCCTCAGGTGTTGGTAGCACCTGGGGGATTTTTTTATTTTGAACTTTATTTTTTGTCATCAAAATTAGCATACATGGATTGCTTTATATTTTCAATCATCTGTATATTTTGAGGTTCTATATTATTGAAATAAGGAATAAGTGAATCATAGAATTTTGCTGCTTGGTTCAGTTTTCCCTTGGGTGTCTTTAGTGTATCAGCTTTACTATATGTGGCTTGGGCATATCTGTTAATAAAAGCTTGCACAGCATTAAAATGATCTTGCCCAAATTGCGCCAGAGCCTGTGATGGTAATGCACCTGAGAATTTTATATATTTCTCACAAACAGATAATTTGTATGTATGCTGATATAGTAAGTCCATTCTTGAGAAGAATACATCAGGCTTAATTGTTTCAGAAATAATTCTGACACAATCGTTAGATATTCTTAGGCTGTCTTGGGCAATCTGTTGAGTTGCTGTTTTTAATTGAGCTTTATTCATTAGTAATTTGCTTGATGGTTTTCCAGTAACAAATGCTTGCCATTCAAGTAGTTCCTTTTTTGATGGTCCAAATAGTGACATCGTAACCCCCCCTTATGTGCGATTTAAAATTTACCTCTTAACTCAACAACTTTGCCAATGATACGCACCGGTTTGGTCTCTACTTCATCCATAGTGAACATTATAGGCTCGTATTTGCTGTTTAATGATACAAGGGCAATGCTTGTGGCGTACTTGACAAGCCGCTTGCAAGTTGCATCATAGCCATTCACCATGGCGATAACAATGTTAACAAGTAGATTAAGGCTTCCAAACATCCCTGCGCCATGCGGTGCATGGAATTTCAATATGTTCATTAAGATAGTCATGCAATTGTTTTTCGGTGATATCAACCTCTACAATGACCATATCTCCAGATCCGTTAGAGTGTTTGGTTATTGCATAATCAATAGCGGATTTCTCAGTATCAAATAGTTTTTCCTCACCATTGGTTATCAAATGCTCAAATATAAATTTTCTCATATAAAATCCTATCCATAATATATGGTGTTATTAAAATTTGGCCCTCAGTTCCACGACCTTGATAATGCGTTTTTACCAATTTACAATTCAGTTAGCCCATGTGCATAAGCCTCAACAACATCGGCAGAGCCTTTGTTGAAGTCGTCCCTGCCTATGTGTCCGATAGCGTGGATATAAGCGTCATTGAGTTGTTCCTGAGTGAATCGTGAGTTAAGAAAGATAGTATAAGAGCCATCTTCATTACTGGTCACGGTTTCTTTAATCTTGGTAGATTTTAAATCCATCATCTGTACGTTTATATATTCCAAGGAAATCATCCCTTTCAAATGTAGTCAGAAAAACAATAACAAAATCAGTGGGATGTTTTATGTGCATTATCGTTTCTCTTTATTCTTGAGAGCCATGAGCATTGTGTGAACTGTCTCCAAGTCCTCTGGCTCTGCATCCCTTGCGGCATCGAAGAGAAGAGAGAGCTGTTTGTTCTCGAATATCTCTTGTGCCTTTTTTGCGGTCTCAGCGTCTAAATAATACTCAGTATCCGAGTTATCCTCGATAAGATCTGATTTGTTTATACCGAAATAGTCAGCAAGAAGTTGGACCTTGCCCATTCTAGGCAGAGCTTGTGCCAAGCACCAAGTATTAAATGTAGTAGGAATAACTCCAATTGCCTGAGCAACCTCTTTTTGGGTTTTTCCACTTCTTTCTAAATATTTATTTAAATTTCTTGCAAACACTTCTTTTTGTTTATCGTCTGACATAAGGTGCACCCCCTTTTAAAACATATTATTATAATACAACAATATTGAATAATTGACAACAAAAAGTTCAATTAAAATGAATTTTGGTATTGACATCCAATTAAAATGGATATACAATGTGAACATGATACAGAAAGGAAGTGAGAGCAAAATTGAAAACACAGAAAAAGATCCAGATTAGTTTAGCGGCAGCAAGAGTAAATGCAGGAATGACACAGGAAGAAGTAGCAAAACATATGGCAGTAGGTAAGCAGACTATTGTTAGTTGGGAAAAAGGTACATCAGAACCTAAAATCTCACAGGCTAAGGAATTGTCAAGACTGTATGATATGCCGTTAGACTATATTTTTTTACCATCTGAATCCAATTAAAATGGATAACAGAAAGGAGAGAAAAGATGTTTGGTTGGATAGTGGTAGTTGTTGTTCTGATTGCAAATATATCAGCAATTGCGTGCGTACTCAAAGATAGAATGGTTACTGCTGCGGTATTGAAGGTACTGGGAGATTGCATTTCTTTAATATTCCTTTGTACTCGGTGAATACAGCATTTTTTAGTCTGTTAAATGCAATATCAAGTTCTTCAGAACATTTATCTAAAGGATAGTCCTTGTTGCCATTTTCAGCCTCAAGCATATTGAGAAAGGCAAGGTAAAAATCAGGATAAAGTGCTTGTGATTTAGGCTCCATGAGATAGATGTTACTGGTCAATAAATCTAAGAGATTACCTCTTGCCTCAGAACCAAGTTTACTGAGTTTGTTATAGAGCAGAAGTCCACGGCAATAGAACTGATAGAAAGGTATATAGAAGTTATCAAGCTGTTCTCGGCGAATTTGATACTTCTGTGTAAATAATTCCTTTATTGCTGTTAGATAGACTACAACAAATGATCCAACTACTGAAATGATTGCAACAACTATAGGTGCCATAAAATCCCTCCTTGTAAATAAATCCTTTTGTTAGAGTGATTATAACACATGGAGGAATAAAGAAAAATAAGAAAGGAGAGGCATGATAAAGAAGATAAAAGCAAAGCTCAAAGAGCCGTACTTCATGGAAGATCTTTGGTGTGATTATATCAGACCTGCAGTGATGGGGCTGATAGGAGCAGCTATAGGCATAGCTACAGTAATCGTAATAAGACTGTTGTAATGACGACACTTGCGACACCAACCAGTGTGAGAAAGGAGAGACATGCATCACTACATAACAAAATATACGGAGAATGGAATCAGATACGCTGAATCATGGTTACAGATCAATTTGCCATTTGGTAGATGTATTTGTTTCAGCAGAAAAAGGATAAAAATACAGGAGTCACCTCTTATCTAGATGACCCCCATAAATACTAAACCTTCTTCCAGTTACGACCTTTTTCCTGTGTTGGAGGAAGTCGATCACCCTGATCGATATGTACCTGTCTTGGCTTTGGTACAGATCCTCCACGTGGCCCTACTTCCTTATAACTTCCAGGAGATAAGTTGTCAGTGCCTGGTTTGTATAACGGAGTGCTCATGATATTCACCTCTTTCCCAGATATATTGTTATGAACGTTTGTTCACACACTATATATAGTACTCAAGGAAAGGAGAATGTCAAGTGGATAAAAGGGAAATATTACAGGTCGTTGAGAGAGAAAGACTTAGACAGGGCATGTCAAAACGTAAATTGGCTGAAAAGGCAGGATTTACCGACAGGAGCTTGTACATGTGGGAATCAGATAAAAGAGGAATGACATTGACTAATGCCGACAGCTTATTGAAAGCGGTTGGGTTGAAGCTGGTCATAGAGGAAGACGTGTAAAAAATATTTGCATTTTTTGAAAATACTCGTCTGTTACATGTTGCAAAATATTACGCAAAAAGGAGGTGAGAACAACGGAAGAAACAACAATATACACAGTTGCTGAGGTAGCGGAAATATTACATACAAATGTTGCGTATGTACACAGACTTAGGAAAAGCGGACAGCTTAAATTTATGAAACTTGGAGCTTACAAAGTCCGTAAACAAGAGTTGGATAGATTCTTGGCTGAGGCAGAGGGGATGGACCTGTCAGATCCATTTAAACCACGAAGTCTGGATGCAGAAGAGTGAAACACAAAAAGCACCTTTGGAATAGCAGTTCCGCCGGTGCAAATAAAAAATAACTCAAGGAAATCATAGCAGAAAAGGGGAAGAAAAGCAATGAAGAGGAGAAACATGGATACAAAGGCTGTCAAGGCAGTGTGCCTTGCGGCGATGCTGATAATACTGATCATTATGGCATACAACATCATATTTAACACGGCTTTGATTATGGCTCTCCCGGTTGGCAGCTTCATAGCATATTTGCTTGGAACAGTATTCACAGAGCTGGGACTGCTTAACACAGTTGAACAGATGAACAGGATTGAGGATCAGAGAGAAAGTGAACAGCCATGGTAAGTATGAAAGTCCTTGGGAGCCATGAAGAATGGCTCAGGGCAAGAACCAAGATAGGTGGGTCGGATGCATCTGCTATTGTGGGAATGAACCCCTACAAGACCAACGTGGATCTATTTAAAGAGAAAGCCTACGGCATAGAGCCTGAGGACATATCAGACAAGCCTTATGTCAAGTATGGCACAGAGGCTGAGAAGCATCTGAGGGAGCTATTCAAGTTGGATTATCCAGAGTATCAAGTTGGGTATGTGGAAAACAACATGTTCACAAATGACAAGTACCCATGGGCGCACGCATCGCTAGATGGATGGCTTTTAGATCAGGATGGTCGCAAGGGTGTGTGGGAATGTAAGACGACCAACATTCTGCAGTCAAGACAAAAGGAGAAGTGGGATCATAGAATCCCGGACAACTATTACATACAAGTGTTGCATTACCTGATGGTAACAGAGTTTGACTTTGTGGTGCTCAAGGCTCAGCTTAAGTCGGAATTTAACGGTGATGTATATCTGCAGACAAGGCACTACAAGATAGAGCGGTCAGAGGTAGAGGAAGACATTCAGTATCTTATTGACGCTGAAAGAGACTTCTGGGAGTGCATACAGGTGAAAAAAGAGCCACCGCTGATACTCCCGGAGATATGAAAGGAAATGGCAATGTATTACAACGAATGTCAACAGTGCGGTGCTTACCTGGATCCAGGCGAACACTGCGACTGTGAGGAAGAGAGACAGCGACAGACACAGCGTATCATGTCGATGATACGTGAGAACAAGGAGAGTCACCAGATGGAGCTGGTGCTGAATTAGGAGGTTAAAAATGGAATTAAGAGTTAATGAGGTAGCGATACCGGAGAAGATTGATTTTAACTACGAAGAGCTCAAGGCTGAGCTTACATCTAAGGTCTCATTTTATGAGACGCTTGTCTACACAGATGATCAGATCAAGGACGCAAAGGCAGACAAGGCCAATCTGAACAAGCTGAAGAGAGCCCTCAATGATGAGCGCATCAGAAGAGAGAAAGAATACATGCAGCCGTTTAATGTGTTTAAGGCTCAGATCAACGAGATCATAGACATTATAGACAAGCCTATAGCGGTGATAGATGAACAGGTCAAGGCATTTGACGAGAAGCGCAAGGCAGAGAAGCAGAAAGCCATTGAAGAGTTGTTTGCGACTATCGGTTTTCAGAATTTTGTCACGCTGGAGAAGATCTGGGATCCGAAGTGGTTAAATGCTTCGGTGTCAATGAAGAGCATCGAAGATCAGATGAGGTCAAAGATGTATGAGATCGGCAATGGAGTTCTTACACTTAGCCAGCTCCCGGAGTTTGGCTTTGAGGCTACAGAGGTATTTAAGGAGACATTAGACATTAACAAGGCCATTTCTGAGGCTAAGAGAATGTCAGAGATCGCAAAGGCAAAGGCTGAGGCTGAGGCAAGGAGAAAGGCTGCAGAAGAGGCACGAAAAGCAGCAGAAGAGGCAAGACGAAAGGCTGAAGAAGAACGCAAGGCACAGGAGAGAGCTGCCGAGGAGCAGAGAGCCGCAATGGCACAGGCTATGACACCACCTGAGGATGCACAGCCAGCACCAGTAGAGGAATCACAGCCGGAACCACAGAAGATGATAGTGAAGTTCGAGGTTGAACTTACCACGGAAGATGCAACGGCTCTGAGAGAGTTCTTCCAGAGTAGAAATATAGCGTTCAGAGCGATTAAGTAGGAGGTATACAAGATGATTAAGGCGGAAAATGGATTAGTATCAATAAAGGGATCAGCAACGATGCTTATATCGGAGCTGGCACTTGTAGTGAAGGCAATAAGAGAACCACTTGTCAAAGAGTATGGAGAGCCAGTTGTAGAACAGTTGATAAACAGAGCTGTTGAGACCTCAAAAGCTGATGGAGATCTTGACAAGATTATGAAGGCACTTATAAATGATGTGCTTGACATATTGTCCAAAGCGAATTGCAACAAGGATACACAGGATATGAGCTCCATCTTGGAGCAGGCACTGCGCAAGGCATTCGGATTGCATTAGGAGGATAGGCAGATGGAACACTACAACATAAGTGAGGCAATAGAGGCACAGGAAAGATATTGTAGGAAGAACGAGTATCCTCTTTTTGCGCCAGATAGTGGCATGTGTCCGAATTGCAATAGGAACATATATGAAAAGATAACAAGATATGGAACATCGATAGAAAGAGGAATATCGGTAGAGGCGGCAGGAACAAACCTTATAACAGGATGTCCACATTGTAGTTGGTCGTTCTGTGATTAAGATCACGTAATATAGGAGGTAGAAAATAATGGCAGTTAATAACAGTTTAGTAGCAAGAGGCAAAGCACAGCAGAATCTGGGAATTACAGAGTATCTTACAAAAGATGCAATCAAGAATCAGATCAACAAGGTGGTTGGTGGAAAGAATGGACAGAGGTTTATATCTGCTATCGTATCAGCATATAATACCAACCCTACACTTCAGGAGTGCACGAATCAGTCGATTCTTTCAGCTGCACTTCTCGGCGAGAGCTTACAGCTTTCACCATCCCCACAGCTCGGACACTATTACATGGTCCCATTCAACAATACAAAGACTGGTGTCAAGGAAGCTCAGTTCCAGATGGGATATAAGGGATATATTCAGCTTGCGATCCGTTCCGGTCAGTATAAGAGACTGAATGTTGTCGCTATCAAGGAGGGAGAGCTTGAGTATTTCGATCCACTCAACGAGGACATCAAGGTTAATCTCATGGTAGATGATTGGGATAAGAGAGAAGAGGCTGAGACAATCGGCTACTATGCAATGTTTGAGCTTGTTAATGGATTCAGGAAGACAATGTATTGGAGTAAGGCTCAGATGCTTGCTCATGCGGACAAGTATTCACAGGCATTTTATAAGGACGCTGGAAAGGTCAAGACAAAGTACGGAGAGAAGCAGAGAGTATCATTTGCTGACTATGAAGCCGGTAACTATGATCCTCGTGATTCTTGGATGTATTCATCGTTCTGGTATAAGAACTTTGATGGCATGGCATATAAGACAATGCTCCGTCAGCTGATCAGCAAGTGGGGAGTAATGAGCATAGAACTTCAGAAAGCATTTGAGGGTGACATGGCAACCTTGGACGCTGAGGGACGTCCTACATATGTTGAGAATGACAATGATGAGTATGTGGAAGCCACAGCAACAGAGGTGAATGAGCCAGAGAATGCTCAGCCAGAGCCACAGGATGCTCAGAATACACAGAACAGTGTTCAGAATCCACAGCCGACACCGGCAGAAAATCCACAGCCAGAGATGAACGCTGCCGAGGCGGCACTATTCGGAAGTTTCAAGTAGTTACATTGACATTACATAATACATCACAACACGCAGCGTAATGTCTTAGCATATATCCCTGTTGCTCTTATTTTAGGGCGACAGGGGGAAAGGAGTAACAATGGCTTGGAACAGATCACGAGCTAAATACGGCAACAGGAAAGCTGTAATAGACGGCATCACATTTGACAGCAAGAAAGAGGCACAGAGGTATACAGAGCTGAAATTGCTTGAGAAAGCTGGCAAGATAACAGGCTTGCAGCTTCAGAGAGAATTTGAGCTTATTCCAGCTCAGAGAGAACACACAAATGAGATATATGAAAAAGGACCTAACAAGGGCAGATTCAAGCCAGGAAAGCTTTTGGAGTGTAAATGCTCATATGTGGCTGATTTTGTTTATTGGGACTTAGAAAACAACTGCATGGTTGTTGAAGATGCGAAGGGCATGAGAACAAAGGAATACATCATAAAGCGCAAGTTGATGCTTTATAAGTATGGAATAAAGATCAAGGAGGTGTGAGTCACATGGGAAATAAAGGGAGCTTTGTCTTTTATACCGAATATAGAGAGCATTTGTCGATGCTGCCACCGGAGCAGGTCGGTGAGTTAATGTTTGCTCTGATGGACTACCAGGAGACAGGCGAAGTTCCGAATCTTCCAAAAGGTAGTGCACTTGCCATGTGTTTTTCTTTTATCAAGGCACGCATGGACAAGGACAACTCCAAGTATGAGGAAAAATGTGAGCGCAACAGATCAAACGGCAAGAAGGGCGGCAGACCTACAAAGGAAACGGATAATTCTGAAACCGAGGAAAACCCAAATAAACCGAATGGTTTTTCTGAAAACCGAACGGTTATTTCTGAAACCGAGGAAAACCCAACTGAACCCCAAAAAGCCGATAATGATAATGAATATGATAATGATAGTGATAATGAGGAGTATATACATACTCCTACTAAGGCACGTGCGTGCGCACATGCAGAGGCGGGTAAGCCACGCAAGAAGTCTGAGCCGGTCAAGTATAGCGATGATCCGGAGCTTAATGATGCCATAGTAGAGTTCATCAAGTTCCGGAAGGGCATCAAGAAGCCTATGAGTGACAGAGCTATAACGCTGATGATGAACAAGCTGGAGTCGTTATCTCACGATAAGCATGAACAGGTACAGATTCTCAATCAGTCGATAATGCAGGGATGGACAGGCCTATATGCGCTTAAGGATGACGGTAAGAGCCGAGGGCAGCCACGGAACGTGAATCCAAATGGATTTGCAAACTTTAAGCAGACAGATCATTCAGAGCAGCTTGACAAACTAGAACAGATGCTTGCCGATGAGCTGAACAATAAATAATTAACACACGAAAGGAGCCGAACCTCCGGCCGGGGTAATGCTATAGCGGGTTCCTGAGAAGTGAATGACATATAGAGAGTTTTTAGATAGCAAGATAGAGCTTGCTACTGACAGCGGTTTCGAGGTTGATAAGAGCCGCATAAATAAAGCCCTAAAGCCACATCAGGGTGATGCGGTGGCATGGGCGCTGAAGGGTGGACGTAGAGCCTTGTTTGAGTCGTTCGGACTTGGCAAGACTGCACAGGAGATAGAGTTTTGCCACCTTGCAGCAGAACATACCGGCGGTAGAGCGTTGATTGTACTACCGCTTGGAGTTAAGCAGGAGTTTACAAGGGATGCTGTGGAGCTCCTGGGCTATGAGAAGCCTGAATATTGCCGGACGATGGATGAGGTCAAGGCGTGTGACAGTCAGATCGTGCTGACAAACTATGAGCGAGTGAGAGATTGTGATATAGATCCATCGTACTTCGCTGCAACGTCACTGGATGAAGCAAGCGTTCTCCGGAGCTTTGGAAGTAAGACATATCAGACATTCTTGGATAAATTCAAGAACGTTCCGTATAAGCTCGTAGCTACGGCGACACCATCGCCGAATAAGTACAAGGAGCTGATTCATTATGCTGGGTACCTGGAAGTCATGGACACAGGACAGGCACTTACAAGATTCTTCCAGAGGGATTCAACAAAGGCAAATAACCTGACACTGTACCCGAACATGGAAGATGAGTTCTGGTTGTGGGTGAGTAGCTGGGCACTTTTCATCACAAAACCTTCAGACATCAACCCTGATTATTCCGATGATGGCTATGTACTCCCTCCACTGGATGTGAGGTGGCACGAGATACCTATACACTACGGAGATTCAGTTGACAGGGACGGCCAGATGGAGCTTTTCACTCAGGCTAGTACAGGACTTAAAGAAGCCGCAAAGATCAAGCGTGAGAGCAAAGATGCCAGGATTGAGAAGATGAAGGAGATAGTTGATAGCTCTCCGGAAGACCATTTTATTCTATGGCACGATCAGGAAGCAGAGAGACACGCTATTAAGAAAGCTCTGCCGGAGACAGTGGACATATACGGATCCATGGACTACGACCTTAGGGAACAGAGAGTCATAGACTTTAGCGATGGCAAGACAAGGTTATTTGCTACCAAGAAGTCAATTAGTGGTTCAGGCTGTAACTTCCAGCGGTTCTGTCACCGGGAGATATTTGTTGGAATTGACTATGAGTTCAATGACTTCATACAGGCGGTGCACAGGTGTTACAGGTTCCTGCAGCAGGACACAGTAGTTATAGACATCATCTACATGGAGAATGAGCGGGAGATCAAGGACGCACTGATCGAGAAGTGGAAGAATCATAATCACATGGTCAAGAAGATGATCGAGATCGTGAAGAAGTATGGCCTTGATTCGGCAAACAAGACGGAGAGATTGGAAAGGAAGATGGGTGTGGAAGGTACAAGAGAAGAGAGAACGGTAAGAGGCAAGCATTATGAAGCTGTGTATGGCGATTGCGTGGAAGAGACAAGGGCGATGGAGAGTAACAGCATTGATCTGATACACACATCAATACCATTTGGCAACCACTACGAGTATTCAGCAAATTATAACGATTTCGGACACAATCAGGATACAGAGAGGTTCTTTGAACAAATGGACTTCCTGACACCGGAGCTTTTGAGGGTGCTGAAGCCGGGAAGAGTGGCGGCCATCCACGTTAAGGATAGAGTGTTGTTTGGAAATGCCACTGGCACAGGAATGCCGACTATTGAGCCGTTTCATGCGGATTGTATCGAACATTACATGAAGCATGGTTTTATGTATTTCGGCATGATCACAGTGGTTACGGATGTTGTAAGAGAGAACAACCAGACATACCGGCTCGGATGGACTGAGCAGTGCAAGGATGGTTCCAAGATGGGGGTGGGATGCCCTGAGTACATCCTGCTGTTTCGTAAGTTGCCAACTGACAGGTCAACAGCTTATGCTGACGAACCGGTCGAGAAGTCTAAGGATGAATACACGAGGGCACAGTGGCAGATAGATGCCCACGGATATTGGAGAAGTTCGGGTGACAGGCTTGTAAGCAAGGAAGAGCTGGAAGAGGTGCCGGTTGACAATCTTCAGAGAGTATACAGGCAGTACAGCAGAGAGAATGTATACAACTATGCTGAACATGTTGCACTTGCCAAGGATCTTGATAAGGATGGCAGACTGCCAGCTACATTCATGGTGGTAGCTCCGGGATCATGGAACCAGCTTGAAGTGTGGGACGACATCAACAGGATGCGGACCCTCAACACGACACAGAGCCGCAGAAGAGCGACTATGCATGTATGCCCATTACAGCTTGATATCGTGGAGCGAATCATCAACAGGTACAGCAACGAGGGCGATGTGGTATATGATCCGTTCGGTGGTCTTATGACTGTACCGATGATGGCGGTCAAGATGCACAGATTTGGTAAGGGATGTGAGCTCAATCCGGATTACTTCAGGGATGGAGTTGGATATCTGCAGTCTGAGGAGAATGAGGTTGACTCACCGACATTGTTTGATTTCTTAGAGGTGCTGCCATGATAAACGGAGAACTTATTGTTGATAACTTTGCCGGAGGTGGTGGAGCATCAACAGGAATTGAGATGGCAACAGGATACAGTGTTGATATAGCTATCAACCATGACCCGGAAGCCATAAGGATGCATAAGGTCAACCATCCAAACACAAAGCACTATTGTGAGAACGTGTGGGCGGTTGATCCTGTGAAAGCATGTGAGGGGCATCCGGTAGCTCTTGCCTGGTTCTCTCCGGATTGCAAGCACTTCAGCAAGGCCAAGGGTGGCAAGCCAAAGGATAAGAACATCAGAGGGCTTGCATGGGTAGCATGCAGATGGGCGGCACTTGCGAGACCGAGAGTGATCATGCTGGAGAACGTTGAGGAGTTCAAGACATGGGGACCGCTCAACCGAGGACATCATCCGATAAAGGCAAAGCAAGGAGATACATTCAGGCAATTTGTAAAACAGCTCAATGAGCTGGGATATGAGGTACAGTTCAGAGAGCTTGTGGCGGCAGACTATGGAGCACCGACCAAGAGAAAAAGGTTCTTCATGATCGCAAGGTGTGATGGTGTACCTATCATGTGGCCAAAGCCTACACATGCACCGGCGGATAGCAAAGAGGTCAAGGGGGGACGGCTCAAGCCTTATGTTGGGGCATATACACAGCTTGATTTCAGCCTGCCATGTCCGAGTATCTTTGATACATCAGAGCAGATCAAAGAAAAGTATGGCATCCGGGCGGTAAGGCCACTTGCGCCAAAGACTATGCAGAGGATTGCAAGAGGGCTGAAGAAGTTCGTTCTGGATAATCCAGAGCCGTTCATTGTACCCATTGGATATGGAGAACGAAAAGGACAATCGCCGAGAGTTCACGACATAAAGAAGCCGTTACCAACCATTGTGAGTAGTGGGAAGCATTATTTGTGTGAACCGAGACTTGCTCCGGTTATAGATAAAACGTATGGCGGGAATTACCAAGGAGGTGGAAGTAAAGCCGAAGACCCAATTGATACGATAACGACAGTGGATCATAACCGGTTGGTTGCAGCGACTCTTATCCAATACCATTCGGAGACCAATTCAGACGAGGTGCGAGGTCAAGACATAGAGAATCCAATTATGACAGTTGACAGTTCAAACAGGTATGGTCTTGTCACTTCGTTTCTTAGCAAGTTTTACAAGACAGGAATCGGACAGGATGAGCGTGACCCCCTACATACAGTGACAACATCTGCCGGACATTTCGGAGAGGTCAGGGCATTCCTGATCAAATACTACGGAGAGGGTACAGGACAGGACATAGAACAGCCGCTTGACACAGTGACATCAAGAGACCGGTTCGGCCTTGTAACAATCCAAGGTGTTGAGTATCAGATCGTGGATATTGGTCTCAGAATGCTTGAGCCAAAGGAGTTATATGGGTGCCAAGGGTTTCCAGATGATTACATCATAGATCATGACAACACAGGTAAGACATATTCAAGAAGTGAACAGGTTAAGAGATGTGGAAATGCAGTCTGTCCACCTATACCGGCGGCGATGGTGAGGTCGAATCTTCCAGAGCTTTGTGTAAGAAAGAGGATACCAAACATGAGGATAGGCGAAGAAGAGAACGGACAGTTGTGTTTTGTTTAAAGAAAGGAGACCACATGACAGATTTTGAGATAGATGTAATATTCAACACCATCTGCCGACCGGGGCGGGTGGTGAGGATCCTCACGAAGAGCGGAAAAGAGGAGAATATCCCAGTGAGAGTTTGGAAGCGATGGACAATCATCAAGGTATATGAGCACCATGTACTGATGCAGAGCGAACAGGGATATCATGAGAGCTTTGGTAAGTGGGATATACGTAACATGATCAGGAACGGAGGGATACGATGGAAATAACACCAGTAAGAGAAGAATGCTGCCATACATGCAAATACAGAGGTAGAGAAATACCATGTAGTTCATTTTGTAATAACTGTTCTCAAAGTACAGGTAATTGTGAGATTGTGAAAAGAATGGTTGAGAAGTTAGCCGAATACGAGGACTTAGAGGAACAGGGCAGACTTATCAAGTTGCCTTGTAAGGTGGGAGATACCGTTTATCTGATTGATAGGGATGAAAATAATAAGTTCAAAGTATACGAGGGAAAATGGAAACGGGTGTCCCTTGTTCAAGCATCAAAGGATGGTTCATTTAATCTTCGTGGAGAAATTTCTTACGACATATATGATTGCTTTTACGATGATGGAAGAATAATGAAGCATGGAATGTATGTCGGACAGGAACATACGAAAATTGGAGAAGTCGTCTTTCTCACAAAATCAGAAGCCGAAGCAAAACTGAAAGAATTGGTGGAGGTGTAAATATGGCAAAGTTTGATAAGATTACAAACTGCCGCACTTGCAAGTATGGCTATTTTGAGGATGTGTCCGATTTTGGGCATCACAATCTGTGTGGGAGAAGAAACTGCTATCTATGTGCCGCAGATTATGGCGAATGCGCTGATTACGAAAGAGGGACACCGCCGAAGGGTAAGGAGGAATTATAATCATGGGAATGACGGAGCGTGAAGTTATCTCAGAATTAAAGCCTTGTCCGTTTTGCGGTGGGAAAGCAGAATTGTATTACGAGCGTATACCTGGTGAAAATAAAGGATTTTGGGCACAGATTATTTGTTGTAATTGTCACGGAAGAAGCGGTGGAACATGGGCGGGTTCTTATAATGCCGCAGAGAGAAAAGAAGTTAAAGCATGGAACAGTAGGGCTAACAATGGGAAGGTTGATTGATACAGATGAACTGATGGAACGATTATATTTTGAGAACACACAGGAAGAAAGGGATATAGACTTGGGTGAAGTCATCACTCTTAATGACATTGATGAGATTCCAACCGCCTATGATGTGGACAAGGTTGTGGAACAGTTGGATGAATATATAACAAAAATCGTAGGCAGAAAATCAGCATTGTATCAGAACGTTATGGGGATAGTAAAGGCAGGTGGTGTAAATGGCAATTAAACCGATTTTATTCAATACCGATATGGTTCGGGCAATTTTGGACGGGAGAAAGAGTTGTACCAGAAGAATTGTGAACCCACAGCCGCAAGGCAGACTGTGCTATACATTCGCAGGGGGTGATTGCGGTACCTGGGGATATCCAAGTAAAACAGCATATGAAAACTGGGGAGATGAATACAAACTTCCAGAGGATATCACGGATGAAGAACTAAAAAGAAGGTGGAATCCACCATATCACACTGATGATATCCTGTATGTCAGGGAAACGTTTATTCAGGCAGCAGCTCACACATTTTGGTACAAGGCAAACTTTGAATTGCGGATGCCAGAAGGATTACGTTGGAAACCATCCATCCACATGCCGAAAGAAGCCGCACGTATCTGGCTTAGGGTTACGGATGTGAGGGTGGAACGGTTGCAGGAAATCAGCGCAGAGAGTGCTTTAACTGAGGGAGCAGATAAGTATGTTCATCTAAATGGCAAGTTTGATGAAAATGCTATACTCACATCATTTATAGGTATTTGGGACTCCACCATCAAGAAATCCGACCTTGATTACTACGGTTGGAGTGCGAATCCGTGGGTGTGGGTTATTGAGTTTGAACGATGCGAAAGAGGTGGAGTAGATGAAAGATAGATGCCTATTCAAGGCGAAAATTTGTAATGGAGAGTGGGTTGCAGGATTTTTGCATTGCAAAGATGATAAATGGTATATAAGCAATAAAGCAGGGGCACCATTTGCATTTGAAGTGCGACCAGATAATATCTGTCAGTGTACAGGTTTGAAAGATAAGAACGGCAAACTGATATGGGAAGGTGACATTATTTTGTTCCAACGAGATAATGATGATTGTCCATTCCCGGACAAAGATACAAAGAAAAGACTTGGAAAAGTATTTTATAAAGACTTTAGGACAACTTTTGCTATCGAAATGGGAAAGAGTGGAAGTGGGTCTTTGAATGATGATTTATGGAAATATGTTCAAAACGGAAATCGAGTTGAAGTTATTGGCAACATATTTAATAATCCAGAATTGATAAAGGAGATTTGAGCAAATGGTTAAAAGAAAACTGTATAAATGGATGTTCAAAAAGATATACTTTAGAATTTGCAATATCGAACAGGGATTTTTCATGGCAGGATACACGGACAGATCAAATGACTGCATCAGATTGGAGAATCTGCTGAATAAATACAAAGAATATATTATTTACTAGAGAGGTGATACATAATGGCATACGCAGGCAAATGTGATAGATGCGGCGGGTTCTATGACCTGCCGTTTGAACACGGAGCAGCAATAAGGGCAAGGATAGTTGATGTGTTCGATGATACAGTAGAGACAATGGATTTATGTTCGGACTGCATGAATGAGCTCCACAGCTTTCTTGGTGGGGCAGAGCTCAATGATCCGCTTGGAGAAAGACAGATAGGGTTTAAGACACAGACAGATCCATATAATCACTTGATGAAAAGATTTACCCGGAAGGAGTGAAATGATGGCAAAATCAGATAGGAAACTACACGAAGCAAGAATGGCGGGTGCTGCATGGCTTATGAATGTCATCAAGACACAGGGCATGGAAGCAGCAGAGAAAGAACTCAAGACCAGAGGAGCCATGTTTGTTCCGTTTGAGGTCAACCAGAAGCAGCTTGATGAGTCAGTATATAAGATCAAGTTAAATACGATAGACACGATCCTGATTATGTCCTGCATGGTCTTACGTGATGAGTTCGATTTTGGACAGAAGAGGCTTGATAGGTTCTGCGAAAGATTTAATTCAAAGACAGAAGCTATATGTGATGGGGATATTATATGGGATGATCTTATACAGACTTTGAAGGAAGAAACAGGCTTGGATTTCACCATCCGGGAGAACAAGTAGGAGGTGAGGCGGTGAAAGCGAAAGAGTATTTGAAACAGGTGGAGCTTCTTGATGTGAAGATCAGACAGAAGAAGATAGAGCTTGCAGGACTTAAGGAAGATGCAACCTGTACAGGGGCATTTGATTATTCGGCAGAAAAGGTGCAGACAAGCGCTAAGGCTGATTCTATGAGCAATAAGGTGGCAAAGTATGTTGACCTTGAAAATGAGATTCATGAGGACATAGAGAGGTTCACGGAGCTCAAGCATAAGGTGATAGGACAGATACATATGCTTGATGACATAACATACATGAAGATCTTATTTAAGAAGTATATAGAATTTAAGACCTTAAAGACTATAGCAAAAGAAATTGGGTATTCATATGATCGGACAAGGCATGCTCATGGATATGCCTTGTTGGAGTTTGAAAGAGCGTGCTTAAATGAGAAAGTCGACACACTTTAGCACAAAAAAGCACACTTTAGCACAACATAGCACATTGTAAACGTGGTATACTGCAATGGTAAAATTATATTGATTCATAAGGGACATGACCGTTTGCCATTTCGGTTGTGTCCCTTTTCTTATGCCCAGTGGTTAAAATGTAAACTCCTAAATCGTAAAATGTGAAAATGTCGTTATTGATTCTCTCCCCCACTGGGCTATTTTGTATGAGGTGTGAGATATGAGTAAGATTAAAAGGTTTGAGGTCGTAAGACCTGAATATAGTTTTGAATACATACATCCTGTACTTGGTAGATTGGCTTTACCGATAGCCATGATAAAGGTGATGATTAGGTGCACTAAGATATACAAATTTCAGCCAACTATAAATTGGGGTGGAGAGGTAAAGAATGTATGTAAACCGCTATACAAGATTGTGATTCCAAAGAGAGTGAGAAAGTAGCAGAAAGAAGGTGTGACATTATGGCTAAACTTACAGCTAAACAGCAGAGATTCTGTGATGAATACCTGATTGACCTTAATGCCACACAGGCTGCTATAAGGGCGGGGTATTCACCGAAAACAGCTGAACAATTAGCGTATCAACTACTTCAGAAAACTTCAGTTCAAAATCATATATCTGAACTACAGAAGAAGCGTGAAGAACGCACAGAAATAACTCAGGATAGCGTATTACATGAGCTTGCACTTATCGCATTTGCAAAGGCATCTGACTATGCAAGAGTAGTTGAAAAGGATGCAATGGTAGAAGTTGATGGAAACATGGTCCCGGTACTTGACGAGGACGGCAATCAGGTGAAATACAGAACAGTAGAGCCTATTCTGACGGATGAATTGACAGAGGATCAGAAAAAAGCTATTGCAGTTATAAAAAAGGGTCGAGACGGCTTTGAAATAAAGCCTTACAGCAAGATACAGGCATTGGAGCTCCTGGGTAAGCATTTGGGTATGTTCACAGATAAGGTAGAAGTGAAGAATACCACACCAAATGCATTTGAGGGGCTTACAACCGAAGAATTGAAGAAGCTTATTGATGATGTTTGACAGGCATGACCCTTTATTACAGCAACAGCTAAAAATAGAGCTATCAAGGAGAGAGTTCTGGCAGTATTGCAAGCTGACTTCTCCTGATTTCTATAGTAACGACAGAGGCTTTCTGCATGATCTTGCAGATAAGCTACAGTGGTTCGTGGAAGATGCAGAACAACAGATAATGGTTGTAAATATGCCGCCACGACATGGAAAATCACGAACAGCTACTAAGTTTGTTCAATGGCTATTCGGTAAATATGGTATAGATAAAAAGGTTATGACAGGATCATATAATGAGACCCTGTCAGGAACCTTTGCAAAGGCCGTCAGGGATGTTATTGCGGAAAAGCCTACAGAGGGTATTCTGACATATGGAGATATCTTCCCTGGTACAAAAATAAAATACGGAGAGGCTGCAGCACAGAAATGGAGCCTTGAGGGTAGCCATCAGGCTAATTACCTTGCAACATCTCCAACAGGAACAGCAACCGGATTTGGTTGTAATATTATGATAATAGATGATCTTATCAAGAACAGTGAGGAAGCCTACAATGAATCAGTATTGCAGAAGCAGATTGACTGGTTTAACAATACAATGCTGTCCAGAACTGAGAATGATTTCAAGATTATCATAATAATGACAAGATGGTCAACAAAGGATCTAGCCGGTTATGTACTTGCAAATTATGACGATGTAGTACATATCAATTACAAGGCAGTGCAAGACGATGGAACAATGCTCTGTGAAGCTATCCTGTCATATAAGGACTACAAGATAAAAACAAAGAACATGAATAAGGATATAGTCCTTGCGAATTATCAGCAGGAGCCAATAGATGTCAAAGGCAGATTATACAGCCATATCAAGACATATACGGATATTCCAAGGGATAGTAAGGGTAATAACCTATTCAAATATATATTGAATTATACAGATACAGCGGACACAGGTGGCGATTACCTGTGTTCTATTTGTTATGGCATGTATGAGAGCGCATACTACATACTTGATGTTTTATACACAAAGGAGCCAATGGAAGTTACTGAGCCGGCAACAGCTCAGATGCTGACAAACAATAACGTTGGTAATGCTTTAATAGAGAGCAATAATGGCGGTCGAGGATTCAGCAGAAACGTTATAAGAGAACTGAAAGCTTTGGGAAATACTCACACTAAAATACAGTGGTTCTTTCAGTCAAAGAATAAGACATCAAGGATCCTGTCAAACAGTACAGGAGTAATGCAGAACATTCTCTTCCCTGTGAACTGGGAAGATAGATGGCCAAAATTTGCAGAAGCGATAAGGAAGTATCAGAAAGAGGGTAAGAACGCTCATGATGATGCACCTGACGCTCTGACTGGTGTATATGAGAATGATAAGCCTAAGGGAACATGGCTGGTATAGTGAGGTGAAAAGGTGTTAACCACTGATGAAATAAAGGTATTGATTGATAATGACAAAACATCAGAAAAGAAGCAGTTCGCCCGGACAGGCGAAAGATACTATGACGGCGATCATGACATAAAGAAGTATAGATTGTTCTATTACAATGCGGACGGCGAACTAGTAGAGGACAAGACCAGAAGCAACGTGAAGATACCACATCCGTTCTTCACAGAGCTGGTTGACCAGTGCACTCAGTATATCCTCTCAGGGGATAAGATAGTTAAATCAAATGATCCTGAGTTGCAGAAGCACATGGACAAGTATTTCAACAACAATGATGAGTTCATGTCTGAGCTTTCTGACACTATCACAGATATACAGATCAAAGGCTTTGCGTATATGTACGCATACAAGAATGCCAAGGATATGATGTCATTTGCCAATGCTGACAGCATAGGTGTGATAGAGGTCAGAGCCAAGGACACGGACGATGGCTGTGCATACACGATATACCACTATACGGACAGGATAGACAAGGGACACAAGACCATCGAGAGAATACAGGTCTGGGATGATAAGCAGACATATTATTATGTCCAGGTTGATAATGGGGCGGTGGTGTTAGATGATACTGAACCAATCAACCCAAAGCCTCATGTACTTTATACAAAGAATAATGGGGATAAGGCCATCTACTTTGATGGATTTGGCTATATTCCATTCTTCCGGCTGGATAACAACAAGAAGCAGTTCTCAAGCCTCAAGCCTGTAAAGCCACTCATAGATGACTATGACCTGATGGCCTCAAGCCTGTCAAACAACCTCATAGACTTTGATTCCCCACTATATGCTATCAAAGGCTTTCAGGGAGACAACCTGAATGAGCTTCAGACAAACCTCAAAACAAAGAAGATCATAGGTGTAGGTGAGGATGGTGACGTAGATGTCAAGACTGTTGACGTCCCATACCAGGCAAGGCAGGCTAAACTGGAGCTTGATGAGAAGAATATCTATCGTTTCGGCATGGGACTGAACACCGCCGGACTCAAGGACACATCAGCAACTACGAATATAGCCATTAAGGCGGCCTACTCATTGCTTGACCTTAAGGCAAAAAAGATAGAGAAAGCTCTCAGGAAGTTCTTAAGGAAGATAGTAGAGATTGTCATTGATGAGATCAACAAGGCTGAGAATAAGGCATACAAGGCCGAGGATGTTTATTTTGAGTTCGCTCATGAGATTATGAGTAATGCACAGGAAAATGCACAGATAGAACTTACAGAGGCTCAGGTAAGGCAGACAGAGATCAATACAATACTTAATGTTGCAAGCATACTTAATGATGAGACGATTATCAAAGCTATCTGTGATTGGCTTGATATTGATTATGAAGAGATCAAGGACAAGCTCCCAAAGGATGAAGAGAAAGACGCTGAGAACGCCCAGAAGGCGCTTGATGGCGTCAATATAGATGATGACAGCGAGAACGGAGGTGGAACAGGTGGAGAATGAAGAAAAAAAGATATATAAGATAGACCTTGATACACGAGTGGTCATGGTGCCGGCTGGTGAGGTCATTGGTGTGTATCATGACAAAGATGTGAACCGACTGACTTTTGAAGTACCAGGAATATATAAAGGTATAGATCTCACAGGTTATCAGATATCAATCAATTACATGAATGAGGAAGAGCAGAAAGATGTGTACCTGGTTGAAGACATGCTTGTGACTATGAACATGAACAATAAGCCTGAGAGCATACAATTCAGCTGGCTTGTCGGTGCTACTGCATGTGCAATGCCGGGAACTGTCGGTTTTACTGTATGCTTCAAGAAGCTTGATAGTGAGGGCAATATCCTCAATGAGATCAACACAAAGCTCACAAAGATGAAGGTTCTTGAAGGTTGCGAGGCAGTTGAAGATGAGATTGAAGAGCGGTATATGACAGATCTTGCAGGACAGCTGTACAAGGAGCTGGACAAAGTAAAAAAACGTGGCAGTGATGTCAAGAAAAGGCTTGCGGCGGTCATCACTGAAAAGGGAGTTGAGACCGCAAGCGGTGATGGTTGGGATGTGGTTATTGGTAATGCAGAGAAAATCCCAACTGGCGGCTATGTTGTACCGGCACAGGCTATATCAGCTAATGGCGCACATGGTGAAGAGAACATTGTACTGGCACAGGCTATATCAGCTAATGTATATTTAGGAGATAAGGAGGCAACAATATGATTCTTAATAACTTTAAAAAGGTTCTATATTTGACGTCAAAAGGCGAAAATACAGGATGTACAAGAGAAGAACCGGTCAGCCCGGTTAGCATATCCGGAGGAACATCTTCATCTAATCTTATGTATATGAGTTCAGATTTTTGTTCATATATGAAATATCTGCCAAGCGACCTAAACACGAGTAACAATGGAGACTTCTGTATTGCGCTGGGCACAGACGACACACCTGTGACAGCGGACGACTGTAAATGGGAGCATGGGATTGATAATCTGACTAATTCAGGCTATTCACACAAGATAGTAAGCAACAATGGCAATTGGGTATGCAGATACACAAGAACAGTCACCAATGATACGGCAGAAGACATAACAGTCAAGGAAGTGGCGTTGATAATGGTTATAGCAGGCATTAAAGTAATGATCGCCAGGGAAGTCCTCGACCAGCCGGTCACAATCAAACCGGGTGGGATTCAGGCGTTTGGAATTGACATTGGATAATACGAAGACCACATTGTAAGTCATGAAAGATGACTGACAGCGTGGCCTTTTCTTTTACAGGAAAATATGAACAAAGCACAAAAGCAGGTAACACAGGCACAACTAAATAGAGAGAAGCAGACTATCAAGGAACTCAAGCAAGTATATCAGAAAGCCTTGAGGGATTGTGAACAAAAGATAAGGGAGCTCTCAGAACGAACCGATATGGAGAATCTGCAGAGCATCATCTATCAGAAGCAGTATCAAGAAGCCCTGAGAGCACAGCTTGAGGGTGTTCTGAGTAACCTGCAGTCTAACTCATATGCAACTGTGTCTGACTACCTGACGAAGTGCTATAGAGACGGATACACAGGTGTCATGTATGACCTGCAAAAGACAGGTATTCCAATTATCATGCCGATAGATCAGGCGGCAGTTGTGAGAGCTATTCAGATGGACAGCAAGCTCAGTAAGTCGCTATATGACAAGATGGGCGAGGATGTGACATACCTCAAGAAAGCGGTCAGGGCAGAGGTGTCAAGAGGTATAGCCAATGGATCAACATGGAATGAAGTAGCTGGTAAGCTTTCACGGCACATGGCAAACACTCCGTTCCAGAGGGCTTATAACAATTCTATCCGCATTGCAAGGACTGAAGGGCATCGTATACAGGTACAGTCAGCGCTGGACGCTCAGCACGTAGCGAAGAGCAAAGGAGCGGACATAGTGAAGCAGTGGGATGCCACCCTTGACGGAGCAACGAGAGAACATCATCAGATGCTTGATGGACAGATCAGGGAAGTGGATGAGCCTTTTGAGGTGGCAAACCTCAAGGTTGAGGCTCCTGGAATGTTTGGTCTTGCCTCTGAGGACTGCAACTGTCGGTGCTGCTTATTGCAGAGAGCAAGGTGGGCGCTGGATGATGAAGAGCTTCAGACTCTGAGAAAGCGAGCGGAATACTTCGGGTTGGATAAGACAAAGGATTTTGAAGAGTACCAGACGAAGTACTTTAAGGTGCAGTTTGAAATTGAGTATGAAAAAGATGTTGCAAATACCCAAAACGGTGATAGTATAAGAGATATAATGTTCAAGGCATCAAAGTCTGATGCTGGCATTATTAGAGATGAAAAAGCTGTTGTTGACGCATATTCACAGTTACCGGATAAAGTTCAGAAAGCAATGGCTGATGTAACCTTTAATATGGGGCAGAACGGCAGTAGCTGTGATGTAAAAAACGGCATTATCAACGTTGCTAAAGGCGCTGAGAAAGAGGATATAGACCATGAATTTGGACATCTGATAGAAGAACGTATGCTGGATCCTAAGGCTTTGGAAGAGTATAAGAAATATTTAACTGAAGGATTAAGCGATGCAGATATTACTTCGGAAATATATGAAAATGATTCAGGTGAAAAATTCAATATTTATATTTTGCATGGTGATAAGTTTATAAGCGAATATCAAGGTAGATTATATATTGATGACGTAACAGAGGCTATCACCCCAGATGGTAATTTAGATACAGAATTTATGTGGGAGGCTATTTCAGAGCTTTTCAGAGTGTATCAAAATGACAAAACAATGCTCAATGAGTGCGAGATTAAATTGATAGAGGAGGCATTAAGATGAATTTAAAAGAAGAGTTTTTAAACATTGCATCATATGAGGAATATGATAAGCAGAGAGAAAAATTCAGGTCATTGCCTAGAGATTCGGAAGTTAAAGCACATTTGAGCAAACTGTATGGTCCTGGATATGTTGGAGGGGATAGAAAGCATAAGATAATAGAAGAACTATATAAACCCGGCAAACGACACATAGGAGAAGAGTAGAAAATAATGCTAGATGGATTACGAGCACTGTACAGAGATGTATGGTGCTTTTTTAATGCATAAAATAGGAGGATAAGTAATGATAGTAACAGGAATGAAACACTTTGAGAATGTATGTCGCAAGAAGTTGACTGAATGGTATCGTAAGAATCACCCAGATATACAGATAGATGAGGGCGACATATATATCGTTTGGTCATGCAAGACATTACAGAATTATAAATGCCTTGCGTCAACAAATATCAGTGGTGATGGGATATATGCTGAATATACCTACAATGGCGATAAACAGGAACTGTATGAGGATGTATACCATAAGTTGACAAATACGTGTTATACAGAGGAATAAGAACAGAATAGTAGCTAATTTAGATCATGGTGAAAACATGGTCTTTTTTTATGCCCAAAATCGTATGCCCAAAATCGGCTTAAGGCAATAAAACTGTGACCGATAAAGAATAACTCCGGCAAGAGTGATAACTGCCATGTGCGGCTACGATTAAAGCCAGAAAGGATGGAACAATGGAATTAAAGGAACTGTTAGGAGATGACCTGTATAAGCAGGTACAGGCGAAGATTGACGAGAAGAACAGCACAGAGACAGATAAGCTCAAGCATGTAAGATACACAGATCTGTCCGAGGGCAAGTACGTCAGCAAGGAGAAGTATGATTCAGAACTTGAGAAGCTAAACGGACTGATCACCGGCAAAGACACGGAGATTGGCAATGCAAATAAGCTCATTGAGGAGCTTAAGAAAGCTTCCAAGGGTGACGAGGGCATGCAGCAGAAGATATCAACTTATGAGACAGAGAATGCAAGGCTTCAGAAAGAGCTTGAGGAGACTAAGGTCAACTCAGCTATCAAGGTGGCTCTGCTTGAGGCTCATGCGGTTGATACTGATTATATGACCTATAAGATCAAGACAGCCCTCAAGGAGAAGAATGAGGAGCTTAAGCTTGATGATGAAGGCCACATAAAGGGATGGGATAACATGCTCACAGACTTAAAGACGCAGTTCCCGGCTCAGTTCACAGCTTCATCCGGCTCAGATGATGGCAAGAGGAACATCATAGAGAATAAGCTGCCAGATGGGAATCAGGGCAATACGAATGCAGAACCTAAGGACCTGGCAGAGGCATTGAGACAGAAATATGAAAGGGACAATACCCAGTAATAAGTAGAAAGGAATGGTGAAAACTATGGCAATGACATTAGAGGAAATCAAGAAGGGTATGAGTGACAAGGTATTCTCACAGATCGTGGATATCTTCCTCAGACAGTCAACAATACTTCAGATGCTCACATTTGATGACTGTGTATCAGCATCAGGTGGCGGCTCAACAATGAAGTACAAGTATCTCAGAAAGGTACTTCCAGCAACAGCAGAGTTCAGAAAGATAGGTGGCTCATATACTGCTTCAGCGGCTACTAAGCAGGAGTGCGAGGCTAATCTTGCAATCATGGGCGGAGCTGTTCAGATGGACAGAGTGCTCAACAGGGTAGCAGGTAACTTTGACAATATGGCATATCAGATAGAGGAGCATATCAAGGCAGTGGTAAACCTCTTCCACTATACACTGATCAATGGTGATGCAACTACAACAGCATCAACTGATCACCCTGAGTTCCAGGGACTTGATTCCATGCTTGCGGGAACAACGACAGAATACGGCACAGACAAGGCTATTGATCTGTCATCTATCACAGCGATCAAGTCTAATGCTGATGAGTTCTATGAAGCACTGAGCCTTCTTGTCAAGACCACAGATGCTGATGCGGTGCTCACTAACACAGAGATGATCACCAAGATTCAGACAGTGGCTCGTATCCTTGGATACAAGACAGAGAGTGAGGAAGCATTTGGAAAGCGTGTCACTACTATTGATGGTGTCAAGCTTGTTGATATGCAGGATTATTACACTGTAAGCAGTGGTGCTGCAACTGCTGGTCACGTAGTCAAGAAGGGACTTTCAAGAACCATCGCAAAGGAGAGTTCGGCAACAACAGGTCTTACAGACGTCTATGCGGTCAAATTCGATGTAAATGATGGATTCCACGGAATCAGTCTGAACGGCGGTTCTGTAATCGATCAGTATCTTCCAAACTTCAACGAGCCTGGCACTGTCAAGGACGCTGAGGTTGAGATGATTGCGGCTACAGTTCTGAAGAATACACAGCATGCAGGTGTACTCAGAAATATCAAGATTGCATAAGGAAGGATGGGTGATTGATATGGCAACAAAGGAAACGAAGACAACAAATCAGACAAGTGAAGTTATTGAGCCTGTAGTGGCAGAGCCAAAGACAGAGAGTGAGCCTACAGGATGGACAGTATCTGTTAATAATAACGCTGCTTACTGTGGAATTGGCGCCGGTGGTGTCCAGTTCGCAAACGGAAAGGCAGATATTACATCTAAGCGTATGGCAGATTGGTTCACGGAGCATGACGGGTATACTGTTATCCCTAAGAAGTAAGGCGGTGGTCATATGATCATGACTGTCGATGAACTTAAGAAGTACGTAGACACCAAGGAGAAAGCACCGGTGCTTGAGGCTAAGCTTCAGGCACTTGAGCTCCTGATCCGAAAATATACAAATAATAATTTTCAGGATCGGAACAGGCGGTTTGTGGCTTCTGTAGACGCTGTGACAGGCTTTCAGTATGCATCAGAGCTGTTCAAGGTTGGCGACACTATACAGGTGTCAGAATCACACTACAATGATGGCTTATACACCATCAAGGCTGTAGATATGGATAGTGGACATATAGAGGTGAATGAGGAGCTTGTAAGCGAACCGGTTGCTATGGTGACAAAGATAGTATATCCGATGGATATCAAGCTGGGAGTTGCAAACATGCTTTCATGGGATCTGAACAACAGGGACAAGGTAGGAGTACAGTCTGAGACAATCAGCAGGCATTCTGTGACCTATTTCAATATGGATGGCGACAATTCCCTCATGGGATATCCAAAGTCGCTTCTTGGCTTTCTAAAGCCATACATGAAAGCGAGGTTTTGAACATGAGAGGAATAGGTGGAAATGCAGTTGCGGACATACAGATCAAGAGCATAACCAGAAATGAGATAGGCGAACAGGAAGTCACATGGATATCTGAAGATACCTTGACCGGCTGGCTTGATCTCTCAGGCGGTGACAGTAAGTACACAACCTACAATGCCAAGGTGCAGGAATCAACGCACATGTTCATATCTGATTATAAACGTCTCAGTGACATGATCAAGGCTGAGAACAGCCGTATGGTGGTTAATGGTCAGGTATATGACATCATGCTGATAGATGATCCGATGGGGATGCATGAGCAGCTTGAGATATATCTGAAGTATACAGGAGGGCAGTAATGGGAAATGTGGAGTTCACAGACAACAGAATAAAGGTTGAGAAGGCTCTGGATGATGCTGTTATTGCATTCTTGTACGAGGCAGCCGGAGAGGTAGAGGCACAGACCAAGATAGCACAGACAAGAGTTGATACAGGTCACACCAAGGGCGATTGGACTCACTACGTCGATGAAGACAAGGGCGAGGCGGTTATCGGTAATCCTCTTGAGAATGCTATCTGGGAAGAGTATGGAACAGGTGAATACGCACTGAAAGGTAATGGACGCAAAAAACCATGGGTCTATAAGGATGAGCGTGGCAACTGGCACACAACTCATGGTAAAAAGCCTCTCAGACCTTTACAGAAAGCCTTTGACAAGACCAAGAGCAAGATCATCAAGCGACTTGGCTCTATTCTCAATCAGACGTTCAGTGAGTAAGGCGGTGATGGCATGACAGGCGAGACATTATCATATATCAACAGTGTACTCAAAGATGAGCTTGAGATTCCATATGCATTCATGGAGTGGCAGGATGATCCACCAAAGGCATACTTTGTTGGTGATTACTCCGAGGGTGATACTCCTGAAGAGGATGGGTGTCAGGAAATAACATTCATAATAGATGGATTCACACGAGGCTCGTGGTTCAGCCTGGAGAAGTACAAGCAGAAGATAGAACAGAATATTGAACGAACGGCAATCCTTGCAAGTGGTGCGGGGGTTGCCGTTTCTTATGGGAATGCGTCACCAGTGCCAACAGGGGATGCAGACCTCAAACATATACAGATCAATTTGACTATTAAAGAATGGAAGGTGATTATATCATGGCAGAAGCATTAACTTTTGAAGAGTTTAAGTCATCCGGCATCACAAGTAAGACACCGAAGAACATAGTGTTTGGTGCCGGAACGATTCACAAGGGCTTGAAGTATGACGCATCAAAAAAGACATGGAACTTTGCTGAGTCTCTGATTGGTGCTACATCTGGCGGTACAAAGCTGTCAATCAAGCCTGAGCTCAAGGATATAGAGGTCGATGGTGAGCTTGTTAAAGTTAAGGAGTTAACAGTTAAGACAGGTGAGACAGCACAGATGGATACTAACATGGTGGAGCTGTCGCCTGAGACGATCAAGATGGCTATTATCGGACAGAATGGCACATCAACGGCGGAAGGATACGATGTGATCGAATCTAAGGCAAGAATCGAAAAGGATGATTACATTGAGAACTTCGGATATATTGGAAGATTCTTAGATGGTCGTCCTGTAATCGTGATCTTTGACAATGCGCTCTGTACATCAGGCCTTGAGATAGAGGGCAAGAACAAGGAGAATGGCACATTTGCGCTGACAATGGAGTGCTATGCGGATCTGTCACCGGCAGCTGATACACTGCCATACCACATCTATCTGCCTACCGGCACGACAACGGAGCAGGCTCAGCAGTCTATAGATTCCAGTACGGAAGTAACAGACTAATTGACATAGAAAAATAGAAAAGGAGAGATAATCATGGGAACAACCGAGATAAAAGAGAACAAAGATATAGAAGCAGTAGAGAATGCCGAAGTAGTTGAAGATACTGAGGCAGTAGAGGATGTGCAGGAGATCAAGCCATATACGCTTAGAAATCCCAAAGCAACAGATATAGCCGCATTCTTGAAGCTGTTCAGCAAGCTGGGGGTAAAGGACTTGAAAGATTCATTCAATGGCAATGGGTTCAAAGAGCTTATAGCCAAGGAGCGTGAGAAGGCTTCTGGTGATGGTGAGGATGATGAGGACACATCGAAGTTCCTTGAGAATGTGGGTATTGGTCTTGCATTCGGGCTTGTAGATGTGATCCTGACAAAGCTGTCAGACTGTCAGCGTGAGGTATTTGTCTGCCTGTCACACCTGTCAGGAATGACAGTGGATGAGGTAGCAGATCTTGACCTCTCTGTATTCACACAGATGCTGTATGATGCGGTCACACTTCCGGGCTTTGCGGATTTTATCAAGGTTGTTTCAAGATTATACAAGAAGAATCGTTAGGATATCTCAGGTTCATGGATCTGATATTTCGCAGATATGCGGATCCATACACTCTGCTTGACACGATGATAGCAAACGGAGATTTTACAGACTTTGTCTGCACATTTGTAAGACTCGATGACGATGATAAGTTATGGGATATGTACATACACAAATGCTGGGAGAACATTTCATTTAATGACTTCAAAACGAGAATATATGGCATATCAGGAGACGGCACACAGCCGGTTAGGTCAGGAAGTTTTGACAGCAGAGACGAACTTGAAACAACCATAAGGGATTCTATGTCTATCATAGAGAATTTTGAACCATAGAGGCACACAGACGTGTGTCTCTATTTTTTTATTATCGAGGAAAGGGGGTAGACCCTTTTGGAAGTATTTAAGATACTGGGAAGAATCGCAGTATCGAATGAGGAAGCAAACAAGAAAATCGAAGAGACTGGCGATAAGGCTGAAAAGACAAGTAGCAAGATGGGCTCTGTGTTCGGAAATATAGGTAAGTTTGCACTCAAGGCAGCAAAGGTAGCTGTTATTGCAACAACGGCTGTAGCTACTGGAATAGCTGGCATTACTGCTAAGGCTGTAAGCGAGTATGCGGACTACGAGCAGCTTGTCGGTGGTGTTGAGACGCTGTTCAAGGACAGCTCAGATAAGGTTGTGGAATATGCAAACAATGCATATAAGACGGCGGGGCTGTCGGCAAACGAGTATATGGACACTGTAACAAGCTTTTCAGCTTCGCTGTTGCAAGGTTTGGAAGGCGATACAGCACAGGCAGCTGAAGTGGCAAACACAGCTATTGTAGATATGGCTGATAATGCCAACAAGATGGGAACTGATATGGCATCTATACAGAATGCTTATCAGGGATTTGCCAAGCAGAATTATACTATGCTTGATAATTTAAAGCTTGGTTATGGCGGTACGGCGTCCGAGATGGCTAGACTGATCAATGATTCTGGTGTACTTGGTGACACCATGACTGTGACAGCAGATAACGTCAATAGTGTGTCATTCGATAAGATGATTGAGGCTATTCACACAGTTCAGGTCGAGATGGGAATATCTGGACTTACTGCTGAACAAGCGGCTGAGGCAGTGAAGAATGGAACCATGACGCAGGAAGAGGCTCTTGCAGCTATGGGAACCACCGCAAAAGAGGCAGCCACGACTATTCAGGGTTCAATAGGCATGATGAAGTCCGCATGGGCTAATCTGCTCACAGGAATGGCAGACCCATCGCAAGATATGGGTACGTTGATGAACAATCTTGTTGATTCGGTCATGGCTGTGGTGGACAATCTTGTGCCACGAATAGCAGATACACTGCCGAGAGTAGTTACAGGGCTGTCTCAGCTGGCTAAGAAACTGGCACCGTACATACCGCCTCTTATTGAGCAGTTACTGCCATCGTTGATACAGGGAGCGACATCGTTGCTGTCCGAATTGGTGAATAACCTTCCTGGCATACTTGAAACCTTGTTGCCCGGCATAGGTGGGGAATTGGGCCAGTCGATATCAACCGCTCTAAATTCTATTTTTAGCACCCTGACATCGATTTTACCATCGATTCTGCAGTTAGTGGGACCAGTACTGACAACATTGTCAACATTGCTTGATTTACTTTTACCACCGATGATGCAGATCATTCAGACGATCTTGCCACCGCTTACAAACCTAATAAATATGCTCCTGCCGCCGGTGACTCAGATTATTCAGTCTTTACTGCCTGTTTTGATGGCTATTTTGCAACCTATACTTGAATTGTTACAGCCGTTTTTGGATATGTTGACACCGATTATCGACTTGGTAATGCAGGTAGTCACGCCACTGACAGATCTTATCAATATGATATTACCACCACTGGTGGAATTACTTTCGATGCTGATGGAAGATTATCTAAATGTGCTGAAACCAATCCTTGAATGGTATTGTAAGATGCTTTCAGGGACGCTTAAAGCTGCCATCAAGTTGATAGTTACAGTGATCAATAACTGTAAAGAATCATTTACTGCTGCATGGAGGGGAATCAAGAAAGCATGGAATGCTGCACCTGAGTTCTTTAGTGGAATATGGTCAAGCATTAAGGGTGCTTTTTCTGCTGTGGGCACATGGTTCAGTGATATATTTGGCAAGGCTTGGGCTGGTATAAAGAATGCATTTTCACCGATGGTGAATTTCTTTAGCTCCACCTGGCAAAAGATCAAGAACATATTTAGCAAGGTCGGAACAGCAATAGCGGACGGCCTGAAAGGTGCTGTGACATCAGCGGTCAATGCGATACTGAGCAAGGCTACAGGAATCATCAACGGCTTTATCCGGGCAATTAACTCGGCTATATCTATTTTGAATAAGATCCCTAAGGTGTCGATATCAAGGATAGATGAACTTGATGCTCCTCAGCTTGCTGAAGGTGGTGTGCTTAAGCGTGGTCAGGTCGGTATCCTTGAGGGTAATGGAGCTGAGGCTGTAGTGCCACTTGAGAAGAATACTGGCTGGATCAAGAAGGTAGCCGAGGATATGACAGAGGCTACAGGTGGAGCAGTGACTGGTGATTCGGAATCACTGAAGGTACTTTATAAGATACTGGAGATTATAAGACACATAGATGACAACATGTATGAGTGGATACTGACAGCTCTTACAGAGGGTGTGAGATTGAAACTTGACGGCAGAGAGTTCGGAAGGATGGTGAGAAATGCTTGAACAGCTTAAATATGTGAATCATCTCGGTGAAGTTATAGAGTTTGGCAAAAAGGGATTATTTTCCAATTCTAATGACCTCAGAGATTATGAATGGACATATGACAGCAGCAGGAACCGTGCCGAAAATTTCAGAACAGGGGTGGTCTCAAAGACCATCCCTGTTGTTATATCGGCAGAAAGTAAGAAGAAGTGTATCGATCTTAAGAATAGACTGTATGAAGTCTGTGAAAAAGACATCATAGCAGAACAGAAAGGGAAGCTCTATATAGGTGATTACTATCTTGAATGCTATGTGTATAGCTCCGTCAAGAGCAATTATCTTGATACCGGTACAACAATTAACATATCCCTCAAAGTAGTTGCAGACAGCAACGAGTGGATAAAGGATGAGATACATAGCTATAGGTATATACCAGATACGTCTACAGATGGTAAAGGCTATGAATACGACTATGACTATGACTATGCTCCGATGACAGATCACATAGGTAAGCTCAGTGTTGATGATATGAAGTCATGCAATTTTATATTAGATATACACAACGGTGCTGCTGATCCTGTCATATATATAGACAATCATTGTTACAGCGTTAAATGTATTGTTAGTGCCGGGGAGCATTTGATAGTCAATACCGCAAAATCTACGGTGACGCTTGTGAAAGCCGATGGTGATACTGTAAATATGTTTAGATACAGAGACAAGCAAAGCAATGTATTTAAAAGGATATTACCAGGCGATCATCGTGTGATGTGGAATGGAAGTTATGATTTTGATATAACAATCATACACGAAAGGGGCGAGCCAAAGTGGACATAAAGCTTGTATATACGGACCCGGTAAGGATAGAGCAGGGCTATTTGCATAATTTCAGTGCAGATGTAGACGTTGCTAAAGATAAGGATTTTGAGATTACAGTAGCTCAGGACAACAATATCCTGCAAGGCGGCTCTTGGTGGTATATCAACAATACTGAATACGGTGGCATAGTTGATAATGTTGGAGTTGTTACTGCGGACAGGGAGATTAGATATACTGGTCGGAATCTCAGAGGCATTTTGTGTGATAAGATAATCGAACCACCTCAGGGTGAAGATTACAGAGTTGTATCAGGCGATGCCGTCGCAGTGATCAACAACCTCACTGAAGAGGCTGGACTTAGCAGCATATATAGGATGACAGGCGAATCATGGAATGTACAATCATTTCAGTTTAACAGATATGTGAGTCTCTATGATGGCATATGTGCGTTACTGAACACCCAGAACAAGGTTCTCAGGCTTGTGATTAAAGATGGATATGTGACTATGAGCAGTGTTACATCTTACGATTATACAGAAGATAAGGATTGTATGAGGTCTGATATTAACTACAATATCACACAGATCAAGAACGGATATAATCATCTTATCTGCCTTGGTCAAGGAGAGCTTAAAGATCGTCAGGTGCTGCATTTGTATGTGGACAGCCAAGGAAACATCACAGATACAAAAGTATATACAGGCATGAAAGAACGCACAGCTGTGTATGATTACAGCTCAGCCTCCAGTATTGACGAACTCAGAACCGGAGGCATAGCAAGACTTCAGGAGCTCAATGCAGACAGTCTTGACATGACACTTCCGGATATGTCAATGCAGATAGGTGATATAACTGGGGGCACAGAGAAAATCACAGGAGCAGTCGTTAAAAAGCAGATAACAAATATCGTAGCGAAAATAGATGATAATAGCATAGACATTGAATACTCGGTGTCGTAGCGGAAAGGGTGGAAATATGAAGATAGTAACAGGCAAGACAGGAAAGCAGCATGTAACAAGCGCAGATGATAGAGTGTTGAATCAGGCCATATGGGGAGAGTCCGGTATCATATCTGGTGAGAGACCATTACTGATAGATGCAAACACGCTTAGAGTGACTCCTTGTGAGATATTACATCAGGGATGTCATGCAAGGATCCTTCCGGGCGAATACGAAGATTTGAAAATTGGCAGTGGAGTAACAGGGCAGAAGCGCATAGATCTTATAGTTGCAAGATACTACATGGATGCTGATGGCATTGAGAGTATGTCATTGATAGTCGTCAAGGGAACGGCTGTATCAAGTGGCACCCCGGTAGCCCCCGAAATATATACAGGAGATATAAACGCAGGAGCTGCAGTAGCAGACCTCCCGCTTTGGTCTATATTGATAGATAATCTGAGTGTTGGAGATCCTGAACAGATATGTGTATCATTGTCGAATTTAAAGGATAAAGTATCACACGGTGAGACATATTCTAAAGAAGAGGCGGATGGAATCGTGAAAGAGGTTAATGCGCATATAACTGAAGTGGAGCAGGCTGTAGCGGCTGTTGGAAATGTTGCTTCAGAGGCTAATGATACAGCACAGAGTGCCGCAAAAAGTGCACAGTCTGCTGCAACCGCTGCAAAGTCAGCATCAGATGCAGCAGATGCAGCACAGATTGGGGTAGAACGAAACGCTGACAGCATCGAAAAGACCACAAAGATAGCCAAGACCGGCCGAGTCATAAGCAAAACGTCAAGAATTAAGACTACTATTGATGCTAACACAGGAATCAGTGGCGATATGCAGATATTTGAAGTTCCAGCCGGAACAAACGGTGTCTTTGCAGTTGTCAAAAAAAAGGATAAGGGTATAGATTACTATGGCTATGATTACACTTTAGATGGTATAGATGGTACGTCATGCAAATTTCAGATCAACGCATACAACAATGCAGCTACAGCTGGATCGATAGAGTTAGTAGTCATTTCAATAGGACCAGCGGCATCCCTTGTTCAGGGGGTGTAGTGTATGTATATAGATACAAATACAATCATTGAAGTAGGCAAGGTGCTTGAACCAGGACAGATCAAGTCATTTACGGTTGCGATAGGATTTTAGAGAGGAGAATTATAAATATGAAAAATACAATATGTACAACAGTAGGAGCAGCTGGGGGTGCCGTGGCAACATTTTTCGGCGGATGGGACACGGGACTGGTTACATTAGTCATATTTATGTGTATTGACTATGTAAGCGGACTCGTTGTAGCCGGGGTTTTCCACAACTCGAAAAAAACTAAAACAGGTGCCTTGGAAAGCAAGGCAGGATGGAAGGGATTGTGCAGAAAAGGCATGTCCCTTTTATTCGTCTTGATAGCGTATAGGCTTGATTTAGTCATCGGCTCAAATTATATAAGGGATGCAGTAATCATAGGTTTTATCGCAAACGAGGCAATCAGCATCGTAGAAAATGCCGGACTCATGGGAATACCACTCCCGGCAGTAATCAGTAAAGCAATAGACATATTAACCTCAAAGAGCGATGAGAAAGGCGGCGATCAAAATGAACGGAATTGACATCAGTGCATGGCAGGGGGATAAAAATATAGACCTTGCCAAAGTGCCATACGACTTCTGTATCGTGAAAGCGACGGAGGGAACAGACTACAAGAACAGATATTTTACAGCGCATTGTGATAAGGTCCTGAACAGGAAGAAGCTGCTGGGGGTATATCACTATGCAAACGGCGGAGACCCGCAGAAAGAGGCTGATAGTTTCCTGGCCTGCTGCAAGAAATACATCGGCAAGGCGATACTTGTGCTTGACTGGGAAGCCAAAAACAACCATCTGTTTGGCGTCAAGGATCTCGAGTGGTGCTTGCAGTGGTGTAGTTATGTGCAGAAAAAAACCGGCATCAAGCCGATCATATATGTACAGAAGAGCGCCATGGATGCAGTGAAGAAAGCTGGGTATGGCTTGTGGGTCGCTCAGTACCCAGATTATGTTGAGACCGGATACCAGGAGCATCCGTGGAACGAGGGGAAGTATAATTGCTTGATCAGGCAGTATACATCTGTTGGCAAGCTTGCAGGATACGCTGGTAGCCTTGATCTGAACAAAGCATATATCAGCGCAGCATCATGGAATAAGCTGGCAGGCAAGACTAAGAAGACATCAGCATCCACAACAGTAAAGAAGAGTGTCAATACATTGGCTAAAGAGGTGTTGGCGGGCAAGTGGGGGAACGGTACTGATCGTAAGAACAGACTCACAAAGGCTGGTTATGATTATGCAAAGGTGCAGGCAGCAGTCAACAAGCTGGTTAAGGCATCACAGCTCAGTTCCGAGAAGGTTATCAATGCGGTTGCATATGAGGTTATTGCTGGCAAGTGGGGCAATGGTCAGGAGCGTATTGACAGGCTTAAGGCAGCAGGTTATGATCCAGACAAGATTCAGCAAAGGGTTAATGAGTTGATAAAAACCACTTAAATAAAGAGTTGGTTAATTTAGTGTTTTATAATATCATTTTGGCAAGAATTAACCTAACTATATCTTTATTTTTTTGTCCACATTTTGTCCACGTAGATTGAGTGATATATAGTAAAAATAGGCAAAGTGTGAATTGCGTAGAAAAAAGATACATCGAAATAATGGCGGAAATAAGCCATTTTTTAGCCATTAGCAGATAAAGTAGGTTGTATATTAGTTCCTTATATCGGAATGGGTAACAACCCTATGGTTGGTGCTACAGTTGCTGTAGCTGTTTCTGTTGAGGAAGCTGCTAACGCTGGCAAGTTCTAAATAAAAACCTAGTATTTAAATGGTTTAGAGGGCTTTTAGAGAGATCTAAAGGCTCTCTATTTTTTTGTTGATTTTTCTAGTCTACACGTTCATACTATGCAAATGTCTACGAGAAGTCTACAAAGTTTTTTAATGTAGACTTCAGATATACGTAGACTTCCTTGACTGTAATAACATAATCTGCATCAATATATCCATATACATCAGAAGTGAATACAATATCACTTTCAAGAGTGTCTGATAGCTCTATATTGAATGATTCATTTTCCTGTAGAGCATAAGACGTATTCGCTGTAAACGTCAAATTACCCTTTTATTGCACCTACATAAAGTGTAGACGGTCACAAGTACGTAAATATATTTTAAGAGTGCATTAGTATTTAATTGCATGAAGAAAGTCAAATAATATGCTATCTTTGAACATATAAAAGGAAGTCGGAATACATGATAGTATATTATAAACTTGACACACTTTTAAATGAACGCAAAATAACAAAGACACAACTGTGCAAAGATACTGGGATAAGTACAAATGTTGTGTCTAAAATCAGCAAAAATGAAATATTCAAAACGAATACATTAAACCGTATCTGCATGTCCAACCAAGCGAAATTAAAGAATATGTAATCCATTTGAAATAAACAAGGAGGTCATTTATTTTTGACAAACGTCTAAAATATTGTATAATATACTTAACAAGACAGCCGAGCGATAGATACGTCCTATCCGTCCGGTGAAAAGCTATTTAAGATAAAACACCTCAATGCTTAGCCGGCTGAGGTGTTTTTTTCTTACTTTCGATTATTCAGAATAGTTACAATAAGTATTGCAATGGTAAGTAAAACCATAAATTCCTCATATGTACTCATAAGGCACCACTCCCTTCCAAGACTCGAACGGATATGGTGTAACACCCCTCGGCTGCCTAGTTAAATACGTAATTCTATTTTATTACAGAAGTAATTTTACTATATGTATATATACATTTTGGAGATTCCCATATAACGTAAAACACCCCGCATTAATGCGAGGTTTAATTTAAAAAGAATTACAAATTGTATGTATAAAATTGTAATTACAGCATAAGTTATATCAAAATTATAGTCAATGTGATGTAAGAACAGAATAATATTTTATAACCCCACACCACCTTCCGGAATACATTAAACTATATCATGGACAAGGAGGTGAATACGCATGGACAGATTCGCAGTATATCTTGTAGTTGTTGCGGTTCTTTGCACTTTGATATCGGTAATAACGGAATTTACGAAAGAGGTAGGAGTGCTGAAGAAGATCCCTACCTCTTTTCAGGTTCTGATCACCAGTGTCATTGTGTGTGAGGTGGGACTTTTTGTTGGACTATCATTCTATCACATAGCATTTGTGTGGTATTATCCTGTGGCTGCGTTTTTCGGGGCATTTGTCATTGCGATTATATGTACCCGGGGATGGGACTACCTGATATCGATATTTAAGCGGTTTTACAAGGGCGGAGATAAGGAAAAGTGGCATGAATAAAGGTGACATGGCTACAACAAATGTAATGCAGTACAAAGATGTATAGATTAGGAATAATGATCATGAGTTTGTCTCTTGATTCAATGTCTGGAATATTATATACAGACAAAAGAATTCAGGAGACAATTTTATGGCTTCTAATAAGACTCCGTTAAAGGGATACATGGATGGTATAGATATATCAGCATGGCAGGATACTATAGATATAACCAAGGTGCCTTGTGACTTTGTGATAGTGAAAGCGACGGAGGGCACGGACTACAAGAACAGATTTTTTGCAAAGCACTGTGACCAGGCGATGAAAGCGGGAAAACTTCTGGGGGCATTCCACTATGCAAATGGTGGTGATCCCCACAGTGAGGCTGAGTATTTCCTTGCATACAGTAAGAAATATGTGGGCAAAGCCATACTCGTGCTCGACTGGGAGGGACAGAACAATCCACAGTTTGGCAGGAGCGATAGGGCGTGGTGCAAGGAGTGGTGTGATTATGTGTACAGAAAAACCAGGGTAAAACCGCTGATATATATTCAGAAGAGTGCCATGGATAATGTGAAAAATCTTGGCTACAGGCTGTGGGTCGCTCAGTATCCTGATTATGAGCAGACTGGATATCAGGAGCATCCGTGGAATGAGGGGCAGTATGATTGTTCTATCAGGCAGTACACTTCTGTGGGCCGGCTTCCGGGGTATGAAGGGAATCTTGACCTGAACAAGTCTTATATAGACAAAGCAACATGGAGAAAATGTGCTGCGATAAAGACTGACAGTGATAATGGAAAAACGAAAGGGAAAGGCTCTGACAGCAATAGCGGGAAAAGTAATGATAAGAATAACAAGAATAATAAGAATAGAAAAAAGAAAAGCATAGATGTGATCGCGAAGGAAGTCATAGCGGGCAGATGGGGGAACGGCGAGAATCGAAAAAAGAGATTAAAAACGGCGGGATATGATTACGATAAAGTTCAGGAGAAGGTGAACGCTATAGTGAAAGCTTCGCAGAAGAAATCAATTGACGAGATAGCCAGAGAGGTGATAGCCGGAGATTGGGGAAATGGCGAGGATCGAAAAAACAGGTTGAAGAAATCGGGCTATGAATATGATAAGGTGCAGAAGAGAGTAAATGAACTTCTGGGGAAATAACATAAAAATGAAATTTGCATGAAGTATTGTCCATATATGTTGACGGGAAGTGGCATATAATATAGGATAGTGTAAACGAAAAAAAGATGATGTACATGAAAGGAAAAGGTGATAGATATGCCATATTTTGGTTTTTACTTTGATCCGACATATATACTGGTTCTCATAGGTGTAGCGGTGTGCTTTATAGCATCTGCACAGGTCAAGACGACATACAAGAAGTATGAGCACGTGATATCGAGGTCTGGATATACAGCGGATCAGGTGGCTTATATGATACTCAGAAATGCAGGGATAACTGATGTGTCGATACATCATATACCGGGAGATCTCACGGATAACTACAATCCAAGGGAACATACCCTCAACCTGTCTGATAAGGTATATGGTTCCAGGTCGATAGCGGCCATAGGAGTTGCGGCACATGAGTGTGGTCACGCGATACAGCATGCAAGACATTATGTACCGCTGACTGTCAGATCGGCGATCATACCGGCGGCGAATCTTGGCTCATCACTTGCCTGGCCTCTGGTCCTGATCGGACTTATCATACCGAGACTGAATTTCTGTATGACAATTGGAATCCTGTTATTCTCGCTGGTGGTGATACTGCAGTTAGTGACACTTCCGGTTGAGTTCAACGCATCAAGGAGAGCAATTCAGATAATAAGAGATAGTGGTTATCTTGCGCCGGATGAGCTGAAGGGCGCAAAGAGTGTACTCAAGGCGGCAGCTATGACGTATGTGGCAGCTATGGTATCAGTATCACTTCAGTTGTTACGACTTGTAATACTTCGAAATAGCAGAGATGATAACTAAATAATATCAAAATAACAGCCCTGTGCGGGACAGATATATTCTTTGTATATCGCCTGCATAGGGCTGTTTTAATATACTATAGCAACTCGTAAAACGTGTTGCCCAGAGTTAGCGCAAAGTGATATACTTAATTTATGTGTGCGCCGTGAGCGTAGGTGTGCAAATACATATATATTGTAGAGTGATATTGTGGGAGATATGCCAGATGGTACAGATAGGAAGCAGAATACTGGAATATAGAAAGAAAATGAACATGAGCCAAGAGGAATTTGCCAATAAGATAGGCGTCAGCAGACAGGCAGTGTCCAAGTGGGAACTTGACAAAGCATATCCTGACCTTGACAAACTGGTGGATATATGCGGAATGTTCGGCCTGAGTCTGGATGAACTTGTAAATGGTGTGGAACAGGATGAGAAACCTGTGATGGAAGCAGAGCAGAGAGTGGAGATTCCCAATGATCCGGTAAATGTGTCAGATGTGGGTGACAACCAGACTGTAACTGACAATATAGAATCTGAGATCAGTGACAAGGAAGGCAGTGACAAGGAAAGCAGTGACAGCAAGAAGCATACAGTAAGAATTGGCAGTCATGGTGGGCTGCGTGTGGTTATGTATGCAGCTGCGGCTCTGGCAGTGTTCTGTATTGTGGTAAGCTTTGTCATTATACTTCAGAATGCATGGAAGCACAGTGATGAAGTCTTGATGCATGTGGACAAGGTTCATGCACAGTACACATTGGCTGATGTGTCATATCTGAATGACGATCTTGACGACAAACACAGGCTGATGTGGATAGATGCAAAGGGAATCAGAGCTGGGGACACTCTGCCCGGATATATAGATGACGATGGCGAGCTGGCAAATGTGGATCATGACATAAGTACATTTGTGATACCGTGCGTTTTGGCACTTATATTTCTGGCAATGTTTATTTCTCTGAGAATAGAGCTGACAAAGGAACATCAGAGGGATATAGAGAGAGCAATTAGTGATATACAGGAGAAGGTATAGTGGATAGCAGGAGAAAATATATACGGATCTCATGTGTGATTGCAGGAATCGTGCTGGTCGTCATCACAGCACTGTGGTTCATGGGTGTGATAACCTGGGGACATGGTGCGGGAGATGTTACAAGGTATGTAGAAACAGATGAGAGTGAAGAGTATGTAGTATACGATGGGATAAAGTTTTCCTGTGGTCAGTATGAGTTGGTTATGGTTACAGAAAACGGTGTATTTCTGGATACTGATACAGGCCATCAGATACAGGTGTTGCATCAGGAAAAGACTCTGGATGATTTCTGGGACACGAAAGATGAGAGGATGGATGCCGGCAGATCAGCCGGGTTTGAGGTTGACTCAGATCCTGAAAAGTATAATTCCGCGGACAGAGATTACATAAAATATGCGCTCAGGCAGCAGTCTGATGATGAGACAACAGACTACAGTGAGTATATGCAGATATTCCTTACACCTGATTATAAAGGTGACAGATTGTTTATCTGTATAAATTACAATAAAGATATGGATGATATGACAGAGGCGGAACGAAAAGCGATGTATGATAAGTCATCTGCGTGGATACAGGAGCTGATGGATGCTGGTGAGTCGACTGATGAGCCGGATGACGATACGGGCAAGATCATTTATTCTGCAACTGCGCTGAAGAACAAGGAAAATTATGCAGACAGTGACACCCTAACCAGTGCATGCCGTACTGTTCAGTATGGACTTCCGTATGGTTATTTGAGAAAAGATGATTCAGATCCGGATTCAGCATATTATGAGTCGGATTCTGGAAAAACATATTTATACATAGCTATAAAAGATTATTCAGCGTTGCTTACGGATGATGAATCGTTGAAAGAGTATGTCGATTCCTATGCGAAGAATGACCACGCCATGCCTCAGGACTGTGGAAGCAAGGAGATGGATGGAAGGGTATTTTATTATTACAGCTATTTCACACAGAACTGGTGTGATGATGGAAGTGTGATCGTTGAATATAACTTCAAAGCGTACTGCGATATTGGAGAAGGGCAGATATATACCATATCAGCTCATTCATATACCAATTCTGACGTGATGGATACGGAAACATATCTGGAATGTATGAAATTAGATATAAAATTGAATATAAAATAGAAATATGCATAAAAAAGTCTTGTGAATTTGGTGATAGTATTTGCAACTTTGCTGTGATAGAATGGTTAAAGTGGCAAAAACTAACATATTCACAGGACTTTTTGTGTTATAGTGCACAAAATATAGCATACAGATGTATCACGAAGGGTCACAAAAGTTTTATCAGGGAGGGTAATTGATGAGAAAAAGAAAGCTAAGAGGAGGTATAGCTGTACTTTCGCTGGCGACGGCTCTGTGTCTGGCACAGGGCGTAGCGGTCTATGCGGAGGGGACTGATGATGGCAGTACGCTTGTCACGGCAGATCTGTCAAAGGGTATAGAGTACAGGTATTACGAAGGCTCGACCACACGTGTAGAAGGAATCAATCTGAATGGTAATTCTGTCATAATCAGGCAATCACCGAATTCTACGAGTTCGGAGCCGAGACTCAATGTCTACAATGATAAGGATCGGGATGGAGTTCTGGATGAAGGTGAGGAAGCATTTGAGATCGATGGCAGCACAGATATACTTCCATATCAGGTATATGGCGTTTATGGAGAAAAGACTAAGACTCCGATCTCAATCACCGTTGACGGGGCATCCCTTGGGAATGTATGGGGTGTCTACAAAGGCACCATGGAATATGAGAGCACAGGCTCAGATCCTGCAGTTTCAATAACTGTGAACAAGGGATCAAATGTTTCTGCGGCGACATGTTTGTATTCGTCAGAGGCTGTAGGATCCATGAAGATCAACATATCTGGAGACTGCAATGTTTCCCAGCTGCAAGGTGCATTGCAGAGCAAGGTGGATGGGGATATTGACATTGATATAACCGACAATGCATTTGCTGGAACAGTGTACGGTATTCAGGTAGGATATGCCTCAGGAAGCGTGGACGTGGATACAGACAATACGGTTGACGTCGGTTATCTGTACGGAGTGTATGCATCTACCATCGATGGCAGCCTCACAGTGAACAGTATGCTCAAGGCTGACAAGGGCAGTGGATATGTGTATGCTGCGACAAATGGCACATACTCAGGCAAAGATTATGCGGTGAAGGGCAATGTTGTCCTGACAGCAAAGAATGCCAAGCTTGGATATGTGTATGCGGTGACCAATGGCGCTAATACGCTGGGTGGTGTTACTGTGGATATAAGTAACACAACACTCAATGCGATGTATGGTGTGAGCAACAGTGCCAGTGCAGCCGGTGATGTGAGTATCAGATTAAACGGCATAGAGTGCAGTGACAGTTATTCAAATATTTATGGGGCATATAGTGCAAATATTGCAGGAAAACTTAAATTTGAAGTAAAGAATGCAAAAGGACAAGGCATTTCTGTCTATGGAACCTCAAATTCAGATATATTGGGTGATGTAGATATAGATATAGATGGACAGGGCGCTGAATTTGCTTCAGTATACGGACTCAACAGTGGAACCGTGAAGGGCATGGTAAATATCGATATAGAGAATATCAATGTATCAAGTTCTATGTATGGTATTTACTCAGCCAAGCTTGAACAGTCATTACCGGAGGAAGCTGATGCCTATGCGAATGTGATAACGCTTAAGAACATTGAAAGCAGCTCATATTACACATACGGTGTGTACTATGTTTCGACTATGGGTTCGACACACATGATCCTGGATAATATAAAGTCAGATAACTATCTGTATGGATTGGATTTTTCAGGTGCCATAACAGGAAAACTCAAGATGGATGTGTCCAACTGCAGCGCAAAAGATGCATATATTCTAAGAGGAAATGGCAGTTCGTCGACAGTTGTTGGGGATTTTGATCTTACCTTGACAGACAGTGCATTCAAGAACAGTCTGTACGTGCTGAATACAGTTACATTTGCAGAAAATGCATCTGTTGACATCAGGAATGTCATCAGCAACTTGTGTACAGTGGCATATTCAGGTACATGTGCTAAGAATCTGGATGTCAATATGCAGTATGCAAATGACAAGGCAATTGTCGATGCGGCTGGCAATCCGGTGGTAGACTCATATACCAATGCAGGAAAGGGTGAGTTTAATCTCCTGAGCAGCTATTCGGTTATCGGTGATCTGACTGCGGATCTGTCTAATATCCATTATGCATCGTGCGGTCTTGCAGGTGGCAGCTACAGTGGAGAAGTGAGTGGCATAAATACAACGGTTACTCTGAAGGACAGCAGTTTTGAAAGTACGTATAACGGCAGTACGGTATATCTTCTGAATGAGTATGGCAATGGATCAAACAATGATTCAGCCATAGAGCTTTCTGCTGATATTAAGATAGAGAATACAGACTTTACAGGTATGAAGAATGCAAGCTTTCAGGTAAATGCGAATCAGAACAGAAAAGTAAGGGTAGCATTTGACGAGGCGTGTATTCTCCCTGATGGATATTTCATATGTCCGGCATACAACGGTTATGGAGATTCGATTGTTACATATGGGGGAGATGTATACTATGGTGGCGATAAAGTAGTTATAGATAAAGACGTAAATGCTGACAATATCTACTTTGGTAATTATGTCAGTGGGAAATCGACATCTGCTGTATATGCAGTCATTAACAAGGGAGTGACAGTAAGTGCCCAGGAAGGGATATATTTCACCGCGGGTGCAAATATCCTTAACTCGGGAAAATTCTCTGGAACATTTAAGAGAACAGATGATTCATCATACGGTTCTGTATATATGAAAGAGGGCATAGTGGCAGACGAAACGCTGTATGAAAATGCCCATGTATACTATCCGGTTACTCTGGTATGTGATGACAAGGCTGTGACAGTGAGCAATCCTGGCTACACCTGTTATCTTGACAAGGATACCATGTATGCATATGTAGATTCAGTCTTGACGCTGACACCGGTTATCAAGAGAGGATATACACTTGAAAAGGTAGTGTTTAGGGGAAGTGATGAGACTCAGGATAATGAGCTGACAGAGACATCAGGCAAGTATACATTTGCCATGCCGAAAAAACCATGTATAGTGACAGTCTCAACAAAGGGTAAGCAGATAAAGGCATCAAAGACAGTGTCAGATCCTTCAGCTGTGCTCGGTCAGAAATACACAGCAGAAAAGCCACTGTATGATATGTCGGATGTTGTGATCCTGAATGATGGCAAAGAGGGCAAAGTAACCTATGAGATGGACAAGGATTATATACTTCCGGAGGGGCTTGTGCTTGATGGCGGTCTTATAATTGGAACACCGACATCGGCATATGAGGATGGAAAGAAAGCAGTAATCCATATAACAGGAAAGAATGGAACAAAGACACAGATCACGTTGAATGTTGTTGTTTCGAAAGAGCAGAAGATACAGGAAAATACAGACGGACGTATAACAGTCGATGAAGAGAATAAACAGATAAGTCTGAATGGAACATCAGTTGTATTGCAGGCTGCAGAGAACAGTGCGGAAGCTTCGTCGGATGAAACAGGGGCTGAAAGTCCTGTGATCACAGAGATCTATATCGATTCTAACAAGGATGGACAGGCTGACAACAAGACACCATTAGTCAGCGGAGACCTGTCAGAATACACTGTGGTTGGAGTTGATGACAGCGAATTTAAGCGCAGCGTAAAGATAACTATGCTGGGAGGAAGCGTACAGAAGATATATGGTGCGGTTGACTCAGAACTGAGCTTCAGCGGAAGAGATGCGGTTGCGGTAGTTATCAAAGGCGGCAATGTTGGCGAGGTATATGCGATTGTAAATACCCAGGTAGATGGCACGATCTCTTATGAGAACTGCACAGGTGCTGTGATCACAGGTGGTTTGGTAAGTGGAAGTACATCAACATACACAGGAGCGCTTCTCAGAACAGCAAAAGACAATGTCATGATATACAAGAAGTATACAGTTACAGAGAAGCTTGCTGCAAATGATTTTGATTTGGACAATGAATCTGAAGCATCAGTGGAGGCTCCGCTTGAGCTCACAGGATATCTGAGAATGTATGAAAAGTCTAAGCTTACAGCAACGGCTGCGATTACCGCCGGCGGTCTTTCATTCTCGAGAAATTCATCTGCTCAGTTTGATGGGGATGTCAAGATAAATACTCTGTATATGACAAGTTACAATAATGTACTTACTATTGGGGCAGAGTCGGAGTTTGAGACAGATGAAGTCAAGATATCAGACAGCTGGGCAAAAGTATATCAGAAAGGAACATTCAAGTGCCCTTCAGACAAGTTCTCAAATAAGGGAACATGGGTAAAGGCAGGAGAGTTTGCAGAAGGTGTAGATGCAGGCGAGTGGGCCGGAATCTACTACAATGTTGAACGCGGTACTACGAATATGAAGGGAACTTCGGTTTCCATTCCAACTCAGAGCAGGGTAGTGGAATACGAGGGACTGATATATGCAAGAAACAATTCTTTAGTCACGGCAAAGTATACAGATGTACCGGGATACACAGTATACGTATCGATAAATGGCGGAGACCCAATAAAGGGAGATTCGGGATCGGCGCTGGTCGCAACAGCAAATACAGTTATGAGCGCAACGGCTGATTACGTGGCAGATCAGATCGCAGTGACAAAGAAATATGCTGATCCTTTGATCGTAGCAGATACAAGCTATACAGCCGAGGAGCCTGTATATGATCTCTCGGCACTTGACGTGACAGGAGACACCACTTCGGCATACGGCACAGATATGCAGTACAGAGTAAAGAGCGGATCAAAGCTTCCGGAGGGACTTGTGCTTGCCGATGGCAAGATAACAGGCAAGACATCCGAAACAGGTGAGACAGATGTGACATTTGTTGTGACAGGAAGAAATGGAACATCCGTTGATGTAAACGTGAAGTTTACAGTAAAGGCTGCCGGCACGGAAGTGTCCGATATCAACAAAGTGGTAACTGACGCATCCGTAAGTAAGATAAATCTTGTTGGATGTTCAGTTGTGATAATAGCTGATCCGTCAAATGCATCAAAGTCTTCCATATATATGGATGCAGACCATGACGGAATAGCAGACAACAACAGAGCACTTAAGATAGGCGGTGAGACAAGTTACGACCTGTCGAAGTGCAAGATATATGGTTATACAGATGGAGACAATGCATATACCGGCGATATATCAATAGTTCTCAGAAGCGGTACGGTAGGTTCCCTGTATGGTGCAGGTTCAAACGAGTCCGGAGCAGCAAATGTAACTGTTGAGGGTGATGTTACTGTAAAGGTGCTGGGAGGCACTGTAAGAACAGAAATATATGGCGCATACAATGCACATGCAGCTGCAGTGAATTTCATTGCAGAAGGCGGAAAGATATATAAGAAGGCCTATGGCGCATATAATTCAGATGTTCAGACGATGAATTTTGCATTCACAAAGACAGCTATGATGTATGCGGACGACAATTATTCAAGCACAGGTAAGGAAGAATTGTATGTCACAAGCGGAGGAAGTGTATCTGGAGATGTAAATGCAGAGGTAGGCGTGTTGAGTACAAGAGAGGCATTTGCCTATAGTGCAAAGTTGTATAGAAGCACGTACGCTTTCTTCTACGGAGTTTACAGGACACCTGTGTCAGGAGATGTCAATTACACTCTGAATGGTGACTGGTATGCGGGAAGAATAAATACATTTGTAAACAGTTCCAATGTGGCTGGAGATCTGAATGCTGAGCTGAAGTCAGGTTATATAGGCTGTGGTAATTCAAATGATGGTTCAAAAGCATTCGTATACGGTAATATGAACAATAAGATACGCAATATAAATGTAAGATCGGCTACAGAAGGTGTCGTGAGCGGTAAGATCGTTCTTGCTGCAAGCGGAGAGGTAAATGATATTTATTTCAATGATGTCAGTGGCAATACCACTGCGAGTGTTACAGGACTTTCAGAGAATTTCCAGGTGACACATAATGGCTCACTCTTCTTAAAGATCAATGATAAACTTGTCCTCGGCGGTACATACACTGTTGATGAGAACATTGAGACCAATATCCTCAATGTAACTTCCGGTTCAAAGATCAAAGTTGCTGAGGGTGCATCAATTAAGCATACAGCAAATGCTGTCATCGAAGGAGATGTTGAGAATAACGGAACATGGACCTCAGAGGGCAATGTCTATGTAGAGGGAACATTTGTCAACAATGGAATCTGGAATACAAAGAAGTATATGTACGTTGGTGACAGCAGCGCATCAAGTATCAGCGGTAAAGTTGACAACTATGGAACCGTCACAACGGTTTCTGACAGGTCATACAGTACAAGGATCAATGCTTCTTCAATGTTCATCAACCGTGAAGCTGCTACATTTACATTCGGAAATATGGTCAACAGTGGAACCATAGTAAATTATGGTTCTCTGGAAGAGACATATTATAACAACTTCTCGGATGTTGGAAAGGTACTCACAACAACGATTCCGAATCTTAAGTATGTGCTGAAGAACTACAGCAGTGTGTACTATAAAGTTGATGCAGAGTATCCGGCATACTGCTTCAAGGGTGAGGATGCAAAGATAAGCATAGCGGCAACAAATACTAACTATCAGAAGACGTCAGGCATTGCCGGTGATACAAATGTATACATAGCTGGAAATATGGATTTCTATGTGACAGTTGATGGCGAACCGATAGACGGAATGAAGATAGATTCTGTGGTATATGGTTCAGCCCAGAATGAGGCAACGTCAAGTAACAATGTCAAGTGGCGCGGAACAGTGGCATATGAGCCGACACATGCTGTGATCAATATGGCAAAGCAGGAAGCAACCAATATAACTCTTGCAAAGACTGAGGACAAGATTACAGCACAGGTCGGAGTGGCAACTAGCAAGTATGCTCCGCTCTATGACCTCACAAAGATAGAGGTTCAGAATGATGAGAAGGTTGAAAACGGATATGTCGCATACTCACTTGCTAAGGGGCAGACCCTTCCTGATGGACTTGCGATGTCAGGCGGCAAGATATACGGTACTCCGGTCAAGGCTTCTGACAAGGCTCAGACAGTGAATATCATTGTGAGAGGACAGAACCAGACCACAGCTGAATTCACGCTTACCATAGAGAAGATAGAGAAGGGTATCCCGACACTTGCTGCATCAAAGGCCGGAACCGCATATGCAGGCAAAACACTTGCTGATGTAGCACTTCCAAAGTCACCACTTGGTGTATATAGCTGGGCAGATAATACACAGCTAGTTGGCAAGGCTGGATCCGAAGACAATTACGATGCATACTTTGTACCGAAAGATACGGTCAACTATGACTGGAGCAAGCTTGATACTGCTTCAGGAACGTATGAGCAGATAGAGGACGGCAGTGTCAGAATATCAGTGAAGCTTGCGGTATATGTGAGAAAGCAGGATCCTGTATACACTGTACCTGAGGGAGTGACAGTTATATATGGAGAAACTGTAGGAAAGGCTGTTATTCCAGAAACAGAAGGCGGTATGTTCATCTGGGAAAATGCTGATGAGTCAGTCGGCGACGTTGGAACAAAGAAGTTCCTTGCAACATTTATGCCATCTGATGAGGATGTATATGAGAGAGCAGAGCATATAGAGATCACAGTTGAGGTAAAGCCGGCTGAGGCTAAGTTCACACAGGCTATAGACAAGCTCACAGCAAAAGAAAATGACACTCTGGCTGATATAGTACTTCCGGAGGCAGAGAATGGAATCTACACATGGTACACAGACAGAACAACAAAGGCTGAAGATGGCGGAACATACAAGCTGTGCTTTAAGCCTGCTGATATAACTAACTATGACTGGTCAGGAGTAGAGGGCTGGAACAGAGCTTACAGAGGTGTGGTATTCCAAGTTAAGGTTGAGATCATCAAAGAGCATGTACATGATTATGGCGATGCATACAAGAGCGATGCTACATATCACTGGAAGGAATGCAGCTGCAAGGATATCCAGAATAAGGCAAAGCATACATTTGACTCAGGAAGCATAAAGACAAGTCCTACTGATACAACAGATGGAAGCAAGGTATATAAGTGTAAGGTCTGCGGATATGTGAAGACTGTGCCGATCCCGGCACTTGGCAGGGATATCACTGATCCAAAATACAAGATAAAGGTATCCGGACTTGATCCTCAGAAATATACTGGAAGAACAATTACCCTAAAGAATCTGAAAGTTACATCGGGCAGAACGGTTCTAAGAAAGGGTACTGATTACACGGTAGCATATTCGAACAATAAAAAACATGGCACTGCAACGGTTACAATAAATGGTATCGGAAAATACAGAGGAACTATCACAGAGACATTCCAGATCAAGATAGTAAGGAATTCTGTATTTGCAGTAAAGCAGCCAGGAACTAACATAGTATACAAGTACAAGATCACAAATGCTGATCTGAAGGGCAAGGGAACTGTAGGACTTATAGGCACAACAGTTGCCAAGACCAATGTAAAGTTCAAGACACTTACGATCAGTGATACTGTAACTATAGACGGAGTGAAATTTAAAGTTACAGCTATAGGCAGCAAAGCATTCAAGGACTACAAGAGTATTGTCAAGGTTGCTGGAGGTGCAAATGTTGTCTCTGTAGGAACATATGCATTCAGTGGATGTACAGCACTCAAGACTATTCCGGCATTCAAGAATGTTACAGCTATAGGCGGTTATGCATTCTATAAATGTAAGTCGCTCACAGCAATGCCGGTAAATAATAAGCTTAAAACCATAGGCAAGGCTGCTTTCTATGGCTGCACATCACTTAAGACACTGACTGTTGGCAGAAAGGTGACAACCATAGGAGAGAGTGCATTCGGCGGATGCAGCAAGATGACAGCAGTCTCAATTGGCGCAAATGTTAAGACTATAGGTGCATCAGCATTCAGCGGCTGCAAGAGCCTTGCCACTGTCAAAGTTGGTTCGGCAAAACTCAAGACTGTATCAAAGAATGCATTCAAGGGCACAAAGTCAAAGATAACATTCAAGATACCAAAGAAATACTATAAGTCATATATGGCTAAGATTAAGGCAAAGGGTGTGGCAGCGCCAAAGAATGCGATATATAAAAAGTATTAAAAAGTAGCATAAGTTACAAGAAATAGACATAGCAATATTTATGGCAGGGCATGATCAGCTTTCGGGTTGGTTGTGCCCTGCTATTTGTAATTGTTACAAACTAAAAGGGTGATGACAGTACAGGATATATTTGTTATACTGAACATATGTTTGCGGCGTTGATGGAGATTTGATTGGGATTCAATTTAATTTGGATTATAGGAAAGATAATATTAAAGATTTTATGATAGATAACAGGATGGGAGATAGTAGGATGGAAGATAAAGAGGATTATCTGAGCACACTCAATGAGAGGCAGCTGGATGCTGTTACAACCACAGAAGGATACGTGAGGATCATTGCAGGTGCGGGGACTGGCAAGACGAAGGCGCTTACTCATAGGTATGCATACCTTGTCAATGAGCTGGGAATATCAACTTCGAATATATTGTGTGTCACATTTACGAACAAGGCAGCCAGGGAGATGAGCAAGAGGATAAGACAGATGATAGGTGACAGTGATACTGGCTATATCTGTACATTTCATGGATTCTGTGTGAAGCTGCTGAGGGAAGACATACATGCGATCAACTTCCCACAGAACTTTGTGGTCATGGATGACGAAGATACAGAGGAGATACTCAAGACTGTGTATGAGAATGCACATATACAGTCGAGAACATATACATTTGACTCTGCGAGAGATCATATAACAGCCATGAAAAGTCAGATGCTGCATATACCGTATCTTGCAGAGATAGGGAACGAAAAACTTCTTGCGGACTATGAGAAGGCTGAGAAGGTTGAGGATAAGGTATTTCTGGGATATCTGTATGAGCAGAAGAAGGTGTATGGGCTTGACTATGACGATCTCATAACGATCGCATTGTATATACTTCAGACAGATGAAACGAAGCGGATCAAATGGCAGGAGCGGATGATGTATGTCATGGTGGATGAATTTCAGGATGTGAGCAGCAGTCAGTATGCGCTGGCAGAGATTCTCAGTGGATATCACAGGAATCTGTTCATAGTGGGAGATCCGGATCAGACCATATATACATGGCGAGGGGCACAGATAGAATACATACTTGAATTTGACGAGACACATGAGAATACCAGAACCATATTCCTTGATATGAATTACAGATCAACACCGGAGATACTCGCTGTGTCCAACTCACTCATAGAGAAGAACAAGAAGAGACTTCCGCACAGGCTTGAGGCGTATAAGCAGTCAGGCAGAAGACCTATATATATACATTCCAGGACGACCGGGGATGAGGCTCAGTGGATGACCTCGGAGATACAGAGACTGGTGTCGGAAGGTGCATCGTACAACGAGATGGCGGTGCTGTACAGATCTCATTTTGTATCGAGGAATATAGAGGAGTCGTTCATCAAGGCAAAGATTCCGTATACACTGTACAGTGGAGTGGAGTTTTATAAAAGAAAAGAGATAAAGGATGTACTTGCATATCTCAGGATGATAGTCTATTCGGACGATCTGTCATTTCGCCGCGTGATCAATGAGCCGAAGCGCAACTTTGGCAAGAAACGAATGTCTCTCGTAAAGGCATATGCAGATTCTCACAGATGTTCCCTCTACAATGCGCTTTTAGACCTTCTGGAAGAAAAGTCTGTAAAGACAACAGGCGCAACAGTGTTTGTCGATATCATAGAGGGATTTAAGAAGACGTACAAGGAGAAAAAGCTGACAGATCTGGTCACAGAGATACTTGAGCAGACCGGGTATGAGGCGATGCTCAGACAGTCGGGTGAGCAGGAGCGTCTGGATAATCTGGCGGAATTCAAGCAGTCTGTAGATGAATACGAGAAGACGTCAGGTGAGGAGAATACCCTGGAGGAATATCTCCAGAGCATCGCGCTCTACACGAACAATGACCGTGAAAAAGACAAAGAGACAGTGTCCATGATGACAGTTCACACGGCAAAGGGATTGGAATTCCCTTATGTGTTCGTGTGTGGGATGAATGAGGGGATATTCCCAAGTAAGCATGTGGATACAGAGGAACGCCTGGAGGAAGAAAGACGAATGGCGTATGTGGCATTTACCAGAGCGGAGAAGGCTCTGTATATCAGCGATGCCGAGGGGTTGAACTATGACGAGTCTTTCCGGTATCCATCCAGATTCATCTTTAATATAGACCGTGACGTGATAGACTATGCACATGATCTCCCCAAAAGACTGGTGGACGATGCTATGAGCTACATAGCGGCAAATGAATCCAGGATATGCCCTCCGGATACGGAATTTTCAGTGGGCGACCGTGTGATGCATAAAGTATTTGGAGAGGGCACTATAACAGCTATACGGACAGATATAGGCTGCTATGTCATAAAGTTTGACAAGATGGCGACTGAGAGAAATCTGAAGATTGGGACGGCTCTTGAAAAGCTTGGATGATAGCGTAGGAAACACTTGTCAGTGAAAGCAGCGAACAGTGATATATGAAACAGACAGGGACAGACTACCGGATTGGTGGCTATCCTTTTTGTTTTACCCCGGTGTGAAAAAAATAGTACACTGAATGAGGTAGAATTGCATAAGAGAAAAGTTAGGATTGTGAAAAAATATGATACGGTGTCGGAAAGGAGCAAAAATGGTACATATAGTTGTAGATCTTGAGATGAACTGGTTGGACTTCAAATATGAAAATGAGAGAAAGATAAGCACCAATGAGGTGATAGAGATCGGGGCTGTTACCATGAATGAAAAATTCGAGGAAATAGGCGCATTTAAGATGTATGTAAAACCGCAGTTCAACGAAAAGGTGGTAAAAAAGGTTGAGAAGCTCACGGGAATAACCATGGATAAGCTTCAGGATAGTCCTGTGTTTGCAGACGCATTTGACGCTTTCATAAAGTGGTGCATCAGTTTCGGAGAAGAAGTGGTTATGTATGGCTGGAGCGATTCTGATGAACTTCAGCTTCGCAGAGAAATGAAGCTGAAGAACATACCGTGGAATGAAGATGTAGACAAGGTGTTCAGACAGTGGCATGACTTCCAGAAGGAATTCAGCGATCTGGTTGGCATTGGAAGGATCATTACTTTATCCCAGGCGGTGGATTATGCAGGTATAGACTTTGCAGGTCAGAAGCATGACGCTTGCTGTGATGCCAGAAACACCGCATATCTTCTGGCACTCACAAAGGACGAGAAAAGATTTGCCAAGACAATGAAGAGTGTGCTGGAGGCATTCAATCATGAAGAACTGACCTCGAGCATAGGGAGTTTGATAGACTTCTCAGCGTGGAACGGAGTTGGGGCTTGAGATGAACGATAGGGGGCTGCCGGAAGGCGGCCTTCTTGGGGGAGAATGGGGATAGATGGGAGAGAATGACAGAGTAAGTTGGTGGTAATAATCATGGTTAAGGGATGGTAAATGTTGTCGATTTCGAGGGGGTGCTGGAATGAGTGGTCGAAAATCGGGAGTGAATGGTAGGACAGGGATGGGGGGATGGTGTATAATAATATAAAAGTCAATTTATACGAGTAGGGGGATAAGGTGAAATATATTGCACATATAAATGGTGTTTCAGAACAAAGTGTTAAGGATCATCTGATAGGAACAGCAAGGTTAACAGCTCAATTTGCTGATAAGTTTGGAAAAGCAGACTGGGGATATTGTTGTGGATTATTGCATGACATTGGTAAATATTCAAAGCAGTTTCAAAATAAAATAATTAATAACACAGATGATAAAGTCGATCATTCCACAGCAGGTGCAAAACTATGTATGGAATTGGGGGGGTATTATCAGTTATTAAGCTATTGTATAGCAGGACATCATGCTGGGTTACCAGATTATGGAAATACAGTTATTCATTCAAGTTTAAGGTATAGATGTGAAAAGAAAAAGATATATGATTATAGTTCGTATAAATATGAAATAGAGATTCCTGAATTGAAAACAGATCCAATTATATTACAGAATCTTTCAGATGCAGATTTTCCTTTAAGCGTTTTTCTTAGAATGATTTATTCGTGTTTGGTTGATGCAGATTTCCTTGATACTGAGTATTTTATGAAAAATGGGGATGTTAATAGAAACTCAGGGGAAAATGTAAAGATATTATTGAGCAAACTTGAAACACATATTAGTAGATGGTTGAAAAATGATAATACAGAATCGATAAATGGACGTAGAACAGAAATATTAAAACATTGTTTAAATGAAGGGCAGAATGAAAAAGGCTATTTTAGACTAACAGTTCCAACTGGGGGAGGAAAGACTATTGCATCACTTGCATTTGCACTAAAACATGCAGTAGAAAATGATATGGATCGTGTAATATATGTAATTCCATATACCAGTATTATAGAGCAGAATGCGCATGTGTTCAGGGACATACTTGGAGAACAGAACGTTTTGGAAAATCATTGTAATGTAGATTATGATGGACGAGAAGATTTTGAGCCAATGCAATTGGCTAGTGAAAATTGGGATAAACCCATTGTAGTTACAACGAATGTTCAGTTTTTTGAGTCGTTATTCTCAAATAAATCTTCAAAATGCAGGAAATTACATAATATAGCAAATAGTGTCATTATATTTGATGAGGCACAGATGTTGCCGACTGATTATCTGAAACCTTGTATTTATATGATTAGCGAACTAGTAATTAGATATAGATCAAGTATAGTACTATGCACGGCGACACAGCCAGCGTTAGGTTCATTATTTCCGGAAAACACACAATTTATGGAACTATGTCCAAGGATGCATGAACAATTTGGATATTTTAAGAGAGTTAAATACAATAACATCGGAACAATAACGAGAGATAAATTGACAAGTATGCTAAAAGATGAAGATTGCGCTTTGTGTATCGTAAATACGAAGAGAATGGCTCAAGATATTTATATGGAACTATGTGGAATAGGAGTGTTTCATCTATCAACAAATATGTACCCATTGCATAGAAAAATTGTTTTGAAAAAAATAAGAAAGTGTTTGCAGAATGGAGAAAAATGTGTCGTAGTATCAACAAGTTTAGTCGAGGCAGGGGTGGATTTAGACTTTAAGCATGTGTATCGTCAGATTGCAGGAATAGATTCTATTATACAAGCTGCAGGTAGATGCAATAGAGAGGGAAAAAGAAATCAAGCTGAGAGTATAGTTAATATTTTTGATATTGAGAATTGCAGGATTCCGTTAAATCAAAAACAACAGATTGAGGTTGCTAAGTCTGTATTATGTGATTATGAAATAGTAGATAGTCCAGAGTGTATATCAGATTATTTTAAGAGACTGTATCATTTCAGGGGCGATGGCCTTGATAAGAAGAAAATTTTAGGTGAGTTTGTTCATCCTGAGTATAATTATGCAAAGGTCGGAAAAGAGTTTAAAATAATTGAGCAGGATATGGCAACAATTTTTGTCGGTAATACAGATGAGGCAAAAGAGTTGATGGATGAGATAAAGCTAAAAGGCATATCAAAAGAAAGAATGCGAAAAGCAGGACAGTTTTGTGTTCAGGTTTATTGTGGTGAAAAATCAGAATTTCAGAAATTGTATGATGCAGGAATAATACGTCTCGTTTCAGATGATGTGCGAGATTTTTATGAATTGACATCAATGGAATACTACTCAGAAGAATATGGTTTAGTTTGCTTGGTAGATGAGGGGGATGCGATATTTTTATAAATAAATGAAATGCGGTGGGTATATAAATATCCACCGCATCAGGTAATCATATTGAAAACCTTATTATTTCAATCCACTGTAAAACAGACACGTTTAGTATATATAAAAATCTAATAAATTTCAATAATGTTTTAAATATTATATTGCTATACGTATCACAATGCGTTATTATAGAAATACAATATATTTAATATGATGGAGGTGAGAAAATGGGGAAAGGAGTAAAAGTAAAGGTTTGGGGAGATTATGCATTGTTTTCCAGACCTGAGATGAAAGTTGAGAGGTGTTCATATGATGTGATAACACCATCGGCTGCAAGAGGGATATTGGAAGCAATATATTGGCATCCCGGAATGAAATGGGTAATAGACAAGATATATGTTAAGAATCCAATAAGATTTACGAGTGTAAGACGAAATGAAGTAAAGAGTAAAATATCTGCAAATAATGTATTGCAAGCATACAATGGAGCAGATAAGCCTTTATACATTAGCACAAAGGAGGATATAGTGCAAAGAGCTTCTTTGATCTTAAGAGATGTGTGTTATGTGATAGAGGCACATTTTGAGATTACAGAAAATGCAAATGATTCTGATAATCCGGGTAAATTTAAAGATATTATAATGAGACGATTAAAAAGAGGCGAATGCTATCATATGCCATATTTTGGATGCAGAGAATTTCCAGTCAATTTTTGCATCTGTGATGAGGAGGAAGTACATACCATATATGACGAGGTTCTAGAGAAAGATTTAGGGTTTATGTTATACGATCTTGATTATAGCGATAGAAACAATATACAGCCTATGTTTTATAGGGCTATCATGAAAAGAGGAGTATTAGATTTGAGGGATTGTGAGGTGATCAGATGATATTACAGTCTCTAATGCAATACTACGAGAGTTTGGCAGAAAAAGGGAAAGTGCCACGTATGGGGTGGTGTTATGCAAAAGTATCTTGTGCTATAGATCTGAATGAAGATGGACAAGTAAAAGCCATTATTCCGTTAAAAGTACCTGAAATGTTTGGGAAAAAGGAAGTTTGGGTTTCCAAACAGATGAATGTCCCACAGATGGTGGTAAGATCTTCAGGCATATCGGCAAATTTTTTGTGTGACAATTCAAAATATATGTTGGGGATAGACAGTAAAGGTACAAGTCAAAGAATAAAAGAATGTTTTATGGCTGCGAGAGATAAACATTGTAGCATATTGCAGGATTCAGAGGGAAGAATGGCAAAAGCAATTATCAGGTATTTTGAAACATGGAATCCAGATAATGCAGATGTTAATCCGGTTATTAAAGCACATTGGGAAGAGTTGACTGATGGTGGAAACTTGATATTTTGCTTGGAAAGTGAGTATGCCCAGGAAGATGAAGAAATCAAAAAGATATGGCATATATATCAAGAAAATAATTCAGGTTTAGTTGATGGTATATGCCTTGTAACAGGGGAAAAATCAGAAATATCAAGAATTCATAGAGGTATAAAAGGAGTGCCAGGAGCTCAGTCCAGTGGCGCAGCTTTGGTTTCGTTTAATGCTCCAGCATTTGAATCCTATGGAAAGGAACAGAGTTATAATGCGCCAGTAGGTAAGTATGCAGAATTTGCTTATACAACAGCGCTGAATTATCTTCTTTCTGAAAAGAAATATACTTTTCAATTGGGAGATTCAATGGTTGTATACTGGGCTGAATCGGCACAAACCCAGTATCAGGATATGCTTAAAAACTTTTTTAACTCTAGCATAGATAATCAAAAGGAATTGGAAAAGATTTTTGGAAATTTGAAGAATGGACTAGCAGTGGATATAGATGATGTAAAAATTGATTTAAATCAAAGGTTTTATATTTTGTGTCTTGCGCCTAATGCTGCGAGATTGTCTATTAGATTTTTCTACGAGAATTCATTTGGTAATATATTGAAGAATTTATCAGATCATTATGAAAGAATGGCAATAGTTAAACCTGAGTGGGAAAAAGAGTATTTGAGTATTCAAGAGATGCTGATGGAAACTGGAAACAATAAATTGAAAGATAAAAAACTTGTATCAAACATGGCTTCATTGGTATTAAGGGATATATTGATGGATGACAGGTATCCTACAGGTTTATATACCGAAGTGCTGGCAAGAATACGTGCAGAGCAAGGTGGTATAACTTACGGAAGGGCAGCTATTGTAAAAGCGTATTTAATAAAAAATTATAATATGAAGGAGGGAGAAAAGTACATGGGATTGAATGAAAATTGTAATGAACAGGCATATGTACTTGGAAGGTTGTTCGCGGTACTTGAATTGATTCAAAAGGATGCAAATCCAGGAATTAATTCAACTATCAAAGATCGATATTTTAATTCAGCATGTGCAACACCAGCGTCAGTTTTTCCAATTTTGATTAAGTTAAAAAATAGTCATTTGAAGAAAATTGAAAGAGGTTCAACAGGATTAAAAATTCAATATGAGAAAACGATAACAGAGTTAATGGGAAAATTAAACATGGCTGAAACTCAGATAGGATTTCCAAGACGATTATCTCTTGAAGAACAGGGAAAATTCATGCTTGGATATTACCATCAGGTTCAGAAAAGGTACGAAAAAAAGGAGGATAAATAAATGGGTGATGTAATAAAAAACAGATATGAATTTGTAGTGTTATTTGATGTTGAGAATGGAAATCCAAATGGAGATCCTGATGCTGGCAATATGCCAAGAATTGATCCTGAGAGTGGATTGGGTTTGGTTACAGATGTTTGTATAAAACGGAAAATACGTAATTATGTTGAAACTGTTAAGGAAGATGAAAAGGGATATGGAATATATATAAAAGAGGATGTGCCATTAAATAAGAGTGACAGAAATGCTTGTAAAAGTTTAGGGGTTGAGGAGACTGAAGACAAAAAACTTACGGAAGAAATAAAGAAAATAAAAAAGTCAGATCCAGATGTTGATAGAAAATTGAGAGATTATATGTGCGAGAATTTTTATGATATTAGGACATTTGGAGCAGTTATGACTACGTTTGTTAAAGCCTCATTGAATTGCGGACAGGTCAGAGGACCGGTACAGTTAGGATTTGCTAGGAGCATAGATCCAATTATCAGTCAGGAAGTTACAATTACCAGAGTTGCAATTACAACTGAAAAGGATGCTGAAAACAAGAGTACAGAGATGGGAAGAAAAAGTATTGTACCATATGGGTTATATCGTTTGGAGGGATATATATCAGCAAATCTTGCAAGAAAGGTAACGGGATTTTCAGAAGAGGATCTTGATTTACTATGGGATGCACTTATCAATATGTTTGAAAATGATCATTCTGCCGCTAGAGGTAAGATGGCTGTGCGTGAGTTGATAGTATTTAAGCACAGTAAAGAACTTGGTGATTGTCCAGCATATAAGTTGTTTGATTCTGTTGAAGTTAAGAAGATGGATGGTATTGAATATCCAAGAAGATATCAGGATTATATTGTAGAGATACATAATGATAATATTCCAGACTCAGTAGAGGTAAAAAGGATGGTTTAATGGAGTACGCAGAAGAAGAGTATTTGATGATATCTGGTATACAGCATTTTAAGTTTTGCAGACGCCAATGGGCACTCATACATATAGAGCAGCAGTGGTCTGAAAATTATCATACTGCAGTAGGTGAGCTTATGCATAAGAAAGCTCATGATCCATATATTACGGAGAAGAGAAAAGATGTACTTATAGTGAGAGCACTTCCAATTGCATCCAGAAAACTGGGTGCAGTAGGGGAGTGTGATATTGTTGAGTTCCATAAGTGTGATGATGGAGTTTCTCTACGTGGGCATCGTGGATTATATAGCATATATCCAATTGAGTATAAAAAAGGAAAGCCCAAGGTGTCGGAGGAGGATAAACTTCAATTAGTAGTACAGACAATGGCCCTAGAGGAGATGTTTTCTACACAAATAGAAGAGGGCGCAATATATTATGGAGAAACAAGAAGAAGAGAAGTTGTGCAGGTTTCTCAGGAGCTAAGAGATATGGCAACTAAAATGTTTGAAGAGATGCATGATTATTTTACGAGAGGGTATACGCCCAAGGTAAAACAAAGCAAATCATGTAATTCTTGCTCATTGAAAGACATTTGTTTGCCAAGATTAAATAAAGCTGGATCAGTAAAAAATTATATATCACAGATGTTAGGAGATAATGTTGAATGAAAAAATTATTAAATACACTTTATGTAACATCTGAAAATGGTTATTTGGGGTTAGAAGGAGAAACTGTTGTAGTATATCAAGATAGCCTAGAGATTGGCCGATTGCCTTTGCATAATTTGGATGGGATAGTTGTGTTTGGGTATAAAGGAACAAGTCCGGCACTTATGGGCGCATGTGCAGATCGGAATATTTCATTATGTTATGTAACTCCTCAAGGAAAATTTCTAGCTCGTATAACGGGAAAAGGAAAGGGAAATGTTATTTTGCGGAGACAACAATATGATAGCTCATTAGATGCAGAAAAAAGCCTAGAGATTTCCAAAAGTTGTATATTGGGTAAAGTATATAATGCACGATGGGTTTTGGAGAGGGCTATTAGGGATCATGCGATGCAGATAGATGCGGAACGGGTGAAACGCGCATCATTACATTTAAAAAATTCCTTGGAATTAATAAGAGGTGCTAAGTCAAATGATGAATTAAGAGGATATGAGGGAGAGGCGGCAAGTATTTATTTTGGGGTGTTCAATGAGCTTATATTACAGCAAAAAAGAGATTTTGTGTTTCAAGTAAGAAATAAACGACCTCCTCAAGATAATATAAATGCTATGCTGTCATTTGTTTATACATTATTGACCAATCAGATTGCATCGGCCTTGGAAGTTGTAGGGTTGGATCCGTATATAGGGTATTTACATACGGATAGACCTGGCAGGGCTTCGTTGGCGTTAGATTTAATTGAGGAATTTAGAGCGGTTTATGCAGATAGGTTTGTTCTGTCACTTATAAATAAAAGGATAATAACAGGGAAGGATTTTTCTAAAAAAGAAAATGGGGCAGTATTACTAAGTGATAATGCAAGAAAAAAGGTATTGGTGGAGTGGCAAAATAAAAAGAAAGAAGTAATTACACATCCATATTTGAAGGAAAAGGTTGAGTGGGGAATAGTGCCATATGTTCAGACAATGCTTTTGGCAAGATATCTCCGAGGGGATATTGATGGATACCCTGTTTTTTTGTGGAAATGAGGTGATCAGAATGTTATTATTGATAACCTATGATGTTAATACGGAAACATCTGCAGGAAAAAATAGATTGAGAAAGGTTGCAAAACAATGTGAAAATTATGGCCGACGAGTACAGAATTCAGTTTTCGAATGTATAGTGGACCAAGCACAGAGCGTTAAATTGAAAGCCTTGTTGTCTGAAATAATTGATGATACAGTGGACAGTCTCAGGTTTTATTATTTGGGAAGTAAATATCAAACTAAAGTTGATCATATAGGATGTGATAAGGGGATAGATGTTGATCAGCCATTAATTTTTTGATGTTGTGCGTAATGATAGTGAACATAGAATTACAAGGTCATTCGCACCATGAAAAATATACAGCTGAGAAGCGTATCTATCTATATATGCATAAGAAACAGATTTAATTGTAAAAAACAATAATATTATTAAGCGGTTTTGTATAGTTTTTTAAATTTTTTTGTGCAAAATTGCAGTCGCTCCGTTCGCCGGAGCGTGGATTGAAATACCAGGGCGTATCTGTCAACACATCTACAGGATATCGTCGCTCCGTTCGCCGGAGCGTGGATTGAAATTGATATATGTTGTATCCGACGATTCCATCATCCGTCGCTCCGTTCGCCGGAGCGTGGATTGAAATAAGAAAAGATTTATAAGCAATAGAACCAGTTGAAGTCGCTCCGTTCGCCGGAGCGTGGATTGAAATAACTTCACTGTCCTTGAAAGTGAATGTCATACCGTCGCTCCGTTCGCCGGAGCGTGGATTGAAATCGACATTATCACCGGAGGAACACAGGAAACATTGGTCGCTCCGTTCGCCGGAGCGTGGATTGAAATAGCCTGATTCAGATGAGACCGAGTTTACAGAAGAGGTCGCTCCGTTCGCCGGAGCGTGGATTGAAATATTTCCAAATGGAAAAATAGGGAGATGGACAAAGTCGCTCCGTTCGCCGGAGCGTGGATTGAAATTCGTCCGATTATGACGATAGGGATAGCAGCGTTAGGTCGCTCCGTTCGCCGGAGCGTGGATTGAAATTGTTTTTAGCCAGGGCGATATTGCCATGGAACGGTCGCTCCGTTCGCCGGAGCGTGGATTGAAATAGGTGATGATGAAGATAAAAATAGTAAATCATTTGTCGCTCCGTTCGCCGGAGCGTGGATTGAAATACAGACTCTTCAAGATACTGATACTTTTCAGTAGCGTCGCTCCGTTCGCCGGAGCGTGGATTGAAATCCCAGCAAATTGTACTACCGGATGGAACTATAACGTCGCTCCGTTCGCCGGAGCGTGGATTGAAATAGTGGGGTTTCCTATTGCGATGTGTGTGTATACTGTCGCTCCGTTCACCGGAGCGTGGATTGAAATCTGTTTTGAATTTGTCAGATGTTAAAGACGTTGACGTCGCTCCGTTCGCCGGAGCGTGGATTGAAATACATTGAAGTGTTGGGAGTCAAAGTTGATAATAAGTCGCTCCGTTCGCCGGAGCGTGGATTGAAATTTGAATACACTAGCACCAGCACCAACTACACCGACGTCGCTCCGTTCGCCGGAGCGTGGATTGAAATATGTTGATTTTAAATCATCTGCAATCAATATAAGTCGCTCCGTTCGCCGGAGCGTGGATTGAAATCCTCGGTCGCCTTTACGATGCAAAAATCGTATGGGTCGCTCCGTTCGCCGGAGCGTGGATTGAAATTATCAGTTTGATGAATTTGTGGAGGCTCTTTCGTGTCGCTCCGTTCGCCGGAGCGTGGATTGAAATACAAGCAGAAAATAACACGATGTGACAGTGCAGGTCGCTCCGTTCGCCGGAGCGTGGATTGAAATGTCCTCGCTTGCGCGGATCTCAAAGTTAAACGCCGTCGTTCCGTTCGTCGGAGCGTGGATTGAAATAGAGATTTAAAAGACAGTGAGGCGGACTTGTTCGTCGCTCCGTTCGCCGGAGCGTGGATTGAAATACAATTATGCAGCAGGGAGCAGAAACAAGGTGTGTCGCTCCGTTCGCCGGAGCGTGGATTGAAATCTATGATTATGATTCTGACGGATCATACACTACGTCGCTCCGTTTGCCGGAGCGTGGATTGAAATTTCAATAACTGGATTTCTTAACACATGGGATGCTGGTCGCCCCGTTCGCCGGAGCGTGGATTGAAATTGCGTTCTTGCTCCGCGGCTCTCGGTTTGTGCAGGTCGCTCCGTTCGCCGGAGCGTGGATTGAAATATTCATATTTGTCCTCCTAGCCTATTCTTTGCCAGTCGCTCCGTTCGCCGGAGCGTGGATTGAAATTATGTTGGCAAGTCCAAGACCGATGCGGGAATCAGGTCGCTCCGTTCGCCGGAGCGTGGATTGAAATCAGTGTACAGGAATCATAGGATAATCGACTTTATCGTCGCTCCGTTCGCCGGAGCGTGGATTGAAATTTCTGCAAATGCAAGTACAGATGAGAAACTGAAGTCGCTCCGTTCGTCGGAGCGTGGATTGAAATACTACTGCGGAGCAGCTAAAGAATGTGGTACAGGTCGCTCCGTTCGCCGGAGCGTGGATTGAAATCATCAGATTGCTGCACAGATGGCAGGAATGGTTGGTGTCGCTCCGTTCGCCGGAGCGTGGATTGAAATTTGTCGATAAGGTCATCTGCAAGTTCTTTATTGCAGTTGCTCCGTTTGTCAGAGCGTTGATTGAAATTGGATGTACTTCCGTGGCTTGATGCTGGTCTTCTGTCGCTCCGTTTGCCGGAGCGTGGATTGCGTTTACAAACGAGATGCCAGGTGCAAATTAACCAGATATTAACAAAATATGAATAAGTATGTTCAACGTGCACATGACACCGAGAATTACAGGCGATGTAGTGCATATCTAAAGTGCAAATTTACAAGACCGCTGGACAAGTAAATCATTGATAAACAGGGAGGATTTAAGTGGGCGTGATAATACAAATACTTTAAAATCCGCCATCTACGGTCTTGCCGTAGGCGATGCGTTGGGCGTCCCGTATGAATTTAAATTCAGGGGCGCATTTGAATGTACAGATATGATAGGCTACGGTACGCACAATCAGCCGGAGGGAACCTGGTCGGATGATACCAGTATGGCGCTTGCCACTTGCGCCAGTATCAAAGCGTGTGGCAGAGTTGATGTGGACGACATCAGAGATAGATTCCGCAGATGGCTAAAAGAAGGAGTATATTCTTGTAAATGGTGTGCCGCTTGCAGAGTCGATAAAGAGACATGTACCGGAAGGTTCAAAGCTATCGGCAGCTATTGGAATAGAGAATATGGTTAACAGTTTATCTGTAGGATCTTCGGGGTACGTTGTTGATACATTTGTGGCGGCTATGTGGTGCCTGCTTACGACTGATAACTACAGGGATTGCGTGCTTAAGGCGGTGAATTGGGGCAGCGATACGGATACGACAGCAGCGGTAGCCGGGGGACTTGCGGGAATCATGTATGGACTTGAAGGTATACCAGATGAGTGGTTGTCAAAGATGAAGTCAATGGACATGATAGATCAAGAATTATTTTCTTCGCTCCAATAATTGCAATCCCACGTCTCTGAGGATATAGCATCATTGAAAAGCCTCATAAAAACAGGTATAATGATTAACAACGGCCCATCACATCAAACAAAGAGTTGTGACGGGCTTTATCTTTAAAGAATAAAGGAGATACATAGAAAATGGCAGATTTTAAATACGAAATAGTGGAGCACATAGGAGTGATCTCGGAAAGTGCAAAGGGATGGACTAAGGAACTTAATAAGATATCGTGGAACGGTGGCACACCGAAGTATGATATCAGAGAGTGGGCACCGGAGCATGAGAAGATGGGTAAGGGTGTGACACTTACAGAAGAGGAGGCGTCTAAATTAAAGGCGTTGCTGTAGAGACAGCACGAGAAAGGACTAGGTCAATGAAGATATTTGTTGATGCTGACGCGTGTCCGGTGATTGATATAGTTGAAGACATAGCAACAAAATACAACATCCCTGTAACGCTTCTATGCGATACGAACCATGTCCTCACATCTGATTACAGCGAGGTTATCGTGGTCGGTGCCGGAGCGGATGCAGTGGACTACAAGCTGATAAGCATTTGCCATAGAGGCGATATAGTCGTAACTCAGGATTATGGCGTGGCTGCGATGGCTCTGGGAAAAGGTGCATTTGCAATACATCAATCGGGAAAATGGTATACAAATGAGAATATCGATCAGATGCTTATGGAGAGGCATCTGAACAAGAAAGTGAGAAGGGCATCGAGCAGGAATCATATCAAAGGGCCGAGGAAGAGAACCGATGAAGATGATCAGAGATTTGCGGAGTCTTTTGAGAAGCTGCTGCGAAAGGCAAATAATCTGTAGATACATATGAAGGTGTTGAGGGATTCGAACCCTCACCACACATGAACCGGAAGAGGTCAGATTTTAATGGATGATAAAAATACAAATAGAACAATAGAATACTACAACACACATGCTGACAGATATTCCGAGGTAACCAGAAATGCAGACATGTCGGATATTTACAAGCGCTTTGAGGAACATCTCAAGCCGGGCAGCAGGATCCTTGATCTTGGCTGTGGCAGTGGCCGTGACAGCAAATATTTTCTGGACAAGGGATATGATGTCGTATCTCTGGATGCGTCTGAAACAATGTGTAAGAAGACATATGAGCTCACGGGAAGACCTGCTTTGAATATGCGTATCGAGGACATAAACTGCGAAAATGAATTTGATGCGGTGTGGGCATGTGCCTCGATGCTCCATGTTGACAAGGGTGATATGATCAAGATCTTTGCGAAGGTTATGAAAGCGCTTAAGATTGGTGGTGTATTCTATGCTTCGTGGAAGTATGGAAAAGGTGAGCAGACGCGGGATGATGGAAGAACATTTGCCAATTATACAGAGACAAAGGTTTGTGATATGGTGTATTCGGTTTCAGGCGCAGCCCTTGAGGATGTATGGACGAGTCAGGATGTGAGACCTGACAGGACAGGTCAGGGACATTTGTGGGTAAATGTTCTGGTGAAGAAGACCAGAGTTGTCATAACTGAGAAGGAGTTCCTGAATATTTTCTGGAAGCAATACCAGATAATTGAGAAGGATGTCCGGATCAGTTCTGAGTATGTGGATATCCACAAGAGCAACTTCTCGACATTTTCAAGCAGATACATAAATATGTTTCTGAATATCTGCAGCAATATAGACTCTCTGATAGAGATATATTGCAAGATAGTCGAGGAGGATGATTACAGGAAAAAGTACAGCATACATGACAGGCTTACTCCTGTGCTTAGAAAATTCCCGGATATCCGGCTGGATGCGGTGAGGATGATAGATACTTTTGAGGATATTGAGCTGAAACCGTTCAGTGCGTTTGTGGGTGACCGGATCGCAGATTGGTGGAATGACTATAATCTGGTAAAACATGCCAGAAGTGACAGGAACGAGAAGACTGGAATGTATAATTTCCAGCGGGCAAATCAGAAGAATGTGCTGACGGCGATGGCAGCGTATTTTATCGTGTGCAACCGTATATATGAGGAGATATGCGAGATCTCGGCAACACCGAAGAGGCTTCTCAAGTCAAAATTATTCCTGTATGTGAAGAATGGTGAGTAGATAAGGAAAGGTAATAGACCATGGTAAAACAGATAGTAAGAGACCAGATGTTTCTCAGCCAGAAGTCATCTCCGATGACACCTATGGATGCGGGGATCATAGCAGATATGCAGGACACATTAGCGGCAAATCAGGCGAGGTGCGTTGGCATGGCGGGCAACATGATCGGATATAAGAAGAGGATAATCATCGTCAGCATGGGATTTGCCAATGTTGTCATGCTGAATCCGGTTCTTCTGTCAAAGTCGGGGGCTTACGAGACAGAGGAGGGATGTCTGTCTCTGGACGGCACGAGAAAGGTGACAAGGTATAGAGACATAGAGGTAGAGTTTCAGGATGCATCATTTGCAAAAAAGCGTATGAAGTTCAACGGATATATAGCCCAGGTAGTGCTCCATGAGATGGATCACCTTGAGGGGCGAATAATTTAGGAGAGTTTATGGAATCAAAAGACGGAGCATGGATCATGTATGGAGTTTCGGAGGATGATCCGGAGTGCCTGCACACGGTGGACGAGCTTATCGGATATATTGAGGAAGTGGGATTTCTGCCTCTTTTCCGCAATGAGATACCTGGATTTTCAGTGGAGGAGCGAACCACGGAGAAGTACTGGTGGAGTGAGGATGCACAGAGGGATCCCTGGGTATGGCGTGAGATCATAGCCAGAAGAGGCGATATTGCATATGGCAAATTTTTCCACAATAAGGCGGGATTTATCTCAAAGAAATGGTTCCCGTATTTTGCAAATTACAGAAGATCGGGATATGATTTCGATGCCAGATGGGATGATGAGCTTGCATCATTCAGACAGAAGAAGATCATGGATCTGTTCATGGATGACCGGATAGATGAGGAAAGCGATGCGGAATTTGCAGCAGAAAAACCGGAGAGCCTGTATGATACAGAGCTGTTATCATTTGATATCAAGAAGCTTGCCGGATTTGGCAAGGACGGCGAGAAGGGCTTTGAGGGTACGATGACACAGCTTCAGATGCAGACCTATCTGTGTGCATGCGATTTTAGAAAGCGGGTGAACAAAAAGGGAGCGGAATACGGCTGGAATGTGGCTGTGTATTCCATGCCGGAGAAACTGTGGGGATATGACCACGTGACGTCTGCATATGGTGAGAGCCCTGAGGAGTCATGGGAGAGGATAGTGAAGCATATGGATGATATCTACCCGATTGCCACAGAGAAACAGATAAAGAAAGTCTTAAAGTAGAGACGGTGTACAGACAAGATGACGGAAATATTTATATGTATGGAAACTGCATCAACACGATTGAAAATAGTCATGTTGGTGCAGTTTTTTATGAAATAAATTGGATGACATAGCAATTACCCCTACAGCACTTACATTAATTCAAAACTCTAATTCAAAACTTTACATCAAAAGTTTACACATAACATTACATATATCTTTACATATGTGTTTACATATGTTATGTTTATATGCAAGTCAGGTTATAAAGAATAATATGATGCATACTTGAAGAGGAGAAATGATGAACACTGTATATGATGTTATTATCGTGGGAACTGGCGCTGCAGGTTTGTTCTGTGCGTTGAATTTTCCAGAGACAAAAAAGGTCTGTATTATCACAAAAAGGCGGGCTGATGAGTCCGACTCTTTTTTGGCCCAGGGCGGCATATGTATGCTGCGGGGTGAGGAAGATTACGAAGATTATTTTGAAGACACCATGAGAGCAGGCCATTATGAGAATAATAAAAAGACTGTCGATCTGATGATCAGATCATCGAATCTTGTTATCAGAGAATTGGTAAGGCTTGGAGTTAGATTTGAGAGAGATGAGAGCGGAAAGCTTGCCTTCACCAAGGAGGGAGCTCATAGCCAGCCAAGAATATTGTTCCACGAGGACATTACCGGCAAAGAGATTACATCCACTTTGCTGGAGTGCGCAAAGAAGAAATCCAATATCGAGATATATGAGTATACGACTATGCTCGACATCATCTGCAATGACAATGCCTGTGGTGGCGTGATTATAGCTGATGAGGCGAAGAACATAAGCATACTTAGATCCAACAACGTTGTATTGGCGTGTGGTGGAATCGGAGGCATATATAAGAACTCAACGAATTTTGCTCATATAACAGGTGATGCCATAGCAATTGCCTTAAAACATGGAGTAGAGGTAGAGAATCTGAATTATGTGCAGATCCACCCGACGACACTGTTTAGCCGGAATAAAGGAAGAAGATTTCTGATATCTGAATCTGTGAGAGGCGAAGGCGCATGGCTTCTAAACAAGGCGGGCGAAAGGTTTACAGATGAACTTCAGCCTCGTGATGTAGTCAGCCATGCAATATGGAAACAGATGGAGATAGATGGAACGGAGCATGTATGGGAAGATCTGAGACCGCTTGGAAGAGATGTGATCCTGCAGCATTTTCCACATATATACAAGCAGTGCAAGGATGAGGGGTATGATGTGCTTGTTGAACCGATACCGGTTGTTCCGGCTCAGCATTACCACATGGGCGGAGTGAAGGCAGATCTCGCCGGAAGAACATCCATGGAAGGATTGTACGCGGTAGGAGAAGCCGGATGTAATGGAGTGCATGGCAGAAATAGGCTGGCAAGCAATTCGTTACTTGAGTCACTTGTATTTGCACAGAGGGCGGCAGATGATATCATGTTCAGCAGAGAGCACAGAGGCTGTGAAGAAGACAACATAGATCTGTCTGAATATGAAGATATAGATGGTTTGTTTAGAGAATATAAGAATATAGTTTTGACAGAAACGGAAAGAAGAGGCTGAGAATGAATCAGATAACAATGAAATTGAATGCGGACAAGCTTATAATGATGGCTTTACAGGAGGATATCACAAGTGAGGATGTATCCACAAATGCGGTGATGCCAAAGGCACAGAAAGGAAAAGTCGACCTGATATGCAAACAGGATGGAATCATTGCAGGACTTGATGTATATGCAAGAGTATTTACACTCTTAGATGACAGCACTGAGGTTGAGTTCTTCTGCAAAGATGGCGATGAGGTGAAGGCTGGCCAGCTTATGGGAGTTGTGACTGGTGATATCAGGGTTCTTCTCTCTGGAGAGAGGGTTGCGCTTAATTATCTGCAGCGTATGAGTGGCATAGCTACATATACCCATGAGGTTGCAGAACTTCTTAAAGGAAGCAGGACTACTCTGCTGGATACCAGAAAGACCACACCTAATTGCCGTATATTTGAGAAGTATGCAGTCAGAGTCGGCGGAGGCAGCAATCACAGATACAATTTGTCGGATGGAGTATTGCTTAAGGATAATCATATAGGCGCTGCGGGAAGTATAACCAATGCAGTGAGAATGGCAAAGGAGTATGCACCATTTGTCCGCAAGATAGAGGTTGAAGTTGAGACACTGGATCAGGTAAAAGAGGCTGTTGAAGCGGGAGCTGATATCATTATGCTTGACAATATGACAACGGATCAGATGAGGGCTGCGATTGATTTGATCGATGGACGTGCGGAGACAGAATGTTCAGGCAATGTTACAAAAGAGAACATAGAGAGACTGATATCATTGGGAGTGGATTATATATCAAGCGGTGCGCTTACACACAGCTCACCTATAATGGATATATCAATGAAAAATCTTCATGCGGAGGAATAAAGTGAAGGCAAAAGAGAGAAGGGAAAGGATACTTGACATTGTGAAGAATTCAGATGCTCCTGTTCCGGCAAATAAGCTTGCGTCAGAATTTGATGTCAGTAGACAGATAATAGTGCAGGATATTGCAGTGATCAGGGCGGCTGATGATGGCATAATTGCAACTAACAGGGGTTATATATACAAGAATGAATCAAAATGTCAAAGAGAGTTTAAAGTAAAACACGGTTATGACAGGACTGAGGAAGAACTCACGATCATAGTTGATTATGGCGGTGTTGTAAAGAATGTAAGTATAAGTCATACAGTGTACAATCGTGTTACTGCAAAGATGAATATTGCTTCCAGATACGACGTGGCAAAATTTATGAAAAAATTGGAAAACAGCCAGTCGTCACTGCTTGGAAATGCTACGAACGGATATCATTACCATCTGATAGAGGCTCCAAGTGAAGAAATCCTGGACACTATAGAGCAGAAACTCGAGGAGACAGGCTTTCTTGTTCCGTGGCAGGAGTGGGAGAAATAATACAAAATGATTTGGAGAGAATAAAATGACGATAAAAGAGATACAGGAAGAGATAATCAGACTGAAGAAAGAGAAAGATTTCTGCATACTGGCACATGCTTATCAGGGACATGAGATTCTTGAAGTTGCAGATTATATGGGAGATTCATATGGACTTAGCGTTGAGGCGAGCAAGGATTCCCGCAAAAATATAATAATGTGTGGTGTGCGTTTTATGGCGGAGACATGTAAGATATTGTCCCCTGATAAGAATGTGTACCTGCCTAACCCTGAGGCCGGATGTCCGATGGCTGAGCAGATGAACCTTGAAACGCTGAATGAGATGAAGAAGAAGTATCCGGGATATGCGGTTGTCGCCTATATAAATACGACATCTGAATTGAAAACTGCCTGTGATGTATGTGTGACATCTTCATCTGCAGTGCAGATATGCAGCAAGCTTGATAATGACAAGATTCTATTTATTCCAGATCCGAATCTTGGGAACTATGTTCAAAAGCAGATGCCGGAAAAGAAATTTGTATTTTTCAACGGCGGATGTCCTAGACATCTTGCGGTTACCCTAGAAGATGCTTTGAAGGCAAAAGCGTTACATCCACATGCGGAACTTCTTGTCCATCCTGAGTGCAGGCCGGATGTAGTTGCAGAGGCTGATTATGTAGGTTCAACCACAGGAATTATGGCATATGCCAGAAAGTCAGAGAAAAAAGAATTTATCATCGGTACAGAGCACAGTATTGTGGAGCATCTTCAGTATGAGTGCCCTGACAAAATGTTCTATCCAATTTCTTCAAAGCTGATGTGCCATAATATGAAGCTTACTACCCTGGTTGATATATTGAATGTATTAAAGGGTACAGGTGGCGAAGAGATAGTCCTTTCTGATGAGGTGATGGAGGGAGCTTCCCGCTGCATCAACAGAATGATCGCGCTTGGATAACGATTTGCGGATGCCGGGAAACAGTATATAAACAAAGTTTTGTAATAAACATTTACTTTCAAGGCTTCATGTGATACTTGGGACCCCGACAGTGACTATTGCTTAATTATATAAATACGGTTGCTTATTAGTTCATTAAGCGACCGTATTTTTTTGTAGCTGTGTTATAATATTGTAAAGGTGTATAATATTATTTGCAAATTATGATCAGCCGGACTGGCTGGAGTATAGGAGGACATGATGGGTATTGTTGAATTAAAAAATGACAGAATTGCTATTGGAGTAAATACTCACGGTGCGGAGCTTGTGAGTCTGAAGAGTAACGAGACGGATAGAGAGTATATGTGGTGCGGAGATGCGGCATATTGGGGAAGAGTTTCTCCGGTGCTGTTTCCATTTGTCGGAAAGCTTGAGAATCAGACATATAGACATGATGGAGTTACATATGAGGGTATTCCGCAGCATGGTTTTGCAAGGGACAGCGAGTTTGTGGTGGCAGAGCAGACAGAGGATACAGTGTGGTTTGAGTTGGTGAAGGACGAGAAGTGGCAGAAGAACTATCCATTTGATTTTACTCTCCGCATTGGCTACAGGCTTGAGGGCGCAGGTGTTCATGTGATGTGGACAGTGGTCAACACAGGCGCCGGAAAGCTTCATTTCTCAATCGGTGCACATCCTGCGTTTGCCTGCAATGGCGGCGTAAATGGTTATTCACTTGATATGCATACCAATAAGTCCGAGGTTGAATGTGGTCTGCTTACAGAAAGTGGTGTCCTTGGCAGCAGGACAGTTACCCACAGCCTCACGGCTGGTGTGTTGAAGCTTACCGATGAGATGTTTGACGAGGATGCTCTTATCATAGACGGGAAGGGCATAAATACCGTGACACTCAAGGACGTATCGGATAAGCCGGTTCTCCAGCTGAAATTTGACGTGCCACAGATCGGTATATGGTCGCCTGCCAAGAAGCATGCACCATTTGTTTGCATAGAGCCTTGGTTTGGCAGATGCGACAGAGAGGGCTATGATGGAAGTCTCGAAGACCGCGAGTACTCCAATAGCCTTGAGAGTGGACATTCATTCAACAAAGAGTACGTTATAGAAGTTTTATAATAAAAGTGCCAAAAATTTAGAATTACATATATAAAAGAAAACGAAAGTGCGGGAGCCTCTAAAACAGAGATATCCCGTACTTTTTATATACCCCATTGGGGGACGGAGGTACCTGACCCCGTGGGGACGGAGGTACCTGTCCCCTTTGTCGATGTCCCCTTTGTCGAAGTGGAGATATTATAGAAAATACCGCTTGACACATAATACTATGCGTTGTATAGTATACCACGTTAGGAGGTATAGCGATGGACACACAATTAAAAAGAGGAATGTTGGATGTATGTGTGCTGGCAGCCATAAAGGACGAGGATTCATATGGATACCAGATCATCAAAGATATGAAACCATATGTGACCATATCTGAATCAACACTTTATCCCATACTCAGGAGACTTGAAGCTGGCGCTTTCCTGAATGTGTATTCTGTGGAGCATAATGGCAGACTAAGAAAGTATTACCATATAACAGATGCCGGAAGGGCGAGGATAGAAGAGTTCAAAGAAGAGTGGAAGGAATTGGAATCTATATATCAGTTCATAGTGAAGGAGGATGAAGCAGATGAATAAGCAGGAATATCTGACGGCCATAAGGGAGAAGATCAAGGCCATGCCGGCTGAGGATATAGAGAGATTTACAGATTATTATAGTGAGATGATCGATGACAGGATCGAGGATGGACTTTCCGAGGATGATGCTGTCGCAGATATGGTGTCGCCGGATGATGCGGTAGAACAGATACTCTCGGATATGCCTCTTGCAAAGATCGTCAAAGAGAAGATAAAGCCAAAGCATGAGCTTAAAGCTTGGGAGGTTATCCTTATAATTCTCGGATCGCCGGTATGGATACCGCTTCTCATAACCGCAGCGGTGCTTTTATTAACACTTTGGATAGTAGCATTTACACTGCTTGTGTCATTTTATGTGGTCGTGCTCAGTTTTGTAGTGGCAGGGATATGCGGAATAGTGAGTGTAATCCCACTGTTCATAGCCCATTGCCCATATGCAGCTTTTCTCATGCTTGGGGCAGCGCTTATCGGTACAGGGATAGCAATACTTTTCATTGTGTCGGTAAAACCTGTTACAGTGGGCATATTCAAGGTGTGCAAGGCCAGCGTGAACGGTATCAAGAGGATGTTTGTAAAGGAGAGATAGGATATGAGCAGGACAAAGAAAGCGGTTATAGTGGCATCGGTTATGATAGTTGCCGGAATAATAACTATAATATCTGCATTTGCGGCAAATGGTTTCAGCTGGCCGAATGTGCAGATCAATCTCAAGGATATGAAGTCAGAGAATATACAATATGAGAAAAAGACAGAGTATGTAAAAGATGGATTCAAGAGCATAGACATAGAGAGTTCATCGGATATAGATGTCATGGTGAAGAAGACCGAGGGAGATGCAGACTACGTTGAGTATTATGACTGCACAGGTCTTACACATCATGTTGACGTGAAGGATGGGGTTTTGAAGATAACAGCCGATGATACGAGAAATAGTGCATTTAATATATCACTAGGGGTAAGTACAGTTGCATGGCCGTCGGTTACAGTATATCTCGCTGGGACTGAATATGAGGATATAAAGATAGTCACAGGCAGCGGCGACGTGGATGTGGAATATTATCTTGCGGTGAAGAATATAGACATTGTTACTTCGAGCGGAGACACCTGTATAACAGGTGCAAATGCAGACATCATCACAGTAAAAGCAAGTAGCGGTTGTATAAAGCTTGACAGTGTTGCGACAGAGAAGCTGAATCTTTCCGCAAATAGCGGAGATCTCACACTCAGCGACACTGTAGCTGCAGATAAGGCTGAATTCACAACGAAGAGTGGTGATATCAGTTCAACAAATATGAAATCAGAGAGTGTAGTATGCAATGCGTCAAGTGGTGATATAACACTCTCGGACAGTGATGCGGCAGTATTCACCATAGAAACTTCAAGTGGTGATGTATCAGTGGATATAACTTCAAATAAGAGATTCAATTATAAGACAAAGACAAGCAGCGGCGATGTAGATGTCCCGGATTCTTATGTTGATGCAGAGGGCAGCTGTGAGATCATTACGAGCAGCGGTGATATAGATGTGACGAAGAGAGATTAAATGCGTATATAAGGCAGGTATATAGTACATGTAAAATCATAGAATATATAATACATGTATACAGAGCAATTCTATAGTATGACAGAGAGCGGGCTTTTCCATTTGAGGGATGTCCGCTCTTTGCGTATTTGTGAAAAATAATATCATGTAAGGTCTCTGCTTATTGTGAATTTCAATCAAAAATGGTATCTTAGAATATATATGTCTATTAGCATAAGATAAAGGGAGAGTGTTACATGAGTGCATTTGCGTTGAGGCTGGCGATACTGCCATCGATTTTACTTTTGTTGTTTGTGGTGGGGAAAAATAAACAGAGAAGAAATCCAACCAGTCTCCTTGTGTGGCTGGCGGTTCTTGGCGCGGTGAGTGCCATACCTGCGGTCATTGTTGAAATTTTGGGTTCGGGATTATTGTATATGCTTGGATTGGATCCCAGCTCTGCAATGTATAATTTTGTGGAGTGTTTTTTCATAGTTGCGATGATAGAGGAGCTTGGAAAATTCCTTGGAATGCTTTTGATGACATGGAAGAACAAGAATTTTGATCACAGCTATGACGGAGTGATATATGGAGTTTGCTCATCCCTCGGATTTGCAACTCTTGAGAATGTAATATATGTGTTTCAGGGAGGAATAGGTACCGGAATCATGCGCGCCGTATCTGCGGTTCCGCTTCACTGTGCGTGTGGTGTTGTTATGGGATTTTTATATGCCAAAGCGAGAGAAGATGCCAATAATGGTGAGAGTGCATTTGGCAATCTTCTGCTTGCGTATGTGTGTCCTCTTGGAATACATGGTCTGTATGACTTCGTTCTGTCGGTTGAGGACACCAGTGTTCTGCTCTGTATAGCGGTACTTGCGCTAGTGATAATTCTGATGTTCCTTCTTATAACACATGCGGCAAAGGAGGATCATATTATAGCTGTACAGCCTATATGGACAGCACCATACAATTTCAGATATATGCCTATGAGAGGCTGTCAGTCAAATCATTATAACCAGCCAGGCGGCTATGGCACGCAGCCGAACACATACGGTCAGCCAGGCGGCTATGGAGCGCAACCGAATACATACGGTCAGCCGGGCGGCTACAGAGCGCAGCCGAACACATACGGTCAGCCAGGCGGCTACGGAGCGCAACCGAACACATACGGTCAGCCGGGCAGCTACGGCACGCAGCCGAACACATATGGTCAGCCGGGCAGCTATGGAGCGCATCCGAACACATACGGTCAGCCGGGCAGCTATGGAGCACAGCCGAATATATATGGACAGTTCGGGTATACGGATACATATGGTCAGACAGGAAATTATGGCATACAGCCAGATAATAGAAGATAATACTAAATATTGTGATGAGGTGAATAAAGAATGATATTGATAAAAAACGGACGAGTCGTTGACCCTGTAACAGGTACAGATGAGATTATGGATGTGTTGGTTGACGGAAATACTATAGCAAAGACCGGAAAGGACTTGGATGTGGATTGTGCTGAGGTGATTGATGCCACGGGACTTGTGATCGCGCCGGGACTTGTGGATACACATGTGCATTTTCGTGATCCAGGATTCACATATAAAGAAGATATAAATACAGGAGCTGCGGCTGCAGCCAGGGGCGGATTTACCATGGTTGTATGTATGGCGAATACAAAGCCTGCAGTGGATAATCTGGATACTCTGAAGTATATACAGGAGAAAGGCGCCAAGACTGGTATTCACGTTGTTCAGACTGCCACAGTGACAAAAGAGCTCGCAGGCAAGGAACTTGTGGACATGGATGGTCTTGCAGCGGCTGGTGCGGCAGGATTCACGGATGATGGAATCCCTATTATGGACGAGAAACTTTTGCTTGAAGCCATGGAAAAGGCTAGAGAGCTTGATCTTCCTATAAGCCTTCATGAAGAAGATCCACTGTTTATAGTACAGCCAGGGGTAAATCAGGGCAAAGTCTCAGAAAAGCTTGGGTATGGAGGTGCGTCGAGGACAGCCGAGGATATAATGGTCGCAAGGGATTGTGTTCTGGCTCTCCACACCGGAGCCTCTGTGTGTATACAGCATATCAGTTCAGGAAATTCGGTGGATATAGTAAGGACGGCAAAGAAACTTGGTGCGGATGTTCATGCAGAGGCAACACCACATCATTTTACCCTTATAGAGGATGCTGTGTTGAAATATGGCACACTGGCAAGGATGAATCCACCACTCAGAACGGAGAAGGATAGAAGACAGATCATAGAAGGTATTCAGGATGGAACTATAGATATGATCGTTACGGATCATGCGCCACATAGCAGTGAGGAGAAGGCAAGAGCTCTGGACAAAGCACCAAGTGGCATAACCGGTCTTGAGACATCGCTGGCATTAGGTATTTATTCTCTTGTACAGCCGGGCTATATATCACTTATGAAGCTTATGGAGCTTATGAGTAAGAATCCGGCGGAATTTTACCGCATGGAGCCGGGGAAGATAGCAGAGGGTGCACCGGCAGACCTGGTCATATTTGGTGAAAATGAGCAGTGGACAGTTGGCAATTTTGCATCAAAGGCGGAGAACAGCCCGTTTGCTGGATGGACATTGCCGGGAAGGGTACACTATACAATGTGTGGCGGAAAAATAGTATTTGACGCAGATAAGTACGATAACGCGGTGAGATAGATTACATGGAGAAAATTAGAAGACATTATGTGTTTAAAGGTCGTGTTCAGGGCGTGGGATTCAGATACAAGGCGGAGTACGCTGCTTCCAGATTCGGTGTCACAGGATGGGTTCGCAATATGTATGACGGATCGGTTGAGATGGAGGCCGAAGGAATCCCAGAGGCACTTGATAAGGTTGTGTCGGTTCTTAGACAGGACAGGTATATTTTTATCGAGGATATGGATGTGAAGAATATTCCTTTGGAAGATGACAGGGGATTCCATGTTAGGTCTGGCTGGTAAAAAGGTACTGCAAAGGTCGCAGAGAAAGAGAGGCATACACTGTGGTAAAGATAGATTTGATAACCGGATTTCTGGGATCAGGCAAGACTACATTTATCAGAAAATATGTGAAATATTTGGTTGATAAGGGATACAACGTTGGAATATTGGAGAACGATTATGGTGCAGTGAATGTGGATATGATGCTGCTGCAGGATTTGATGGGCCCTAATTGTCATGCCGAGATGGTGGCAGGAGGCTGTGGAGAGGATTGCCATAAGAGAAGATTCAAGACAAAACTCATAGCAATGGGGATGAGCGGATATGACAGGGTTATTGTGGAACCTTCTGGAATATTTGATGTAGATGAATTCTTTGATACTCTTCATGAGGAACCGCTTGACAGGTGGTATGAGGTTGGAAGCATTATTGCAATAGTCGATGCAAAGCTTGATACAGATATGTCCAGACAGTCAAGGTATGTTCTTGCATCTGAAATCGCCAACTGCGGAGCTTTGGTCATGAGTAAGTCGAGCGGAGTTTCGGAAGATGAAATATCGCATACAAAGGAATTTGTGAATAAAACTCTGGAGGAATTTCAGTGCAGACGCCGGTTTGACGGAGATGTGATCACAAAGGATTGGGAATTGTTTGGCAGTGAAGACTATGAGAGATTTATGTCAGTCGGATATAAGCTCAATGATTTTACAAAGCTTTGGTTCAAACAAAGCGATGTCTATAGCTCTGTATATATAATGAACAGAAATTTTACCAGAGAACAACTTGTCGATATAGTGAATCGGGTATTTTCGGATAAAAAATGCGGAGATGTGTTCAGGATAAAGGGATTTTTTAGCGTAGAACAGGACAGCTGGCTGGAGCTTAATGCCACAGTCCATAAGACAGAGATAAAACCCATTGATAAGGGGCAGAAAATAATCATAATTATCGGCTCTGATCTTATGGAAGATAAAATAAAACAATACTTTGAAGAATAGATAGATATGCCGGGAGTTTATTCATGAGGGATGACGGAAAAGATAATAAAAAAGACAGAAAAAGGCCTAAATTGAATAAAGAACAGAAGTTGAAAAAACAAGTCGAGGAGCTGCAGGAACAGGCACAGATCGATCTGGAGGGATACGTTACATGTAGATCAGCACTTAGGGCGGTAAGGCAGGAGCTGGTGGATGAAGAAAAAAAATTGGAACGTGTAAAGGCAGATTATCATGAGATGAAAGAACGGCACGCTCCGTTAAAGTATCTTAGTGCAGAATACAAGAGAGTGCGCAGGATAAAAAGACATGTTCGCGACCTCACAAAGACAAAGAAAAAACTGCACCGGGATATGAAGGAACATCGCGATGGAGTCAGGAGAAAGACGGTCACCAATATATTTGCCCTTGTGTCATTTGCAGCCATGATCATGATGATACTGTGGAGACTCAGGCAGTTGTCATATGGAGTGTATTATCAGGCAATGTATGCTGCCGGGCAGCCATTGGAAGCTATCATGGTTGCCGTGTGCAGACAGCTTTTGAGAGTGGCGTGTATCGGGTATGGATTGTGCGTTATATGGCAGTCGATACAGGTGTGGTTTATGAAGAAAAAGGGCTGGCTTGGCATATTGAGGCTATCTGTTAAGAAAAAGTCATACTGGTTAATGTTTGTCGGCATACCACTGCAGCTCCTAAGTTACGGGGATGTGCTGACAAATGCACTGATGCTGGTCACCATTATATGCCATATGGGAATGGCGATCCTACTGTCAACGAAGGAGATACCAAGACGGCTGATAAAGACATTTGCGGTGTTATATTTCGGATCTATAGGAGTAATTGCCTTATATAGCGTTGTGTTTTGCAGAAATTATGAGTTGCCAGGTGTTTCGGATAGCACGAGTACACATGCTGTAAGCAATGGTTCTTTCCTGGCACAGATGTGGGAGATGTCAACAGAGTCAGAATTCTACAATATGGGTATGTACAATACAGATATGACGAGGTCATATGATATGATGACTATTCCGGGACTTGACTATGCGATGACTCTCAATTGCGAGACAAAAGAGCCGGATAGCTGCACTTCCATGACACCGCAGGGGATCGCTGTCACTGATAAATATACATTTATAAGCGCATATTGCAGGACCAAGGCGCATAGATCAGTTATATTCATGCTTGATTCAAAGACTGGAGCATATCTCAAGACGATCGTTCTTAAGGATACAACTCATGCTGGCGGGCTGGCCTATGATGATAAGAATGATGTTTTGTGGTTCTCTTCATATTTGTCAGTGGAAGAGGAGGATACCAGAACGAAATATGCATCTATATCTTGTCTGACGCTTCAGTCTATGGTTGCGTATAATTTCGATAGCCAGAATACAGCTATAGCGTATAGAAATACTTGTCCTGTCATGTTCCCTGCTACATCATTTATAACGTATTATGATGGGCTCATATATGCGGGATATTGGAAAAAGGAGAAAAATGGCTATAGTATGGCTGCCAGTTACAAGATAGTGAATGGGGGGACGGCAATTGCCGATGATCCGGAAGAGGCGTTTTACATCCCCGGAAGAGTTCAGGGGCTTCAGGTTTACAGAAATGAGATTATATTTTCGATATCATACGGTATAGATGAATCTAAAGTAGAGGTGTATGACATCAAATCAGGAAAAATATCCGGGTCAAACTATAGCAGCGAAACGCCAAAGCAGGAACTTAAGCTTCCGCAGAAATTGGAACAGATATATTCATACAATGGCAGATTGTATTGTTTATTTGAGTCAGGAAGCTTTGCATACAGGCTGACAGCCCCTGTGTGTATGGATAGAGTTGTGAGCCTTGACGAATCTGCTCTAGTGCAGAGAAGGTAATAGATATGTGTGATAAAATGTACAATGTATTGTATATGGATTTGGGAATTTACAAGGAGTGGAGGATATTATATGGGAGAAGAATTAAATAGGGATGGAGAACATTCATCTGAGGCAATAGCAGATAATATGGGTAATGCTAATACGGGATCAGCATCACCGGGATATACGAATGGAATGGGACCGGGCACGCCACCACCGCCGGGATATACGAATGGAATGGGACCGTGCACGCCACCGCCGCCGGGGTATACGAATGGAATGGGACCGGGCACGCCACCACCGCCGGGGTATACGAATGGAATGGGGCCGGGCACGCCACCACCGCCGGGATATACGAATGGAATGGGACCGGGCACGCCACCACCGCCGGGATATATGAACGGAGGAATGGGAGTTCCACCACAGGGATATAGAGCCACGAGGCCACCGCAGAGGAGAAATCCTGCAATATCTGCAGAACGGTTTAAGATGTTTGGAATACCGGTACTCATATATGCCATAGTGAGTGCAGCGTGTCTATATAATAACTGGTCAAGCATTTTGTCTGCAGTTATGGCTATGGTATCGATAGCATTTATAAGCGTGAATATTTCTCGTGGGGAAAAGAGGCGTTCTGCTGACTCGGGATCAGATACAGGTTCTGTATCGAAAAGCCAGATGAAACTTGTACCGTACTTTATTATCATAATGCTTTTATCGATAGCGGTTAGTCTTACAGATGAGTCATGTATGATATTTGGCTGTAATGTTGGAATAATATTGACGGAAATGTACGCAGTGATGTCGTATTACAATGATACAGAAAATCACGGCATTATTAAAGGAATCATATCCTTCCTAGAGATGTTCTTCGGAGCTATTGGATATATAAATATGCCTTTTGCAGATAGAAGAGCAGAGCGAGAAGAGACGGGACGAAAGCGTAATTCCAAGCTTATGTATGTTCTTCTCGGCTGTGCAATAGCGCTTCCACTTCTTGTCATTATACTGAACCTGCTGTCGTCGGCTGATCCGGTATTTGCAAAGGTTATAAAGGATATATTTGGCAAGCTGTTCTATTCGTGGGATGTTGTCAAGATCGTGATCTTTGCAGCTGTGATATTCTTCTTTGTGTATGGTTTTATTGTAAAGACAGGCAGAAGAGATCTAGGGGCAAATGCACCTAAGGAAGGAAGCTATGAACCGGTGATCGGAATAACGATAACGGTTGTGCTTACTGCGTTTTATCTCATATTTGCAGTTGTTCAGATCGTATATCTTTTCATGAACAGTGCAGGACTTCCTGATGATATGACTTATGCAGAGTATGCTAGACGTGGATTTTTCCAGCTTCTATTTGTGGCAGTCGTAAATGTATGTATTGTATTGATATTCGATGCTATATTTAGAAAAAGCGTAGTGCTGAAGACTGTGTTGGTAGTTATGTGTATATGCACCTATATCATGATTGCGTCTTCAGCGGTGAGACTTTCGATGTACATAAAGGAATATGCTCTCACATATCTGAGGATTAATACGATATGGGCACTGATAGTCACGTCTATTGTGATGCTAGGTGTTATCGTAAGCCTGTTTTGGAGAAATATGCCGCTGTTCAGATACATATTTTTGACGGTTATGGTTATGTTTACACTATATGCATTTGTCAGACCTGGTGCAGTGATATCGAAGTACAATATCAGTCAGGCACACAATGGAAAGGAAGTGGATATTGAGTATGT